>Ga0136588_1000016_pt1 | contig 72999 bp, 59 predicted proteins | sample AntRauMFilla1564_FD_104782 | JGI IMG/M metagenome (GOLD analysis project Ga0136588, IMG submission 104782) | Saline lake microbial communities from Rauer Islands, Antarctica - Metagenome Filla 1 #564 | ecosystem: Environmental > Aquatic > Non-marine Saline and Alkaline > Saline | place... | reverse complement strand
GATACCATCAGCGGTATTAATGTAAAGACTGATAGGGGCGTCATTTGGACCTGTAGCTAAGGTGCTGGTGTATGTAGTAGACAACTCTGTTGATACAGTGGTACCGCTAACAACATGGTTTAATAGTACATTTCTAAGTAGTGCAATTTCTTCAGCTGTATCAAAATCATCTAAAGAACTGATACCAGTAAGAGTACCTAAGAAATTAGTAAATGCAGCGTTAGTTGGTGCAAATACAGTGATGTTTTCAGCATTCTGAACGGTACTTACTAGATCAGCTTTTACTAAAGCTTGAACTAGTACAGATAAATCATCATTTGATTGAGCTAGGTCAACTATGTTAACTAAATCATCGTTTGAATTGGTATTGTTATCATCGTCACATGATATAAAAAGAAATGATAATAATACTAAATAGGAATATTTTGCTAGTAATTGCATTGTGTGTAACTGATTGATTATTGATTATTTAAACCTAAGTGAGATATAATCAGGCTGACTAATTCAACATGACTTTTTTGATTGGGGTTCACTTATAATGTAAAATAGTATTTAAAAAAAAACCCATTCTTCATTTAAGAAGAACAGGCCTAAAAATAGTAAGAAAGCTTAGTGACTAAGACTTCTTAGTTTGTAGTATTAGGAATAAGCACTTTATTGATGGCATGAATAACACCATTAATAGCTTGTACATCTAAAACTATTACTTCAATATCTGCGTTACCTGAACCGTCTACTAAGTTAGCAGCGGCTCCATTTGTGCCAGGCATATTAACTGTTAAGGCATCACCTTCTAAGGTATTTGGCGTTACTAAACCATCGCTTAGCGCGCTAGAGCGAACATTACCACCGGCAATTACGTGATGTTGTAGCACAGCAGTTAAAAGAGCGCCAGGTACATCAGCTAAGCCGTTCCAGCTATCATTGCTGTTAAGTAAGTTAGTGAATGCCGCATTAACAGGAGCAAACACCGTAAATGGTGAGTTTTCAGTACCTGATAATATGGTAGCAAAGGCTGGCTGATCAGCTCTTGTTAAAGCAGCAACTAAAGAGCTAAAGTTAGTAGCGTCGGCTAAAGCAAAAGTTACAACAGTAGGTAGACCTATTACTTCATTTACCACATGTACAATACCGTTTGAGCCAACTACATCAGCTATTACAACAGTAGACACGCCATTAAGTACAACGCCGTCAGCAGTATTAATATAAAGGCTGATAGGAGCATCGTTTGGACCTGTAGCTAGAGTGCTGGTGTACGTAGTTGATAATGCTGTTGAAGCAGCAGCGCCACTAACAACATGATTTAGTAATACATTTTTTAGTAGTGCAATTTCTTCAGCAGTATCAAAATCATCTAAAGAACTAATACCAGTAAGGGTTCCTAAAAAGCGAGTAAAGGCAGCATTGGTTGGTGCAAATACAGTGATGTCTTTAGCATCTTGTACAGTACCTACCAAATCAGCTTTTACTAAAGCTTGTACAAGTACGGATAAATCGTCATTTCCTTGAGCTATTTCAACGATATTTGATAAATCGTCATTTGTTTTTGTTTCATTTTTTGAATTTGCATTAGCATCATCATCGCATGAGATAAATAGCGATAATAATATCAAAAAAGAGTATTTAGCTAGTAGTTGCATAGTATGTAAGTGTTTGATTATTCATTGTTTAACTCAAATCTCTATTGTTTAAGTCCTATATATAAACATGAGTTGTTTCAATGGGGTTCATTTGTAATGTAAAATAGTATCAAAAAAAAAGCCTACACTTAATAAAAAGTATAGGCTTTATTCTAATTTGGTAGGATAAAAATATTATCCACCGAAATCATCAAATGCTACGTTTTCTGGTGGAACACCAAAGTCATCTACCATTTTTAAAACAGCAGCATTCATTAGTGGGGGTCCACAGAAGTAAAATTCAATGTCTTCTGGTTCGTCATGCTTGTCCAAGTATTGATCAATAACTACTTGGTGAATAAAGCCTTTGAAACCATCGCCTTCGGTATCGTGAATATCTTTCTTAACCGTCCAATTATCTTCTGGAAGTGGATCAGAAAGAGCAATAAAGAAGTTGAAATTCGGGAATTTCTTTTCAATTTGTTGGAAGTCGTCTAAGTAGAATAACTCACGCTTAGAACGGCCACCATACCAATATGTTACTTTCCTACCAGTTTCTAGTGTATGAAACAGGTGGAATAGGTGAGAACGCATTGGCGCCATACCTGCACCACCACCGATGTAGAGCATTTCAGCTTCAGTTTCTTTGATAAAGAACTCGCCATAAGGCCCTGAAATGGTAACTTTATCACCTGCTCTCTGATCAAAAACGTAAGATGAACAAATACCTGGATTAACTTCCATCCATTTATTTTTGGCACGATCCCAAGGTGGTGATGCAATACGTATGTTCAACATCACAATATTGCCTTCAGCAGGATGGTTAGCCATAGAGTATGCACGGAAAATGGTTTCGTCATTTTTCATTTTCAGATCCCACAAGCCAAATTTATCCCACTCTTCTTGGTACTCATCTGGTTTCTTACCCATTCTTGGGTGAGAGGTAATATCCATATTCTTGAAGTCAACTTCGCAAGCAGGAACATCTACCTGAATATATCCACCAGCTTCGAAGTCTAGGTGCTCTCCATCAGGAAGACGAACAACAAACTCTTTAATGAAAGTTGAAACGTTATAGTTTGAAACCACTTCACATTCCCACTTCTTAATACCAAAAATCTCTTCAGGTACCTTAATAGTCATGTCGCCACGAACTTTAACTTGGCAGCCAAGTCTCCAGTCGTCTTGCTGTTCTTTACGCGTGAAGTAAGGCTGCTCTGTTGGCAGAATTTCTCCACCACCATCAAATATCTGGCACTTACACATAGCGCAAGTTCCACCACCACCGCAAGCAGATGGCAAGAATATTTTTTGATCACTAAGTGTATTAAGCAAAGTACTTCCTGAAGAAACTTGTACAGGATTACCGTTAATGGTAAGCGTAACTGGGCCAGAAGGGGAAAGTTTAGCTCTAACGGTAAGTAGAAGACTTACTAACGCAAGTATTACCATTGTAAATACGGCAACCGACGCTAGAATTGTAGTAGTTGTTATTGCGAATAAAAGCATAGAATTCGTCTGTTAGATCTTAATACCCATGAAACTCATAAAAGCAATGCCCATGAGTCCGGTAATGATGAACGTTATACCCAAACCACGTAAAGCGGCAGGAATTTGAGAGTAGCGAACTTTCTCGCGAATAGCAGCGATACCTACAATGGCTAAGAACCAGCCAATACCAGAACCAAGACCAAAGACAGATGCCTCAATGATTGTGGTATAAGCGCGTTCTTGCATGAACAAGGCACCACCTAAAATAGAGCAGTTTACTGCTATTAACGGGAGGAAAATTCCAAGTGCACCATATAAGGCAGGAGAGAATTTTTCTACAATCATTTCTACTAGTTGAACCATGGATGCAATTACTGCAATGAACATGATGAAACTCAAGAAACTTAAATCTATTTCAGCGAAGTCTGAACCTAACCAGGCTAGTGCGCCTTCTTTAAGTACATAGTTTTCCAATAAATAGTTTATCGGAATGGTTACTACTAATACGAATATTACCGCAGCACCTAAGCCAATTGCCGTCTTAACGGTTTTGGAAACCGCTAGATAAGAACACATTCCTAAGAAATAGGCGAAAATCATGTTTTCTATAAAAATCGCCTTGATGAAAATATTTGCTAATTCCATTATGATAATTCTCCTAATTAATCTTCAATGAGCTTAGTATTTCTAGCACGCTGAATCCAAATGATGATTCCAACTGTGATCAAAGCCATAGGTGATAACAGCATTAAACCATTATTTACATAGCCAAAGTCATACGCAACTTGAGGTATTAACTGGATACCCCCGATGGTACCTGCACCTAAAAACTCTCTGATTATAGCAACTGCTATCAATACCCATGCATATCCAGCTGCATTGCCAATGCCATCTAGAAATGATCTCCATGGAGTATTAGCTAAAGCAAATGCTTCAAACCTACCCATGATTATACAGTTTGTGATAATTAAACCCACGAAAACCGATAGTTCTTTACTCACATCATAAACAAATGCGCGAAGGAATTGATCAACCAAAATCACTAGGCTTGCAACAACTACAAGCTGCACAATTATTCGGATTCTTGAAGGAATAAGATTGCGTAGTAACGAGATAATTACGTTTCCAAATGCCATTACAAAAAACACAGAAACCGCCATAACGAATGCGGGTTTTACCTGTACAGTAATAGCTAAGGCCGAACAAATACCAAGTACTTGAACGGTTATCGGATTGTTATCATCGAGTGGATCACTAAGTAGTCTTCTATTTTTTTTGGAAAACAGAACTTCTCTCGGCTTTTTTACTACAATATCCTCTTTTACGGTAGTTTCAGTACTCATTATGTATAAGAGTTATAAAATTAAAGTGAAGCTTGAGCGTTGCCACCCAGCGATTTGAAATACGGAATATAATTTGAAATGCAATCTTGCAGCATCTCGTCTACACCAACAGAGGTAATGGTACCGCCAGATATGCCATCTACTTCATATATGCCCTCAGATGCACCTTTGACTACGGCAACAGACTTAAAAACGCCATTGTCCATAATCTTTTTCCCTTTGAATTGAACACTGAAGAAATCACGATTGATTTCAGCACCCAAACCAGGCGTCTCGGCTTTATGGTCAAACTTAGCACCAAAAATCGTATTCATATCTTCCTCTAAAGAAACGAAGCCCCAAATAGGTCCCCATAAACCTTTTCCTCTTAAAGGAAGAATGTAGAAGGTTTTGCCGTCTTTCTCAGCTATATAAAGTGGATTTAAGCGCTCTTCATTACCTTTTTTAACTTCTTTTGATAAGTCTACGTTAAAAGCACTGATACCCTCAACTTCAGTACCGTCAGCTTTTAACACTAACTGTTTTTTAACAATGCTGTCAAATAATACTTCAGCACCATCACGGTCCACTGACACATTTATGGAAGCTAGAATATTCTGCATTTTCTCTTGTCTGACATTTTCTTTTTGAAAAGGTTTTAGCGTAATAGCTGTTGCCGCTAAAGCAACACCAACCACTACTACCATTACAATAGAAAAACCGAATATGTATGAACTTTTATTTACATCCATGGAGAGTTCCTTAAGCTATAGCTCTACTTAAACGTCGTTTGATATTAGCTTCAACCACATAATGATCAATAAGCGGCGCAAACACATTCATCAATAGAATGGAAAGCATGATTCCTTCTGGATAAGCTGGGTTGAATACACGGAACAAAATGGCAAAAAAACCAATTAAGAACCCATAAATCCATTTACCTGTTTCTGTTTGTGCTGCAGATACAGGATCTGTTGCCATATAAACAATACCAAAGGCAAAACCACCCATTATCAAATGTTGCCAGAAAGGAACATCCATAAATATATTTGCGCCTGCTAAGTTGAATATGATTCCCATAACTAGGGCACCAATAACACCCGATAACATAATTTTCCAGCTTCCAATACCGGTTGCGATTAATACACCAGCACCCAATAGGATAGCAATCATGGAGGTTTCACCAATAGAGCCGGGTATCGTGCCTATAAACATGTCGATTGGTGCAAAAGACGATGCCTGACCAGCCGCATAATCACCAAGTGCTGTTGCACCTGAGTAACCATCTACTAAACTTTGACCTTCTGCAAGGCTTGTGTCTGTCCATACTTTATCGCCTGATAGATACGCAGGGTATGCAAAGAATAGGAATGCTCTTGCTGTAAGTGCAGGGTTTAACAAGTTCATACCTGTACCACCGAAGGCTTCTTTACCAATAATTACTGCAAAAATAGCAGCTAAAGCTACCATCCATAAAGGCGTAGTTACGGGAATAATTAAAGGTATTAACAACCCTGTAACAAGATAGCCTTCATTTACTTGGTGACCACGAGACACAGCGTATGCAAATTCAACACCTAAACCCACGGCATAAGAAACAATAACTATCGGAAGCACTTTAAGTGAACCAAATAGCACCATTTCAACGATGGTAGCATCAATACCTAATGCGCGGTAATGCTGTAATCCAACATTATAAATGCCGAATAATAGGGTTGGAATCAATGCGATAACCACGGTAAACATGGTGCGCTTTAGATCTATGCTGTCTCTGATATGGGCACCAGAATGAGCAGCATGCCCAGGCACAAAAAGAAAAGTATCAAAGGCATCGTAAGCCGGATAGAGTTTTTCCAGTTTACCGCCTTTTTCAAACTGTGGTTTAATACTGTCTAAGAGGTTTCTAGCTATTTTCATAGTTTTATTAAGCGTTAATTAATCTAATTCTGCTCGAACAAGGTCTAAGCCTTTTCTGAGGGTTTCTTGTACAGGAATTTTTGAAGTACATACAACCTCGCACAGGGCAAGATCTTCTTCAACTACTTCATATATCCCTAATTTTTCCATCATGTCTATATCTTCGATCATGATAGATTTTAAAAGCTGTACTGGAAGTATATCCATTGGTAATACCTGTTCGTACTCTCCGGTTACTACATAGGCACGTTCCTCACCACGTAAATTGGTGTCTAGGTCGTATACCTTATTAGGCTGCAACCAAGAAAACATTGCACGAGATATAGAGAACTTATCGAAGTTTGGTGTGATCCAACCCAAGAATTGACCCTCATTACCCTCTGGAAGCGCACAAACCACACTGTCGTAAAAGCCCAAATATGGGCTTACAGAGACATCGTTTCCTGTCAATACGTTTCCACTAATAATACGAGTATCGCCTTCTTCCAACTTGCCTTCCATGATGGTGTTCATATCATAACCAGTATGAATCTCATAGTATCCACGTTCTTTTGACATAGAGCCAGCAACTGCAACGGTTCTACGTGCATCATGCTGGCCTTCATTGAAAAGGCGACCGATTGCTACAACATCTTGTGGATACAAATACCAAATTTTGTCGCCTTTGTTTAAAGGAGAAATATGGTGAATTTGAACGCCAACGTTGCCAGCTGGGTGTGGACCTGAGAAAAAAGTAGTTTCAACATTCTTAATGTCTAAAAGCACATTTGGACTTTGTGGCTTTGTGGACAAGTTCAAATGAATTTCACCCTCTGTGAGGTGTGCTATCACGTCTACGCCAGCCTGAAACTCAGCTACTTTACCTTGAAGTATAAAGTTGTTGTCTTGAGCTATTGGAGAACTATCAAAAGCGGAGATGAAAATAGATTTAGGCTTATCATCTGGTTTGGCCATAACCCCGTAAGGTCGTTGTCTGATCAGCGGCCAAAGACCTGCTTCAAGCAATCTTGCAGTAACCGTTTCTTTATTCAAAGAACCAGCATCAATTTTTTCGAATGATTCGAAGCTATTTACTTTATCAGCTAAAATCTTGATTTGAAGAAGCTTTCTTTTATCACCACGAACTATTTCTGCAACCTCACCACTAACTGGAGAGCAAAATTTTATGCGTTCATCGTCTTTTGAATAGAATAAAGGTGTTCCCGCCTTTACTTCTTGGCCTTCTTTAACGGCTAATTTTGGTCTTATACCAAGGAAATCTGTTGGCTTAACCACATAAGTGGAACTCTTCGGTGCATCCTTCATCAGGAGAGGAGCTTGACCTGCCAGTCGGATGTCGACGCCCTTTTTCAATCGAATGTCTTTAGACATACTAAATAGGTGTGGTTTGGAGGATTGTGATAGTGAATGTAATCTAAACTTAACAAGCTTTAAATTTAAGCAATTAGATTAACAGCTTCGAAATATAGCGTTATTTAGATTACGTCTAATTAAGATCTATTCTTTCAAAAATCAATAGCAAAGCAGCCTTGTTTTATTAACGATGATCTCGTTTTAATGAGTATCTTCATCAGCAAACAAACCAAAGAACAAATCAATTCTTTTTGGAAGTAAAAAAAATTGCCATTCTCGGCTCCACGGGCTCAATAGGCGTACAATCACTTGAAATCGTTAAGCATCTGCCAAACTTTTTTGAGGTCGAATTACTAACGGCTTTTCAAAATACTACGCTTTTAGCAGAGCAAGTACGTGTTTTTAAACCGAATAAGGTAGTTATAGAAACGCCCCCATGTAACATCTTATTAGATGCGGTTAAACTGGTGAAAGCAGAATTGATTGTGGGGGTCGACAAAATTCCCGCTATTATCAAGGAATCATCGCTAGATTTAGTACTTAATGCACTAGTTGGTTTCGCCGGTTTTCAATCTTCGATTGCAACACTTGAACAAGGCTTGCCATTAGCCCTAGCAAACAAAGAAAGTTTAGTTGTAGGCGGGGCAAAACTTATTGCTCTTGAAAAAGAAAAGGGGGGAAAGATTATACCCGTTGATTCTGAACATTCTGCGATGTTGCAATGCCTTGTTGGTGAAAATCGAGCTGATATCAATAAAATTATTATCACAGCAAGTGGCGGCCCTTTTCGCGAAAAGTCCTTAGCATTCATGAAAAAGGCCTCAGTTAAAGAGGCTTTGAATCATCCAAACTGGAATATGGGTGCCAAAATAAGCATTGACTCTGCTTCTATGATGAATAAAGGCTTAGAGGTTATTGAAGCGTATTGGCTCTTTAATCTGCCACTAGAAAATATCATCCCAGTTATTCATCCTCAGTCTATTATTCATTCCATGGTTGAGTTTAAAGACGGATCCACTAAGGCGCAGTTAGGTCCACCAGATATGAGAGTGCCTATTTCCTATGCAATGTCTTATCCTGATAGAAGTACCTTTTTTACCCCAGTTTTAGACTGGACCCAAGCAATAAATATGGATTTTCAACCAATGGATTATGATAAATTTCCGTGTTTATCACTTGCTAAATGGGCTGTGCAACAAACCGGTCTTGAAACTACCGTGCTAAATGCCGCCAATGAAGTTGCCGTTGAAGCTTTTATGAACGAAAAAATTCGTTTTATGGATATTCCTAGATGGATTGAATGGGCACTCGAACATGTTGATGCTAAACTTGAACTAAATTTTGAAAATATCATTCAAATAGACCACCAAACTAGACGTTCAATGGCAAATGTTGCTGAGTTGAACTAAAGGTGTCGTTTTAAGATGGTTTTTTTGCTAATATTCTGAAATGGAATTAATCACAGATTTTCTCTCGACCATAGGCTACCTAGTGCTAGCCTTATTTATACTCGTAACTTTTCATGAGCTGGGTCATTTTTTGGCTGCTAGGCTCTTTGGAATGCGTGTTGACCGTTTCTCAATTGGCTTCCCACCAAGATTAGTAGGCTTTGTAAAAGGCGATACCGATTATTGTATTAGCGCAACTCCACTCGGTGGCTATGTCAAAATTGCCGGTTTAATGGATGAAACCATGGACGATTCTCATGCCGAATCTGAGCCTCAACCATGGGAATACCGATCTAAACCAGTTTGGCAACGCATGATTGTAATCTCAGCAGGGGTTATTTTCAACGTTATTTTGGCAATAATCATCTACACAGTGGTTACTTTTTCTTACGGCGAACAGGTAATTCCTGCAGTAAATGTGCCTGGTGTTTACGTTGCTGAGGGCTCTTTCATGCATGAAATGGGCTTTAATTCGGGTGATAAATTGGTCAAAATTAACGGCCAAACGCCTATCTATTTTCGTGATTTTTTTAATGTCTCTGAGCTAACTGTTTCCAGCATAGCTTACACTGTTGAAAGAGAAGGTCGATTAGTTGACATTAAACTACCCACAGATTTTTTAGATAAGGCTAGAGACGAGAAATTGGTGAGCATAATAGATGCAATACCTTCTGAAATCAGCAAAGTTGTTCCTAGTTCTCCAGCAGATCAGGGCGGTTTAAAGCCAGGCGATAAACTTATTCAGATTAACGGCGCTGAAGTGGGATATTGGGTTCAGATGACAGATTTAATTAAAAATGCTGAGTCATCACTTGCTATAAACGTGAAAAGAGGGCTTGATACCTTAAGTCTTTCGGTAACGCCAGATCCAGATACCAAAACTATCGGTGTGCAGATGGTTGACCCTATTCAGTTCTTTGGAGCAATGGAAGTTGAGCATGGCTTTGGTACGTCAATTGCTACGGGTTTTCAGCGCTCTATGGACACTTTGCTTGGCACCATCAGAGGTATTATGAAAATTGCCTCTGGCGAACTAGCCATAAAAGATAATTTAGGCGGCCCTGTTGCTATTGCTACTGTAACAAAGGAAATGTCAGAGCAGGGTGGTTATAGAGGTTTTTGGGAGATTACTGCCTTCTTATCGCTTTCACTTGCAGTAATGAATATGTTACCTATTCCTGTATTAGATGGTGGACATTTAGTATTTTTATTTTACGAAGCAATAACTAGAAGACAGCCATCTGAGCGGATAAAAGGTATTTTCCAGCAAGCGGGCTTTATCCTGATTCTTGTACTAGTTGTGTATGTTACTTTTAATGATATAGTAAGAGCATTAGGACTTTAATTTCTACTATGAAAATTTCTAGAGAAGGAACAAATACCATACTAATAGCAGGTGTAGCTCACCTTGCCGTTACTATTGCTGCCGTTTATATTTCACAAGCTGATGTATTTAATGGTGGGATTTTAGGTAAAGCGCTAGCTTCTCTGCTAGTTGTGCTAATTACGGTCATTTTTGCTTTGGTTGTCTACTTTTTTAGAGATCCGGAAAGAGAAACACCAGATGATGATCTATTATTGGTTTCTCCGGCAGACGGCAAAGTACTTGATGTTATCGAAATAGATGAAACAAAGTACTTAAATGCTAGATCTAAGCAGATTTCTATCTTTCTATCGCCTTTGAATGTGCACGTTAACAGGGTCCCAGCAACGGGCATAATTCGCTATGCCGAGTACTTCCCAGGTAAATATTTGGTTGCTTGGCATCCTAAATCTTCAACTCTAAATGAACGTGCTGAATTTGGCTTAGAGCACAAAAGCGGAAGCAAGATATTGTTTCGTCAAATAACCGGCTTCTTAGCGCGTAGAATAGTGTATTCTCTTGAAGAGGGCCAAATGGTTTATGCCGGCGATCGTTTCGGTATGATGAAATTTGGTTCAAGAATGGATATTGTTGTCCCAAAAGACTTCGAATTTTTAGTTCAAGGTGGACAGATGGTAGTGGCGGGCGAAACTATTTTAGGTCACTTCAAAAAACAGGATTAATAAGAGATGAGCGCTAAGGGCAAAGGTAGAAAACGTTTAAGAAGGCCACATCTAAAGCCTGTTCCAAGGGTTGTTGTGCCGTCTTTTTTTACCTTAATGAATCTCTTTTGTGGGTTCTTGGCCATTATCAATATCTCTGAAGGCAAGCTTGAAATTGGTGCTTTATTGATTGTTATTGCAGGATTATTTGATGCTTTAGATGGCTTTATGGCTCGCTTATCAAATGCTGAGTCTGATTTTGGCGTAGAGTTAGACTCCCTGAGCGATATAGTATCATTTGGTGTTGCACCAGGCATTTTGATATGGCAATTCGCCTTAAAAGACATGCAATTTGTTGGCATAACAATGGCAGCCTTACCTGCATTGTGTGGCGCTGTTCGCCTAGCTAGGTACAATGTAGAGGCACACGATGGCGAGTCGAGTGATGAATACTTCAGCGGTTTGCCAATTCCTGCACAAGCCATGATGATAACCGCATTATTTTTGGCACTTAAAGAAAACATGCATTGGTTTGAAAATTTCAAATACGGCATAAGTGGCTTTCTTATACCAACAGTGGTTACCCTATCCTTTTTAATGGTAACAAAAGTTCCATTTGATAAAACTCCTCGATTTAGTAAAAAGTATATGGCTCACAATAGATATAAAATTCTATTGTTTATTACGTATTTGATTTTAATTATAGTTTTTCAAGAATTTGGTTTAATAGCTGTATTCACATTCTTTATAGCAAAAGGATTGTATTTAGCTGCAAAACGTTTTTATCAAGCTTTGGAAATTGATGAAGAAGAAGAAGATGAAGAATACAAGCAGATTGACATCAATGATACCACAAATGACTATGAAGACGACTCAGACAGATAGTTAGTTCCTGCTAGCTAACTATCCATCCAAAGACTTATACAATTGATGCAGTTTAATGGATTCATTTTCCCAATTAAAGTTAGAGGCAAATGACTTACATTTTGATTTATAGAAAGCCAAATTTTGCAGTATTTTTTGTAGGGAAATAGTTAAATCTTGTTCATCCTTAACTACTATTCCAACTTCATATTTTTCTATTAAACGTGCAATTTCCACTAAGTTTGAACCCAATACGGCAAGCTCACATTGCACATATTGGGATAGTTTATTTGGTAGTGCAAGCTCATAACTCTTTGATAGCGGTTCTATATAGCAATAACCAATATCAGCCTGTTTATAGCAATAATAGAGCTCATTAAGCGGTAGCATTCCTGTAAAAACTACTTGATTCTGTATTTCTAGTTTATCAACCAACTCAGACAATTCACTCATATATCCACCATCGCCAGCAATAATACAACCAAGCTTTGAATTAGTCTTTAACGACTTTACCAGTAAAGAAAGTCCTCTACCTTCTTGAATATATCCACCATAGATTATGGTATGTTCAAAGCCTTTTTTAAAGTTGGCTATTTCTTCTATTATTTTTGGAGAGATTTCATCTAAAGCTGTAGGTATTTGATCAAAATTTCGAACAACCCAAACGTGGTTACTTAAGGAATACTGTTGTTCAAAAAGGTTGGCAATACTATCATTTACTGTTATAACTTTATCACAAAATCGAATAAACGCTTTCTCAATAAATGCCCAAATTAATTGTTCCTTCTTTTTATTAATCAAATGAATAGAGCCCGTGTTCCATTCATGAGAGTCGTATATAAGTTTAGTCTTAAACTTTTTTGCTAAATAAACAGCAGGTATTAAGGTGTCTAAATCATGTGTGTGAATTATATCTGGCTTTAAAGTTGAGTTCTGTACAGCGTTTTTTGCAGCCCACATCATGGCTAAAAACCGTTTTTTCCCACCAGAATAGGCCAAAGATTGCTGATAAATCTTTACGCCGTCTATAGTTTTTTCGAAAGAATCACAAGATGGCCAAAATGCGAATACGTGCACATCGTATCCAAACTTTACTAACGATGTAGCGCTGCGCTTTACTCTGCTATCATTCAAATAAAAGCTATGCACAAGCATACAAACAGTTTTCTTTTGGTCAACTGTAGCTGTAGTTGTGGATAGCGTTTTTCTCATAAAGTGCTAGAAGAAATAGCGTAAACTAGCCGACCATGCATTTCCAAAACCATCACTGAAAGGTATTTGAGCAAGATCTACATGTATATCATTTACTCTAAATCCTAAACCCATAGACCATCTTCTAGTTGCATTCCAGCTTTTATAACCGCCTCTCAATAAAATGGTTGAACCTACTTTAAGCTCAAGACCAGCATTAAAGAAAACATCGTTGTCTATATCTTGGAAAACTAAATCATTGTTTGACCCCTGATCAAGCACGTAAACTACATCAAAAACAGTTGTCAATGATAACGGCAAAGCCTGACCATCTCCTGAAGTTAGATTAAGGCGTATGAACTCACTTCTTAGCCCAATTTTTGCCTTACTTGGTAACTCAGTTCTAATGGCATTAAGTTGTTGCATTCTTCCAACATGGTTCAAACTTGCCCCAAGAATTAGCTTTTCATCGGCTAATATAGCCTTGCTTAATCCTAAGTTAACAGCATAACCAGTAGCATTCTGTTCCAAATACTGCTCATTAAGCCATGATGCACTTACGCCAGTATTAACACCTAGAATTTTTTTGGCATAACCCGCAGTTAAAACGACATAATTCACGCTAAAATTGCCAACAGCTTGTCCTGGTACAGAACGCACTTCAATATCACTTATAGCATTCGAATAAATAGCAAAACCAATGGCTCTGTCTCTTTCCCGAAAAACAGCACCTGCATATTGATAGGAAATATCGTTTATCCAAGAGTGATAGGTTGCTTGTACACTCGATTTATTGTCGAATAGTGTATTTGCTGGGTTAGCTAACCAGCTAGAAGGTCCTGCACTGAGCGCTGTATTAGCATCTGCCATTGCTACTGATCTAGCGTCCGTACTAACAAACAATAAATCAAAGCCATTGCTAAATTCTTGGGCTTTTGCAGTAGAGATTAAACAGGCAAACAAAGTTGCAACTAGCAGCCAGATACGGCTTTGGAAAAATTTTTTTGTCATGTGTCTAAATAGTGATTCGTAAACCTAGCAGATGAATAATATCGTAAAGTTGAGCCTCACGAACTACGGTATATTGTATTTGTGGACGTAGCGCATCAAAGGGTAGGCGCAGCGTAAAACCGGCAGACCATTGAGCCGCATCCATTTGATCGAAACTAGGTATTTGATAGCCAGCTTGAGCCATTAAACGCGGATGAAACTCTCTAGTTAATCCAAATCTCAAGCTTTGATCCCAATAGTTCTCTGAAACTCTGTCTGTAAAACCCGTTGGAATACCGTTCAAAGGCACAACATTAGTTTCTATGTAATTTCCCACTAAACGTCTATTTTCAAAATCTATACTAAATAAGGTTTTTTCCGTTCTGTAAGAGGTGCCCAAAACTAACCGCAGAGGTTGATCTTCTGTTTGTGTTACCGATAGTTGTTCCCCAAAATAATCTGACGTATCCCAAGTGTAAGCCGAGAATTGGTCGAGCATAGCAAATGATAGAAACCATTTTTGAGTGGCTTTGAATAGGAAACCAATATCTAGGCCAATAGAGGGATCTGCCGTAATATCTGGGTGCAGCTGTGCTCGGTTTACTTTTAGACCTACACCGGCTGCAAAGCGCTCGCTAAACTGAATACCAAAAGCTAAGCCTAAGCGAAGTTCGCTAGCATTAAAATTCCCAAGATGGTAGCCAGAGCTACTGCGCTCTTGAATATCTTGCACACTAAATCCCATCAAATAGGTGTATAAACCTGCATTTGGGGGAAGCTCAAAACTTGAGCCAATAGTAGATAAACTTCTATCAAAACTCATTCTACCCGATGAAAAATCTGTTTGAATTCCTTGACTTGGAAATGCAGCCAACGCTGGATTGTAAAAGCCAAGAGCGCCAAATTCGGGAACGGAACTCATGGCATTTCCGAAGGCTGTAGCCTGTGCATTAAGCCCAAATTGGCCAAGTACGCCATTCTGAGCAAATAAATTGGTGGTGTTGATGCCAAAAGTCGCAGCTGTAAGCAGAAATAGTGCACAAAGAGTAGTTTTAATTATCTTCAAGGTATTCATTATTGAGCCACCACAATTTTGCCTTTCAACGTTTTACCGTCTACTTCAACAGCGTATAAATAGATGCCATTAGCTACGATATAGCCACTCTGATCTTTTCCATCCCAAACGGCTTCATAACTTCCGGCAGCGCCAAATTGTAAATCATTCTGATGAATTAATCTCATTGCAGCGTCAAAAATTCGTATTTGTCCGCTTTGGGAATTTTGTACATCAAATTTAACTCGAACAACTTGGTGTACATTTTGGGAAAAGGGGTTGGGATAAGCGTAACTACTAACAGATGGTTGGTCTTGATAAATGGTTTCACCATTTAGTGGTACATCTGTTCTAATAATATTCCAACTCAAAAAATCTTTGGTAGTTGCAATGCCGTCAGAAGTTCCAACCCACATAGTGCCATCGCTGGTAACAGTGGTGCTTTGAAATCGTGCTTCAGAACGAATAAAGGAATTTGGACTCGTTATTTGCTTACGATTTATCCATGTTTTGCCGTAATCAGGGCTAATAAATAACCCATTCTCACCTACAGCCAAAATAGTATCTCCTTTAATGGCTAAATCAAAGACTCGCTCACCAATCAGATGCTTTTTGAAGTTGTTTAGATCTAGGTCAACTTGTAAAACGCCATCTCGTTCAGACAGGGAGGTAGACCAATTTGTCATCCACATTTGTTCATTTTTAACGTCTTCTTGTAACGTAATAACCCAGTTTCCAATCATTTTGCCTGGGTTTAGATTAAATGCAAAGTGCTGCCATCGAATTTCAGATCTATCAGCTGTAGTAGCATTATCAGAAACATTAAATCCACCGGCTGTGCCGGCCCATAACCGTCCTCTCTGATCAACTAAAACGCTATAGCCTAGGTAATTATTAGATAATGAGTTATTGGGTCTAGGATCGTATTCTTTGGGTGAATCTGGTTGGTTATTAGGGCCACTTGCATTATAAAACTGAAAGCGTTCTCCGGGCTGCATATCAGATATATTTACAGGGGGAAGGATAAGCCTTTCCCAACTCTGACCCCTATCAAGAGACCTAAGAATACCCGCGGCCCAATTAGCAGAGAAAAAAACATCTCCGAAAATTTCAACTTCATAAGATGGAGATTGTTCAGGCACAATTACGGGAAGTTTGGTGTAGACTTCGCTACCATAAGTGAAGGTGGTATCGTCTTCATTTTCTAGTGGATGTTGAATCCAACTCCACTCAGTTCCGCCATCATTAGAATAATAAAAGCCCATGGCTGTTGCTACCGATTCTCCTTGGCGCTGCGCATTGGTTGCAACGCCAGCAAGAACGCGTCTTCCCGTAGCATTTACCGCAAACATTCGGCCTCTGCCAGTAACCAAGCTATCTGCATTCTCAGGAATTCGCCAATCAAGGGCATTGCCAATATTTGAATTCATTATTGGGCCAATCCAAACGGTGTCGCCGTTTGCAAACATATTTTGAACAGAGTTTACGCGAATACCAAACTCTGGTGAAGAAATTGGGCCAAATACGGCATTTTGTGCTTTGCTGCTAATGTTCATTAAAAGCAGGCTAACAAATAGAAAGAGTGTTTTTTTAAATAAATGCATCATCTTAGCGTGGTGAACTCCGATTTTAGTGTATCAGAAGACAAACCTTGCCTGTCTATAACATAGGTGTAAAGTTCAAATGTTCTTGGTGTTGAGGTTGGCGTTAAACCAACAACAGCGGTGTAAATACCATCTCCTGCAATTTGATCACCATTCGCGGGGTTACCATTATCAAGTAATACCAATTGGCCGTCAAAGTTTTGGGTAGATTTGGTGAAAATATCCATATAAACACCGAGTATGTCATTTACGCCTTGTGGATCGCTAGCTTGTGCAAAAAACCCGACCGCATTTTGACCTGTCGCTGGAATTGTTGCCGTTGCAGGGTATACGATTTCCAATAAAACTGGAGGTTCATTTGTGGCGCTCTTAGCCAATACACTTTGCTCTGCACGCAAAAAACTACCTGAAGACATACTGCTTTGAAGAACCACCCTAAGATCGATTAGGCCTGCTTTAGGTAGCGTCATTATTCCGTTGAAGGTAACAGATTGGTCGTTCAAGCTGGCTTCCGTTACTTCGTAGCTGTTATAGATATCTCCTGAAGCTTGATCTTCTACATAAATGAAAAGCGGGAATGCAAGCCGGTCTGCATTTTCGAAAGTAGCAGTTGCGCTAAAGCCAATTTCAGAGATTTCTGCACTGTTATCGAGAAGTAATAAGGTATCTGGGCTTACAACAAAGCTACGTATCACTAATTCGTTGCTACTAAAACCATCTTGATTGGTTGTAGAAGGGCCTGTACAAGCATTGAAAAAAGTTATATAAGTTAAGGCCAAAGCTACCAAAAAAGGCCGTTTCATGGGTGTTAAACACATGTTAGTTCGGTTTGAGAGATGAAAAAATGGTAGCTATTAATCTATTAGGTAGGATTAAAGTGGGGGTAATTCTCATTGTTAAAATAAGACTAGATTGGCACTAAACAAACGATGCTTTTGATAGATATAAAAAAAACCCCAAATCGATCAAGACTTGGGGTTCAGTGTTTTGTTAACCTATATGTTACTCTTAAATCATTTACATAAACCGACGTGAATTCTCAAAAGTTCATTTCATTTGAAAGAAAATCGCTTTTCTTAACTCAACGAGATAAATATAGTAAAAAGAGAACATTGTTCTACATTTATTTTTGTTGGTAGACTATTTCGCTGCATACCATTCAAATTACGGCCAATAGATTTTGCAAAATGAACCAAATACATGCTAAATAGTAGGTTTAGATAGCTTTTTTTATGATTTAGGAGAACAACAGAATTTGTCAGGTTTTTGCGAAACTGACTTGGTCAGTTCTACTTCCGCAGCTTTGTATTCTATTTTTTTAGCCAGGCCATCGAATTCTCTGGAAAAAATGACTTTCTCGGGATCGATTGTAACTTTGGACAATCAAGCAGAATCTGCTGAGAGAATTTTAGTAGCTGAGATTAAATGTTCTTCTGTATGCTACTTATCACGTGGCAGAGCGTAAATTGGAATAGATTTTTTTGCTTGGTAAATAGTATACTTAGCCTATCAATAATTAACCCTAATTCATTAATTGGTACCATTCATGTCGAGACTATATCGATCAGTATTTGCTGTATTATTTTTATTTATTACAGCTTGTGGCGCAGAAAAAGCAGATTTAATCGTTTTTAATGGAAGTATTTACACCGCAGACAACGATAGCACAGTAGTTGAAGCCTTTGCCATAAAAGATAAAATGATAGTGGCAGTAGGCACAACTGAAGAAATAAAACAGTGGGCAGGTAGTGAAACAGAGGAAGTTGACTTAGCCGGAAAAACCGTTATCCCGGGATTAGTAGAAGCACATGCCCATATTATGGGAGTGGGCTATAATAATTTACGCCTAGACCTTCTAGGCACTAAATCTTACGATGAGATTGCAGCTAGAGTTAAAGAAGCCACAGAACTACTGCCTGAAGGGGAATGGATTTTAGGTAGAGGATGGCATCAGGATAAATGGGACTCACTACCGCAAATGATGATCAAAGATTTCCCGCTGAATGATTTGTTAAATGAAGTTGCGCCAAATCATCCTGTTTTCCTAAAACATGCAAGTGGACATGCAGCTCTAGCTAATACTAAAGCCTTGGAGCTTGCAGGAATTAGCAGAGACACTAGAAGCCCTGATGGCGGAGAAATAGTTAGAGATTTAAAGGGAAATGCTACCGGCTTCTTGAACGAAACGGCGCAATACCTAGTGAATAAAGTTGTTCCCGAAAATACCCCAGAAAAAAATAAGCAGGCACTTAATCTAGCAATGGACGAATGCCTTAGTTACGGTATCACCAGTTTTCATAATGCAGGAGCGCCGAGAGATGAAATTGCTTTATTTGAAGAGTTCACAAAAAACGGTGATATGCGTATCCGTCTTTACACTATGCTAAATGGTAGAGATCAAGATTTACTGAATGATTTTTATAAGAGAGGCCCTCAAATCGGCCTAGGTGATAATCGTTTAACGATACGTTCAATCAAACTTTATGGAGATGGTGCATTGGGTTCTCGCGGAGCTTGGCTGCATGAACCTTATACTGATGCAAGTAGTGAAATTGGCATGGTAGTAACGCCATTAGACAATATTAAAAACGTAGTTTTTGAAGGTCTGCAGAATGGGTTTCAGGTATGTACACACGCAATTGGAGACAAAGCAAATACCGTAGCTCTCGATTTTTATGAAGAAGCATTTTCTACCTATCCAGAAAAGGCAACTGATCACCGCTTCAGAATAGAGCATGCTCAGCATTTAATTGAGGCAGATATTCCGAGGTTTGCAGAGATGGGCGTTATACCAGCCATGCAAGCAATTCACATGAGTAGCGATCGTCCTTGGGCAGTTCAGCGCTTAGGTATAGAGCGAATTAGAGAAGGCGCTTACGTTTGGCAGAGCTTGCTTAAAAGCGGTGCCAAAATCGTGAATGGAACAGATGCTCCGGTAGAGCCTTTAAACCCATTTAAATCATTCTATTCTAGTATTTCCCGTAAAACCTTGGAAGGATTACCGGAAGAAGGGTATGAACCGCTACAAAAAATGACGCGTAACCAAGCACTTAGATCTTATACTATTGATGCCGCTTATGGTGCTTTTGAGGAAAATTTAATTGGCTCTATTGAAGTCGGAAAACGCGCAGATTTCGCCATTTTAGATCGAGATATCATGACCGTTCCTGAAATGGAAGTACAGAAGGTAGCTGTGCTAAAAACCTTCTTAGACGGTATACAAATGTTTGAAAAAGCTGAAAATTAATTAGCTGCAAATTTATTTAAAAAAGGCTCTTTCTTAATCAGGAAGAGCCTTTTTTATTTCATCTACTACGAGTTTATGTCAGCTAAAATGGCTCGAAGCTTGGTCAACTTCAGCTCATTATCTTGCTGTTTTTGTCGTTCAATAGCCACAACTTTTTCTGGTGCGCTGCTTACAAAACCGGGATTGTTAAGTTTAGCAATAACGCCTTTTTGGAAGCCTTCATACTTTTTAATTTCTTCTTCTAATCGGGCTTTTTCTGATTCAATATCAATCAGGCCTTCTAAAGGAATGTACATTTCGGCGCCATCTATAACAGCTGAATTTGAGGCTTTCGGTTTTTCGACCGTAGTAGAAACGCTAAATTCAGCTAAGTTTTCTAAACGATCAAAAATCCACTTTGCTTGTTTAATAGCGTCGCTTTGTGCTTCGTTATCAGCTTTGATAACCAAAGTAAGGGGTTTTTTAGGGCTAAGTTTAAGTTCTGCTCTAATATTTCTAATGGTAGAAATAATTTTTTGAACGGTTGTAAAATGGGTTATCGCTTCAGTATTAACCTTAGTTTCATCATAAACAGGCCAAGAACTTCTAATTAGTGCCTCATCAACTTTTCTGCTTCTAATGCGTTGCCAGATTTCTTCGGTGATATATGGCATAGAAGGATGAAGCAACTTCATGAGCATCTCAAAGAAATGCATGGCTACTGAAAGTCTATCTAATGGAATTTTTTTGCCATATTCTGCTGGCTTCAACAGCTCTATGTACCAATCAGCAAAGTCATCCCAAATAAGGCTGTAAATTTTTAATAAGGCTTCATTAATTCGGTACCTCGATAAATCTTCATCAACCTCTTTTAGTGTTAGCATAATCTTTGAAAGCATCCACTGATCAACCAAATTAGTTGGGTCAACCTCAAATTCGGTGTCGTATTCAGTACCTTCCTCCATATTCATAGCCAAGAAGCGATACGCATTCCAAATTTTGTTGGCAAAGTTTCTTCCCATTTCAAACTTCAGGGGATCTAACTTTATGTCCTGACCTTGAGCACAGAGAATAATTAGCGAATAACGTACAGCATCAGCGCCATATTGAGAAATCATGTCAAGTGGGTCAATACCATTGCCCAAACTCTTACTCATTTTACGGCCTTGCTTATCTTTTATGAGCCCCGTCAAGAAAATATGCTCAAAGGGTTTTTCGCCCATAAAATGTAAACCACCCATCAACATTCTACTAACCCAGAAAAAGATAATATCGTAACCAGATACTAATACGGAGGTAGGGTAGAAGTAGGCCAATTCAGTCGTTTTATCTGGCCAACCAAGGGTCGAGAATGGCCACAACCAAGAGCTAAACCAAGTATCTAGCACATCTGGATCTTGAATCATGCCTTCTTCAGGCTGTTCAACGGAAACTACATAGTCTTTCGTACGATCTATGCTACCATCATCAATGGTGTAATACCAAACCGGTATACGATGTCCCCACCACAGCTGTCGGCTAATTACCCAATCTCGGATACCTGACATCCAGCGTAAAAATTCATTCTTCCAACGGTCTGGGAAAAAGGCAAACTCGCCATTATCAAAAGCTTCAATCGCTTTTTTGGCTAAGGGTTCCATCTTAACGAACCATTGCTCAGAGAGTAAAGGCTCTATGATTTCGCCAGATCTACTGCTAATTCCTACTTGGTTTATATAATCTTCTTCTTTAACTAAGTGGCCGCTTTCAGTTAAGTCTTCCACTACTTTTTTTCGTGCTACAAAGCGGTCTAAACCTTCATACTGACCCGCGTCTTTGTTTAGTGTACCATCTGTATTGATGATATTAATTACTTGCAAACCATGACGTTGACCTATTTCAAAGTCATTTTGATCATGAGCCGGTGTTACCTTTAAGCAGCCTGTACCAAAGTCCATTCCTACATAATCATCGGCTATAATTGGAATGCGTTTTCCGTTGGTGGGAACAATGGCAAACCCGCCTACTAGTTTTAAGTAGCGTTCGTCTTCAGGGTTTACAGCAATGGCTGTATCTGCGGGTATAGTCTCAGGTCTTGTGGTTGCAATAGTTAGATGAGTAAGCCCAGACTTAGCTTTAGTGTCTTCATCTAATTCATACTGTACATGCCATAAATGGCCTTTGCGCTCAACATGATCAACTTCCTCATCAGAAATTGCGGTCATGTCGTGGGGACACCAATTAACCAAATAGGAGCCTTTGTAGATGAGGCCTTCTTCATGCAGCTTGACAAATACGGTTTGAACAGCTTTTGATAAGCCTTCATCCATGGTAAAGCGTTCTTTTGACCAATCGGGTGAAGTTCCCAACTTACGATACTGACCCGTAATGATACTGCCGTAAGTATCTTTCCATTTCCAAACTAAGTCTACAAATGCATCGCGACCAAGATCGTGTCTATTTTTCTTTTCCCGTTTCTTGAGGTCTTTTTCAACCACACTCTGTGTTGCAATTCCAGCATGGTCAGTTCCTGGCATCCATAAAGCTTCGTAGCCTTGCATACGCTTCAATCGTATAAGCATATCTTGCACAGCGCCTTGAAGTGCATGGCCCATGTGAAGCTTCCCAGTGACATTGGGAGGTGGCATCATTATGGTGAATGGCTTCTTTTTGGGATTTGGATCAGCCTTGAATAGTTCGTGCTTCTCCCAATAGGCATACCATTTATCTTCGATTTCAGCAGGGTTGTAGCGCTTTGGAATTTCGCTCATGGCAATAAAAAATTTTGTTTATAAAATAAAAAAAGTGACTGCCAGAGACAGTCACTTTAAAATCTAGGCACTATAGAAGCGTTTTATTTAACTCTTTTTAGTAGAACGCCAAAATGTCCGTCGCATTGATGAGTATGCGGAAGCGTTTGATAAGACATTAAATCTTCAGAAAGAACGTCTTCATCTAAGAACTCATCTAGTGCCTGTAGTTCAAAGTTGTCGTATTTCGCTAAAAACTTCTCCATTTGACCCATATTTTCTTCTGGTTCAATTGAGCATGTACTATAAACTAAACGTCCACCTTTTTTCACTAGGTTTGCTGCTTCGTCAAGTAGATCTTCCTGAAGTTTTACGATATTATCTAGCTCTTCTTTGGTTCTTTTCCAGCGAAGATCAGCTCTTTTAGCCAATACACCAGTGCCTGTACACGGGGCATCAAGTAAAACGGCATCAGCCATCTTCAAGCTGAGATCAGTGGCGTCGCCACGCATAATTTTAATGTTTTCGGCATTAAATGTCAGCGCATTTTCAGCTAATCTTTCTAAGCGTTTGGCGTTGATATCTACCGCAGTGATGCTTCCAGTGCCATTCATCATATTAGCCATCAAAATAGCTTTCATGCCAGGTGCGGAGCATAAGTCGTACACAATTTCGTCTTCCTGTGGATCAAGAATGGTAGGAGCAAAGGCGGCTGCGATGTCTTGTACAAAGCAAAAACCTTTTTCAAACCAACCTTTTTCAAGTACAGTAGAAAGGTCATCAATTTTATAATAGCCAGGTAACCAATCACTAGCCTCGAATTCAACCCCAGCTTTTTCCATGCGGATTTCAAAATTCTCAGAGCGAGTTTTAAGGTTATTTACCCTGATGAAATGATTTGGTTTGGCATTATTTGCTTGCATTAGCAGAAAAGCTTCTTTTTCACCGAATCTGCTAACCCATCGCTCTACCATCCAGTCTGGGTGACTAAAAGTAGTGGCTATCAATTCCGTTCTATTTTCCATAGAAGGTTTTGGTAGGTTAGGCATTTCTCGTTGTAAGCTTCTCATAACTGCATTGACTAGGTCAGCAGTTTTTGCACTAATTTCAACTTTAGCAAGCTCAACAGTCTCGTTTATAGCAGCATAATCGGGTGTGCCATCCATGAAAAGCATTTCATAGATTCCCAGACGAAGAACATTAAGAATTTGTCCATTCATCTCAATAACAGGGACATGAGAAAAACTACCGATCAAAAAATCGACATAAGAACGCTTTCTGAATAAGCCTTGCAAGTGCTCTCTCACACGTGCTCTATCACGACCATCTAGTTCATTTGCTAGACCGTAATCGAGGATGTGTCTCTCATCAAAGTTGTTCAGGATGCGCAGGGAAGCGGATCGAGCCGTGAGCTTTTGTTCCAAAATAGCCTCTTGCTTGGTTTTCAATTAACGTTAAATATTTTTTTGAATCGAGAAATAACTTCAATTCAAGACCGTTAATATAATGCGCATTAGGCTGTTAATCATTAGAAATCTTCATTAATGTTTAGCATTCTTTTAAGAAAGCTCAAATGAAGCGTTTATTTTGCTTTGCAATGCCATTCAAAAGGCATAAATTTGCGTGCCTAAAATGTACACATCAAAAATCAAGCAATTTAGAAATGAATAAAGGCAAAATAGCTCAGATTATCGGACCAGTTGTAGACGTTGATTTCATAGATTCTGAAATCCCTGCAATACAAAACGCTTTATATATTGCCCGTGAAGACGGCTCAAAACTATATCTTGAGGTTGCTTTGCACTTAGGTGAAAAACGTGTCCGTACTGTCGCTATGGACTCTACAGACGGCCTTGTAAGACAAACAGATGTAATTGATACTGGTGCTCCTATATCAATGCCTGTAGGGGATGATATCAGAGGCCGTTTACTGAATGTGGTTGGTGAAGCAATTGATGGGATCCAACCCCCTAAAGGTGAGCAGCGTCTTCCAATTCATAGACCAGCACCAAAATTTGATGAGCTAGCTTCATCTACTGAGATGCTTGAAACAGGAATTAAAGTAGTAGATCTTCTTTGCCCTTACTCCAAAGGTGGGAAAATTGGTCTTTTTGGTGGTGCAGGTGTTGGTAAAACGGTACTTATTCAAGAATTGATTAATAATATTGCAAAACATCATGGTGGACTTTCTGTGTTTGCTGGTGTTGGTGAGCGTACCCGTGAAGGAAATGATCTTCTTAGAGAATTTATTGAATCTGGTGTAATTACTTACGGCGACGAATTCCGTGAAGCTATGGAAAATGGCGAATGGGATTTAACCAAGGTTGACATGGAGAAACTTAAAGAGTCTCAAGCAACATTGGTTTTTGGTCAAATGAACGAGCCTCCAGGCGCAAGAGCACGTGTGGCACTTTCTGGTCTAACGGTTGCTGAATTCTTCAGAGATGAAACAGGCGCAGATATTCTTTTATTCATTGATAATATTTTCCGCTTTACTCAAGCTGGTTCAGAAGTATCTGCACTTTTAGGGCGTATGCCTTCTGCGGTAGGTTACCAACCAACCTTAGCATCTGAGATGGGTGATCTTCAAGAGCGTATTTCCTCTACAAAAAGAGGTTCTATTACTTCAGTTCAGGCTGTTTATGTACCTGCTGACGACTTGACGGATCCAGCTCCGGCTACAACTTTTTCGCATTTAGATGCAACAACGGTACTGAACAGAGCCCTAACCTCTATTGGAATTTACCCTGCAGTTGACCCTCTTGATTCTACATCAAGAATCTTAGATCCATTAGTTGTTGGTGAAGAGCACTACAATACGGCAGAAGAAGTTAAAGAGCTTTTGCAACGCTATAAAGATCTTCAAGATATCATTGCCATCTTAGGTATGGATGAACTATCTGATGAAGATAAACTTACTGTAAACAGAGCTCGTAAAGTGCAACGTTTCCTATCTCAACCATTCTTCGTAGCAGAGCAATTTACCGGTGCGCCTGGTAAATACGTGAAGATTGAAGATACTATCAAAAGCTTCAAAATGATTGTTGCTGGCGATTTTGATCATCTTCCTGAAGCTGCATTCTATATGGTTGGTGACTTGAACGAAGCTATTGCCAAAGGCGAAAAACTACTAGCTGAAGCTTAATTCTATGTCTACTATTCAGGTAAATATTCTTACTCCAGACGGCGCAAAGTATAATGGCGAAGCCACCGGGATTATTGTTCCTGGTGTACTTGGCTCTTTTGAAGTAAGACATAATCACGCACCCATTGTTTCTACTCTAGAGGTTGGGCCTGTTCGGCTCAAAACAGACAATAAAATTATGCTGTATGCCATAAGCGGTGGTACAATTGAAGTTAACGCAAATGTTGTTTCACTTATTGTTGAGACAGCTGAAAGCATTGATGAGATTGACAAATCAAGAGCAGAAGAAGCCAAAGAACGAGCTATAGCCAACTTGCATGATTCAGATAAAGACCGCGAACGTGCTAAAATAGCCTTAGCTAAAGCTGAGAATAGATTGAAATTACATATTCTTAATAAATAGCAAAAAAGCTCCTTTGGGAGCTTTTTTATTTTTGTGGAACATTATCTAAGTGGTGCGTTCTTTTCCAAGAAATCGAAATCACTGATGGGTATGGCTCCTTTATGATAAAGAAAAGGCTCACCGAATTCGGCGCCAATTATGTGGCCATAAAACCGTGCTCTAGCTTCAATTTGTTGGAAATATCTAGGCGAAGAAATATAGGTAGCTGGTTCATTTGTCGGATCTTTCACATTAAATTGTGTACTAAAAGCCTGAATTGAGGCTAATCTTTTATCAAATGTTGAGCTAACATCCATAATAAAACTAGGCTCAAACGGGCGATCTTGCATATAATGCATTATGTGTGAGGGCCGCCAAGTGTCTTGAGGTTGTCCATCTTCATCCAATGTTTTAATTTTCCTCAAGCCAGCATAAAAAACGGCTTCAACTTGCAAAGTACATCCGTTACCATGATCTGGATGCCTGTCATCAGGAGCGTTTATAAAAACAATGGTTGGGCGGTATTTTCTTAATGCTTTAATCAAAGGAAGTTGACTAGCTCTATCCGATTGTAATTGACTGTCTGAAAGACCTAAATTGTCGCGTACATTTAGCTTTAGAATCTCTGCCGACTTAGCCGCTTCAATAGCTCTAGTTTCAACGTTGCCTCTACTTCCCATTTCGCCCTTAGTTAAGTCTATAATGCCAACTTTTTTACCGGCCTGGGTCAATTTTGCAATAGTTCCACCCATCGATAATTCAACATCATCAGGGTGAGCAGCAAAAGCTAAATAATCTAGTTTCATGGAATTTATTTATTTTATGTTAATTGAAACGTAAGTACGTCAGCATCGTACTAGGTCGAGTTTTTTACCCACATTAATATTTTATGAAATACCTAATAAGTTTGTTGGAAGGCTTTAAATTAGCATTCCGTTCCATAATGGCCAATAAGTTACGTGCTGCATTAACCATGTTTGGTGTAATTATCGGTATTCTTTCCGTAACGTCCATGCAAACTATGATTGATGGTATTAATCGTGGCTTTGAAAATAGTTTGAGCATGATGGGTCGAAATGTGGTATTTGTTCAAAAATGGCCTTGGGGTTTTGGCGGAGAATACAAATGGTGGGAATTTGTAAATCGACCTGAAATGAAGGCGGAATATGCCGAAAAAATTAAAGATTATTCAGAATATGCTTCTGACGTATCTGTTGAAATTGGGCGCAATGTTTCTATTAAGTATAAAGATTTAGAAACCCAAGTTTCTGGCCAAGGAGTGTCTCCAAATTATGTAACACTCTCTGGTATGGATATCAGTGAAGGCCGATTTTTTACAGAAGAAGATAACAGCAGTGGTAGGCAATTGGTGGTTTTAGGGGGAACAGTGGCAGAGCAGCTTTTCCCAAATGCTTATCCTATTGGCAAAATTGTTAGAGTAGATGGCCTAAAATACCGAGTAATTGGGGTGTTAGAAAAACAAGGGAAGTTTTTAGGCTTAGAAGACACCGATAATAGAATTATGATGCCCTTTGGCGCCTATAAAAAGATTTACCCAACAAGGTGGGGTATAACACTAAAAGTTGCTTTTGCTGATGCCGAAATGCTTCAAGAGGGTCAATACGAACTCGAAGGAGTAATGAGGCGAATTCTGCAGCTAGATGCCTTAGAAGCCAATAATTTTGCAATTAATAAACCTGAAGCTTTTAAAGATGCCTTTGACAACATGACTTTTGCCATTTATGCTGTGGGAATCTTTTTGACTTCATTAGCACTGTTTGTTGGAGGTATTGGCGTAATGAACATCATGTTTGTTTCCGTTAAAGAACGAACTAGGGAAATTGGTATTCGAAAAGCTGTTGGCGCAAAGTTTTGGGAGATAATGCTCCAGTTCCAGACGGAAGCGGTAGTTGTAACCCTGCTTGGGGGAATCATAGGAATGGTGCTTTCGCTGGGAATAACACAGCTTATAAATCAATTCTTTGTAGCGTACATGGATTGGAACACTGTTTTGTGGGCAGTAAGTATATGTGCTGGAGTTGGCATTGTGTTTGGCTTCCTGCCAGCATATAGTGCAGCAAAATTAGATCCTATTTCAGCAATTCGCTCCGAGTAACAACTACTTTAAAAAATTATTATGGTCATCTTTGAGATTTTCAGACAAGCGCTATTATCACTTAAAGGAAATAAGCTACGCTCTTTTCTAACGCTAATTGCCATTGTGGTTGGGGTATTTGCCATTATATCATCTTCAACAGCCGTATTGGTTATTGAAAATTATTTTGACGATACCCTAAACGTACTTGGTGGGTCTACAGTCACTATTTCAAAATATCCGGGGGTGAACTTTGGCCCACGAGATAAAAGTTTAAGAAATCGTAAAAATATCACCTTTGATTTATATGAACAGTTAGACAAAAGACTGGGGAATTCGGTGATGATGGGACCAGATGAAGATTTTTCATTCACATCTATCCGATACGGAGAAACGGAGACCGAGCCCAATATTGGTGTTCGAGGAATTAACCAGAATTGGATAGAATTAAACGGAAAAGATATTGAATTAGGAAGAAATTTTACCGCTGACGACATTCAATATGGTCGTTCAGTATGCTTGATTGGCGAAGACGTTAGAGAAAAACTCTTTAAGAATGAGCGAGCTGTTGGTAAATCTGTTCGTATCGATGGCTTGCCATATACCGTTGTTGGGAAAGTTAAATCTTCTGGTGCGGTCTTTGGTTCGTCTCAAGATGACTTTGTGGTAATTCCCTACACTAAAGCATTAAATGTTTATGGCGGAGCAACTTGGAGAAATATAGGAATAGATCTCAAGTCACCTAATGTAATTGAACTACCTGCTTTACTAGATAGATTGACAGGCGTTTTAAGGGCACTAAGAAAAGTTGAACCTGGTGAGCCAAACGATTTTGAGTTAAATACCAACGATTCTATATCAGGAGCTTTTGATCAGTTCACTGGAATTCTATACATATTTGGTATTGCTGTTGGCTCTATTGCTTTATTAGGTGCTGGTATTGGCGTTATGAACATTATGTTGGTCTCTGTTACCGAAAGAACCAGAGAAATTGGCATTAGAAAAGCTGTTGGTGCTAAAAGAAATACTATTGTAGGCCAATTTCTAACAGAATCAGTATTTATTTGCCAATTAGGCGGCCTATTCGGGATACTATTTGGGGTGCTAGGCGGGAACATTCTAGCCTTTCAGATGGATGCAACCGTTGTTTTCCCGTGGGGAGCTGCTATTGGTGGCGTAATAGGCATGACAATTGTAGGCTTACTTTTTGGTGTATTACCTGCATTGAAAGCAGCTAAATTAGATCCTGTTGAAAGTTTACGATATGAATAATTTTCAATTAGCAAATGCTTACGTACCTTTAATAAAAATATCAATAGACTAAATTACGATTATGGAAAAAGTTCCGATTGAACAACTGCAAGAACGCCTAGATGATTTAATAGAGCGAGTTAGATCAGAATATGAAGGCTCTGAGTTAGAGGCTCAATTAGCAGAACTTAAAGATCGTGTAGAAGAAGCTATTGTGAACTATCCGCTCAAAAGTTTGGCAATTGGCCTTTTAGCAGGCTTCTTAATAGGTAAGATCTTTAGTGAAAGCGATGATTAACAATGCTACAAAGTATTTTACAACATCTTCATAAACTCAGTAATGACCTAAAGCTGTATGCAGAAAAAAGAGTAGAACTTTTAAGCTTACAAGCTACAGAAAAAGCTTCTGCTCTTAGTTCAAGCCTAATAACAGTCATAATTGTAAGTGCTTTTCTGATAATTTCTTTAGTGTTTTTATTGAACGCACTTGTCGTATGGCTTAATATTTGGGTAGCTTTCCCAGCATTTGGTCAATTAATTGTAGGCACAATTTTCTTTATTGTTTTTCTACTTCTCCTAAAGTCAAAAAAAACTATAGACATAAGCCTGAAACGAGAAATAGAGAGAAAAATATTGCAAAATGGAGAAAAGCTTACATTAATTGAGAAAATAAAAGACCACGAACAGCAATAATTACCAAGTAACCATATGACAATTGAAGACAAAAAAAAAGCACTAGAAAAAGAGATTAACGCACTTAAAGAAGAGCTAGATGAGTCAATAAATACGGTAAGTCAAGAAGTCGAGCATTCATTTGAGCCAAAAAAGTTAATCCAAAAATACCCACTTAAAGCTCTAGGAATAAGCGTCGTAGCAGGTTTTCTACTGGCTTATAAAGCTGGTTCTAAAAAAACTTCCTCGCCTTTAATGGATTCAATCAAAAAAGAATTGAGCTCAAGGGCTATTACACTCATATTTGAAGGGTTGTCAAATAATTCTTCAAAAAAAGATTAGTAGCGTAACACCTTTTTTAGCCTACCGTAACAACGTCTTAGAAATTCAATAATATCAATGCCTAATTTATCTATGAAACTATTTAAAACTCTAGTTTTTACCATAACTCTTTGCTTTTCGAGCTTACTGCTGCATGCACAAGTTGAAGAAATAACTATTGAAAAAGCCGTCGAGCTTGCACTCGAAAATAATGTTCAATACAAACAAGCTCGTAACAATATTACCAACAATAAAGAAGCAATACTCCAAGCAAAAGGTGATTTCCTACCGAGCATAAACGGTAACTTTGGTGGTGGCGCTAGTTCTGGTTTCCAGTTTAACAACGCCACTGGTGAGTTTGATGACTTTATAATTAACTCATTCAACGGTGGTATCGGAACAAACGTCAATATTTTTAATGGCTTTAGAAATATTGAAACCTTAAGACAAGCTGAGTTTACAAATGAGTCTGCTGAAAAAAGATTAGAACGCCTTAAAGAACAAGTAATATTTGAAACGGCCACTTCTTACTTGACAATATTGCTCAATAAAAATTTAGTAGAAATATCTGAAGAAAACTTAAATGCTAGCGAAGAGCAGCTAAACCTTGTAATGGAACAAGTTAAAGTTGGTGCTAGACCTATAGTAGATCGGTTCAATCAAGAATCTGTAGTAGCTACCAATGAGCTAGATTTAATTCGTAGAACCAATGAATTGAATATTAGCGAGATTCGCTTGGTAAGAGCTTTACAACTAGACCCACTGAAACAATATTCCTTTGCTCAGCCAGGTGTAGAATTAGATCAAATGATGCCTAAAACGTACAGCTTAACAAGCTTATACGATACAGCTATGGAAAATCGTTCTGATCTAGAAGCTCAACTATCAGATATAGAAGCTTCAAAAAATGCAATAAATATTGCAAAAAGTGGTTTGTATCCATCTTTAACTGCCTCAGCTAATTTTTCAAGTAGATACAATGATCAAACAAGAGCATTTGAAGTAATTAACGGCACTCCTGAAAGAGTAAAAGTTGATTTCAATAATCAATTTTTCACTCGTAACGTGCAGAGATCTGGTAACGTGAGTTTAAGAGTACCAATCTTTAATAATTTCAGTGTTAGGCGTAGCGTTCAAAGTGCCAAAGTGCAATATAAAAACGCACAAATACAGCTGAAAGATCAAAAACTAGGCGTAATGGTCGAGGTTAAACAAGCATTGAACGACTATAATGCACTTGTTAAAGAGTTTGAAACAAATGATAAAGCATTACTAGCATCTAAACAGAATTTTGACATAACCAGAGAACGCTACAATGTTGGCGCAAGTACATTAATTGAGTTAACTCAAGCAAATGCACAGTATGTTAATGCACAGTCCAACAGTGTAAGAACGGTATATAACCTAATTTTCCAAGAAAAAGTTATGGATTTCTTTGTGGGAAGATTGACTGAAGAGATCACAATTAACTAAGATTACACGAAAAATTTAACCCGAACTATTATGAAAAAGACATTAATTATTGTTGCTGTCTTAATCATCGTCCTTTTAGGCGGTGGTTTTATAGCAAAACAAGCAGGCTGGATAGGCGAGTCCGATAATTCAGTCGAAGTAGAGTCCGCAAAATCAGGATTAAAAACGATAACAGAGGTAGTTTCCGCATCAGGTAAAATTCAACCTGAGGTTGAGGTAATAATTAGGCCAGATGTTTCAGGTGAAATAGTGGCCCTTCCCATAAAAGAAGGGGACTATGTTAAAGAAGGCGACTTACTTTTGAGGATTAGACCTGATCTATTTCAAGCTACAATTGATAACCTAACCGCAACTTTGTTAAGCCAGAAGGCAAATAAAGAACAAACTGCAGCAACAGTTAAACAAGCTGAACTAGACTTTCAGCAAAAGAAATCTTTATTCGATAAAAGTTTAATTGCTGAGCTAGAATACTCTGCATCAGAAACAAATTTAGAGGCACAAAAAGCAAATTTACGTTCTGCTGAATACCGAATTCAATCTGCGCAAGCACAGCTTAGAAGAGCTGAAGAAGAACTTCGTCAAACCGTAATTCGTGCTCCAATGGATGGTACAATTAGCAAATTAAACGTTGAGCTTGGTGAAAGAGTACTTGGAAATACCCAAATGACGGGTACGGAGTTAATGCGAGTAGCTAGAATGAATACTATGGAAGTAGTAGTCAACGTGAATGAGAACGATATTGTAAATGTAAACTTAGGCGATACAACAAGAATTGATGTAGATGCCTATCCAGAGCGTTCTTTTAATGGTATTGTTACTGAAATTGCTAACTCAGCAGAAATTCAAGGTGGTGGTACGAATCAACAGGTAACCAATTATTCTGTGAAAGTTAGAATACTAACACCTCACAATCTAGAAATGGCCGGTGGGGACGTAATATTAGCTTCGATTTCTGAGAACCCTGAAGCTGAACAAGCACCTGCTTTCAAACCAGGTATGTCTGCCAATGTTGATATTGAAACCAAAACGGCTCTTAATGTTGTAGCTGTACCAATACAAGCAGTAACAACCAGAGATTTTAATAAGAAAATCATTTCTTCTTTTAGCTCAGTAAACAGCGATGAAGCTGATAAGGAGCTCGAGTCGGCCAAAGAAGACACCACTGAAATTACTAACGGACTACTACCAGAAGAAGACTTTAGAAAGGTATTGTTTGTTGTACGTGATGGCAAAGCATACAGAGTACAAGTTGAAACAGGTGTAGCAGATGAAACACATATTCAGATTACTTCTGGTATAGACAAAAATGAAGAGGTAGTAACTGGTAGCTATAAAACCTTATCTCAAGAGCTAGTTCACGAAGACAAAGTCAAAATCAATAACAACAAACGTTTTAAAAACTGATAAAGATGGTTGACTCAGTAATTCAGATTCGCGAGCTAAAAAGACATTATAAAATGGGCGATAACATCGTTAAAGCTCTTGATGGTGTGTCTTTTGATATCAATAGAAATGAGTATGTCGCCATTATGGGACCATCCGGTTCTGGTAAGTCAACCTTAATGAATGTTATCGGTTGCTTAGATACGCCGTCTGCGGGATCTTACGTGCTGAATAAGAATGAAGTAGCTAAGATGACCGACGATGATCTTGCAGAAATTAGAAATAAAGAAATAGGTTTTGTTTTTCAAACCTTCAACTTACTACCTAGAACATCTTGTCTAGCCAATGTAGAACTGCCTCTTATTTATGCTGGAATGAAAGCATCTGATAGAAAAGAAAAAGCCATGGCCACGTTAGAAAAGGTAGGTTTAGCCGATAGATGGCATCATAAACCAAATGAACTATCTGGTGGACAAAGACAGCGTGTTGCTATTGCAAGAGCACTAGTTAATGACCCATCAATACTACTTGCTGATGAGCCTACAGGTAACCTAGATTCAAAAACAGGTGATGAAATTATGTTGCTATTTGAATCACTTCAAGCTCTTGGTAATACCATTATTGTAGTAACACACGAACAAGAAATTGCTAACCACGCTAGACGCATTATTAGATTAAGAGATGGGCTTATAGAGTCAGATAGACCTGTAGAGAACCCAATATTGGCAAGCAGATAATTATCTAATAATTCTTTTTATTGTTGCTTGTTTTGCCACAATATTGACTGTTTCTTAATTTTTTTAGAATTAAAAAGCAAAGTCTTCGGTTTCTTTATTATGGAAATAAATGAAGACTTTGACATTATCGTAATTGGATCAGGCATGGGCGGTTTAAGTGCTGCTTGCTGCTTGTCTAAAGAAGGCTATAAGGTCTTAGTTCTTGAGAAAGCCGCTATACCTGGTGGATGTTCTTCTTCCTACAAAAAAAATGATGCTGTATTTGAAACCGGTGCTACCACCCTAATTGGGTTCGATGAACACCAGCCGATGAAACGTTTAGAAGACATTACAGGTCTTAGAATCCCCAGAGAACCACTCGATGTTTCTATGCGCATTCACTTTGGAAATACCTTCTTGGATAGACCAAAAAATTTCTCCGAATTTTTGAAAAAATCTATTGATTTATTTGGATTGGAAGAGCAACAAAAAGCATTTTGGGCCAAAGCAAATGATCTAAGCGACTTAGTATGGCGAGTATCTGAGAGCAATATCTTTTTTCCTCCTAAGTCTATCAATGATTGGTTGAGCGCTGCTTTTTCAAACAAAATCTCTGATTTACCTAAGCTTAAACACCTTTTCAAATCTACTGCAGATACCTTAAGCTTCTATGGTTTGAACAAGCCTCAGTTTAAGAGTTTCATTGATGAACAGCTCATGATTACTGCTCAATCAAAAAGTGAAGACGTGCCATTTCTGTTTGCAGCACCAGCCCTAACTTACCCACATGCACAAAATTTCTATGTTCCCGGCGGTTTATGGAATATGGCTTATGCCTGTACAGATTTTATAGGTGCAAATGGGGGAAAAGTTATTACCAAAGCTGCTGTAACAGGAATAAATGCATTAGATGACGGTTCGTATTTAGTTAAAGCAAGAAACAGGAAGAGCTATAAATCTAAAATTGTAGTTCTTAACACACCAATATGGAATGCGGTAAATTTATTCGAAGATTCCCACATAAAAAAACGCTTAGCTAAAGCAGCTCAAAAGTTCGAAAAAGCTTGGGGAGCTTTCACTATGGGTGTTGTTTTTAAAGATTCTCTTGAAGCAACTCTTCCTTTGCATCATCAAATTCACTATTCCAATAATGATACACTTGGTCAGGAAGGCTCCATTTTTGTGTCGCTATCAAAATCTGGAGATTTGGCGCGCGTTAAAGAAGGCTATAGAACTGCAAATGTTTCTATGCACACAGAAGTTGAACAGTGGTATACAGAAAGCAAAGAAGAATACGAGCTTTTAAAAGAAAAATGGACCAATGCTGTACTAACAATAATGGCGAGTAGTAACTTAAATATTAGCCACGAAGTTATTGATACATATCATGCAGCAACACCAATCACGTGGGAAAAATGGGTAGGCAGAAGCAAAGGGAAGGTCGGCGGATTACCACAAAGTATGAAAAGATCTGTGTTAGATTGGCCTGACTTAAATCCCGTAGATGGTGTATATTTAGTAGGTGATACTACTTATCCTGGTCAAGGCATCCCTGGCGTAACATTGTCGGGAATCAACGTATATTATCGCATTAAAAATAAGTTTAGCCATTTAATTAAATAGAACTTGAGTCAATTTCAAACTGATCCAGCGGGATCTGGATTTTCTTTTTTGCCTGATGCCATTAAACACCTTTTGGTAATTAACGGGTTGGTCTTTGTAGCATTAAATACCCCATCTATAGGATCGCTAGTCTATTACTACGGTGCGCTTTTTCCTATTGGTAGTGGTAACTTTATGCCATGGCAAATTCTTAGTTACTCTTTTTTGCATGCAGGTTTTGGGCATATTTTTTTCAATATGTTTGCACTCTTCGTGTTCGGTCAATCCTTAGAGAGGTTATGGGGGACAAAAAAGTTTGTTTTCTATTATTTTGTTACTGCTGCGGGTGGGGCCATACTTCACATGATAATAAGTGACCCACAAGTGCCCACTATTGGTGCATCGGGCGCAGTTTTTGGTTTGTTAACAGCTTTTGGTATGGTATTCCCGAATAGAGAATTATTTTTATTATTTATACCTTTTCCTGTTAAGGCAAAATACTTTGTTATTGGTTATGGAACTTTAGAACTAATAAATGGCCTATCTCTAGCGAGTTCAGGAATAGCTCATTTTGCTCACTTGGGTGGAATGGTTGCGGGCTTTATATTGCTTAAATATTGGAAAGTAAAAAAAGAGCATTAACCTTTTTGGTATAGTACGTTACTAGATGAATCAGATTTTACAGGATATTAAAAATGGCTTTTTAGGCCTTCCAAAAGCAATGAGATACCTCATTGCCATAAATATCAGTATGTTTATTCTAGGCTTTTTTGGTTTATATCCAGACCTATTACGAATGTTTGGGTATAGACCAAATATTGAGTCTAGTTTAACGCAGCCTTGGCGCATAATTACTTACACCTTTATTCACTCTCAGAGTAATCCATTCCATCTATTATTTAATATGTTGGTATTGTGGTTTTTTGGGAAACCGGTAGAAGAGTCTTTAGGCACAAAAGCCTTTACTTCGCTGTACTTTTTATCAGCAGTGGGTGGCGCTCTCATACAAATGATTGTGGCACATTTTACGGGAGACGGACTGAACATACCAGTAATTGGTGCATCAGGTGCCGTTATGGGTGTTACAGTAGCATTCGGATTGTTTCTGTATCCAAATATGCAGGTGTTATTCTTATTCATTCCGATGCCAGCAAAGTACCTAGTTGTGATATTTGTTTTGTTAGACGTACTCTTTATCGGCGCTGGTGATAACGTAGCAAGATTGGTTCACATTGGTGGTGCTGCAACAGCCTATGCTATTATGTATTTCAGGACAAAAGGCTATGATGTAGTTGAAATTTTTGATGCTATTTCTAGCTCTCTTAAACCTAAAAAACAACCCAAAAAGCACAAAGTGAATGCAAATATGCATAAGGTTCAAGATGTTGAGGTTGTTGATGAAGTAGCGCAATTTGAAATAGATCGAATTTTAGATAAAATTTCAAAAAATGGCTATGAAGGTCTCACTGCTGAAGAAAAGCAAACATTATTTGAGCTAAGTAAACGTAAGTGATAGTCGCATTGTTTGTAATTTAGAAGTAAACAAACTCCAATAATTTCAGTTTCAATATGTCAACAATTGTGCGCAAGCAGACAACAGCAGTAATGGTGGGAAATGTACAAGTAGGTGGTGGTGCACCTGTAGTTGTGCAATCTATGACAAATACAGATACTGCTGATGTGAAGTTAACTGTAGACCAGGTAGCCCATTTATTTTTGACGGGTTCTGAAATTGTGAGAATAACGGTTAATAATGGTCAAGCAGCCAAAGCTGTGCCGTTTATCCGTGAAGAGCTAGCCAGCATGGGTTTACACATTCCGTTGGTTGGTGATTTTCATTATAACGGGCATACACTGCTTACACAGTTTCCAGACTGTGCTGAGGCTTTAGATAATTTTAGGATTAATCCAGGAAATACGGGAACATCTAAAAGAGATGACAACTTTTGCACTATTGTAGAACAGGCTGCTAGATACAATAAATCGGTAAGAATTGGGGTTAATTGGGGATCTTTGGATCAACAACTACTTGCAGATTTGATGGACAAGAATGGGGAAAGTAGTTCGCCAAAATCTGCTAAAGAAATTATGTTTGATGCGATGATTGAATCGGCATTGCGTTCAATAGAGCTGGCAAAAAAAGTGGGTTTGCCTGAAAACAAAATTATTGTTAGCTGTAAAATGTCGCATGTTCAAGACTTAGTCACAGTTTATACAAGACTTTCTGATTTAACAGATCAGCCATTGCATCTTGGTTTAACCGAAGCGGGTATGGGCATGAAAGGCATAGTTGCCTCAGCGGCTGCATTAGGTGTGCTACTACAAAGGGGAATTGGTGATACAATACGCGTGTCATTAACCCCAGAGCCAGGAGCAGATAGGGCAGAAGAAGTTAGAGTTGCACAACAAGTGCTACAGTCGATGCAAATACGTTCATTCAAGCCTCAGGTAACAGCTTGTCCGGGTTGTGGCAGAACAAAAAGCACGTACTTTCAAGAACTAGCGCAGATGATTCAAGGTCACATAAATGATAGTATGACCATTTGGAAGAAAATTTATCCAGGCGTTGAAGAGTTAAATATAGCCGTGATGGGCTGTATTGTAAATGGCCCTGGAGAGTCGAAAAATGCAGATATCGGCATATCATTACCTGGTACTTTTGAGATACCTAAGGCACCGATTTATATAGACGGTGAGCCTTATACAACGCTAAAAGGCGATAATATCGCTAATGAGTTTTTAGTCATTTTAGACAATTATATCAAAAATCGATTCTCAGTTACCGTTTAAACTTATTTAGCAATTCTCTCAAAATAGCCAATCACCATTAAAGGGGTTGGTTTAACATTCATAAAAAAGACTATAAACTCTTTAAAAAAAATACTTGAAAAATGTAAGCGCTTTCGTTAGTTTACAGCAGAATATGACACAAACCCACCTATTCTCTGAAAACGGTTACATTTACCTTGCGAAAATTCTTACTCTATATAATTCTTTTAACTGCTTGCTCATCAGAGAACCTAGGATCTTCGCAGGTAGCTGAAATTGGTGACTTCGGCATTGACAAAAGCGAGTATGAGTACGCTTTCACCAATTTCTATAATAGAACCGGTCGTTCGATTTCAATAAATGAACAAGTAAAGAAGCAGGTTTTAAATTCTGAGATTAATAAACTGGCTATTGTACAGTATGCGCATGATTCAGGCATTGCAACATCAGACTATGCTACTCTTGAAAAAGAGCGGTTTAGACAAAAAGCCGTTATCGCAGCAGTTATTAAATCCTTACATATAGATGAATTAGTTGTATCTGAGGAAGAAGTACGCCAGTTATTCTATAATTTCAACACCTACGTCAGAGCATCACATTTATATGCCCCTACCTTAGAAGAAGCCCTAGAATTAAAGAATCAGCTAGAAAACGGTGCTTCTTTCTCTGAATTAGCAAAAGAAGTATTTGAAAATCCATACTTAGCTAATAATGCAGGTGATGTTGGCTTCTTCACTGTTGACGAAATGGATATATCATTTGAAGAAGCCGCTTACAATATGCAAAAAGGGGGTATTAGTGAGCCTATCAAAACAGCACAGGGTTATAGCGTCATAAAAGTGACGGATAAAACGATAAAACCCTTAATAACAGAAACCGAATTTATAAGCCAAAAGAACAGGTTTGAATCGTTTGCAGCAGAACGGAAACAAAAACTGTTTAATAGAACGTATTTAACCTCATTTGCAGATAATCTAGTCATAGCAAATGCGTATTTATCTTCAATAAATGAGGCTTTTTCAACTGCTAAAGACTTATTTAACGCGAATTCAACTGAATGGAATTTTCCGTTACCAGCTAAAGACGAGATTACGTATCAAGGTTTATCTATAGATGCAGAATATTTTCAGATGGCGTTGTCGGCTACTACAGCCAGAGAGAAGGCAGCAATAAATAGCGTATCTGAATTCCAAGATTTTGTAAAGGGCTTAGCTTTTAGAGCTTATCACTTACAGCAACAGCGTATTCTAAGTAGTGATGAGAATAACTACGTAGATGCATCTGTTGACGCTACTTGGAAAGCATTTCTACAAAAAGAAGTAAGAGATCAGGTACTTTATGAATTAGAAGTACCCCAAGATTCCCTGAAAGCATTTTTTGATAAAGACAGCGCACTCTTTTTTTCTTCTTTGCAATTAGATTTAAAGAGAATTGTTACTTCAACAAAAGAGCAAGCAGAACTAGCAAAGAATCTTATTTCCCAAAATGAAGACTTTGAAGTGGTTTTAAAAAAATACTCTGCTGTAAACGAAGACCTAATGACAGGTGGTAGATTAGGCTGGAAGGAAATTGAGGAGTTTGGAACCCTAGGCTCTAAAATAAACGAAATACATGTTGGTGAAGTAGTAGGTCCACTAGAATATCAGTCAGGAAAATGGTTGGTATTTCAGTGTGTTGGTAGAAAAGAAGCAGCACCAAGAACTTTTGAGCAAGCAAAAGATGATGTAGAGGGAAGCTTGTTAACCTTATGGCAAAAAAAAGCCATGGATCAGTTGATATCACAAACCAAGACTAAACACCCAGTTAGGGTAGATTTTGAAAAAATTTCATCCATTAATTTTTCTTACTTGAAATGACAAATAGCATGCAACATATCAAGCAATTGCTTCTTCTGTTCATTTTCCTTCTAGGACTAAGCGTTAACCTCTATGCACAGTCTGGAAAGATAAAAGGGACAATATTAGATGCTGAAACCAGTGACCCCTTAATTGGCGCTACTATTAATATAAAGGGAACACTTAAGGGTCAGGCAGCTGATTTAGATGGTAATTACCTATTACTTAACGTTGCTCCAGGCACGTATATTTTAGAGGTTAGATATATTGGTTATGTTACCCAATTTGTAGAAAATGTAGTAGTTAGAACGGATTTAACTACTAGCCAAGATTTTAAACTAACTCCTGAATCTTTTACTGGTGAAGAAATTGTGATTACGGCTACGCAGCCAATGATTATAAAAGATTTAACCAGTTCTGAAGCTCGGGTTAGCTCAGAGGAGATTGAGAAACTGCCTGTTCAGGAACTTGGCGATGTTATACAACTACAAGCGGGTGTTAACGTTGGTGACGATGGCCAAATACGTATTCGTGGTGGTAGAGCATCTGAAGTATCGTATGTGGTCGATGGAATTCGCGTTACAGATGATTACAATAGAGGCCAAGGTTTACGTATTGAAAACCAAGCTGTAGAAGAGCTTCAGGTTATATCTGGTACCTTTAATGCTGAGCATGGCCAAGCAATGTCTGGTATTATCAACGTGGTCACAAAATCTGGTAGCAATGAATTTCGTGCAAATTTTAATGGGTGGAGTGGAGATTATGTAACAGGCAACAACGCATTTAGTGGCGTTTCTAGTAATCTGGGTGATGTTGGCTTTGCACCACAGTACAATTTGATGGGTTCTATTGAAGGACCAATCATTAAGGATAGAGTCACGTTTTTTGCTTCCGCTAGAAGGTTTGAAAATGAAGGATGGTTGAAGGGCTATAATGCTTTCTCGCCAACTGGCCCTTATCAAGAAACACTACCGTTGGGCACAGATTTAAGTACTTATAGAACTGCCTATGGCCAAACTCCTGACTTATCTCAACCATGGAATAGTGTTACACCAACTACAATTGAAGGCCAAGATGTATTGCTATTCAGAGATACGGGTGTTAGAGATAGCTCGTTGGTAAATATGAATACCTACGAATCGACGAATTTCCAAGGAAATATACAGTTCAACATTTCTAAGATGTTGAAATTTAATCTAATTGGCTCTTACGGTACAGAAGAGGGCAAAGGCTATAATCACAACCGTAAATTAGCGCCAGGTGGCATTGGTACATCTTTTCGTAGTAATAGTTTGATTAATTTAAAAACGACCTTAACACCCTCTAATAAAACCTTCCTAACCTTTAATCTTGCGTGGAGAAACAACTCCGAAGACAATTACTTATATGAAAATGCATGGGATCCGAGGTATTACAACTATGAGAACATAGCCATTTTTGGCGCCCAACAACCTGGTTTGCAGTTTCAGTTTGATCAGTTGGGAACGGATAATGGCTTCAATTTCAGAAATATCGATACTTACGTGGCTAAAGTAGAAGTATCTACTCAGTTTAGTGATAGACATTTTATTAAAGCAGGTATTAATGTTCAGTATGATGTATTGAATAATCAAGGGTACTCACTTCAGCCATTGGATCCAGACAATGGTATTTTCTTGCCGGACGGAACACCTGAAGATTTAATACCATTCGTAGAATTGGGCATACCTGCTGTAAATACGCCAGGTCATCAGAAATATCGCAGAGATCCGATCAACTTTTCGGCATACATACAAGACAAAGTGGAGTATGAGAAGCTGATTATCAATTTTGGTATTCGTTTCGATTATTTCGATGCTAATACTTTTGTTGCCGCAGATCCAAGAGATCCTGATATAACAAACCCAACTAGTACAACCAACAGAGGTTTAACACTAGAGCAAAGAGAAGAATTTTGGTGGAGAGATGTTGAAGCCAAAACACAGTTTTCGCCGAGGTTAGGTATTGCGTACCCCATTACAGATACCGGCGTGTTGCACTTTAGTTATGGTTATTTCTTCCAAATGCCAACGTACAATTTCTTATATGATGGTAGCCAAATTTTACTACCTCAAAGTGCGGGTGTATTTGGTCCTTATGGTAACCCAGATTTAGATCCAGAACGCTCAATTCAGTATGAGTTAGGCTATAAATCGGAGATTTTCCCGGGTACAGCAATAGAGATTACTGGGTTTTATAAAGATTCTAGAGATTATGTTTCTTCTGGCCAGGTGCAGTCTACATACAACCCAACGGTACGTTATGGTACATGGATTAACCGTGATTATGCAAACTCTAGAGGGGCAACTTTTGTGTTAAACCAAAATATTGGTAAACGCCTTAACTTTAGTATCGATTATACTTACACCCGTGTAGAAGGCAGTAATTCTGACCCAGCAGCTGAATTCTCAGCAGTAGTGGCTTCAGGAACGGATAATGCAGAAAATTTAACCAAACTCATTCAGTTATTAGACTGGGATAGATCTCAGGTACTTAACGGCTTGTTGTTTTATCAAGGTAAATCTTGGTCTGCAAATGTCGTGGGTAGATATTTAACTGGTGAGCCGTACACCCCAAGCACACCATTTTTAATTAGAAGTGGTTTAGCTGCTTCTCAAAGAAACTTAGTGAACACCGCACGTCTACCAGGTCGTTTCACCATTAACTTGAATCTGAATAAGACCTTCAAGATTGGAGATTATGAGCTGAGATCATTCTTACAAATATTCAATCTTTTGGATGACCGTCAGGTAGTTGGACTTTACCCAGATTCCGGAGAGCCAGATAGGCCAATAATTGTGCCTGTTTCTGCTGAACGTAGTTTCCTAAATATTCCAGGCAACTACGCTGAACCTCGTCGTATTCAACTTGGCTTTAATATTTCGCTTTAAGCATTTCAAATTTTAATGCATTTATCCATGTTTTTTAGATCTAAACAAATAAAATATACACTCTGGTTTCTTGTGGTACTTTTTGCAATGCCCGTTGTTGGCCTGCAAGCTCAAGAATATATTCCCAGTGAAGAACGCTCAGACTTCTTGATGCGTCGTAAATCTATTATGGCGGGTAACCGTTTAAGAGCTACCTACATTAATGCTGGCCATGCTGGTAAATGGGATAATGCTAATGTAGATGAACTTATGTTCGAGTTCCCAGCAAATACGGATCGACGTTATATGTACTTTGCAACCGTAGTTATTGGTGCAGAAGTACGTGATCAAGCAAGTCCTGATGATAACCCAAGGTTCTTTCCAATCGTGAATGCAGCCAATGGGAAGCAAGATAGGGCAGGTAATTCTTGGACAGTAAACCCGATTACGGGTTACGCTAGAATGGATAGTGATGAGATTGCACGCTCAGATCGTGGCCCTGAATCATCTATTGGCAATACTTGGCCAGATTTTTGGCCAGATAAGCAAGAAGATGGTGGCGATGGCTGGGCTGGTTCTTGGAACGGTTTCTTTGGCCGAGATCAATTTAATGCAGATGTTGAGTTTTACTATAAAGCCGGCGATGATCTTTATACCAGATATAATGGAGAGTCTAGAACTTCAGAAAAATATCAACCAGATAGTTCAGATCCTTCTCGTGGTGGTTTAGCTATGATACTAGATGGTAGAGTATTAGCATGGTCGCAAACGCTGGTAAATTCTACTCATTTCAATATTTATGAGATTAAGAATGATGCTAGTTTTGACTATGATAAAGTGGCATTTGGTATTTGGATTGCAGATTTAGTTGCAGAAAATGGTTCAAATGACATACCAGTATTCGATATTCTTCAGGCAATTGCTTATTTGACTGATTCTGACAGAAACTTGCCACCACCATCCGTAGATTTTGATGGGCCAATTGGCGAAATGGGTCTTAAGTTTTTAGAAACACCTGGTAACTCTACAGATGGTATTGACAATGACGGTGATAGCGATACCTATAATGGTCAAGGTGGTAATTCAGGAATCTATTTTATAGGTGGTAACAGAGATTTATATAGAAGTCAGTTAAGTAATTTTGGTGGCTTTTATACGCTTCCTGCATTAGTTGACAGTGTTATTCCACCATTCAGAATTACCAATTTCCAATCAAGAGAACTAAGAAATGGTGATAAAATTGTACTTATTCAGGCTGATGGCAGTAGAGTAATTCAAGCTTATCAAGGTGCTACTGCTGTTGTAACACAGGGCAGAACGGTAAATCTTCCGCCAAATGGCTTATTTGTTAATGAAGACGTTTTTGACCAAGCCGACCCTAATTTTGGTGTTCATACAGACCTACTAGACAATGATTTTGATGGTTTAATTGATGAGAATAGACCAAACAACTTGGAAAAAACGACGTTCTTTGGTGGAAGTCAAATTACTCGAGCTGTACGCTATATCAACTACTTACATTTTGATATTGGTGATACTGTTCAAGCTGGTTTAAGTGTATCTAATCAAAAAATTAGAGCGAGAATAGCTAATGATCCTTCATTTGCTGCCATAGTTCAAGATAATGAAGGTCGATTCATCAATATTCATACTGCTGCGCCAATGATTGATGAGGCTAGAAATGATTATTTCGATAACGATCAAGATTGGTTGGCAATAGGCGACGATATTGGCATTGAAGGTGATCCTGATTTTCCATCAGATGGAGCTGGAGATGGCCTACCAAGTTCAGGTGAAAATACATCTTTCCCTGGTGAACCTAATATTGATAAGACTGATGTATCTGAGTCTGATATTATTGGGGTAACTAGAGCTATTATTTTTCAAGCCGGTCTATTAAACCCAATCCTAGATGCTAATATTTGGAATGAATACTTACTGCCAGGCGCCTTTGATGATACAGGTGTACTAGGTGAAGATTCGGATATTTTTGTAGCGTCTTCTTTATTTCCCCTAAAAAAAGGACAAACAGAACGCTTTGCTTTGGCAATTACTGCTGCGCAAACAGGCCAGGAAGCATCAGATGATCGTAGAGTAATTAATCAAAATCTAAGAGAAGCACAAAACGCGTATGAGGCAGATTACCAGTTTGCAACGGCGCCTATTGCTCCTAGAGTAACAGCAATACCTGGTGATGGCTATGTATTGCTCTATTGGGATGATCTGGCTGAGTCTTCTTTTGATCGTTATTTAAGCAGAATTACGGGAGTAGGAAATGATTTTGAGGGCTATAAAGTCTACAGAACAACCGATGATTTCTTTTCCCTAAATATCACGGATTCGTTTGGAAATGGACAGTTTGTTTTACCAATTGCGCAGTTTGATATAAAGAACGGTATTTCAGGTTTACACCCGGTAGCTATTAATGGTACTCAATTTATTTTGGGAACCGATAACGGAATTCGCAGAGTCTATATAGATCGCAATGTAGTAAATGGTAAAAACTATTTCTACGCAGTTACATCTTATGACTTTGGTGCTACTATTGCGGGTATAGCCCCAGCAGAGTCTCCTGTACAGCTATCTAGAAATCCTGATGGGACTTTTATTCTAGGCGATAACGTGGTTCAGGTTCGTCCGGCACCATCAGTAGCTGGATATATTGACCCGTTGAATCCTGTAGCTCAAGTAGTAGCAGGTTCACCAACAGGTGAGGTTCGGGTAAATATTATTGATCCAATGAGAGTTAAAAATCAGAACGTTTACAGAGTAATTTTTGAAGACACGTTATTTCAGTCAGCGGATCCATCAATACCAGACACTATCAGAACTAAGAATTTTTCTCTGTTAGATATTACAAACGGTATTGATACGTTAATTAATAAATCAACAGAATTTAATGGTGAGGATGTACCTGAAATAGATGGTTTTAAGTTGGAACTACAGAACGAAAGTAGATATGGTATTAGCGCAACTTTAAGTAGTTGGCAAGCAGGAAACAGTGATACACGAGATATATTTCCGTTTGCTATTAGACCAGCAACATCAAACGGTAAACTCAACGATTATATTGTTGTTTTTGGAGAGCTTGGGTTTGGACAATCATCTGATCGAAGAATTGAGCGCTCACCAAATCGCTTCCAGTCTTATCCTTCAATACCTACGAATTTCAAAATTTTTAGTACCTATGAAAGAGATCCACAGACTGGTGAGCCCCTAGAATTAGAGTTTGCTTATTTTGCTGCTAGACGCTTCGATATACCAGGGTCGAAACCAGTTCCATTACCTGAAATTGGGAATTTCTCTGCTTTTGTAACTGGTGGTATTTTTAACCCAAATGATGGTACAGTTGAATCAGATGACATCTACATAATCGAAGATTATTTAGATGAGCCTATGGTAGCTACTTATCGCGTTAGAATGGCTTACAATGACGATGGCAGAAATCCAGCAGCGGGTGACACTCTTAGAATACTTACCAATAAGCCATTTACGGCAAACGATGTTTTTGAATTCAAGATCGATGAAAACAATCTGGCTAAAGTAGATGATGAAGTAGCCTCACAAGAATTAGACGATATCAAAGTGGTTCCTAACCCTTATATCGTATCAAATCCTTATGAGCCAAAACTGAACTTAACCAATAGGAACCAGCGTAGAGAATTGCATTTCACGCACCTTCCTGTTCCTTGTGAGTTAAAGATATTTAATGTCTCTGGCCAGTTAATCCGAAGCATAGAAATTAATGAAGGCGATAGTAGAATCTTCAATGGTACCTATGTATGGAATATGCTAACTAAAGATAACCTTGAGATAGCCTACGGCGTGTATATCTACCATGTAAATGCACCTGGAGTTGGACAAAAAACCGGCAAATTTGCGGTCATTAAATAATAAGTGAGGCTATTATCATGAAAAATATATATCTAAAAATTGCGCTACTTACTCTTATAGTAGGTTTATTTGCGACCATTTCTAGTAATGCACAAACCGTTACCAAAGTTGGTATAACTTCAGCACAGTTTCTTAAAATACCTGTTGGGGCTAGGTCAACAGCCATGGGTGGTGCGTCTGCAGCAGCTGTGAATGACCTCTCAGCCATGTATTGGAACCCTGCCGCTCTTGCCAGAACTTCAGGTTCTCAGGTCCATGCTGAACTTGCTGATTGGTTCTTAGATATGACCCATAACTTTGTTGCTGGTTCGTTTCAATTAGAAGATGGTGCTGTATTGGGCTTCAATATCTTATCTATGAATATGGGAGACTTCGAGGAAACCACTTATGACTTTCCGGAAGGTACAGGTAGAAGCTTTGGCGCAAACAGTTTTGCTGTTGGTATAGCTTATGCCAGAAATTTAATGCCAGATTTAAGTGTAGGAGCCAATGTTAAATATGTCACAGAAAAGATCTTTAACTCTACCAGTGGAACCATGGCATTTGACGTAGGAACTTGGTATCAAACACCATTCTATGGTCTAAAATTTGGCGTAAGTGTAAGCAACGTTGGTGGTAAAAGCCGATTAGACGGAGATGATTTAATTCTTCCTGGCGATTTAGACCCAGATAATACTGGAGAATATCGCCCAGATACCAAATTGGCTACCAGTGATTTTGATCTTCCACTAAACTTAAGAGTAGGCTTTTACTGGGATGAACTTAGAACAGAAAACTTCAGCCTACGTCTTGCTTTAGATGCAAACTCGCCATCAGATAACGTCCAGTATTTAGATATGGGCGCAGAGATTGGGCTTTTAGGAGATAGAGTATTTCTACGTGGTGGTTTACCTAATGTAGGAATGGATGATAGAGTGTTTAGTTGGACTGCCGGTTTTGGCTTCAATTATACCCTTAATCAAGGGCTTGGAATGCGCTTTGGCTATGCTTATCAGGCACACGAATACCTGACTGATATCAGTCGATTTACCTTTGGAATTCAATTTTAGTAATTAAATAAACCTTAAACAAAACGGTCTTTTTCTCATACAAGACGAAGACCAAACTAACCCAAAAAATAACTGTATATGGCACACATTTACAAAACAATGAAAATCTGGTCCTTAGCGTTAATTGCATTATTAATTGCACTTCCAGCTTTTGCTCAGGAAACAGTAGACGTTTCTTTCGTTTTTAACGCTGCTACTGTATATGCTAATGTTAATCCTACAGATTGGCAGATTAACCTTAATGGTAATATTAAGGGACAAGGTGCTCCTGAATCAGGCGACGCAACTTTTATTGGTGGCGAAACGCTTGGTTGGGGTAGCGCTGGTACGGCTATACTAGATCATGTTGGTGGTGATTACTGGAAAGCTACTTATCAAATGTATAAAGGTGACACCCTACTTTATAAGTTTCGTATTTCTACAGATGGTGGCATTAATCAAGATGATTATGAATTCCAACCGTCTGAAAATCCATCTGGCTGGGGAACTCGTGGTTTAATTGCTGTTAATGATACAATGGTTACTACAGAGTTCTTTAATAACGTAAACCATGAAGGAATCGCTGAATCCGAAAGAAGCACTGTAGTATCTACAAGACCTTTTGTTTCAGATCCTGATTCAGTCACATACTGGTTCCGTGTTAATGTTGGATCTCAAGTTCAGCGAAGCACATTTGATCCAGAGACTGACAAAGTTGGAGTTCGTGGAAATGGACTAGGCATTGACTGGGGAAATACCATTTTCTATCTAAACAGAGAAGCTAAACCTAGTTACGTATCTGAAACATCACCAAACGTATATTATTCTGCAGCTTTAAAAGTTCATAAAGATTCTGTTGAAGCTAGACTCGGTACCTCTTTCCAGTATAAATATTTAACTGAAGATTTAGACAGTAACATACTTGCATGGGATGCTGATCCAGATAGAAATGCAAGCTACACCACTAGCGATACTACTTTCCAATATGTATTTATGGAAAGATTAAGACCATCTACAGAAACCTTATATACCTCAAATGTTGAGTTCCGTGTTAATACACAGATGCTTGAAGCCTTAGGTTTATTTAGTAGCCAGTTAGATGAAGTTCAGTTCCGTGGTGGACCAAACGGTTGGAGTGGAAGTGCAATGGATTTTGATTCTGAATCAAGAGATTTCAACTTCATACTCAACAGCTGGATTCACGCTGAAGCTGCAACTATTAACTATAAATATTACATCAGTTATGATGAGAGTCGTCAAGATGTTAATTCATCTAACTACATTCAAGCTGTTGAAGTAGATGTAGATTTTGGTTACGAAGAGCCTGCAAACTCTGGTGGATCTGACCGTGTTTATTCTTTAGGTACAGACCAAGCTCAAAGTACTGGAATAACAAGCTTCAATGATATTTCATTGGCGTCTGTAATTCAGCAAGATATGTCTGTAACTTTTGAAATAGACATGAACTCCGCAATAACTGCATCTGAACCGTTTAATCCTGCTACAGATTCTGTGTACCTTCGTATAGAGTCTAAAGTATTAGCTTTTACTCAAAAGAAACTAGATGATGGTTATGACTGGATTCATGGTGGTGCTATGTTTGAGGATGCATTAACTCCATCTGAAATTGAGTTTTTACGTTTCATACCGGTTGCAGGCGAAACCAACGTTTATCGATTGACTTTAGACCTTAAAGCTCCTTTCGTTAACGACTTTGGCTATATCATTGGCTTTGGCTCTGCAATCAGTGAAGTTGGCCTTACCTATAATGGTGGTGGCTTTGGTCCTGGTCGTCGTTATTATCAATTCATAGATCCTATATCAGTTGAAGATGGTGGCATTAATCCACTACTTGGACAGGTATTCGACGTAACTTGGCCAGAAAGTGTAACATTGGATAGAGTTTCTTGGAAACAAGAAGATCTACCTTTTGAGACTCAACCAAACTATGCTGTTTTAGCAGATGTTTCAGAGCCAGTTAACAACCTACCAACTAGCTTTAAATTAGAGCAAAACTATCCGAACCCGTTCAACCCTACAACAAATATTGCATTCAATATTCCAACTGCTTCTCAAGTAACATTGGAAGTGTACAATATGTTAGGTCAACGTGTAGCTACATTACTTAATCGCCAATTGAGCGCAGGCTCGCACTTGGTGCCATTTAGTGCTGCTAATTTAGGTTCAGGTATTTACATCTACCGCTTAACTGCTGGTAACTTTGTAGATACTCGTAGAATGACGCTTATCAAGTAATTACTTGTAGTATATTAGACCAGTGCGAGAGCTTTCTCGCATTGGTTTTTTTAATTGTTTTACTAAAAGGTTATAGCATTGAGCACAGAATCAGTTACCATTTATGATATAGCAAGGGAAGCAAACGTTAGTATTGCTACTGTTTCTAGAGTTTTTAGTGCCAGTAAACAAGTATCTGAGCACACAAAAAAACGCGTACTTTCAGTTGCAGATCGTTTTGGCTATAGGCCACAAGCTACAGCTCAAAATTTAGCGAGTAAAAAACGTAAGAATATTGCCATAGTTGTACCAGTAATTTCTAATTATTTTTTCATAGAATTATTGGCCGGAATTCAAGACGAGTTGTCTGCAAGTGACTTAGAATTGAATATTATTAATATTAATTCAAAAGAGAATTTATTCGAACAAGTAGAAGGTGTTCTAAGAAAAAGATATGCCGATGCCTATATCTTTATTTCTATACATTTTAATATCAAAGAATGGGAAGCACTAACAAGATATAAAGCACCAATCATCTTAGTAGATGATTTTTATAAAGATTTTGATTCAGTAAGTGTAGACAATATTACAGGAGCGTACCTGGCTGTGTCGCATTTCCTTGAGCAAGGCTGTAAAAAAGTAGCCATGTTATCTGCTTCAAGCTCATCAAAACCGATTAAAGAACGCTCTAAAGGCTATCTTAAAGCTCTAGAGCATTTTGGAATTCCATACCAAAAAAATCTTATATTTGAACTAGACCAGACCTATAGAGACGGTTTCACCGAAGAAGCAGGCTATCAAACAATGCGAGAAATGCTAGAGTCTAATATGGAATTTGACGCCTGTTTTTGTACCTCTGATGCTCAAGCCATTGGTGCATTACATGCAATGCATAAAATGAAAAAAAAGATTCCCATCATTGGCTTTGATGATATTAAAATAGCCCATTATATGGGGCTCAGTAGCATGAGACAGCCTATTCATGAAATGGGTGTCTTAGCTGTACGAAAAATCGCCACTAAACTTGGCAAAACATTAAAAAAACCTAGTCACATTATTTTTAAACCAGAATTGGTTGTCAGAGAGTCTTCTTTAATTAATCAATAAGTTTATCCCTTAAAATTTCTTGTAATGAATAAATTAATTGTAACAAAGTATTCACTGTTCTTATTTATATTTTCCCTTATAAATTTTAATAGTCTATTAAATGCACAAGTTGTGCCGGTAACATTCTCTTACTACAACAACTCCATAAACGCTGCAGAGTTAAGAGGAGAGTTTACCGATTGGGGACCAATAGGTACGCAAATGACCCTACTATCTGAAGGCCATTTTATTAAAACGGTTAATCTAAATGTGAATCAAGGTAATTTCTCTCAAAGCGGACAAAGAGCATACAACTACAAATTTTGGTCGGTTAAGGATAGTTGGACAACCGATCCATTAAACCCATTTTCAAATGCAGCTGATAACAATAATTCGTTGGTTTACGTGAAAAACCCGATGATTTTTCAGCCAACTATTTCAAATAATACCTTAATCACCGATGATCAAAACGTCAACTTTAATGTGACTTTGACATCTGCCATTAACGATTCATTAGATTTTAATGCTTCGAAAATTGATGTAAATGGCAAAGAAATCTCAAATTGGACTGAGTTTTATAATTCCCAAAATTATCTACTCAGTATTTCTGGCGATACATTAAAGCAGAAGTATTTTACTAGTGGTTCTAACGTAATTACCATAGAACTCAGAACTCAGGCAAATGCGGTAACTAAAGATTCTGTCAAATTTGTATATCAACAAGCAGTAGAACCAGTATCTGCTGATTTACCAGCCGGCTGGCGACAGGGAGTTACTATTATTTCTTCAGATTCTGTGGGAATTGTGCTATTTGCCCCAAAAAAAGATTTTGTATATCTCATCGGAGATTTTAACGATTACACGTTAGATCCAACTTTTTTAATGAATAAGCATGAAATAAACGCAGATAGTGTTTATTGGTGGCTTGGCGTTGGCGGCTTATCACCATCTATGGAGTATGGTTTTCAGTACTTAATTAACGGACAAGACCGAGTTGCTGATCCCTATTCACAGCTATTATTGGTGCCTGGTGATGACAATTTTAGAGATATACCAGCTTCCTTATTCCCAAATAGAAAACCTTATCCAACGGGCAAAACACAACAAATTGTAGGGGTGTTTTCTACAAGAACAGATTGGCTTGATTATAACTGGGAAGTAGAAAATTTTGAAAGACCAAAACCTGAAGAGCTTGTTATCTATGAAATGTTGGTTCGTGATTGGGTCAGTTCCCACAGTTATCAATCGGTAATAGATAGTTTAGATTACTTAACTCGTTTAGGAGTAAATGCCCTACAATTAATGCCAGTAATGGAGTTTGAAGGCAATGAAAGCTGGGGCTACAATACAATCTCGCATTTTGCAGTAGACAAATATTACGGTACGCCACAAAAGCTGAAAGAACTCATTGATGAGTGCCACAAAAGAGGCATTGCGGTAATTCTAGATATTGTTTTTAACCACATGTATGGGCAATCACCTTTAGTTCGTTTGTACAACGACGGCGATTTTGGTCTTCCCACACTAGAACATCCTTATTTTAATAGAATTGACCCAAATACGGTTTTCAGTTTTGGCTATGATATGAATCAAGAAAGTACTGCAACTAAGGCATATATTGACTCGGCTTCAGCTTTTTGGTTAGAAAAATATAAGGTTGATGGCTTCAGATACGATTTCACCAAAGGTATGACCAACACTAGAGGAGATGGTGGCGCCTACGATGCGTCAAGAGTGCAAATTCTTAAAAGAATGGGAGACGAGGTTCGAAAAAGAGACTCAACCGCTTATTTAATATTAGAACATTTTGCAGATACTAGAGAAGAAAGAGAACTAAATGATTACGGCTTTATGTCGTGGGCAGGAGGAACAAAATCACCTTCTCAAGAGGCTGCAATGGGCTATCATGATGGCGGGAAATCTAACCTCAGCGATTTTTATTACGGAAATAGAGGCTTCGCAAATCCGTACTGGGTGGGTTATTTAGAAAGTCACGACGAAGAACGCCTCATGTTTAAAATGGAAGAAAGTGGAGCATCTGAAGGCAGCTATTCGGTACAAGATCAAGAAACAGCGCTTGAGAGAATGAAAGCAATGGGCGTATTTTTCTTAATTCCTGGACCTAAAATGATATGGCAATTTGGAGAGTTAGGCTACGATTTTTCTATCGACTTTAACGGTCGTACTGGTAATAAACCAATACGTTGGGATTATCAACAAGACGAATCTAGGTTGAAAATATTTAAGGCCTGGAGTGAAATTCTTCGCCTCAGAAAAACGGATCAAATTTTTAGCTCTGGAAGTACAAATGTGTCGCTAAATCTTGGGCCTTCGCTAAAAACCTACTGGCTCGAAAAAGATGGCGAATACGCTTACGTGGCGGCAAACCTAGATACAAAAACCAGAGAAGCTAGCTTATTAATGCCAAAAGACACTACCTATTATGATTTCTGGACTGGCAACTCTATTCAAACAGAGATTATTAATAGAGACCCAAGACACGCAATTAGCATGGAGCCCGGTTCTTTTAAAATATTTACTACCAAAAAATTTGATAAGCCTACAGAAGGTGGTTTAGTTGTTTCTGTTGACGAGCTCGACAACGATTTACCTGTTTCAACAACACTGATGCAGAACTACCCAAATCCTTTTAATCCCGCAACAACAATAAACTATTATTTGAAGACTCCTTCACTAATAGAGCTTTCTGTGTATGATTTGAATGGTAGAAAAGTAGCCACAATAGCCAATAACAATCAAAATTCTGGCTGGCATACGGCTACTTTTGATGCTTCTAACCTCTCATCTGGTATTTACATTTACCGTTTAGTAACAGACAACTTGGCCGTAACAAAAAAAATGACGCTAATTAAATAACCTGATTATGAAACCGAATAAGGAACTTCTAATAGCTTTCGCATTTTTAACGACAGTCTATGGGTGTTCTTTTAAGGATTCAGGCAAGATTAGCCAAAAAGAAGGAATACACTGGGCCAATACCGCCGTTTGGTATTCAATATTTCCAGAGCGTTTCAAAAATGGTGATAGCAGTAATGATCCGGTTGCTACAAGAGTTTTAAATGGTGCAGAAATAGCTAATTGGGAACTAACACCGTGGACCGAAAACTGGTTTAAACCAGACCCATGGATGTCAACAGGCAAAACCCAGCATTTAGATAGCGAGACCTCATTTAGACGATATGGGGGTGACTTACAGGGCGTTATTAATGAGCTAGATTACCTATACGCATTGGGAATCACGGCAATTTGGTTCAATCCCGTATTTGATGCACAAAGTTTGCATAAATACGAAGCTTCAAGCTTTCATCATATTGATCCGTATTTTGGGCCAAACCCTATTCTAGATGAAAAGTTGATGTCTCAAGAGAATCCAAGCAAGCCCGAAACATGGGTATGGACCTCAGCAGATTCTTTATTTCTTCACTTAATTGAGGAAGTTCATAAACGTGATATGAAAATTATTATTGACGGTGTTTTTAATCATACCGGCAGAGATTTTTGGGCTTTTAAAGACATTTTAGAAAACGGGGAAAGCTCTGCATTCAAGAATTGGTACGAAATCATGCAATTTGACGATCCTGCAACAACTGAGAATGAATTTGATTATGAAGGTTGGTGGGGAATTAAGGCGCTACCTGTTTTAAATGAAAATGAAAAGGGTTTAGTAAAAGAAGTTAAAAACCATATATATGCCATTACAAAAAGATGGATGGATCCAGATGGAGATGGTGATCCTAGCGATGGAGTAGATGGCTGGCGTTTAGATGTGGCTGAAGAGGTAGCTATACCTTTTTGGCAAAAATGGAATACCTATGTTCACGAAATAAATCCAAATGCTTATACAACGGCTGAAACTTGGTCAGTTGATGCGTACAAGTATATGGAGGAAGCAGCTTTTGATGGCGTTATGAACTATCAGTATGCTTTTTTAGCTAACGATTATTTTGCAAATCAGGATATAAATGCAACGGTTTATCTCAGAAAATTAGATTCATTAATCGCTTCAACTCCAATCAAACATAGGTTTAAAGTGCAAAATCTGTACGATAGCCATGATACACCAAGAATAGTGTCGATGCTTGAGTCACCAGTGAAGCAGTATGATAGGGGTGGAGCTCCTAGAGAAGGTTTTAAAACAGAAAAACCCACAGAAGAGAGCTATTTAAAACTAAAAACTATGCTCGTACATTTAATGTGTTCCCCCGGCGCACCATTAATTTATTATGGCACAGAAGCAGGGATGTGGGGAGCCGATGATCCGCATAATCGTAAACCTATGTTATGGCCAGGATTAGATTACGAAAATGAAAAAAACTACGCACAATCTGCAAAAATCGATAAAAATAGCTTCGATTACGAGCTTTACAATTTTGTTCAATCATTGATTTTATTGCGAGACGAAAATAGGGCATTATCAGTTGGTGACTTTGAGCTCAATAAAATGTACAGAGCTGATCCAGCCCTATTGAGTTATTTAAGAGTTTCAAACAAAAATGAAATCTTAGTGGTAATCAACCCAAATTCCTCCATACATTCTATAGATGTTGAAAATAATTGGGAAGTTTTGTTTCAAGAGAATATGGATGGCTTTAGTTATCTGCCAGATACGTCAATTGAACTCCCATCTTATTCAGCGCTAATTTTATCAAAAGTTTTAGACTAGTTTTGGTTGTAAATGGCATTAAAGCAAGAACAGTTCGTTCCCTTCATGATAGTAGTAGCAATTGCATTTGCACTTTGGATCGTGTACACCTCATTTAGCTATCAGAGTGAAACTAGTTCGAAATTTGAACAAGAAATTGCTACAAACGATAGTTTGGTCGTTTGGAATTTCCCACTAATTGAAAATGAACCAAGTTCAACTATTAGCATAGATTCGTTAGTTCAGGCAAAACAAAAAGGCGCACTATTAATATTTGTAAGCTCATGGTCGCCTAAATCATTTGATGTACTTACTGTACTCGATCAGCAGTACAAAGATGAATTAGTTATCATAGTGGCTGTTGTAAAAGACACCAAAGACGCTGCAAAATCACTTAAAAATCAATTCAGTGAGCAGCTATTCTTTGTAGACGGTATGTCTGTTTATAATGAAATGAGAGCACCAGGCCTGCCAACAACCATAGTTTATGATAAAAATTTAACTTTAAAAGGCGTTTTTGTGGGAAACAAAACCCTAAATGAGTTAGACGAATTAGTGCAAAATGCGAACTAACTGAGGGTTTAATAAATGGATATCCCTTTCCTTATTTATAATGGAGAAGTCGTTTCAAGAAACCACCCAATCCCTATGGAGTCTTTGCTAAATAGAGGACTTTACTACGGAGATGGTTTTTTTGACACACAATTTTTGGAAGATGGCCTTTCAATCAGGAATTGGGAATTTCATAAAAATAGATTGATTCATTCGTTTGAGCAGCTAGGTTTAAAAGCTATTGAAGCATTATTAGATCCTGCCAAGTATCAAAAAATGATAGCTGAGTTAGCACAGAAAAATGAGTTTCATTTTTCAAAAACGAGCAGTATTTTACGCATTCAATGCTGGAGATTAGGAGGAAGAGGGTATATGAGCAGAAGCAGTGAAGTAGCCTATTTAATTGAATGTTTTGAAGCCCCAATTTCAAAAAAAGACGTAAAGGTAAGCACTTATACATTAGCAAATTCGTTGCGTGCTGGAATTCCCTCTACCTTAAAATCCTCCTCTGCATACACTTATGTACGAATTGCCAATGAAACGGAAGGGGAAACAGTTGTATTGGTAGATTCCCAAAAAAATGCGTTAGAAGGCCTAAATACGTCATTATTTTGGATTCGAGGAAATACGCTTTTTGCGCCAAAACAGACAGATCATTTACTTATGGGTGTAAGCAGAATGTTTTTAACCCAATTGTGTGAAGACCATGGATATTTATTTGAAGAAAAAAGCCTTTCTTTGAATGAGATAGCTCAGCAAGATGTAGTATTTCTGTCTAACGCTATCTATCCATTTTGTGTGATAACTAAATGGGATCAGCTAAAATTGCCAGTTCATGCTGCTTTTTTAGATGAAATAAAAGACGCTTACTCAAAAACAACAAAAAAGTACTCGCTTGATATCTATTGATTTAAAAAATGTCTTCTTTTTTTTAGAATCAGGGCTCAGCTCTCATGTTTCATCGAAAGCGAATTTTGCAGCCATTGGGGCAAAACGGCTACTACTGTCTTATGGTTCTGTGTCGTTTATTTACGATGGAGATAGTTGGGATAAACAAGATTGTAACCCTTGGGATGCTTTCGAAACGTTTAAAAAAGAAAGCCAGAGTACCATTTTTGGCTATTTAGGCTATGATTTAAAAAATTATGTTGAAAAGCTCAGCTCATCAAATGAAGATGTAATTGGCGCACCAGATCAGTTTTGGTTTGAGCCAACTGAGCAATGCGAATGGCCTACTGATGCACCAATGCCTAATGTTGTTGAGAATTATATCGCAAAAATGCAGACTATTGACCTACCTCAGCAAGATTTTTGTCTGCTCAGCCCCGGTGTTCAAGAAGATTTGTATATCAAGAAAGTGCAACAGATACAGGCTGCAATTAAAGAAGGCTCTTTCTATGAACTCAATTTTACCCGTTTACAGACCTACCAAAATCCAGGATTAAGTGGCTGGAATCTCTACAACAAAATGAAAGAGGTGGGAAGGGTACCTTTTGGCGCTTTTTTAAATCTTGGAAATGGCATTGAAGTATGTTGCGCTTCTCCTGAAAGGTTCTTGAAAAAGGAGGGAAAGCTGTTAGTGAGTCAGCCCATAAAAGGAACTAGATCAAGGTCTGTTGATCCTAGCATGGATAAAGCTAATTACGATGATTTAGCCGATTCAGAAAAAGATCAGGCGGAAAACTTGATGATTGTAGATTTGGTCAGAAATGATTTGAATAGAATAGCAAAAAAAGGAAGCGTTAGTGTGCGAGACCTATTTACTATTCAAGCGTTTGAAACTGTTTACCAGATGGTTTCAACGGTACAAGCAGAGCTTGATGCAAAGTATACTGCTACAGAAGTGTTGAAATCGGCCTTTCCTATGGGATCTATGACTGGTGCGCCAAAAGTAGAAGTAATGAAGTGGATAGATAAGCTCGAGAATTACAAAAGAGGCATTTATAGCGGCGCAATAGGATATATAGACACCAATGAAAATTTTGATTTTAATGTCGTAATCCGAACGGCAATCTTAAAAAATGGTTTAATCTACTATGCTACAGGTGGCGCAATTACCTCTGATAGTAACCCACAATCTGAATGGCATGAAACCGTGGTAAAATCTGCAGCGCTAGAAGCCATTTTCAAAAATAAATAAGGAAATTACTCTTGAAAAAATTCGATCATTCGTCTATTAAAACTCTCGGAGATTTAAAAAAAGCTGGTTGGAAATCACAGAGTGTTAAAGAAGAAATTCGAGCAAATTTAATAGGTAGAATAAAATCGCGTGAACCTCTATTCAAAGGAATACAAGGCTACGAGAAAACGGTTATTCCCCAAATTATAAATGCATTATTAGCAAAACACGATTTTATTCTATTAGGGCTTAGAGGCCAGGCAAAGACCAAAATACTAAGGCAGCTTTCGACTTTGCTAGACGAGTTTGTACCAATTATAGATGGAACTGAGTTAAGAGAAAATCCATTACATCCGCAAACTTCCAATGCCAAGCAAATAGTAGCAGAAATGGCCGATAATACACCCATTTCTTGGATAACTCGTGATGTTCGGTATGCAGAAAAACTAGCTACACCTGATACCAATGTTAGTGATCTCATTGGCGATATAGATCCGATTAAAGCAGCAAGTAATAAACTCTCTCTATCAGATGAGAAAGCCATTAATTTTGGATTAATTCCAAGGTCTAATAGAGGCATTTTTGCCATAAATGAACTTCCAGATTTACAACCAAGAATTCAAGTTGCACTGCTAAATATTATGCAAGAGCGCGACATTCAAATTCGCGGTTTTAGCCTTAGGGTTCCAATAGATGTGTTAATGGTATTCTCTGCAAATCCAGAAGATTATACCAATAGAGGAAACATTATAACTCCGCTAAAAGACCGAATTGATGCGCAAATTATTACGCATTACCCTAAAGATCGTGAAGTTGGTGTAGGTATAACACAAGACCAAGCGTGGGAAATGAGGGGCGACCTAGTGAAGATTAAGGTGCCTTATGCGTACAGAGAAGTAATTGAGCAGGTAGCCATTGAAGCAAGAAAATCTGAATATATAGATCAAAAAAGTGGTGTTTCTGCAAGAATGAGTATTTCTGCAATGGAGATGGTTATTTCTGCGGCAGAAACTAGAGCTATTAGAAATGAGGAAAGCGAGACCACTCTGCGCCTTACCGATTTATATCACATGACGCCAGCTTTAACAGGAAAGCTAGAGTTGGTATATGAAGGCGAAATGGAAGGACCTGCAAACGTAGCTAGGCACTTGATTGGAAAAGCCATATTGAATATCTATACACAGTATTTCCCAGATCCAAGCAAGAAGCTTAAAGATAAAAGCAAGAAATCAGAGTATGCACAGATTCAAGATTGGTTTTCTTCGGGAAATAGAATAGACCTTCATGAATATGACTCTGATGAAGACTACCGTGCAGAGTTAAACAAAGTAGAAGGACTAAACGGGCTTATTGCTAAACATTTGAATATTCCAGGCGTTGAAGCTACTTTATTCATGGATATGGCACTAGAGGCAATGCATCAACATTCTCTCTTAAGTAAAAATGATTTAGACCAAGATGTGCAATACTCAGATATGATGGATAGCCTTTTAGGAGGGCTTTCTGCAAGTGAAGAAGATATTGACGAAGATTTATACTAATAGTAGCATTACGTATTTCATTTAGCTATATTAATCGGCTATAACTGCCATAAAATTTTATATTATGAAAAAAGGTATCCATCCCGAATACAAAGAAGTCAAAGTTCTAATGAGCGACGGTTCAGAGTTTATGACTCGTAGCACAGTAGCTACCAAAGACGGCGTGTATCGTAGTGAAGTTGATTCATTAAATCACCCATTTTACACAAACTCTCAACGTTTGAATACAAAAGATGGTATGATTGATAAGTTCAACAAACGCTTTGCCAAAAAAGACTAAGCGTTCTACGGATTGTATTAAGATTCTTAAAAAGCCAATAGTTTCACTACTATTGGCTTTTTTTATGTATAACTGAACCTAATCTTGTAGCTGTTTCTTTAGTTTTAAAATCATTCTATTGAACAGAGCTTCTTTTTCTGGATGCAACTCAACTAGTTTTAGATATATTTTTAAAGAACGCTCGTACTCTTTCTGATCAAAGTAAATCTTTGCTAGTGTTTCCGTATAAATATCGTCTACTTCCCCATCTTGGTAGTAATTATCTGAATCAATAGGCTTATCAACCAATTTAATGCGAGTCTTTTCGACATCAGACAATACTATAATCAACTCGTCTAGCTCAGCGGCTGGTGCAGTAATCACATCATTAATTACGGGCTCTAGCTCACTAAAACCAAGATCTTGCGGCACCCAAGCTTCAAATCCATCAGGGTGTTTTAATCGGTAGGCTAGGCCTACAAAAAAGGTAGACCCAGCAACCATATATCTAGCTTTTTCGGCAATACTGATGGCTTCGGTTTTACTCCCACATAAATGCATCATCAAAGACAGAAGCAACATCCCAACAGCTTCGTCACCTCTTTTAGTTAAAGCTCTACTTAGTTTGTCTATGCCACTTTCCTCATTCTGCTCAAAAGAAAGAACATAAGGAAGATAACTATCTGGTAAACTTAACGATATACTTGAAAGGAGTGAAGAGAGCGATTGCATTTACCAGCCTCCTAGGGCTTCGTTGAACATATTTTCTACTAATTGCTGAATTGCTAGCTGTGCGGCTTCATTTTCTCCGCCAATAGGATCATCTGAAGGGTCGAAATCTCCAAATCCAGAAAAGCTTTTATTCCATTTTGGTTCGTCTTCTGTGCGATATTTAAAAGTTGCTCGCACCGCTATTTCAACCCTATTTAATGAGGCCCTCTCGTCAGAAGCAATACTAAAAGGTCTATTGGAATAACTAATAATTACGCCATCGATAACAGCATCTGCAACATTTCTATCATTTGATAAACGCAGTCTACTTTGGTTAACAAAACGATCTACAAGTGCGGTATTTATTTGATCTGACAAACCAGGTACAGCTGTAGGTGCTTGATTTGGAAAAAAGGGGATAAATATCGTTTGCACTTCATTGGGTATAGAAACCCCGCTGAGAGAGTACTTAAAACAGGCCGTACAACCAAATATTATCATGATTGTAAGAATGCTATACCAAACAGCAAGCCCTTTATTGTTTTTAGAAAAGAAGCTAAACAAGCCCATACTGATCTAATTTTCGATATAAAGTTCGTTCACTAATGCCTAGAGCATCAGAAGCTTTTCTTCTATTGCCATCATATTTTTCTAGGGCCATTTCAATAAGGTATTGTTCAGCATCTACTATAGAAGGCAGATCATCAGCACTAAAAAACGTATGGAAATCTGGCTTTCCATCTTCAACCTTCACCTCGTTATCATTCTCGTCAGTCTCATTATCGTCTGAGTGAATAGAAATTTCTTTATCTGGTGATAGATTGTCAAATGGATTAAACCTAGTTGACGCTTTAGATGGTAAATAATGGGAAGCGTCTACCATAGGCGAGTTTCCAGGCATTGAGGCATACATTAAGCGAGCTACCATATTTCTCAATTCCCCTAGATCGCCTTTCATTTCAATTAAAGACTTATATAAATAAGGATCTGAATTGGCATGGTTAAAACTTGAGGGAATACCATGATCTTTATTTTGATAACTAGATCTAGTTGATTCATCATCATGCTTATTCGCTAAAACTGGATAGTGATCTGTTGCACCTAAGTTCTGTCTTCCCTTTAGATATACCTTTAGTTGATCTACATCTACGTATTTAGATTTTTCTAAAATAACTAGTTGCTCGGCTACATTTCGTAATTCTCGGATATTGCCAGGCCATCTGTATGCTGTTAGCAATTCTTTAGCTTCATCTGACATACCCCTAAATACAGAATCGTATTTGCTTGAGAACTCTTGAACAAAACGAATGAAAAGCGGCATTATATCGTCTTTTCGTTCTCTTAATGGTGGAAGTTTGATATTTACCATATCTAAACGGTAGAATAAATCTTCTCTAAATTTTCCTTTTTCTACTTCTTTCCATAAATCTTTGTTAGTGGCGGCAATAACTCTTACATCGGTTATATGCAGATTACTGGAACCCACACGAAAATACTCTCCAGACTCTAAAACCCTAAGCAATTTCACCTGAATGTTCAATGGCGTATCGCCAATTTCATCTAAAAAAATGGTTCCGTGATTGGCCTTCTCAAAATAGCCTTCTCTGCTGCCTTGAGCGCCAGTAAAAGAGCCTTTTTCGTGGCCAAATAGCTCACTCTCTATTATGCCTTCAGGAATGGCGCCACAGTTAACAATTACCAAGTTATTGCGCTTACGTTCACTTAAGCCGTGCAACGCTCTAGCCGTAACATCTTTACCAACACCACTTTCACCTTGAAGTAAAACGGTAATATCAGTTGGTGCTACCAGACGAATTTTATCGATAACTTGCTTTAGGGAACTGGAAGTTCCTGTTAAACCAAATTGCTGTTGTAGTACTTCTCTATCCATAAATTTTGTTATGTCATTTTGTCAATTCAAAGTACGGTATAACTCACTAAAAGAAAATCTTTATAGACTGTGATTTAGCTTTCTAATAAGCTATTTTCATTATTATTTAGAATTCGATGTTATTCACTACTTACCTTCCACATGGCATTAAACATTTGCATTGTTGATGACGATCCAATATTTATAACTACTGTTGATTTAATACTAAGCAGGGTTATAAAAATAGATCACAGCTTGCACCAATTCACTAGCCCCATTGACGCGTTGGCGCAGTTTAAAGATAGAACTTGGTTGAACTCATGTTTACCACTTACTTTTTTGTGCGACATTAATATGCCTGGCATGCAAGGTTTTGATTTAATTAAAGCCCTTTGCGAAAATTATAAAGACGAGCCCGAAGTATTATCAAAAGTAACCATTTACCTACTTACCTCGTCTATTAGCGCTGCAGACAAACAAATGGCTAATAATGACCCGCATATAATTGGTTTTATAAGCAAGCCACTATCACCTGACAAATTAAAGGAACTTCTAGGTATTTAGTACTAAAAGAGCCAGAATAAAAATGATGCAACCACACTTTGAATAATCCCAAAAAGTAAAGCCCATAGCAAAGAGTCAACTTTAAAGCCATCAACCACTTTACTCACAAGTAAAATTACCGCAGCGTTTACTACCAAAGCGAATAAACCTAAAGTGATAATGGTAACAGGAAGCGAAAGCAATTGCAGAATAGGTGTTAAGACCATATTCAAAAAAAGTAAAACGATTGCAGCAATTATTGCAACACCAAAGCTTTTTACCTCAACACCTTTTAGCATTTTCGCAGATAAGAAAATGGAAAAGCCCGTGATCAATATTTTTATAAGTAAGCCCATGATTGTACCAATTGATTGTTTTTTAGAATAATACTAATACTATATACGCATTACTTAGTTTCAAGATGAAGATCCTTTTCGGAACATTTTCAATGCAAACAGTAATACCAATGCGTAGACAACCATAGCTAGCAGAACATAGTAATATCCTATAATCTCGTTGTCAAAGAAATTCATTGGGGCATTTAGCAAGGCTATTAATGGGAATCCAAAAACCAAGGCTACACCACTGCCTAGTATTAAATCCATACCAGCAGATGATTTAGCTTTTGGATCTAGAATTCTGAGTAAGATTAAACTTGCTTGAATAGTGCCCGTCGCATTCGCAAAGATGGAAACAAAGCGCTCAAAATGATGATCTTTAAACATCCACGGAATAGTAACCTTAATTATGTAATAGGTCATTAACCCAACTGCTGCACTTAATACTACAATTGGCAATGCATATTCTACAACAACCCTGTAGCTTATACCAATTATCGAAGCGGTTATCATAAAATCCATGAACAGATTTGCAGAACGGGTCATTAGTCCTTCATCTATTAAATGCCCAATATTTAATCGGTCTAATATATTTCGCAGGGAAATGGCAATTATTGCTGAAAAAATAAAGTGGAATGACCAAATGGTATTTATTTCACTTGCCGCGCCTAAACTAGTAAGTACATAAGACAACAGCTTAAGTAAACCGTAGGTTAAAGAATAGGCTAGACCTATTAGCGCAAAATGAAAAGTTAAAGGTTCAATGGCTTCTAAAGCCGTGGTCATATTCCCAGCAATGGGTCTATTATCTTTAGAAAGTAGGCCTCGTTTCACGTCAGTATCAATCTCAAGACTGTTTTTTATGTAAGTGGCTAAGCCTTTTTTAATGCCCAATTTTATGATTAAAATACCACCAATATAGGCAATCAAGAAGCCTACAGCTGCTAGTGTAAGTCCAGTAACACCACCATCTGTGAAGCCATATTCTTGCCAATTTTGTGCTATTGAGTAAGAGATTCCTGGACCCATGCCAAAGGCTAGTGGCATTAGTAAACCTATAGCGGGGAATAAATCAGGCGTTACCGTTTGAATGAGAAAAAAGGTTATGAGTAAGCCTAAAATACCCTGTAATAAGTAATAAAATACTAGACCAATGCCGGTAATCATCGGGCCTGTGCTAAACATATTTCTACTTTTACACATGGCCGCACCAATAAATGTAAGCGATAACAAATGGTAAACATATACGCCCATTCTTTCGCTTTCAAAATCTATAAAAGGCGGATGAAAATTGGCGATAAAAAAACCTACAAAACCTGCAATTATATTGTTTGGAACAAGAAATCGTTGAAAAAAAGGGACATATCGCCTTAGGATGGTGGCAACGATCAAGAGCACACCTATAGCGGCAAAATCCTTCATAAAGGTGCCAAAACTTAACTCATATAGCCAAGCACTCATCTATATTCCCTTGATTTGTGTTTAGTCAACTTTCCCATTTTAATAAGATGAGACGTCTCAATTTCTAGATCTCGGTTAAATAAATTATGCGCATGCTTTGCTGATAAGATAGCCAAAGGAATTCCACCACCGGGGTGAGTGCTTCCACCAGCTAAGTACAGATTATCAAAGAATATGGATTTATTCTTTGGTCGGGCAAATGCAGCCATTTTCCCATTTGAAGAAGTACCATAAATAGACCCTTTATTGGACAAATACTTCTCATAGAAATCTGTTGGATTAATATGGTGCCTAACTTCAATAGCTTCTTTTAAGCCTGTTAAACCTAATTCTTCGAGTCTATCGATGATTAAATCACCATAAGATGTATTTTTGTGCTCATCCCAATCCTTTTCATTTTCATTCAGATATGGGGTATTTACTAGAATAAAAAGGTTAGACTTATCCCCAGCAGGTACATCAGACAGTGTTTTTTCTGAAGTATTGGCAATGTAAATGGTTGGATTTTTACTTGCTATTTTTTTCTTAAAAAGTTCATCAAACTCATTTTTATAATTAGATGAAAAGAAAATATTGTGATGTTTAAGCTGATTATATTTTTTATTTATCCCTAAAAGCAGCACAAAACCAGAACAAGATGGTTCTATCGATTTAAGTTGACTCTTTTTTGGAAGATTAATCTGGTCATTTGTAGTTAGCTCTGTATGAGTTATTGTGGCATCGCAATTAGAGACAACGGTATCAAATTCTTGAATTTCACCATTAATTTTTAAAGCGCTTAATTGTCGATTTGATCTTGCATTCACTAACTGTTCAATTGTGCTGTTTACATGAATCTTTACACCCATTTCATGAGCTAAGTTTTCAAGTGCTTTTGCTATGGTATACATACCACCCTCAACATAATAGCCACCCATAGAAAGCTCAACATGGGCAATTACGTTAAGTGTTGCTGGCGCTTTATATGGATTGGAACCGTTATAAGTAGCGAAACGCTTAAATAATTGCCTTAAGTAGGTAGATTTAAAACGTTTGTCAATAGAATTTGCCATAGTTTGCAACGCATCTATTTTCAAAACATCGGTTAGCTTCAAAGACTTTAAATCTGACCATTCATATAATGGACTTTCTAAGAAAGCTGGAGCAGTTTTATCATATATATTTTTACTATAAAGCAAAAATTCATTGTAAGCCTGTACATCTTCTGGGGCAAACTTTCTGATTTCTTCTAGGGCTTTTTCTTGTTCAGAATAGCTATCAAGTTGGGTTCCATCTTCCCAAAAATATCTACATAGTGGGCTTAATTCAGAAAAATTAAGATACTGTTTTCGATCTTGTTGACAATAGGTGAAAAGTTCTTCTAAAACATGTGTCATGGTGAGTAAAGAAGGCCCTGTATCAAAGCGATACCCTTTCTCAGTCCATTCGTTTAATTTCCCTCCAACCTTAGCATTCTTTTCAAATAGGTGAATCTCATGGCCATCTTTTGCTAACCTACATGCAATAGATAAACCACCGATTCCTGCACCAATAATGGCTATTTTTTTTTTGAGTATGGGTCTAGGCATCTGTTTTTAAGCTAAGTTTTGCAACAGTTTCGATATGGTAGGTCTGTGGGAACATATCTACAGGTTGAACAACATCTATGGTGTAAAGTTCTTTTAATGCAAAAAGATCTCTTGCCATAGTTGAACTATCGCAGCTTACATAGACAATCGTAGGAACTTTTAAAGCTAAGAGATTTTTCACCACATCTGGGTGCATACCGGCTCTAGGTGGGTCGGTAATTAATACGTCAGGTGCGCCATATTTTGCTACCATCTCTAAGTTGAACGCTTCTTTCATATCGCCCTCAATAAAGTCAATTTGGGAAATATTGTTACTTTCGGCGTTAAAATGAGCGTTTTTTATAGCTACAGGATTTAATTCTATACCTAAAACAAACTTGGCTTGTTTGGCTACAAAAAGACTTAATGTGCCAACGCCGCAGTATAAGTCGTATACAATGTCACCATCTTTGATATCAGCGAAATTTCTAGCTACTTCATAAAGTTTCTCAGCTTGGGCTGTATTGGTCTGAAAAAAAGCATTTGGATGAATTTTAAACGCAAAAGGACCAATATTATCGGTGATGTAACCAGGTCCGAAATAAACGGTTTCCAATTCTCCTGTTGCTACGGGAGAGCGAGTTGGAAGTATATTATTAACCACCGTTGTTATGGTTTGGAACTGTGAAATAAGCGCTTCTGTAAAGGCTTTTACTTCTTTTGGTTTATCATCTTTGGTTAGCAGATGCACCATAATATCGGATGTATGATAACTGCTTCGGATGCCCAAATTTCTTAAATAGCCTTCATGGTTAGAGGCATCATAGGCGGTCCAACCTACCTTCTTTGCATAATCTCGGGTCCAATCTAGGATTTCAAATGATACTGGAATTTGAAGGTAACAGGCTTTTAAGGGCAGGATTTTATCGAAGCGGCCAGGTGCGTGTAATCCTCCGAACATTCCTTCATCAGATACATAGTCTTCAGCATGTATTTCTTCATTTGATAGCCATCTTTTATTCCCAAAAGAATATTCCATCTTATTTCTGTAATGGAATTCATTTTCTGAGCCAATTGCTGGAAGAACAGGCGATTCAATTTTCGCAATTCTTCTCATGTGGTCCGTAACCTGCTGAGTTTTGAATTTTAGCTGATCTTGGTAGCTCAAATGCTGCCAGCTACAGCCACCACATACTTCGGCATGTTGGCATTTTGGAGTAATTCTAAGCTCAGAAGGCTCCAGAATTTCTATTAGCTTTGCTTCTCTATAGCTTTTGCGGCGTTTTGTAATCATAGCTTTTACTTTATCGCCAGGTGCTGTGCCAGCTACAAATACCGCAAGCTCGTCAATTTTGCCAACGCCTTTTCCTTTGAAAGCTGTTGAATGAATATTGAACTCGTGAATAGTTCCCTTTTTGGTGGATTTAGGTTGATCCATTTATGCTTGATTAATAGTCTTTAAAAATGATGGAAAGGCTTTTTTCAGCACCAATCGAATCTGCAAGTTCGGTATATAGACTTGCTAAGGTATCGATGGCTTTTCTGTTAGAGTAGCGAATTAGGTTAAAGGCAAGCTTGGGTTCTCTCGCAATAATGGTTTCAAAATCTGGCTTAAATAAACCGTAAACCACAGTATTCGTCTTCGCTTTAAGCGAATACCAGCGTTTAATTTCAGAGTCGAAGGTAAATAACCCAAACACGGTACCTATTTCGAATTTTTTCCCAATAGCTGCATTGTTAACCATTACGTGAACTTCACCTTCCGCTAAAATATACATACCTGTGGCGGGGTCGTCTTGTAGGAAAATCATTTCACCGGCTTGATAACTACGTTTATGGGCATATTTCAATAGTTTATGTTGTTCATTATTGGTTAAGGAACCAAATGAATCGTCTTGAAAAATTTGAAAAGAAAGTGATTTTTTACTCAATTTCTTTTTCATAAAGGTCTTCAAATTGAACATATAAGATGCTGTTCGATGATGAGATTAAGTTAAAAGCTATGGCCAATTCCAAAGGCAAAAAATGGGCGACTATTTTGGAACCATCCTGTTTGGAGATCTCTGAAACGGAAAGCCAAGTCTATTCTCAAGACCACAAAATCCCAGTCTAGTCTAAGTCCATACCCGCCAACTACCGGAAGTTGTTTATAGAATTGGTTAAATCTGAAGCGCCCAGCCTCGGTAATTTCACTTTGTTCTGGCGGAAGGCCCAGATCTCTAAATCCGTACCAAACATTACCCGTTTCAGCAAATATAACGCTATACCAATCGGCTGCAATTAAATTTGAAATAAATCGTTGCCTTACTTCGGTTTGCAGCATTAGTTTTATCTCGCCACCATTTCTAGGGATCTCTTGAGTTTCTAAAGAACCAGGGCCTAGCCGAAAAACGTTGTACGATCTAATGTCATTATTTCCCCCAGCAAAAAAACGACGGTTAATGGGGATGTCTGTATTTTTGCCATAGGGATGAATTAGCCCCACAAATAATCTATTAGCCCAAACACTCTCATTTTCTGTATCAATGGGTTTATATTGACGAAAATCAGCCGTTACTTTAATGAATTGAGCATAATCAATTCGGTTACCACTGATACCAAAAAGAGAGGGTAGATTGCTTTCAAGCTTGTCTGGAGTAACCACATATTTGTCGAGAAGGAATGGAAGATTACCCGCAAAAGCGACCGAGTATTCTCTGAGAAAACCTTTATCTCGTTTTATGGGGTCTGTTGTTGAGTTTCTGTACCTATAACGAAATATGGAAGTAAACTGGGGCCTAAAATCCTCTCTAGCAAAACTAACTAAAACTGGATCCTGATAAATACGCTCTAACTGATCTAGATAAGCCTGCTGAGGGTCAGTATCTAGCCATTCAAGCTCAAGAAGATCTATAAATGAGGTTTTTGAGACACTGTGTTGCACCTCAAACCTCCAGCTTAATCGCAGTTCAAGGTTGATATCATAAAATATTTGATTTGCCGTAGAGTGTGTAATCGCATACTCTGTTTTGGTATTAAGAGAATTTGTGTTCCAACCAATATTATTAAAGGGAAAACCTAAGGTAGGAATGGAGTAGCTAAGGCTAGTTTCATAGCTCTGTAAGGCTCTAGATTCAACTAGGCTTGTAGATAACGAATCTGTGATACCTCGCAGTCGGGTAATGCTGTTATCTGTTAAAAATTCGATACTTCCGTTAAAGGAAAGTTGAAAACGCTCTGCGCCACCAAAAACATTGTTGTTTGAGTAGGTAATGTTTGAACCTGTACCAAAGCCAAATCTGCGAAGGCCAAACCATTCGGTGCTAATTTGATGTTTAGGGATACTTTGTAGGTTTATGTACATCGGAACATACAAAGAGTCGAAGTTATGAGCTTGATCAGCTAAACCCGTGCCGTGGCCAAGCACACTGAGCATTCCTAAGCGCTGTAGCCTAGTTAAACTAAGATCAAATAGGCTTTGGTTGTAGATATCACCTGGTTTATACAGAATTTGCTTTTGAAGGGTATTGAACTTTGTTTGGTTCTCATCATTCTTTTCAATTTTAAGAACTTTAGGTGGGATAGTTACCGTTGAATCTCGAAATATTCGTTCCTGACGTAAACTGCTTTGATCAGGTTCATTCAATTGAATAGATAAATCACCAAATTTGTGAACATTTCCTGCTTTGACGTCAAAAAGTAGGTCTAGTTTATTGGGATTTTGCTCTTGTTTTTTAACCAAAACAACCACTGAATCTTGTTTAATAGAAGCATAGCCATTTCTTTTCAAAAAATTAATTAGCCTCGTGTGTTCAAGTTCAATGAGCTCTTCTTTGTATTGCCTTTTGCTAACAATGCTAGTGTCTGAGTTGATAGCTGCTTTTAGTGGAGAGCGATTGAGAAAATTTTTAAGGTCGTTTTCTACAATTAGTCTATTTGGAATACCTCTGAAAAAAACCGAGTCTATGAAAGCCGGTTTTCCTTCGTCAATTTTAAAGAGAACTTTTGCTTTATTTCGACCAATGGAAATTAAACTGGTATCAATTTTTGTGTCAAAAAAACCAAAAGATCGGTAGTATAACTGAATGAGTTCCATATCTCTAGAGACAATGGCTCTATCAAGTCGCTTTGGCGATTCTCCCCATTTTGGGTTGAATTTCCAAAGGAAATAGCGAACAGTTAACCTAGGGATTTCAAATAGTTCTCTATTTGTTTTGGTATTTATTAACCCTTCTAAAGTGGTACTGTTAACATTGTAATTCCCGTTAAATACAACAGCTCTAATTGCATCCCCATTGGTTGCAGCGGTATTTTTTACGCTATCTACTTCTGCAGTTTTTGCTTTTAAAACTAGGTTTGGAGTACCTAAGATGGTAAGGCATAGCAATAAAAAAGAGGTAGCTAATACACGCATCCGAAACCTAGATGGATTTCATTAGATATGAAAGTAAAGAGTAATAGCGGCTGTGTACTCTACACAGCCGTATAGGTGAAATCAAAAGGAAGTTTTGGTAGTACTATTAGCCTTAGACGTCGTCGTAATCGAAGCCGTCTTCGTCTTCGTTATGGAAAAAGTCTTCTTTCCCGATATAGTCGGGCCAGATATCTTCTACGCTTTCGTAGGCGATATCAACTTCCTCGTCTTCTAGTTCTTCGAGGTTCGAAATTAATTGTTGAGGCACTCCCTCACGTTCAGCCCATTCTAGCAATTCATCTTTGGTTGCTGGGAAAGGTGCTTCGTCAAGGTATGCGGCAAGTTCAACGGTCCAAATCATGGAGTGTGGTCAAATTGGATTGTTAATAAAAAAATATTTGTAGTAGGCATTAAAACCTTTTATCTGAGATTGTCAATAGTTTAGGGCGCAAAGATAACCGAAAAATTAAATCTGTATCGGTTAATTTGCTACTTTCTTATTTTATGCTCAATAATTAACCATTCTAAAGAATATTATGTTCGATTCATTACTCGCTTCTGTCCCCATTTTACTAGGTCTTCCAGGAGGCTGGGAATTTATAGTAATCATTTTATTGGTACTATTGTTTTTTGGTGCAAAACGCATCCCTGAGCTCGCTAGAGGTCTTGGACGTGGTATGTATGAGTTCAGAAAAGCAGCAGATGACATTAAAAAAGAGATCGATTCAGGTGTTAAAAGCACAGATCCCAATAATTCCTCCAAATCTTCTAAAGAAGAAGAAAAGAACTAAGAATATTTACTCTTTCAAAATCAAAAATTTTGCAAAAATTACCTTTTGACGAAATTCGCCAGCAATTAAGTACTGGTGAAGTTTCTATGGTTCAGCTAGTAGAAGCCTATATAAAACAAATTAAAGCAACAAACCAAGAAATTAATGCAGTAGTTTTCTACGACGAGCAAGACGCCTTTGCACAAGCAAAACGTATTCAAGAAAAAATTAGTCAGGGAACAGCTGGCCCACTTGCTGGTGCAATAGTTGGTATAAAAGAGCTAATCTGCCAAGAAGGTGTTCAGGCAACATGTGCATCTAATATCTTGAAAGATTTTAAAAGCACTTATGATGCTACAGTCATAAAAAAGCTGAAAGCAGCTGATGCTTTGCTACTTGGTAGATTAAATATGGATGAGTTCGCCATGGGCTCGTCAACGGAGTATAGTATTTTTGGGGCAACAAAAAACCCTGTTGATACCACACGGGTTTCTGGTGGGTCTTCTGGTGGAAGTGCCGCCGCCGTAGCAGCCAACTACTGTACAATGAGTTTAGGCTCTGATACGGGCGGCTCTATTCGTCAACCAGCATCTTATTGTGGCGTGGTTGGTCTAAAGCCTTCTT
>Ga0136588_1000014_pt1 | contig 79602 bp, 76 predicted proteins | sample AntRauMFilla1564_FD_104782 | JGI IMG/M metagenome (GOLD analysis project Ga0136588, IMG submission 104782) | Saline lake microbial communities from Rauer Islands, Antarctica - Metagenome Filla 1 #564 | ecosystem: Environmental > Aquatic > Non-marine Saline and Alkaline > Saline | place... | reverse complement strand
TAGGCGATTAGGCGAAAAATAAGTTGTATTCAAATATATAATAATGCTAATTGAGAAATATTGTCATCTAAGTAACCATAAAATTATGCCGTATTTGTACTATTTCATGAAGACAGATGTTTGGTTGAGAGCTATAGATTATAATACAGAGATTTATGGTTTTTGTAAGCAACTGAAATGTTCTGAGGGTTTTTCCATTAAAGACCAACTTAGAAGGGCATCTCTCTCAGTGCCTAAAAATATTGCTGAGGGTTTGGGCCGTGAGAGTTTAAAAGAGCAATTTCAATTTTTAGGAATTGCTTATGCATCATTAATGGAGTTTATATCTCTTTTAGTGACAATAGAAAAAATCGGTTTAGCTGAAAAGCATGTAATCGATAAGCTGCTAAATAATTCGGAAAAAGTAGCTCAACTTATAAATGGGTACCGAAGATATTTGATATAAAAACTTAACAATAATTAGTTTTAATACTGGAAGAGAGCGAAAGAACATAAATACAGAGTTTAAAAAAACTCAATCTAAGCTATTTTCATTGATTAGATTCTCTAACTCAAATCTTATTTCTTCTATTTGAGAATCAATTTTAGTCGGGTTTATACCTGCTTCTTTTAACCTTTTAAATTCTTCTAGTCTACTTAGGAGTTCATTTTTTCTTTTATCAAATTTAGCCTTGTCAATAGTATCATTAATTTTTTTCACTTGTTCACCAGCAATATGAACTGCATTTACAACATATTTACTGTATAGAGTTTTAATAAAAAAATTAAATATCACCGCTGGTATAACACCTACAAGCGCATAAACAAATCCTACAGCCATTGCAGCGCCTGATTTCATTTTAACAGTAGTATCAACAAAGTCGGGATAAATAAAACTCACAATAATTAATCCAAATAAAGAAGCTTCCACAAATATTAATAAGGGGTAGAGTTTTGACGATTCTTTAGACATTATTTTAAGTTGAATTAAAATTTTGACTAAATATTCAAATAACATTTTGCCATGTCATTGAATATTGTAGCGTTATAATAATCTCAACACTTAAAATAGATAACATAGATCTCGACCCTCGGATTCGTTCAGGCTGATATCTACTCTACTAATCACTTATTCGGCTGCTCGCCTAAACGTATTCACGAATAAATGTATCTCCCTTCTTCCCTATTCTGGAAATGCAATTTTCACCATATTAGATTGACGAGATTATTTATTTCTCCTTTCTCCTTTCTCCTTTCTCCTTTCTCCTTTCTCCTTTCTCCTTTCTCCTTTCTCCTTTCTCCTTTCTCCAAATAAAATAAAAAAGCCCACTAACACTATTTCATGCTAATGGGCTTTAAAGTCAATTATGAAATGAGCTTTTGCCTGTTACGCAAATACCGCTTTCATATAATCTTTACGCATTTGTGCGATAGACGTAATGGAGATGCCTTTCGGACAAACTGCTTCGCATTCTGCGTGGTTCGAACAATCGCCAAAACCTTCTGCTTCCATCTGGTCTACCATGGTAGTGGTACGAATCTTACGCTCTGTGTCACCTTGTGGCAATATGTTAAGCTGAGAGATTTTAGCAGCAGTGAATAGTGAAGCCGATGAATTCGGACAAGCCGCAACGCAAGCACCACAACCTATACAGGCTGCATAATCCATAGATTCATCAGAAATCAACTTTTCAATAGGAATAGCATTCGCTTCTGGTGCAGAACCCGATTTTGTGGAAATGTAACCACCTTTCGCGATAATTCGATCTAATGAAGAGCGATCTACAACTAAATCTTTAATAATTGGGAAAGAGGACGCACGCCATGGCTCAATTACAATAGTATCGCCGTGATTGTATTCACGCATGTGCAATTGACAAACCGCAGTTAGTCTACGTGGACCATGCGCTTGGCCGTTTACCATAAGGTTACATGAACCACAAATTCCTTCACGACAATCGTAATCAAATTCAACAGGGTCTTCGTCTCTATTCATTAGCTCTTCGTTCAACACATCAAGCATTTCCAAAAATGACATATGCTCATTTACTGAATCGAGTACATAGTCGGCAAACCTTCCAGGCACGTTAGGCCCTTCTTGTCTCCAAATCTTTAAATTAACAGTGAAGTTTTTACTCATAATGGTGGGTGCTTCTTATTTGTAAGAGCGTTGTTTTAGCTCAACGAATTCAAATTTCAATTCTTCTTTAACTAACTCAACATCTAACTTTCCGTTAACGTTGTTGGTTTTCCAAGCCGCTACATACGCATAATCTTTATCGTTACGCAATGCCTCACCTTCTGGGGTCACATGCTCTTCACGTAAATGGCAACCTGCCGATTCATCGCGATCAAGCGCATCTATGGCCATCAATTCGGCTAATTCAAGGAAATCAGCAACACGCAGACCAAATTCTAGATATTTGTTATAATTGTTGGCTTTCCCTGGAATTTTCACATCGCTCCAGAATTCCGCACGTAGTGCTCTGAATTCTTCGATAGCTTTTTCAAGGTCTTTAGCATTTCTCATAATTCCCACATTATCCCAAACCATTTTACCTAGTCTGCGGTGGAAATCAAGAATGGTTTGCTTGCCCTTAACATTGAAAATTTTGTCGATGCGTTCTTGAACGTCTTTTTCAACTTGCTTGAACTCAGGATTTTCCGTACTAAAGCTAGACGTTCTTTCGCCAGCTAAATAATCACCAATAGTGTAAGGAATAACGAAATAACCATCAGCTAAACCTTGCATTAAGGCACTAGCGCCCAATCTGTTACCGCCGTGATCAGAGAAATTCGCTTCCCCAAGTGCATACAAACCAGGGACATTGGTCATTAGGTTATAATCTACCCAAAGTCCACCCATAGTATAATGTACAGCAGGATAAATACGCATTGGTTGATTATATGGATTCTCATCAGTGATGCGTTCATACATCTCAAATAAGTTTCCATAGCGTGCTTCAACAGCTTCGCGGCTATCACGTTTAATTGCGTCTGCAAAATCTAGATAAACCGCTAATCCGGTTTCGCCAACACCATGCCCGTCATCACATACCATTTTGGCATTACGAGAAGCAACATCGCGAGGAACTAAGTTTCCAAAACTTGGATAAAGTTCTTCTAGGTAATAATAACGTTCGTTATCGGGAATATCATTCGGGTGACGCTTATCGCCTTTAGCCTTTGGAACCCAAACACGTCCGTCGTTTCTGAGCGACTCAGACATTAGTGTTAGCTTAGACTGATAATCACCAGATACAGGAATACAGGTTGGGTGAATTTGCACAAAACTTGGGTTGGCAAATAATGCGCCGCGTTTGTGTGCTCTCCAAGCTGCTGTTACATTCGAATTTTTTGCATTGGTAGAAAGGTAATACACATTGCCGTAGCCGCCAGTACACAAAAGTACCGCATGTGCCGCATGACTTTCTATTTTACCGCTAACCAGGTTTCGAGTAACAATACCGCGAGCTTTACCCTCTACAGTAACCACATCCATCATTTCATGGCGTGGATAGTAGGTGATTTTGCCAGCACCAACCATTCTCATCATGGCTTGGTAGGCGCCCAACATTAGCTGCTGACCGGTTTGGCCACGAGCATAAAATGTTCTGGATACTTGCGCCCCACCGAATGAACGGTTAGATAATAAGCCACTGTACTCTCTGGCAAAAGGAACACCTTGAGAAACAGCTTGATCAATAATGTTATTCGACACTTGAGCCAAGCGGAATACATTTGCTTCTCTTGCTCGGTAATCGCCACCTTTGATAGTGTCGTAGAAAAGACGGTAAATACTATCCCCGTCATTCGGATAATTTTTGGCAGCATTTATACCACCTTGAGCCGCAATAGAGTGAGCTCTGCGGGCTGAATCTTGAATACAAAAGGCTTTTACTTCATAGCCTAATTCGGCTAAAGACGCAGCTGCTGATGCCCCTGCAAGGCCTGTTCCCACTACAATAACCGACATTTTTCGCTTATTGGCAGGAGAAACAAGATTGATATTCTTGATGTGATTGGTCCACTTCTCTTCTAGCGGGCCTTCCGGAATTTTTGCATCTAAAATCATAATCAGTGCTTTATTTGAAAGGTTATAGACTGTTGTTAGTTAATGACGCCGATGTAGACCATAACTGGTAACAACAGGAATCCAATACTGAGAAGGGCAGCTAAAACTACACCTACGCTCTTAGCCATTTTTGAATACGCTTTACCTTTTAATGTTAAAGAGGTAAACGCGCTCCATATACCATGGCGTAAATGCCAGCCTAATAGAGCCATTACTGCCACATATAATCCTGAGATCAGCGGCTTCTGAAATTCTTCAACAACCAGTCTTTTTAAATCTCTGATGTTTTCTCCATCAACAACTACTTCGTACATAGCGCCAAACTTGAAGTGGATAATATGTAAAATCACAAATAGCAAAATAATAGTTCCAGTTATGGCCATAGTTGTTGAACTAGATGACTGATGACTTGGACCACCTTTGGTTTCATATTTATCGTAGCCTATTGGTCTAGCTTTGCGCTTTTTTAGGTAGATAGAAATACCTATCCAGGCATGGACAATAAAAAGTACAGCAAGACCGGCTTCCGCTAGGTATATCAGCGGACCTAATGACATTAATTTGTCTGCATATATATTAAATGCTTCTCCACCGTCGTATAACGACAGGTTTCCTAGCAAATGTACGATTGTGAAAAGCGTAAGTAGTATTCCCGTTAATCCTGTCAGGATTTTACGTCCTACTTGCGATTGGGCCGCTTTTAGAAAAGTTGGCATGTAACTCGAATTTTGAGTGGCTAAGGATTGTCAAACGTAGAGAGGCCAAAACTGCTGTACTTGGTTGAGTTTATTAACCTATTGTACATTTTGTATGACCTAATTACCGTTAAACATCAAGATACGCAAAAGCTTGCGAATAAGGAGTTACAGACTGCGTAGAATCATTTTAAATAATTGCGCATTTAGCGATCTTATGTTTATGTCTACGATTAAAACCATAATGCAAGCTTGTACAACTGAGCTAAAGATCAAAGGATCTTCATTTGTTTGTACCCTTCTGCCGCTTAAAACTCCAGAAAGCTTTGATTCGTTTCTCAAAGAAAGCAGAAAAATCCATTTTAAAGCTTCTCACAATTGCCAAGCTTACCGAATTGGGCCGGAGCCTTTAGTAGAATTTCAATCAGACGATGGCGAACCACGTGGCTCAGCCGGCCAACCCATGCTAAATACTCTTAAATCTGCAGAATTGATGCAAGTTGGGGCTGTTGTTGTTCGCTATTTTGGGGGAACAAAATTAGGTGTGCGTGGCTTAATAGATGCTTATGGCGATAGCTGTAAGCAATGCATTGAACAAGCTGAATTGGTAGAATTAACCGATAAAATGCAATTTAGGCTTATCTTCCCGTATAATCTACAAAGCCAGATAAACACCATAGTGCATGGCTACGAGCTTCAAAACCTAGACGCTAGTTATGGCCAAGAGGTGTGCATTGATTTCAGCATAGCCATAGAAAGCTTCCCACAACTTGAAAATAAATTAGCAGAACATGCACATTTGGGTTTTTCTTTTTCTAAAATTGGAAGAGCTTACTTACCTAAATAAACCATTTTTTTGTAAAAATCTTATCCATCAAATCATGCGCCCATACACAGGCAATGGCGATAACGGCCATTCTTCAACAGCCAAAATCAACGCAATTCCAAAAAACCATGAGATTTTTGAGCTACTTGGCAATTTAGACGCACTAAATGCACAAATTGGTGTGGCAAGAACCTTAGTTGTTAACGAGACAAAGACCATTGACCAAATTCTCTATAAACTGCAAAATGAGCTTTTTGATATTGGTGCGGCTATAAATCTAGAAGATTCTTCCTTTCCCATTAAAAAGGCACTGCAGGAAATGGAAAGTACCGTGCTAGAATTACACGAACCACTACCTGAACTCAGAAATTTTATTCTACCAGGCGGCACAGCAATGGCCGCTTCCTTGCACATTTGTAGAACCAAATCCAGAGAAGTAGAGCGACTTTTCACCGCATTTTACTTGCAAAAAGACACCTTTGATGAGCTCTATCTAGCTAATTTCCTGAAATACTTAAACAGGCTTTCTTCTCTATTTTTTACCCTCGCTAGGTATGCCAACTTTTGCGTGAGTGTAGACGATGTTATTTGGCAACCTAGAGCTATTAAATAAGCCTCTGCATTTTGGATTAATTAATTAACTTGATTTTCATTTTCACTACGTAGTATAGAATCCAATGTCTTCTAGTCCCCAAAACGTGCGTAAAAACACCATTTTTTGGATAATAACACTAGCCATACCAGTCATTTTATTGGTGCTGGTAGAAATGACTTTTAGGCTGGTTGGTATTGGAGAAATTCCGCCGTTGTTTAAAGAGGTTCAAATAAATAATGAAAACTATTTGATGCCTAATCGAGATTTTGCGCAGCGTTATTTCAAGTCTACTAATGTGGTACCAACTGCTTCAAATGACGTTTTTAAGCAAGTTAAAGGCCCGAATACCTTCCGAGTATTTGCACTGGGTGGCTCTAGCATGGCAGGCTTTCCCTATCATTATAATGGTATGATGAGTCACGTAGTTCGAGATGTTCTAGAGGATGGTTTCCCAAAGAAAAATATTGAAGTAATAAATCTGGGTATCTCTGCTATCAACAGCTATACCATCTACGACATGCTAAATGAGGTGCTGGTGCAAAAACCAGATTTATTGCTGTTTTATGCAGGACATAATGAATATTATGGCGCTTTAGGTGTGGGTTCTAGCGAGTCTATCAGTAACTATCCAGCTTTGGTTCGGCTGTATCTAAATCTACAGCACCTACGCACTTTTGTAGTTTTTCAGGAAAGCTTAGCTTCATTTATTGGCTTAATAAGTGGCCCGCCAGATAAAGGCAATGCTACACTGATGGAGCAAATGGTGAAGGAACAAAAAATTGAGCTTGATTCGGATAATTACAAAGCCGGAATAAACCAATTTGCTGATAACTTGAACGTAATAGTTGCTAAATCAAAGGAACAAAATATCCCAATTATCCTAGGCTCATTGGTTAGTAACCTGAAAGATTTTGCGCCATTTATTTCGTTGGGGGAAGGTGAGAATAATGCCGCTTTTATATTTGATAAAGCACAGGAAGCCTTAGCGAATAATGAAGGGGTTAAAGCAAAAGAACTGTTTACCCGCGCAAAAGATTTAGATGCGCTACGTTTCAGAGCACCATCTGAGCTCAATAAAATAATTGCACAGACCGCCCAAAAATACCAAATGCCAACGGCCGATATTGAATCTATTTTTACCGCGTTTTCCCCAAAAAATATTGCAGATAATGCGCTGATGCTTGAACATCTACACCCAAACACAAAAGGCTATTTTCTTTTGGGTTGGGCCTATGCAAATGAAGTAACCAAGCATCTTCAAAAGAACAACGCTGATTGGCAGCAATCAAATGTTAAAAGCCAAAGCCAATACGAGCAGATGATGGCTCTTTCTAGTTATGACAAGCGAGTTGCAGCCTATCGTATTGCCAGTATTCAAGCAGGTTGGCCTTTTCAAGAACCCGGAGTAAACCTTCCCTATTTAAATAAATTCCCAATCCAATCTTTGTCTGATTCGCTAGCTTTAGAAAACTTTTTGGGGAAAGTAAATTGGCAAGCAACTAAAGAGCAGTTAGCTAGCCATTATTTGGGCCAGCAGCAACTTGATTTAGCCTTACTTGAGCTAAATGGAATTCTTAGAGCTTTTCCATGGCGAGTAGATGTTCTAGAAAAGAAAGCTTCTATTTTAAATGAGCAGGGAAATAGCAATTTGGCCATAAAAACCTTAATAAAAGCCAATAAACAGCTGGAAACGGTATTCAATACCAAAATTTTAGGTGCATTATTGTTACAAACTAATCGTTTAGATCAAGGCCTACCCTATCTCGAGCGAGCGTATAAATTGCAACCAAATGACGCGCAAAATTTGTATAACCTATCTGGGGCTTATGGCATTAGAAAGGATTTTGCTCAAGCACGTATTTATGCAAATAAGCTGTTGAGCATTGCACCAAACTTCCCAGGCGCGCAACAATGGAATCAGCAATTGCTACAGCTTGAAAACGCCAATTAGGCAACCAACATCAGTTCAATAAATATCACTTTCAAAAAAATAATTAGTAAACCATGGCATTAATGAAATCAGTCTCGGGTATCCGAGGCATTTTTGGTTCAGACTTAACTCCCATCAATTTAGCCACATTTACAGCCGCTTATGGCCATTTTATCGGAAAAGGAAGCATTGTGGTCGGTCGCGATTCTAGAGTTAGTGGGCCAATTTGTGAAGCTATAATTGCAAGTACACTTCAAAGTTTGGGTTTAAATGTAATTTTGGTGGGAATTGTGCCTACCCCAACCGTTGCCATGGCTGTACTTAGCCACAAGGCCCAGGGCGGCATCATTATTTCTGCAAGCCACAACCCCGGTGAATGGAATGCTTTGAAGCTGCTAAACGAAAAGAGCGAATTTTTAGATGCAGTGGCGGGAAAAAAAGTCTTAGAAATAGCAGACCATCCAGAGCAAATAAACTTTAAAGATGCCTTTTCTACTGGCTCTCTAACTACAGACAATACTGCTGTTCAGGTACATGTTAACGCAATTTTAGCGCTGCCATACATTCATAAAGACCTAATTGCTACAGCTAAGTTCAAAGTTGGCTTTGACGCGGTAAATGGTGCCGGGGCAGTTGCAATGCGTCCACTTTTAGATGCGCTAGGTTGCGAAGTCCACGCAATTTACGAAGAACCCAACGGCATCTTCCCGCATAACCCTGAACCTCTGAAAGAGCATTTAGGCGATATCTGTGAATTAGTGAAAAACCAAAACTTGGATATTGGCTTTGTGGTAGATCCTGATGCCGATAGGCTGGCCGTTGTTGGCTCTGATGGCGAGCTTTGGGGAGAAGAATACACCCAAGCAGCAGCCTTTGATTTTTATTTGGGAAAGCATAAAACCGATGTTGTTACCAATCTTTCTTCTTCATTAGTTTGTGAAGAAATTGCGGGAAAACACGGTGTAACTTGCCATAGATCAGCCGTAGGAGAAATAAATGTGGTGAAAGTAATGCAAGCAAAGAGCGCTAGAATTGGTGGCGAAGGTAACGGAGGCGTCATTAATGGCGACCTTCATCATGGTAGAGACGCTATTGTAGGAATGGCTATGATTCTTCAACTACTGGCCGAAAAGCAGCAATCTTCAGCTACTTATCGTGCTGCGCAACCAAACTTCTTTATGGCTAAACAAAAATTACAGCTCAACAGCTTAGGCATTGATGCCGATTCTTTACTGCTAAAAGCTGAAAATTACTTTGCTAAGGAACAAACAAATACGACAGATGGGTTAAAGATAAACTACCCTAGTTCATGGGTACATTTAAGAAAATCTAATACAGAACCTATTATTCGGGTTTATACTGAAGCAAAAACTCTGCAAGAGGCCGAAGAGTTGGCTAAAACAACAACACAGATTTTAGCTAATCTTATTTGATGTTTTATATCAATATTTTTAATACGTTTAACTCTTTAAATTCAACCGCTATTTTTAGTCCCTTAAAGAGCACAATTATAATACGCTTATGATCGTTTCAATGACAGGTTTTGGTAGGAGTCAACGCTCACACCAAGGAATTAATGTTCAAGTAGAAATCAAAACGCTTAACAGCAGATATCGTGAGTTCAACATAAAGCTACCTCAAGACGCAAATTATCTTGAACCAGCTATTATTAACTCGCTTAAAGGACCATTGCAGCGTGGCAAGATTAATATCAACATAGGTATTGATGTAGATGCCGCTACTAGTTCTAGTGCCATTTATAATGAAAAGCTGTTAAAAAGCACCTATCAGGCGTTGCAGAAAAGTGCAGCCGATATTGGGGCTAGCACAGATATACCTATTGAAAGTTTGCTAGACATCCCTGGCTTATTCGATTCAAAAGTTGAAAGCGAAGACACAAAGAAAATCAAAGAAGATTTGGTATTAGCTACGGTTGAGGAAGCTTGCCAGAGGCTGATTGAAATGCGCACCAATGAAGGCAATGAATTAGCTATTGCGTTGCTTGCTGGTGGCAAATCTATTGAAGAATTACTAGAAAAAATTGAACTCCAAGCGCCCATTAGAGTTGAAGAGTCTAAGATTAAACTGCACGACCGTATTGCAGATTTACTGGGTAATGAGCAATTTGATAAAGACCGTTTAGAGCTAGAAGTAGCTATTTTAATAGATAAGTTAGACGTACATGAAGAGTTTGTGCGCCTGCGATCACACATCAAATTTTACCGAGAAGCCGTTCAGGGTGGTTTGCCAGGGGGACGTAAACTAAATTTCTTAACCCAAGAAATGAATCGGGAAATAAACACCATTGGCTCTAAAGCAAACAACGCCGAAATTCAGCATTTAGTGGTAAATATGAAAGAAGTTTTGGAGCAAATTCGCGAGCAAGTCCAGAATATTGAGTAAAAAAAGACAGCTCAAAGAAATTTTATGAGGTGATAGGTGTTGCTGCGCTTAGGTTTGAGGTTTGAGGTTTGAGGTTTATTTCAGTGTTGAGTGGTAAGTGTTGAATAATCCCAACGAGCGAAGCGAAGTTAATCGCACGAAAGAACGTAGCGAATAGATTTTGCTACAAAACTATCTATGCTTTACCCTATCTTTGCGGGAAGTATAAATCTCGCAATCATTAATTTACCATGCCTAAAAGAGGAAAACTTGTTGTTTTCACAGCACCCAGCGGGGCTGGAAAAACATCTATTGCTCGCGCTGTTCTAAACCACAGAGACGATATTCAATTCTCTGTATCTGCTACAACAAGACCTCAAAGAATTGATGAAATACCCGATAAATCGTACTACTTTTTAACGCCCAGTGAGTTTGATGCAGCCATTACTAATAATGAATTTGTTGAATGGGAAGAATTTTATGCCGGCAATAGATACGGAACGCTAAAAAAAGAAGTAGACCGTATCAGAAGCCAAGGAAAGCATGTATTATTTGATGTTGAAGTAAATGGTGCACATAGCATTAAGAGACTATTTGGCGACGAATGCCTAGTGCTTTTTGTTTTGCCACCCTCTGTTCAAGTACTCAGAGACCGCCTTATTGAAAGAAATACCGAAAGCGAAGAAACGCTTGCGCTACGCTTAGAAAGAGCAGAAATGGAACTTTCTAAAGCAGATAATTATGATTGTGTGGTTAAAAACGACATACTAGACGATGCAATAAAGGAAACAATTCGTATATTGTCAGGCTATTTGGGTTAGACCAAAAATACATTTTCATTCAAATTCCAAGTCATCTACTTCATTCATTATGGGAATTAAAACACTAGACATTGAGCGCCTTAACGAGGCAACAGGTAATATCTACGAAATGATTACCATCTTATCTAAGCGTTCTCGTCAAATCTCTGCTGATGAAAAAATCGAATTAGACGAGAAATTACGCTACTTCGAAGGCTATGACGACGAAGAAGATCTACGCATGAACGAAGAGCAAGAAAAAATTTGCAAGATCTTTGAAGAACGTCCGCACGCTACACAACGCGCAGTTGAAGAGATGGAAAACGACAAAATCAGCTACCGTCGCCCAGAGTACTAACCAAATAATCCGAAACTACACCGAGCTATGCTTCTTAAAGGGAAAAAAATCATCCTTGGTGTTAGTGGTGGTATAGCTGCTTACAAAGCAGCTGAGTTACTCAGACAATACCAAAAAGCAGGCGCTGATGTACGCGTTTGCATGAGCCCATCGGCTACAAAATTTGTTGGAACGGCTACCTTTGCCTCCCTAAGTGGGCATGAGGTAGCCGTTTCTATTTTCCCTGAAAACGGAATATCCTCTGGCAGCGATGACGGCTGGGCACGTCATATACATTGGGCAGAATGGGCAGATATTATGGTTATAGCGCCATGCACAGCAAATACCTTAGCAAAGCTTGTTCACGGTTTTTCAGATAATCTGCTAACGGCTACCATTCTAGCATTACGCTCTCCCTTACTTATTTGCCCCACTATGGATGGCGAAATGTACCAAGCGCCAGCTACCAAAAATAATATTGCCCGTGCCCAAGAAATGGGATACCACATTTTGGAACCCGATTCTGGTTACCTAGCAAGTGGCTTGGAGGGAAAAGGCCGACTTCCCGAATACACAGAAATTTTAGCTAGAACTGCTGAAATCTGCTCAAATTCTGAAGAGAGTACGCTCAGAAAATCCCTAAGTGGGAAAAAAGTTTTAGTGACCGCAGGCCCAACCAGAGAATTTTTTGATAGCGTGCGCTTTCTGTCTAACCCAAGTAGCGGTAAAATGGGTATTGCCATGGCCGAAGCTGCACATAAGCTAGGCGCCGATGTTGAGCTTTTATACGGCCCAATTTCTGTTGAAATACCTTCAACTTTGTCAAAAAACCAGCCTTTTATTAGCGCAAATGACTTATTTGAGCTAGTAAAAGAAAAATCTACGGGTGCAGATATCATCATAATGGCTGCCGCAGTTTCAGACTGGCAAGCGAAAATAAGACATAGCCATAAAGTAAAGAAAGATGCCGAAGTTTCTTTTGAATGGGAACCTACTATTGACATCCTTGCTTGGCTAGGACAGAATAAAAGGCCAAATCAACAGCTTATTGGCTTTGCTATGGAAACAGATAACCTATTGGCGAATGCAAAGAATAAGCTAACTCGTAAAAATGCCGATTGGATACTTGCTAACCATTTAACCAACCAGCCAGAGGGTGTTTTCAACGCTAATGAAAATGAGATTGTTGCCGTTTCCATTGAAGAAAATCGGGCTTTTAAAGGCACTAAAAAATCGATAGCATTTGAGATTTTATCATACATTTCGGATAAATAACGGCGAGTGATACGTGTGAAAAATCAAACTAAGCTCTTAGTATTGCTAATTTTATTAATTGGTTGTTTATCGGCAACATGGGGACATTTCACCCTTCCCACAGTTAAAAAGGTGCGCACGTTCACAAATATGGATGCCGTGCAAAAAGTCGTTACCAAAGAACTACAAAAATACGACAGCGATACGCAGCCATTAGCTATTAAGTATATTAAAACAGGCAAGCAGCGCATACTTTTAAAAACTAGCTGGGTTAGCAGCGATTATGCTATATCAGATTTTGCCCTTTCCTTACAAAATTTAATGGCTGAGTACGATTTCAGTCTTCATGGCCGCGTAAATTTATTGGATAATGAATGGAAACTTCATCTTTCCAACCAAAACACCATTTTGTACACTATTCAAATAGCTAACAATGGAACTGAGTGAAAATGCCATTGGGCGCAGATTTAGGGTAAAAACCTTTCCGCAGCCAGATATTATTGCACTAAAACACCCTGTTTTACTGTGCCACGGCTATGGTGCGTATGCAAGCTTAAGAAAGCCTACGCAATTACATGATGTTTGCATGTATCTACGTGCGCACGGTATTAAAGCAGTAGCCCCAAACGGTGCTCCTTTTGCTTCTATACAAACCAGAGCTGAAAACTGGGTTAACTTATTCCATGAAGTTCGTGAGCAATTAGGGGTAGACAAGCTGAATGTTATTTCGCACAGTATGGGTGGCCTTGATATGAGATATGCTATCAGCCAATTAGATTTAGCGCCTTATGTAAGTTCACTCACAACTATTGCTACACCGCATCATGGCACGTGGTTAGCAGAACTTGGTTTAAGTACACCTGAACTAATTCGAGAAAGGCTTAAAGATTTCTTGAACTGGGTGGGAAACAATATGTACCCTAGAGTAGAGAGTGACATTTTTGCTGCGGTTAGCCAATTAACAAGACCGTACCTTCTAGAGACTTTCAACCCATTGGTAAAAAACGCTGAAAATGTTGAGTATTACTCGTATTCTGCGGCTTGCCATCATACTAAACTACTTGAAGGGAACCCTACTCTATTGGTTCAAACACGTTTTATGAATAAACAAGAAGGGCCAAACGACGGTATTGTTTCAGCAAAAAGTGCTGTTTGGGGAACGCATCTAGGCTGCCTTGAGCTTAACCACTTAGAGCAAATTCACCTGAGTATTGACAAAAAGCGTATTCCTTTGTGGGAAAAAACTTGGACTGACATAGCAAAGAAACTTGCTGAATTAGGCCATTAAAAATGCCAGAGTTAACAATATTACCTTAGCTTATTACAATATTACCCATGCTATGGTAAGTATTAGCTAAGTGTTCTACCTTTAATTCAGAATTACAAAAACTATTAGACTAAACTATGAAATTCAGTTACTACTTAAGTATTGCTATACTTTTTACATTTGTGAGCTCCGCATCATTAAGGGCGCAAACGGTTGCTTCAGCTGTAGAAAAGGTTAGAAGCCCTGAGGTTGGCACTACTATCCCGGAAGTAAGTCTTATAGACATTAAAGGAACTACCACAAGTTTAAGCAACTTAATAAACGGCAAAAAAGCCATAATTGTGCTTTATCGTGGTGGTTGGTGCCCATACTGCACGGCCCAAATGTCTGGCCTAGCTAAGGTGAAAGACGAAGTAATTGCCATGGGTTACCAAATTATTGGTATAACAGGCGAAGATGTTGTTCAAACGTCTAAATTTAGCAAAGACAAAGATCTGCCATACAAAATTTATACAGATAACGGATTAATGCTAGCAAAAAAACTGGGCGTAGCTTATCAGGTAGACAATGAAACTATCAAGAAGTACAATGGCTACGGAATTAGTATTGCCGAAGGTGTGCTACCAGTCCCTACTCTTTTGGTTGTGAATGAAACTGGCAAATTGAGCTACGTCTATTCAAACCCAGATTATACGGTTCGACTGACTTCCGAAGAACTCGTTAGTGTATTAAAAAGCCAGAAAATTATTGACACTGAGTAAAAAGTGACTTGAATCACCATGGTAAATGATTCAAACAACTACTTTGTTACCATCAAAAAGAGCCTCAAATAACAATAAAACTTATCATTTAACAACAATTTATTATGGGAAAAGCATTAGAAATAACCGACACTACTTTCAAAGATACAATCTCTACTGCTGGTGAAGATACACCGGTATTGGTTGATTTCTGGGCAGCTTGGTGCGGACCATGCCGTTTGGTGGGACCAATAGTTGAAGAGCTAGCCGGTGAATACGAAGGAAAAGCCGTAATCGGCAAAATAGACGTTGATGTAAATCCAGGGATTTCTGCAGAATTTGGTATTCGTTCAATTCCGAGCTTATTGATCTTCAAAAATGGCGAATTGGTAGACACTATTGTTGGTGCCGTACCAAAAGTTGAGCTTAAGCGTCGTTTGGATGCTCAGATGGCTTAATAGTCTTTGACTCTATCTAGTATCTATTTTTATAGAGTAAATTCACTTAAAGCGGCTTATGGCCGCTTTTTTTATGCCCTTATTATTCTAATATGACGGTTTAAAGCATAAAAGTTAAGTTCAAATGCGTTCCATTCTTTGCGTAGTGAACTTCGTCTGCATAGCTATTCATCAGAAAAATACCCCTACCAGAATCTTTAAGAAGATTTGCGGGATCTAGCGGATCATCAATCTCCTCATATACGAAGCCTTCTCCTTCATCAACAATCTGGAATTCAATTTGTGTACCTAGATGTAGCGTATTTAAGATCACCTGTTTTTTCATATCAAATTTATTGCCATGCTTTATAGCATTGGCAACAGCCTCGTGCAAACTCAGGCGAATACGCTCTTGATCTTCATGGTCTAGTGATAACTCGTGGAAAATGCGCTCTAAGAACGCATCCATTTTGGTTAACTCTTCTAAATTTGAAGCTATTCTTAAAGAATTTTTAAGTGTGGTCATAAGATTTATCGGCTTGGTAACAAAATTTAGCTTCTTAAAGGTAAACTATATTGAACACTATTTTTTACGTATATTTGAACCGAAATACTTACACACGTACTTTTTAATTCTCAGACATTTTGTCCAAGACCACCAAACTGAAAAAAGGTCTAAGGAGTCGGTCTTACCCACAAGCTTTAAGCTTCTTTGGGAAAGAGCGCCAGTTCTTAGGCTTTATTGTTGTAATGTTTATCGTGGCGGCCATTAGTGCTCCTTTCCCCCAAATAGCTATGTGGGTCGGCTTTGCAGTTGCCGGCTACTCGGCAATTGCCAATGATAGTATTCAAACCATTGGTACTTTCATTGCAAGTAATATGACCCAAAAGTGGTGGGTTTTATGGTTATACATCGGTGGAATTTTCTTGGTCACAGTCTCTACCAGTTGGTATCTTTTCGATGGTGATGTAAGCTTTCAAAGACTTACATCAAAAGGTTTTGCACAAGCCCCTCAGTCATTCACTTTTCTGCAGATTGCAGCCCCTATTTTCTTACTCATTCTAACTAGGCTTGGAATGCCTGTCTCAACAACTTTCTTGATTTTAAGTTGTTTTGCAACAGACAGTAGCGCTATAACTAGCGTATTAAATAAAAGTGTTTCAGCCTATTTACTAGCCTTTATTGTTTCATTCGTAATATTTATTGCCATTCATGGAATTACGAAAAGAATGTTCCAGCAAAAAGAAGCTCACCCTATGTGGATGCCAATTCAGTGGGTAACTTCTGGATCACTGTGGGCTGTCTGGATTATGCAAGATGCCGCAAATATTGCTGTTTATTTACCCCGCTCTTTAAGTCTTGGCCAGTTTGTTGCTTTCGCTACCTTCATATTTCTTGGTTTAGGTATTCTTTTTTATCTAAGAGGAGATAAAATACAACGCATTGTTACCGAAAAATCTAACATTACCGACGTTAGAGCAGCCACAATAGTAGACTTTATTTATATGTCGCTATTAGTCTACAAACTCACTGTATCTACAATACCAATGAGTACCACATGGGTTTTCATAGGTTTGCTTGGCGGACGTGAACTAGCCATTAGCATCAAAAAACATTGGGTTAAGGGCAGATCAAAACTTCCTGTTACCCTCAAGGTTATTAGTCGTGATCTAGTCTATGCCGGTTTTGGGCTGCTCGTATCCTTACTGCTTGCCATGTCAATTAATCCAGTTATTAGAGAAGAAGTACTCAGTTATTTTTAACTTGCCAGCTACTCTTTATAAAAGTTATTAGCTGAGTTTATATGAAAAATCTTATCGCACAAGCAGCCGTTGCTTGTGCACCAATGCGTGCAGAAGCTGCAGACCGTAGCGAAATGGTTAACCAACTATTGATTGGGGAACTAGCAGACATTATTGACGAAACTGATTTATGGGTCCAGATCATTAAAAAGCGAGATGGCTACAAAGGTTGGTGCAATAAAAATGAATTATTCATTTCTTCCCATGAAGGGTCTATTTCCCCAGCGTTAAACGGTTTTAATGAACCCACAAAACCTTCTCATTTTGAAGCATTCAGAGCCAGAAATACCAAAAAACCTAATCACCTAATACTCGTACCACCAGGTGCTCCTATTACCCATGACGTCGAAAAAGCCACATTATCCTATTTATTTGGGGATTTTGAGATTATCGATTTTTTAACGCCACTTCCCACAAATAATTTATTAGCCACCGCGCTGGCTTTTTTAGGAACACCCTATTTATGGGGCGGTTTGAGTACACTTGGGATAGATTGTTCGGGTTTCACACAAACTGTAGCAGCTTTACACGGTTTAGAACTGCCAAGAGACGCTTCACAACAGGCAAAATTGGCAAAATCTCTGACCAAAAATGAACTTTTAGCCAAGGTAAAACCAGCCGATCTACTTTTTTTTAATCCCGCTAAATCTGGCGCAATAAGTCATGTCGGTTTTTATCTAGGAAGTGGGCTATTTCTACACGCAAGTGGTTGCGTACGAGTAGATTCACTATTAGAAGATTTTGCCACTTCAGAGGTTTTATACAACCAAAGATATGGCCAAAGTTTATGTGGTTTTCTGCCTTTAACCAGCTAAAAGTGTAAAGGTATTGTTAAAAAAAGCAGATCATATTTGCCGATGTGCTTTTTTTTTAGTTCATTTTGTGATGTTCAATCTCAATTCAAATGTATTGGTACTGAACCAAGATTACCAACCACTTAGTGTTTGTTCGGTTCAAAAGTCGCTAGTTTTGCTTTTTCTTGAGAAAGCTGAGCTGCTACACGACGTGCCCGAAAAGGTCATTAATACTGTGCGTGCTGAGTTTGAATATCCATCAGTCATTCGTCTAAAGCGATATATTCGCCTGCCCTACCAAGAAATCACACCTACTAGAAGAAATATTTTACGCCGAGATAAAATGCGCTGCCAATATTGTGGAAAACCGCAAGAATTGACGGTTGATCATATTTTACCCAGAAGCAGAGGTGGCCAAGATACTTGGGTCAACTTAACAACAGCTTGTACCAAATGTAACCAAAAGAAAGGCAACAGAACACCCGAAGAAGCAGGCATGCCTCTAAAGCATAAACCTTACAAGCCGCATCATATTAGCTTCTTAAGAGATGGCGCTGGCACTATTAGCCAAGAATGGAAACCTTATTTGTATATGATTTGACAATTGATTTTATCTACTTATCAATTATTCTCTAGCGCCCAAGCATTTACCAATAACTCAGGTGCAATGTCCTTCTTCAAAACCCCAATCCCAAATAGGCCATAATCAAAGACTGCTGGGTCTGCTGGGTGGTATTTTTTAATGGTATTGGTCAGTTCTGCTACAGCATGCACATCATTCTGTAGTCTGGTCAACAGCCCAAACGCCCTAGCCCATCTGGCAACATGCACATCTAATGGAATTTGTAGCTCTGCTGGGCTCATAAAGTCCATTATACCAAGATCTACCACCGAATTTTGGCGGACAGTCCATCGCAAGTATAACCACAATCGTTTCGCTGATGAGCCTTTCTCTGGATTGGCTACATGCTTTTTAGACCGAGTTAAAGCTTCAGGATAAATGCTGAAAAACTGCTCGTGAAATATGCCAAGTAATGGACGCTTTTGTTGTTTGGCTATTTTATAAACATGTGCCCAAAAGACTTCGATATCACCGTACTGCTGTAATATCCTAAAGAAACACTCGCATAAAACATGAACATCTTCTGGCTTAAAGGTGCGATGTTTAAAGTCATGAAAGACCGATGCGTCCATATCGTGGTAGTTTCCCATAAAATACGCTGGTTTATTCCCCATCCTTTCTAGTAAATCGCTCACCTTTGCAATGGCAATATCTCGTCTTCCCCAAGCCATTATTGCTGCAAAAAATCCTGCAATAAGCCGATCTTGTTTATTGGTATACCAATGCAAAAACTGCACAGGATCCGATTCTATATAGCTAGGAACCTCTACTATTTTATTCATTTCAACTAGTAGCTCAATAATGGCTTCCCTTTTTTTGCCAATACTTTTTTTGAGGGTCTTTACTTTCTTCATCATTGTTTATCTAAGGTTGGCTGCCACTGAATACCAAAGCGTTTGTGCAAGGCTTCAATAATATAATGGTTGGCTTTTGGGAAGGGGTACTCGCTCAATTCATCCAAGTTTACCCATTTTAACTCTTGGCTGGCTAATGCTTTAGGCGTGCCCGACTTATGCTTGCACAGATAGACGTGTAGAATAACCTTAAAGTGGGAATAAGCATGCTTCACTTCCATAAAAGATTCTACGTCATTAAGCTGAACGGCCAACTCTTCTTCAAATTCTCGGTGTAAACAGCTTACTAAATCTTCATTATCCTCTTTTTTACCACCAGGAAATTCCCATAAACCGCCCAGTAAACCCTCTTCTGGACGTTTCGCTATCAATACTTTTTGCTGCTCGTTAAACATAATTCCAACAGCAATATCTTTTGTTGGCACTTTCTTCTTCTTTGGTTTATAAGGGATAGAAGGCTGTAAAACCATTTTTTCTGCAACGCAATTAGGTTGTAACGGACATTTGTTGCACAAAGGCGTGCCAACTTTGCATACCGTTGCACCAAGCTCCATCATAGCCTCATTGAAGTCACCAGGCCTATCTTTGTCAATCATAGACTGCGCTAAATCAGTAATTTTTTTTTTGATTGCTGATTTAGTTACATCATCTTGAATACCAAAATATCTTGAAACTACCCGAATAACGTTGCCATCAATGGCTGCTTTAGCTTCCCCAAATGCAATGCTAGATATTGCCGCCGCTGTGTATGGCCCAATTCCTTTAAGGCTTATCAGCTCGTCATAATTATTGGGTAACTTGGCATTATACGTAGCTACAATCTCTTGAGCGGCAGCTTGTAAATTCCTGGCTCTAGAGTAATACCCCAGCCCTTCCCAAGCTTTCATCAGGCTTTGCTGATCAGTTGTTGCCAAATCTTGCACCGTCGGGAATTGCTTCATAAAACGCAGATAATAAGGCGTAGCTTGATCTACTCTGGTCTGCTGAAGCATTATTTCACTTACCCAAATAGCATACGGGTTTTTATTTTCTCGCCACGGAAGAGCTCTTCTATTCTGATCAAACCACACCAGCAATCTGGGCACATCTTCAACTTGTTGATAAGCTTCAGCCATTCAACTAGTTCTCTTTGGTTAAGTCTATAACCTGAACGCTCACCGTTTGCAAGCTAGATGCGCCATACTGATCAGAGGCAATTACTTGGAAACTGTGCTGCCCAACTTGATCAGCTGCTGGTGTCCAAACTACCTCTCCCTTGGTTGCGTCTAAAACCGCACCTTTGGGTAAATCTTTGGCTCGATAGCGCAATAACATTCGGTCTAAGCCATCAGGATCAATAGCTTTTGTTGAAATCTGCACTTCTTCCCCCACAACAAAAGTGCCCAATCTGGTAGGTAAAAAGTTTGGCGGTTCATTAAACGGTCTAACTTCAAAAGTGATACTTAAGCTATCCTGAATTCCTTGTGAGCTAAAAACCTTAGCCACAAATTTATGCTGACCTACCTCCGACATACTTGGTTTCCAGACGAAAGTTTGACCTTGAAGACGTGCCGAATTGGATGGTTCAGCAGTTAATTCAAAGAATAAATCGGCTCTTCCCCACCCACTAATTAAGGGGAGTTGCGTCATAAAATACTCTCCAATTGGATGTACAAACCGAAGTGGCTCATCAAATTTTGGTAGATCCAGAGCTAGTTTTTGTGTGGCATCATCTTGCACTTGATCGCGTTCTATTGGCTCAATTAGCGAGTTCTCTGCTAAAATAGCGTCAAACAAATAGACTCGAATTCCTTGCCGTATCCAATAATGATCTAAAACTGGGAAAAGCTGAATTTTGGCGCCAGCATTTAATAGCAATTTAGGTGGTAGTGGATCTTCTGTAGAGATTCTTAACAGCTGATTATTTTCCATAACCACTAAAACGCTGTTAGCTAAGGCTTCATCAGGCATTATTCTGCTTATTTTAGCATCAAGTTTTGCGATACTTTTAGCAATACCATCCTCAATTTTGAGTAGTTCATTTGTGCTACTATCAAAACCCAATAAATAGTTCTGTTTACTAAAAAGGATTTGGTTAACTGTATTCTCTGTGATTTCCCACTGCTTAATTAACGTTATTTCAGCTCCATCTACCGTTTCTGGTAAAAGATATTTGGATAAAGTGCTCTTTCCGTGCAACACCCAAAGATGCTGCTCATTATCATCTGCAATTATTGCCGATTTGGCCAAATCACCTTGCCAATCAAGTCTTTTTTTCTGTAGCTGCGCACTGTCTTGAGTAATATTTGATGGGTAAGTAGAGACTCCAACAGCGTCAACAACCCATAGCGAATTGTTAACTCTTTTGATTATTAAGGGCGCATTTTGCAGTTGAATTACGTTGTGAACCAGCAGTAGCGAGTTGGGATCTATCACCGTTAGTTGCAACTGTTCGTTTAGTGCATAGGCAAAACGGTAATCGCTATGAAAAATAGATCCTCTTTCAGCAAAACTTTCATTTTCAAAAAGGTATTGCAGTCCATTTCCTTGAACTCTGTAGACAATCATTTTGCCATCTTGTGTACTAAAATAGGCATGAAATGGCGTGAAATGGCTGCTTTTTAGTAGAGGCACCTTTATTTCTTGGCTTAATCTACTAGCGGAAAGTGGCGAACTTGCTAGAGAGCCTTGAGCCAATACTGGTTTCGACAAGCACAATGCACTAAGGATGAGACTAGCTATTGCTAGAAATTTGGAGAGCATATTTTTCATTTAAAATCTTAAATCCAATGGTGTCGTTTATACCAGTCTACGGTTTCTGCAATGGCGTTTGACAGCGAGTATTTTGCTGAATACGCGAGTTCATTTTGGGCTTTTTTGGAACTACAGCGCCACTCTAAAACCAACTCTTGGGCTTTTTCTTTGTTCACTACTGGGTAAATACCAAAGGGTTTTAGCACATTTTCAGCGATGGTGCCTGCTTTTTGTACCCATTCAGCTTTAAGCTTCACTATTCTAACTTTTTTACTCAGTGCTAAAGAGGTGGCTTCAACTATCTCGTTCCAGCTATAATCACGCTGACCTGTAATAAAGTAGGTTCTTATTCCCGGGCTATCTTCCTTGGCGGCAACTAAGAAGCCCTCTATCAAATCTTTTACATAAACCATAGAAACTAGTGGATTGTTGCCATCGCCTACAATTGGTGCAAACCCTTTAGCCGCGCTTTTGAAAAAGCTAAGTATCTGATCTTCTCTGGGCCCAAATACCGCTGGTGGACGAATAATAGTAACGGGCATACTGAGTTTCAGTGCGCTAATCATAATTTCCATATTCTTTTTGGAGCGGCCATAATTACTAACTGGGCTAAAAGCATCGGTTTCATCTAAGGCTTTGCCGTTACTTGGGCCAACAGCAGCCAAAGAACTCGCCACAATAACGCGTTTCACCCCACATTTTTGCGCCATTAAAAGTAATGACTCAGTGCCGTCTACATTTACTTTATGAAGGCTTTCATAGGTTGGAGCCATCACCATTCCAGCCAAGTGATAAACAGTGTCAACGCCTTGAAGAGCTTCTTCAAGTTTATTCAAATCTGATAACGAAGCCGATATGGGCGTTATTCGTTTGCCAGATAACCATTTTAAATCTGATCTGACCATACAACGAACTTCAGTAATTCGCGGGTCTAAAAGTAAAGCGTCTACGAGGTGGCTTCCTATAAAACCTGTGCCTCCGGTAACAAAAATAACCATGTAACAGAAAAGGTGAAAAGAATTTGAGAACGTGCGTAACTTAGCATGTCTAAAATACAAAGATAAGAGGATGTCTGAGCATAGATATCTAAATTGCTTGGCACTAAAAGAAAAGCCACTACATTTTGAAAATAGCCTTATTTACAGGAAACTATAACCATCTTCGAGATGGTGTTTCATTAACCTTGAATCGTATGGTAGAATTTATGCTTCGCAAGGGCATTGAAATGCGAATCTATGCTCCAAGCACGCCAGAGCCAGCAATTAATCCGCATAGTGGACATTTAGTGGTTGTTCCATCTATAGCTTTTCCTGGAAGGCCAGAGTATCGCTTGTCTTTAGGATTCCCAAAAGCAGTAAAAAAAGATTGCGAAGTTTTTAAACCAGACATAGTTCATATTGCAACACCAGACCCATTAGGCAATATGGCCATGAAATGGGCGGTAAAGAATAACATACCCGTTGTGAGCTCCTTTCACACTAACTTTTTAAGCTACTTTAGTTACTATAAGACAGCAAAGCCATTCACCCCTATTGTAGCATCGTACCTGCGCGGCTTCTACAAAAAATGCACTCATATTTATGTGCCCTCAGAGTCTATGATAGAAGAGCTAGGCAATCAAATAGACCTCACAAAGGCTAAATTATGGGCGCGTGGAGTAGAGCTAGATACCTTTAATTCGCGCCATAGAGATGAACAATGGAGAGTAGAACAAGGTTTTTCATCTGAAGATATTGTAATCACCTTTGTCTCGAGATTGGTGTTAGAAAAAGATGTAGATATTTATGCCAAAACGGTAAAATTGCTGCAAAAAACCTACCCAGGTAAAGTAAAAGCACTTGTGGTTGGCAAAGGCCCTGCCGAAAATGAAATGCGCAAACTATTGCCTAATGCGGTTTTTACGGGAACCTTGAGAGGCCAAGAACTAGCAACGGCTTATGCCTCTAGCGACATATTTTTGTTCCCGTCTATAAGTGAAACCTTTGGAAATGTTACTCTTGAGGCCTTAGCTAGTGGGCTTCCCTCCTATGTGGCAGATGCTCCGGGCGGTAAATCACTAATTCAAAGTGGGGTTAATGGTTGTATTGGTAAGCCGAAAGATCCTGAAGATTTTGCAAAGAAGATTAGTCCTTTAATAGAATCAAAGGAACGCAGACAAAGCTTTTCTAAAGCAGCCCGTACAAGTGCAGAGCATTATTCTTGGGACGAAATCAACGGCCAGTTACTGAGCTATTACCAGCAAATTTATAACAGCTAAAAAGAATCAATTCTTATTCTTTGTTGTTCGTCTTATTAATATTGTTGCTTATTAAATTGATATAGCCATAAAGACTTAGGTTAAATGAGTTCAAACCCTTTTAAAATCTTATACATTTCTCATCTACATCCCCCAAAAGGGGCACCGTTAGATAATGTAGGCGGTATGCAACGGGTTTCTTTGCAATTAACTGAGGCCTTGGAAAAGATGCCTGACATTCAGGTAAAGGAACTAACCCAAGAAGCGCCCTGGAAAGGAATTGAACTCTACACGGCAAAATTCTTAGCAAAACTCTATTTCACACTTCCCAAAACAGTGGAAAGCTTTAAACCAGACATTATTTTGTTCTCGTCTATGGTAACAGCTTCCTTGGCAAAATTGTTGCGCAAAAAAATTGACGTGCCTATGGTTACTATTAATCATGGCCAAGATGTAACACTTCCCATAAGCGCATACCAAAAGTTTCTACCTGCTGTTTTTGCTGCTTTAAATGGGGTGATTTCTGTAAGTAGAGCAACAAGAGAAGCTTGTTTAGCTAGAGGTCTAGATGCAAAAAAAGCACATGTATTACCCAATGGTTTTGATACTAAGACTTTCCCAACACTACCTGATAAAAATGCTGCAAAACAGGCATTAGAAAAGCATTTTGACATTGCCTTAAATGATAGAAAAGTACTTTTAACGGTGGGAAGGAAAGTTAAGCGCAAAGGCCATGAGTGGTTTATTACCCAAGTTTTACCAAAGGTGAAAACCCAAGTTTTATACCTGACGGTTGGCGATGGACCTGAAAGTGAGCGACTAAACGAACTCATAGAAAATACAGATATGGTGCATACAGTAAAATTTGCTGGCAGAATTTCTGACAGCAATTTGAAGCAAATGTATGCTGCCGCAGACGTATTTGTAATGCCCAACATTAGGATACCAGGCGACATGGAAGGCTTTGGTGTAGTAATGTTGGAAGCCAATAGTGCCGGCTGCCCCGTTGTAGCAAGTGCACTTGAAGGCATATTAGACGTTGTTGAAGATGCAGAAAATGGCTATTTAATTCCTGAAGGCGATAGTACATTATTTGCACAACGAATTGATGATTACTTGCAAAGTGATTTGAATGTACATAGCCAAAAATGTAGAAATTTTGTGCTAAACAAGTTCTCATGGCCCAATGTTGCATCTTCTTATGTCAACCTTTTAAAAGAACTAGCACGCTAAAACCATATTGAAAACCTTTAATTCTTTGAATAGAACGGTACAATCAATATCTTAACGTGTTTATATATACTGTTTTAATACACTTGAATGAGTAACACGGACATTACACAACGATCAGGCGATATCTTTAACAAGGCCTTCAATTACACAATTGCTGATGAAGTTAAAGCTGCTGGCCTTTTTCCATATTTTAAACCCTTGACAGCTACCGATGGAAACGTCGTTACCATTGAAGGGCAAAAAGTAATTATGGCCGGGTCTAACAACTATCTAGGCTTAACCAATGACCCACGCGTTATTGAAGCGGCTAAAGGTGCGATTGATAAATACGGCACAGGTTGTACAGGTTCACGCTATTTGAACGGAACACTAGATTTACACCTTATTCTTGAGCAAAAATTAGCCGAATATATGGGCAAAGAGGGTTGTGTGCTTTTTAGTACTGGTTACCAAACCAATGAAGGTGCCATTCAAACCGTTGCCGGAAAAGGCGATTTAATATTTTCCGATAAAGATAACCACGCTTGTATCGTAGTTGGTACGCTTTGTTCAAGAGCTACAACACTTAGATATCGACATAATGATATGGACCATCTGCGTTCTTTATTGGAAAAAGCAGACCCTGATGCAGGTAAACTTATTGTTACAGACGGTGTTTTCTCTATGTCCGGTACACTAGCAAAAGTGCCCGAACTGGTGAAATTAGCTAAAGAATTTAATGCTCGTCTCTATTTAGATGATGCACATGCTGTTGGTGTTGTTGGCCCTGGCGGTAAAGGTTCTGCATCCGTTTTTGGCCTCACAGATCAAGTAGATCTTATTAGTGGCACCTTTTCTAAATCATTTGCTTCCTTAGGTGGCTTTATAGTTGGCGATAATTCAATTATTGAATATTTAAGACACCAAGCTGCTTCGCATATTTTCAGTGCATCAATGCCTCCTGCTAATGTTGCAACAGTGCTAAAAGCTTTAGAAATACTTAAATCTGAGCCTTGGAGAATTGCTAGACTAGCTGAAATCTCTGAATACATGCGCACAGAACTGAGAAATCTCGGCTTTAATGTTTGGACAAGCGAATCGCCCATCATTCCAGTTGTTATTGGTGAAATGAATAACTGCTTCCGCTTCTGGAAAGATCTATTCAATGCCGGCGTTTATGCAAATGCCGTTGTGCCACCTGCTGTACCAAGAGGTCAATCTCTAATACGCACCAGCTATATGGCCACACATACAGACAGCCATCTAGATGCAATTTTATCTGGTTTCAGAAAAGTTGGTATTCAACACGGCATTATTGACGCAAACGGCCATAGCAATATCGCTTAATTCACTCCATATTTATTGATGAGTACACCTCTTATGCAAACCCCCATTGCAGATTCTGTAGTAGCACCTTCAAAGACAATACAAATTGATTTGGTGCTCACAAAAGAGGACCAAAAAGCATTCACAGACTTCCCATATACCCATTATGTGGGAAGCCCTAACTGGACACCTCCGCTTAGGATGGAGGAAAAGAAACTCATTGACACAAAGAAAAATCCTTACTATAAACTTGCTGATTTAGCCCTTTTTATAGCTCGAAGAGATAACATAGTTATTGGCAGAATCGCAGCAATTGTAGACAGAAATTACAACGATTACAATAAGACAGCAATAGGATTTTTTGGATTTTTTGAGTGCATAGATCACGACTATACAGCGCAGTTACTTTTTAAAATTGCCGGAGATTGGCTCAAAGAAAAAGGCATGAATAAAGTGATTGGCCCAACCAATCCAAGTTTTTTTGACCCTATTGGTACACTAATTGAAGGCTTTGAGCATCCCAATAGAATCTTAATGCCCTACAATTGGGCATATTATGATAGGTTAATAAAGTCTGCTGGTTTAGAAAAATCTATAGATTTGCTAGCTTTTGGCATCAATAGAAATGTTATTAAAAACGAGCGTTATGCTAGAGGTGTGGAAATTGTTAAAAAGCGACAGCCAAATATTAAGATTCGAAAAATGGATCTTAAGCAGATAGACAAAGAAGTCAAAATTATCCACGAAATTTACAATAAAGCCTGGGCTAGTAATTGGGGGTATGCACCCTTACCTCTTGAATTACTTCAACACTCTGCTAGTGATTTAAAAATGATTGCCGACCCCGATTTGGCGATAGTTGCTGAAGATAATGGTAGGCCTGTGGCATTTTCTATCACCCTACCAGATATTCATGAGGTATTCCGCAAAATTGGGAATGGTAGACTGTTTCCAACTGGCATTTTTACACTAATAATGAATAAGAGTAAGGTAAAAGGCCTAAGAACAGCCCTAGCTGGGGTACTTCCAGAATACCGCTCTATCGGTGTTGATGTACTAATGCATCATGAAGTTATAGCAAATGCCTATAACAAAAGTTATGATTCTGCAGAATGGAGCTGGGTACTAGAAAATAATGTGGCCATGATACGCCTTGCAGAGCGTGCAGGCGCTTTTATAGAAAAAAGATATCGGATGTACGAAAAAGCGCTTTCATAAGCTGCCAAAGCTTTCTTACATTAAATGTTGGAAGCGTCAAATAAGTCACTTAATTCAATAATCAAATTACGATAGCCATGAGTACTACGGCAACCAAAAGAAAATTAACATCATTGGTTCCTAAAGGATCGCAATTCAGTATACGTTCAACACCCATTTCTAGCGTTGATGCAGACTATTTGGTAGCCGTTTTCAAAAAGATGGTTCTAAGCAGAACTTTAGACGTAAAGATGTTGAACTTGCTTAAACAAGGCCGTGGACACTTCCACATAGGTGCCTGTGGTCAAGAAGCCATTCAACTAGCCATGTCTACCCAACTAGAACAAGGTAAAGATTGGGGCATGTTCTACTACAGAGATATGGCCTCTGCCTTAGGCCTTGGTATGACCTCTCGTGAGATGTTGTCAGCACATTTAAGTACGGTAACAGATACTTCACGGGGTAAACAAATGCCTTCCCACTTCAATAGTAAAGAAAAACGAATTGTATCGGTTTCTTCTGCTATTGGCTGTCAGTTTATGCCCGGTTTTGGCGTAAGTTTAGGCGCAAAAAAGCATAATGCTCAAGAAGTAGTTTATATTTCAGGCGGTGACGGCTCTACCTCTCAAGGCTCATTTTATGAGTTATTGAATTGGGCAACTAGAGAAAAAGTGCCCGCTGTTATTGTAATTCAAGATAATAAATACGCTATTAGTGTTCCTGTAGCTGACCAAACGGCTGGTGGAAGTATCTCACGCTTATTATCTGGTTTCCCAAATTTAGAAATCTTAGAAGTAGATGGTACCGACTTCTTGCATAGCTATGCCGCAGCAAATAAGGCTATTGAGCGTGCAAGATCTGGTAATGGACCAACGCTAATTCATGCACATGTTGTAAGATTATTTCCTCACAGTTCTTCTGACGATCAATCGAAATATCGTCCTGCTAACGAATTAGAAAAGGACAAAAAATATGATCCAATTGATCGTTTAGCCGAGAAACTTGTTGATGAAGGCATATTAACAGAAAAGGCCGTTCAGAAGATAAAAGACGACACCAAGAAAGAAGTTGAAGCCGATGCCCGTTGGGTAATGGAGCAAGAAAAGCCTACTGCAGAAGAAGGCGATTCTCATACCTTATTTGAGGGAGAACTCAACCTAGAGTATGGCAACTATGGAGATAAGGGGGAGCCTATTGTAATGGTAGATGCTATTAACCACGCCTTAGCAGAGGAAATGGAAAGAGATGAAAAAGTTCTCGTATTTGGCGAAGATGTTGGCGCTGGAAAAGGCGGTGTATTTACCGCTACAAGAGGGCTAACTGAAAGATTTGGTAAAGATCGCTGCTTTAACACTCCACTAGCAGAAGCGTCTATTACAGGTGCGGCGGCCGGTTTAGCCTACCAAGGTTTTAAGCCTGTTATAGAAATACAATTTGGCGATTATGTTTGGCCCGCCATGCAAATGCTAAAAAATCAAATTCCTGTAATTCGTTTCCGTTCGAATAATCAATGGAGCAACCCTATGGTTATTAGGATTCCTATTGGTGGCTATATAAATGGCGCTCTATGCCATAGCCAAAATATTGAAGCCTTCTTTGCGCATATCCCTGGCTACAAAGTAGTGATGCCATCCAATGCAGCAGATGCAAAGGGAATGCTTAAAACGGCAATCCGATCTGAAGATCCCATCATATTTCTAGAGCATAAAGCTCTGTACCGACAAGGCTACGCCCGTAGACCAGAGCCTGGTAAAGATTATCTGGTAGAAATTGGAAAGGCTGATATTGTAACCGAAGGCGATGATTTAACTATCGTAACCTATGGTGCAATGGTGCAAAAGTGTGTCAAAGTGGCAAAAGAAATTCAGTCTAACACAGGTAAAACAATAGAAATTATAGATTTACGCACTATTTTACCTCTAGATAGCGAAACCATTCTCAACTCTGTAAAGAAAACATCTAGAGCAATAGTTGTTCATGAAGATGCAGCTTTTGCAGGTTTTGGCGCAGAAATAGTTGCCCAAATAGCTGATGAATGCTTCACCTATCTAGATGCACCTGTTAAGCGTGTTGCTGGAAAATTCTCTTCAATACCTTATGCTTCCCAAATGGAAGCCTATGTATTGCCCCAAGACGATGATGTTAGAAATGCCGTAAACGACATCCTCTCCTTTTAGTTATATGCTCTTTAGAAAGAGCTTGGTTAAATTGCAGTTAACCAAGCTCTTTTACATTTTGTAATTATAACAACTCAATAAGATTTTGTATTCTTAATAGTTAACAAAACAAAACTATATAAGGCTTGTCTAACCTCAAAATTTTGCTTCATTTATGAGTAAATCTCCCCTTTTTTACTATTTATTCTCTGCACTACTCTTCATGATGCTTAGCTGTGGTGCATTTCAAAAATCGCTTTTTGCGCAAAAAAGTCAAGATTTATTAGAGAAAGCAACACGTATTCATTTTGATTATCCCGATTCAGCGCTGCAAATTAATAAAGAACTTGAAGCTTTAGCAAAAGCACGTGGTTCTCTAGACACCATGGCTATAGCTAGAAATAAACAAGGTGCTCTATACTATCTAAAAAGTGATTATGTACAGAGTATGAAAGATTTTTCACAAGCCTATGAATGGGCTTTTCAAGCAAATAATGCTAAAGAAATAGCTTATGCAGAAAGTGGTAGAGGCTTAATCTATTTAGGGCAACTTCAATATAAAAGAGCTATTGAGGTATTTAATAAAGTATTAAGCATAAATGAAGGTAGAGCAGATAGTCTTCGCATAAGCAGAAATCTGTTCAATATTGGTATCTGCGAGAGAGAATTAAATAATAATGAAGAGTCTTTAGCATACTTTAATAGAGCCATACTTTATATACAGAGTAGACCTCTAGATTATTTCTACGTAATGGTGCTAAACCAAAAAGCAAAAAGTTTGTACAAGCTTATGCGCTACGATGAAGCATTGACTCTGTATAATAATGTATTAACACTGGATACCATCTCTAATACTTGGGAACTAGCCTTCGCCTATACAGGTATTGCAGAGATAAGCCTTGATCGAAAAAATTATGAAGAAGCTTTAATCAATAGCCAAAAAGGATATAATTACGCTGAGCAGATAGGCGCACTTTGGGATAAAACTAGAGCCATAAATGTAATGTGGCAAGCCGAAGAAGCTACAGGAAAAGACGCTAACGCATTACGTGATGCTAAACTTTATATTGCATTTAAAGACAGTTTATACAATCGTGAAAAAGATCTGGTAATAAATTCTGCCCAATTAGAGCTTGCTACACTTAAAAATGAAAATTTAGAAAATAGTTTAAAACTGGCAAATGAAAAACAAAGATACACACTTTCTGTATTTATTGGCAGCACAATTATAATAATTCTATTGATTATATTGGTCTTTCACTTCCAAAAAACCATTAGAACCATTAATACATTGAATGATGAGTTGAACGATAAAAATATTGATTTTAGAAAGCAAAAAAATGAGCTTGAAGAGATCAATAAAGCTAAAAATCAAATATTTAGTATTGTATCTCATGATATGCGTGGACCTATTGGATCAGTTATTCAGATTCTAGATATGGAGAAAGCCGGTGATTTATCCAAAGAAGAAAAAACTTATCTAGACGATATGTTGCACACACAACTAGAACGTACCAGAGATATGATGGATGAGATGCTTCATTGGGCAAATAACCAAATGGATGGGCTAAAAAAGAACTTAACCAAAGTTGATCTAGTTAATCTAGTGAACGAAGAAGAACATAAAATAGAAATAAGTTTACAAGCTAAAAAAATAAATTTTGTATTTGAAAATCATACTGAAGATGCTTCTGTTCTAATAGATGCTAATCAACTTAAAGTCATTCTTCAAAACCTCATAAGCAATGCCATAAAATTCAGTCATGTAAACGGTGTTCTAACAATAAAATTAAGGGAAAAACCCGGTTTTAAATTAATTGAGATTATTGATAATGGTGTGGGAATGGATCAAGCAACCTTAAAATTAGTACAAACAAGAAACGGTAAAATTCCATCCAAAAAAGGCACGCTAAATGAGCAAGGCTCTGGTATAGGTCTATTACTTACAAACCAGTTAATGAAAGCAAATAATATTGATTTAGCTGTTGAAAGCACCTTAGGTAACGGATCTACCTTCACCATTTGCATTCCTGTTAAATAATTCATAAATTTTTTATTTTTCATGAACACCAGCAAGCAGCAATTATGTATATATTTATTTAACCAAATTAAGTGACAGAAAATAAAAGTGTTCCGTTTTGCTAGACTGAAAGCTTGGAAATTGTTCTTGGTTCAATACTTATGCAGTCAGTTCGTTGGAATAGTACATTCACAGGTTAAAGAATTTGTCATACCTAACCAATTGTTGTACTTTAAAAATTGATAGAGAGTGATTCCTCGGCCCTCATACTATTTAATGCATTAGTAGAGAATGATATTACAAGTATATACCATTGTTTTTATTATACTTATAAAAACTTCCAGTTTTGGTTCAATTGAACCACATACAGCTATTAATTATCTAAATAAAGCTTCTGAATTACATTATGTAGATATAGACTCAGCTTGGTATTATATAGAAAAGGCAGAAAAACAAGCCATACACAGTAAAAACCCAGACTCTTTAGGTCTAGTTTATGCAAAAAAAGGCTTCATGTACTATACTTCTGGCAAGTATTTTGCATCAATGCAGCAATTTGAAAAAGCCTTTCAGCAGTTCAATTCAACAAATAATATTCAAGGCTTATCCTATGTTACCAACGGTAACGGATTAATATATCAGTCTCAAAACGAGTTACTATTAGCAGAAGATTCATTTAGACGTGCTCTTGAAATGAGTAAATCAAACGCAGACAGTATTGGCATTGCTAGAGGCTTATTAAATCTAGGGTACAACTTGAATCTAAAAGGTGAGTCTTTAGAAGCTTTACGTTTGCATAGATCTGGCTTATCCTATTTAAAAAATTACCCAAATCATAGATTTGTACTGATGATTAAAAATCAAATTGCTCAAGATTTGATAGATTTGAACCGTGTTGATGAAGCTGAAACTGTGTTTCTTGAGTTAGTGAAACAATACGTTGATGTAAACTATTGGGAACAAGCATTCACTTATGGTGGTTTAGCAAAAATTGCATTATCAAGAAATGATTATCTATCTGCACTTGCTAATGCAAAAAAGAGCTATGATTATGCTTTAAAACTCAATGCTATTAAAGATATGCAGCGAACAACTAGCATAATGGCTATTGCTGCGAAAGAGCTTAATAGGCTTCCTGAAGCATACGAGTTCAGCCAACTCAACTCTTCTCTAAAAGACTCGTTATTTGAACTGAGTAAGAGTCAATCACTGAGCTACCTACAGCTAAAACTCAGCGAAACAGACAAACAACGAATTCAAACAGAGTTTGAATTAACTAAGAATCAAGCATTATTTAATAGCTATGTAATTATTAGCCTGTTAATACTTACCATATTATTAATATTGGCGGTCTACTTTTTCAGGAGAAACTCAATTTTAAATGAAACACTTTCTAAAGAACTTTCAAAAAGTAATGACGAGCTCAAAGTAACTTCTGAACACATTCAGCAAAAAAATATTCAGCTTCAAAAATTGAATGATGAGAAAATCCAGCTCATATCTGTAATTTCTCATGATTTGAAAAGTCCCTTCAACTCTATGCAGCAAATCATACTACTGAGTCAAGATAATTTGCTGAATAATGAAGATCATATTAAACTAAACAAATTACTTCTAGATCAATTTAATAAGACCAAAGAGTTGATGAATGAAATATTAGAATGGGCAAATCGTCAATTATCTGGTGTTAAAACGCTTCCAACCTCAATAAATGTCACTTCTTTCGTTAGTGATATTATTGATTCATTGAATGAAATGTGCACAAACAAACACATTTCTATTTTATTCCCAACTGAAGAAAACACCTTTACCATTAAAGCAGATAAAGATCAGTTTAGAATAATATTGCATAATCTAATGCACAATGCACTAAAATTCTCCCCAGAGAAGAGTACAATCACTATTAAATATGAAAAAACGAATAAAGAAAAAATAATCCATATTTGTGACGAAGGTGATGGCTTAGACGATTTTAATATTCAAAAAATTGAAACGGGAAAAGGAGTGCTTAGGTCAACTATAGGAACTTCTAATGAACAAGGTACAGGCCTTGGTCTACTGCTTGTAAAGCAATTCCTCGTTAATAATAATGGGTATCTTTCAGTTAAAAGCGAATTAGAAAAGGGAAGTATCTTTACTCTTCATTTTCAAGATTAAGCGTTGTTCAACCAGAAGTAGGTATAAATTAGTGCGAATTAATCAGTTCAATTGAGACTAAAACCGTACCTTTTGTTAATGTTTTTTTAACGATAAATCCTGAAAAAATGAGCAATAATACAAGAACAGTCAAAGATTCAATGGGGGAAATGCACGTACCTGCAAATGCCCTTTATGCAGCACAAACCCAACGTGCATTTGAGAACTTCCCGATTAGTGGAATTCGTTTTGGAAGAAGTTTTATTCACGCACTTGGTTTAATAAAATATGCGGCAGCTAAAGTAAATGCCGAGCTTGATATGATTGAAACCCCTATTGCTGTGGTAATCAGGGAAGCTGCACAAGAGGTGATGGACGGAATGTGGGATGCTGAGTTCGTTATAGATATTTTCCAAACAGGTTCTGGTACCTCAAGCAATATGAATACCAATGAAGTAGTTGCTACAAGAGCTACCCAAATTGCTAAGGCAAAAGGACTTGATTTCACCGTTCATCCAAATGATCACGTGAATTTTGGGCAAAGCTCTAATGATGTTATTCCTACGGCCATTAGAGTAGCAGCTGCTTTAAGCTCAACTCACGAACTTATCCCAGCATTAAGCCATTTAGCAGATGCTTTCGATAAAAAAGGTGCTCAATATGCTCACGTAGTTAAAACTGGTCGTACCCATTTAATGGATGCTATGCCTATAACCATTCAACAGCAATTTAGCGGCTATTCTCGTCAACTTACGCTTGGCATAGAGAGAGTTAATGACGCACTTAAAAGATTAGTTGAACTGCCTCAAGGTGGTACTGCTGTGGGAACTGGAATTAATACACATCCAGATTTCGGAAAGAAATTTGCAAAAGCAGTAAGCGAAAAGACTGGACTTCCTTTTATTGAGTCGGTGAACCATTTTGAAGCTCAGGCAACCGTTGATGCACCTGTAGAGTTAAGTGCCCAGCTAAAGACCATAGCTGTTGGAATGATGAAAATGTCTAACGATCTACGTTGGATGAATTCTGGCCCAAATAGTGGTATTGGCGAAATTCAGCTTGCTGCGCTACAACCAGGGTCTTCAATTATGCCAGGAAAAGTAAATCCTGTAATCGAGGAAGCTACAAATATGGTCTGTGCTCAAGTTATAGGTAACGACGCAGCCATAACTATTGGCGGACTAAATGGGAACTTTGAGCTAAATGTGATGCTGCCAGTGGTTGCTCATAACCTTTTAGAAAGCATTAGTTTATTAGCGAACAATAGCAAGAACTTTGCTGATCGTTCAGTATCAAGATTGGTAGTGCGTGAGGATAAAATCAAAGAAAAATTGATGAAGAATCCGATTCTAGTAACGGCACTTAATCGTGTGATTGGCTACGATTTAGCAGCAAAAATCGCTAAAACAGCCTTTGCTGAAGAACGCTCGTTGATAGATGTTTCCCTTGAAATGACTGAACTATCTAAAGAAGAACTAGAACGTATTCTAGACCCAATGAAAATGACCAAAGGCGGTTTTACAGACTAATTTCTTGAGTTAATTAATTATTTGATAACTCAGATTAGACAATAAATCTCTATTTTTGATTTCAACACAGAAAGGCACAGCTCAAAAGGGTTTGTGCCTTTTTTTGTTTTAAATTAAGCTTCACCTATAACACTATTTCCTATCACATAATTTTGGCTATTTACAAATTTCCCTTAGCTTCTGTGGTAAAGCTACATATCATCACACACTAGCATCATTGTATGAAGAAAAGCTACATCCTATATGTTTTAGTCCTACTAATTAGCACCTTTTGTTTTAGAGCAAGCGCCTACGCTCAACAAAAAATTGAGCAAGAGATGGATGTTGAGATTAATGAAGTACCAGCCAATGCAAAGGATTTCATTAAAAATCTACCTTTCCGAATTAAACCGAATTGGTTTTATGAAATAAATGAGGTAGGCCATTCTTATGAGGCTAAATTCAAGTACAAAAAGCGGTTATATAGTATTGAGTTCGACACAACAGGGCGGCTTCTAGATGTAGAAATACAGCTTACGAAAAGGGATATAGACAAAAAGATGATGCAACAAATAGATACGTACTTCCAATCTGAGTTTTCATCCTATTCCATTGGTAAGATTCAACTTCAACTTGGTGGAGATGAAGATGCTATTCTTAAGGGTTTAAATAAAGTCTTAAAAAAAATCCCTTCAGAACTACAGCAGGGTTATGAAATTGTAGTTAACGGAAAGAAGAGCAATTATTATCAGCCTTTTGAAGTATTTTTTGACATGTCTGGCAAGGCGCTATCAATTGTACAAATAAAGCTACGTAATACTGATCATCTTGAATATTAACAAAGACTTACGCTCAATATTGTGTATTTGGCCAATCTTTGTATTCTGCCAATTTACCTCTAATCTTAGCGCACAGTCTGCTAATTTCGGAACTATGCCCGATATTAGCATAAATAAGCGCCTAAATGAAGTATGGAAAGTCAATCTAGGTATTGAAAATCGTATCAATCACTTTGATACAAACAACATTAATAGCAATTTTTCTACAAATTATGGCCTAACCGACATCTCATTTTTAGTTTCCCGAAAATGGAAATTGAATTACTCATTCAATGCTGGTTATCTAATAAGATTCGAAGATTCCCAAAGAATTAATCGCTTTATTCAGCAGTTTACTATTGTCGATAGATTGTATAGATACACCTTTTCCCACCGTTTTGTAACGGATCAAACTTTTATAAATACAGACAATATTACCTATCGACTGAGATATCGATTTGTGTTTGAAAGAGCATTATCTGGGCTCAAAGTTGATACAAAAGAGTGGTATTTAAAGGTTGGAAACGAGGTGCTAACCCTTTACGAAGATCAACTTTTAGATCTAGAATATAGAATAACGCCCTCAATAGGCTATGCAATAAGTGATGCCAGTAAAATTGAGTTTGGTATAGACACCCGCTTTAAATCAATTGTTCATAACGAGTTTGAATTTGAAAATTGGCTTACTATCAACTGGTTCTTTAGTTTTTAGGGCTATCTAAACAGTTGTGCTACTTCATATAAGAAGGCGCGTTTGCATTGTTGATGTACAACTTCATAAAGTAACTTTGAAAAGTATGCAAGAAGCAGCTACGGAAGGCTTGAGCTCAGTGGAAGAGCAAGCAAGTTTTTGGATAAGTCACTATAAGTTAGTTAGTTAGTTAGTAAAAAGAACGAGTGCTTATATTTGAAGTCTTACTACATAGAGACAGTTCAATATGGGCCCTACAGAGCTTTCCTAAATAGTGTAAGCTGATACAAACAACGGTTTATATAACGAAGAAATAGCGAAGTGACTTATTAAAGAAAAGCCACTTCAATAAGTAGGAAAACCCAAACTAATGGTAAGTAAACAAAAGAGGAGAACATCAGTTTTTTTGCGCTAGGATTGTCTTTTTTCTTGAAGAATAAAATACCATACCAGCTGTACCAAGCAGCAGTTAGTAATGATCCTACTAAAAATATTAGTGAGTAAGAACCGTAGAAATAAAGACCGTAACTAACAGGTAGAAGTAAAACTAAACATCCCAAGACTAATGAGCCAGTCATAACAAACTTATGATCATTTTTGGGAAGCATGTGAAATCCAGCATTGGAATAATCGTCTTTTAGCAACCAAGCAATAGCTAAAACGTGTGGTACTTGCCACAGAAAAACAACAGCAAACAATAACCACGGTATGGGATGCATTATGTCTCCTGTAGCAGCTGCCCAACCACCAACTGGTGGCAATGCGCCTGGTACGGCACCGATCAATACATTCGAAAAAGAAACTCTTTTTAAAGGTGTATATGCACCCAAATACAATAGCGTAGTTAGACCTGAAACCAAAGCTGCAACAACATTCACCGTCAGCAGCATATAGGTAAAGCCAGCTATAATCATAGCAAAAGAAAAGGCCATAGCTTTATTCTTTTCGATACGTTGAGTTGGCAGCGGACGAGTCTCCGTTCTCTTCATCAACTTATCGTGATTTCTTTCTATGACTTGGTTTTGAGAGGCTGTACCACCTGCAATCAAGAACGTACCTATGGCAGCATTAAGCAGAGTGAACCACTCAATTCCGTTAATTGCACCTAAAAGATAACCTACAGCCATACTGAAAACTACCAAATAAGTAATTCTAGGCTTAGTTAGCTCATAATAAGCACTAAAAACGGTTGCAAAAGGCGCACGCTCAGCAACGAAGGTAGTTTTAGAAGTATGTTGTGTGGACATTAAAGCGATATCGAGTAAAAATGTATAGTATTAAATATACAAAATGACGCATTAAAACGTGCCCACATTAGTTGCCTATTAAACTCTTTACAGGGAATTTTACACTAATTGATTCTTTATTAACAAACATCAATTCTATATCAACGAATTGACCCTCTTCTAAGGTCTGATTCAATTGCATAATCATGAGATGAGGTCCACCAGGTTTAAACTCAGCAATGGACGTATTTGATAGACTCATCCCCTTTATCTGTCTCATTCCCATCATTCCATTCTCTTTATCATAAGTTTCGTGAATTTCATGATTTGCTGCTACAGTAGTTGAGAATGCAACTAACGAATCTTTTTCAGTGGCTAACCATTCAACAGCTAGATAACCAGCAGTCATGCCACTCTTTGGAGCAACACGCACAAATGCAGCGTATATGCGAAGGTCTTTATCTTCGTAAATTGTAGGCTGAACTTCACCAGTTTGTGCTTGCTCAGTATTTGCTTTTTTTAGCGCATCTGATGCCGTATTGTTTGTATTTTCTTTCTCTAACTGACACGCCATAAGACCGATTAGTGTTATAAGCAAGACTACTGATTTCGCGTAAATTTTTTTCGTTAGCATTACTCTCTCAAATTTTTAATTGAATCCCATGAAAAGCTTAAATAGCTTTCAAAAGTTAGCACTTGCTACGGTTTTAGCAACCATTTTTCTCATATTTATTGGTGGCTTAGTACGAGCTACAGGCGCTGGCTTAGGCTGCCCTGATTGGCCGAAATGTTTTGGCTTATGGATACCACCAATAAGTGCAGATACATTGCCCGATTCATTTGATGCAACAAATTTCAATGTTTTAAAAACATGGACGGAATATATCAATAGGCTAATTGGCGTAGTTATAGGCCTATTAATTACAGCTACTTTTATCAGTTCTCTAAAATATCGAAAAACTAAACCTAGCGTTACTTATAGTGCTGTTTTTTCATTTATAGCAGTGGTATTCCAAGGCTGGTTAGGTGGTCAAGTTGTAAGAACCGGACTTAGTGAAGGCTTGATTACTATTCACATGTTAATTGCCATGCTCATTTTGTTGGCACTGTTATTTTCCTTTGTTCAATCATTGGATAATAAGCAATTCAAATTCTCAATTACCGACAAGCAACGGAAGACCTTAAACATTCTTTCTTTTGCTTTATTAGCTAGTACATTGGTTCAAATAGTATTAGGTACGCAAGTTAGGGAAGCGATAGACTTAGTCTCTGAACATCTTTCTATAGGAAATGGTGCTTTATGGCTGGATGAAATTGGTAATATTGATGAGATACACAGAACAACATCATGGTCACTTGTACTAATTGCTGCTGCTATTTCGTGGCTGACTTTTAAAAGCTATGCCCTAAATAGTATATCCTTTAAGAAAGTAGTCTTAATTGTTGATAGTTTGATATTAATTCAGATACTCTTCGGGATAATTTTGTACTATGGTGGTGTTCCTAGATCATTTCAAGTATTACATCTTGCCTTCTCTGCCCTGTTAATGTGTGCTTTATCAGTACAGTCTGTTATGATATTTAAAGCAAGAGACTAAATTATTCTAACGCATATTATTTTTGCAAAAAAAAGACCAAACTAGAAATAGAATGGTCTTTTTTATGAACTAAGATTTTCTTTTAGAAGGAAGGAACTACAACTTCTCGTGTAAGTGTGTCGAGTAAAACGATACCGATGAATATTACTACAAATACGATACCTATTACAAGTAATAAAGCATTAAACTTTTCGTCCCACTTTAGATTCATAAAGTAAGTAGCAACTATATAAGCTTTTACACAAGCTATTGCTAGAGCAACAACAATGTTATAAGGAAATGGTATATGTACAAAGGCAACAGCTACAGTTATAAAGGTAAGTACCAATAAACTAGCACCGATTTTCCATAAATCAAGGGCTGTATGTACGTGATGACTCATAATTAATGGGTTTTAGTCTATTAGATAAAGTAGTGGGAAGAGGAAAATCCAGATGATATCAACTAAATGCCAATATAATCCGACTACTTCCACGGGGGTATAATATTCAGCTGAGAAGGCGTTGTTCTTGGCTTTTACAGCAAGCCATATCATTAATCCAATACCTATTACTACGTGAATACCATGTAAGCCTGTCATCATATAATAAATACTGAAGAAAATATTCGCTTTTGGATGCGTTAATATTTCAGCAGCTTCTCCCGTTGGTGCGAAATTGCCACCTGGAAAAATGCCCAAATGAAATTTATGTGTGTACTCAAAATATTTAATAACCATGAAAACAACCGCTAGAGCGAGTGTAATCATCATGTTTATGTAAACACCTCTGTTGTTATTTGTCTGAGCAGAACGAATTGCCATGGCTACGGTTAAAGAAGAGCCAATTAAAACTACTGTATTAATTGCTCCCCATGTAGTATTTAGCAATTCAGATGCTTGTATATATAAGTCTGGGTACCAGCTTCTGTAGATAACGTACGCGGCGAATAAACCGCCGAAGAAAAGTATTTCTGTTACTAGAAAAACCCACATACCTAACTTAGCAGAATCAAATTGCTGATCTGAATCAACAAAGTGATGCTGTAAATGAGCAGGACGCGTAGTGCTAGATATATTCGCCATAGTGCGTTCTTTTAAGTCGAATTGAATTGTGAATTAATAAAAGATATTTGCTAGAAAGAAACTACTCTTCAGTTTCAATAGGCTTGGTAACAACCTTTTCAGTGTGTACATCAATATCATGATGACCGCCAGCTACGCCTAGTTGAAACTCTTCAATTGGGAAGTGGTAATCGTAAGGACCATGAAGAACAACTGGTACGTGCTCAAAGTTGTGCTCAGTAGGTGGAGAAGAAATTGTCCACTCTAATGTTCTAGCATTCCAAGGATTCGATGGTGCTGCTTTTCCTTTAAGTAAAGAAATTAGCAAGTAGACGAAGATAATTCCAAAACCTAGTCCTAGCATGTATGCACCGATCGTTGAGATCTGGTGTAATGCCTGAAATTCATCAATGTAGTTGTAATATCTTCTCGGCATTCCTCTTGAACCCAATACAAACTGAGGCAAGAATGTTACGTTGAAGCCAACAAATATGACTAACCAAGCAACAAAGGCTGCTGTCTTGTTGTACATTTTGCCAAACATTTTAGGCCACCAATAATGCAAACCTGCTAGTAGTGCCATTACCATTCCACCAACCATTACGTAATGAAAGTGGGCAACAACAAAGTACGTATCATGTAAATGAACATCTACAGAAAGAGTTCCTAGGAAAATACCTGTAAGTCCACCAACTGTGAATAAGAACAAGAAACCTAGCGCATATAGCATTGGTGCTTCAAGAGATATGGAGCCACGATACATGGTAGATACCCAGTTGAATATCTTAATTCCGGTAGGAATACCAACTAAGAAAGTGATAAAGCTAAAGAAGAATGATGCTAATGGTGACTGACCAGATACAAACATGTGATGTCCCCAAACAACAAAACCCATAAATGCGATAGCAAGTGAGGAAAGCGCGATTGCCCAATATCCAAAGATTGTTTTCTTTGAGAATGTGGCAATAACTTCTGAAATCACACCAAAACCAGGCACAATCATTATATATACAGCTGGGTGAGAATAGAACCAGAAGAAATGCTGATATAAAACAGGATCACCACCTAAGGCTGGATCAAAAATACCAATCTGAAGTACACGCTCCATTATTAAGAGTAGTAGCGTAATACCTAATACCGGAGTTGCTAAAACCTGAATAATAGAAGTTGCATAGGCAGACCAAACAAACAAGGGAAGTTTACCCCAAGATAATCCTGGAGCACGCATTTTGTGTGTGGTAATTATAAAGTTGATTCCCGTAAGAATGGAGGAAAAGCCGAGTATAAATACCCCCATAGTCATGGCTATCACGGAGGAAGAAGTTGTGATAGAATAAGGCGTATAGAATGTCCAACCTGTGTCTAAACCACCAGTAAGAATAGCAGTTACAGAAAATAGTGCTCCAAAAACATAAAGGTAGAAACTGAATAAGTTTAACCTAGGGAAAGCAAAATCCTTACATCCTAATTGAATAGGTAGCAAAAAGTTACCTAATGCAGCAGGAATTGATGGCACTAAGAAAAGGAAAATCATGATAGCACCGTGTAAGGTGAATACATGATTGTAGGTATCAGCTTCTATTATAGTTTTTGCCGGAGTCCATAGCTCTGTTCTTAATAAAAGAGCTAACATACCCCCCACAAAAAAGAAAAAACTGATTGAAATTAGGTACATGACGCCAATACGCTTGTGATCTAGCGTACCTAGCCATGACATTATTCCGGACTTAGCATTTAAGTAATTAACCGCCGGATTTTCTTCTTGCACGTACCGTTGTACATGCAATTTTGTTTTCTGTTCGATAGGTGTTGAATTTGTCGACATCGTTCTTAGGTTATCGGAATAATCCTTATTTGACGGTTTTCAAGTATTCGATGATAGCATCGATTTGCTCATCAGCAAATGCACCTTGATAGGTTGGCATTACTGGTGCATATCCTTTAACAATTTTTGCTTGAGGATTCAATATTGATTCGCGAATGTAATTTTCATCAGCGGTAACTATGGTACCGTCTGCCATCTCTCCATCACGGCCAAATAAACCAACAAATGATGGACCAACAAGTGCAGATCCGTCTAAACTATGACAGGTTAGACAAGCATTATCGGTAACCATTTTTTCGCCATACTCAATTGGATTTTGAATATTAGTTGGCGCTTTATTACTAGCCAACCAAAGATCAAAGTCTGCCTGCTCGTGCACAATAACTTTTGCCATCATGTTTGAGTGACTTGTACCACAGTATTCAGTACAAAAGACTATTGACTCGCCGGGTTCAGGCGCTTCAAACCAAGCTGTTGTATACCGGCCTGGAACAACGTCTTGCTTCATTCTATAGTCAGGTACAAAGAAAGAATGTATTACATCCGTAGAAGACATAACCAATTTTATAGGTCTTCCCGCAGGTACATGAAGTTCATTTGGGGAAACAGCACCATTAGCGTAGCTAAAGCGCCAAGCCCATTTAAAGCCTGTAACTTTTACTTCATAGGCTGTTTCTGGAACATTACGCATCGTTAAGTGACCCTTAAAACCCCATCCAAATACAATGAGTACTAAGATAAGAGGTATAACAGCCCAGGCTATTTCTAACTGAGTGTTATGTGTAATAAGTGGAGTAACATCGTCGTCTGACTTTCGTTTGTACCTAATGATGAAATAGATAACAGTTATTGTAGTTCCAATTAAAATGATGAAACTAGTAGCATTTAGAAAGAAAAAGAGCGCGTCAACATCAGAAGCGTACGTAGATTTAGCTTCTGGTAAATTAAACTCATTGAACCAATTCATGTAGATGAAATGTGAGACGTTAAAAGATAATCGAATTAAACTATTCGAGGCTAGCGTGGTTTTTATTACGTAACCACAAAACGCTTAATAAAGTGCCCAAAGATATCATGATAATTAAGCCTCCAATCTTCATGATATTGAATGCAACGGGTACGTAACTATTGGAATTTGGATCATAACTGAAGCAATACATTAAGACACGATCTGTTGTTGTTCCAATTTTACCGTCTGCCGCTTCATAGAGCGCATTCATAATGCTAAAAGATTCAAACTTAATACCGTAAAGGTATCTTGTAAGTACAGCTGTAGGAGAAGCAAAAATAAGTGCTGCGCTATGTGCATATTCTTGTGATGCTTCTACCCATTTAAACCTGAACCCAATGGAGTTAGTCAATTTACTAATGGTAAGACTGTCTGCTGTGGCAAAGTACCAGCCTTTTTCAGCACTATCTCTGCTGTATTGCTTCATATAGTTAGACTTATTTACCTTTGCTAGAGAGGGACCTTCGGTATGATCAATGCTTACTGATAAAACCAGAAAGTCTTCACCAATATTCCAATCAAGTTCTCTTAACGCATTAAGCATTCCGTTCATTACTAAGCTACACAGCATTGGGCACTCAAAATACACAGGATTTAATATAACAGGTAGACCTTGATCAAATATATAAGATAATGGAACAGTAGTGCTATCTGATAGAGTAATGCGTAAGGAGAGGTCTAATGTATCGCCAAGGTGTTCTATTGGTTCTATATCTCTTAGTTCTTCAGGTGGCTTATCTAGTGCAACTTGAGAAAAAATGACTGACGGTAGCAGTAAATATAAGAACAGTATAAAGGCTGTAAGCCAAATTTGTAATCGCACTATAGTTAGTCTGTGGTCATCATATTAATAACAGAATCAACGGGAATCCTATAAATCCCTGCTTCTTTATCAATAATGCCAAAAGTGCTAAGCGAATTTGTGTCTTTCTCTCTTAACTCTTTAATCATATAGTATTCAGCACTTATCGATAATTCATCTTGCTTAATAGAAGTAGCATAGTTGAATGAATATGGAAGGATTACAAAGAACCCTACAATTACAACAATCAAGGCTAGAGCCCAAGCAATGATTTTACCTAGTGACAACTTATCTTTTTCTACACCTAACTTTGTGTTAGTAGCAAGAGTGTTATCACCTTGAATATCAACTTCGGTAATTTCTTGTTTAAAATCTTTTGAGGCCATAAATACGTCAGAAAATAAAATTAGTGTTTATGCAAGCACTCTTCTAAGTGCGGGTCGTTTGATGGTATCATGTCATTTTTTCTAAAAGTATTGACAAATAAACCCAACATGATACAACTAAGGCCAATAAGTACTGTAAGATCTACCCAAGCTAATTCAAATCCGTGGTGGGATTGTACTGGTTTGATGATCCAGCTGATCTCAATAAAGTGCATTACTATAATAATCCAAGAAGCTAATTTCAAAGTAGACTTACTTGCTTTTGCTGGTTTAGACAGCAATAGTAAGAATGGAACTACGAATCTGAAGATTAGTAAAGAGTACGTTAGGTACTCCCAATTACCTTCCATTCTGTGATAGAAAAACAAGGTCTCTTCCGGAATGTTTGCATAATAAATAAGTAGGTACTGACAGAAGGCGATATATGCATAGAATACAGTGAAACCAAACAATAGGTACCCAATATCATTATAGTGTGCTTTATTAACTACATTTTTGAGTAAGCCTTTACCATGTAACCAAAAAACAATTAAAGCCATTGCAGCCAAGCTAACTTGAAAACTCATAGCGAAATAATACACACCAAACATGGTAGAGAACCAGTGTGCATCAATTGACATTAACCAATCGAATGCAGCAAAAGCAATGATAAATCCACCAATAAACAGACCTGGCGCACTCACTTTTCTTAATAGCGTTTGTAAACCCCAATCGCCAGTTTTGTCCATTTCAACAGAAGTCTTGTGTAACTTCCAGCCAATATAACTCCAGAACATGAAGTAGATAACTTGACGAGCTATAAAGAACGGCTCATTTAGGAATGGTACTTTTCCTGATAGAATTGGATCATCTACCACATATTTAGCGTCTGTCCAGTGATAAACATGCGTCAAATATCCACTAGCCATTGCTATAATGATAGGCAGGAAGAATAATCCCCATTTCCAGAAGTTAGCTATAAAACTCTCGGGTATTCTTCTAACAGTAACGCTCCATTTAGAGCGTGTAATGTGTTGAATCAATACAAAGAATAACGATCCTAAGAAGAAACTTGATAGGAAAGAAAAGCTAGTAATCCATGAGAAGAAAAACGCGTCGCTATCCGTAAATAGAGTAGATAGGCTAAGCAATAAGGTTGCACCACCTACTATAAATAGATTTCGGTCTAGTTTACTTTCTTCAGGAAAACGAAGGGTATCAGTAATATTCGTATGTGCCATTTCTTCGATTATTGGATCGTTTTCAGATATTCTATTACAGAGGCTAATTCAGAGTCAGTAAATGGATACGCTACCATTACGGGTGGATAACCTTTAACTATTTTTGCCTGAGGATTTAGTATAGACTCGCGGACATATTCTTCGTCAATAACATATTTAGTACCGTCCGCTAATTCACCTTCTTTACCCCAAGAACCTTTCCAAGTTGGGCCAACACCAGAAGCGCCATCCACAGAATGACATGCTTGACATGCATTTGCGGTTACAACCAGTTTACCTCTATCGACGCTAACTTCCGTATTTTCAGTTGCAGACGCCGCTTCAGCTAAAGCATTCTTTTTAGCTTGTTCATTGTCATATACTGTTTCGAGAGCAGCAAAATCTACATTGTATTCTTCAACTAGTTCTCTTGGTGCATTTTGAGATTTTTGCAGCGCGCGGACATAGCCAACTATTGCCCATCTATCTTCTACAGGAATCTGTGATGCATAAGAAGTCATATTTCTGATGCCGTAGGTAATAGCAGAATAGATTTCCCCATCAGGTACATTGCGTAAACGGTCATCGTGATAGCTTGGAGCTGGAACATATCCATATTTCCCAACCATTATAATGCCATTTCCATCTCCTGTTCCACCATGACAAGGTGTACAAAATACTTCGTAGCGGTTACGCCCACGGTTCAAAAGGTCTTTTGTAAGCTTCATAGGGGTTTCCTCTACAAAGCTACCGTCATTATTTTTACCTTGATACAAAGCTATGTCAGATTTCAGAAAGCCTCTAGCAACAGCACCTTCAACAGGCATTCTGTTGGAAGAAGAGTCTGCGAAAAATCGATTCTTCTCATTTACTTCAAATCTATCTTGTTGATCCATATTCATCTGTGGATGAATAGGTGATTGTGTAAATGTTCTATTGATATCTGGCTGCCCATTACAACCTATCATAATTAGCACCATACAGACTAAAGCTGAAGGTAATGCAAGCTTTTGTAGCGTATTTTCCATTTTTTTCAAAGTCATTGCTTGGAAATTAGTCTTCATAAACGTTCTCGACATGTGTGGCATCTAACTCTTCATACAAGCTACGAATCATAGCATCGTCAAATAGGCTATCCTCTGCTTCAATGCAAAGGAAAAACTTATCGTCCGTTACTTTTAAAAAGCGCTCAGAAGTGAACAATGGGTGGTTATGTCTTGGTAAATCATTTAAGAAAAACATTCCAAAAACGGCTCCAAAAGCAGACAAGAGAATAGTTAATTCAAATATAACAGGAACAAAAGCTGGGAAATTTAAAAATGGTTTACCCGAGATGTTTAATGGATAATCTATATAACTCACGAACACGATCAGAGTTAATGCCCCAAAGAAACCCATAAGCGCATGCACGATTACAATCCATCCTAATTTGGATTCTGGCAAACCTTGGTACTTCTCTAAACCGTGAACAGGAAAAGGCGTATAAGAGTCAAATTTTTGAAATCCTGTTTGATAAACTCGTTGGCAAGCAAGAGCTAATTTCTTTGGATTTTCAAATTCAGCTAATATGCCAAATAATTTATTGTCGGAAGCTACTACTTGTGTACTCATACTAGCACCTCTGTTTCTTTGGCTACTTTTTCAGGAATCAAAACACCTTTGTCATCATAATAATCTAGTTTTGCTTGAGGCATAACTGATTTCACTTCTGCTATAGCAATCATAGGTAGGAAGCGTAAGAACAACAAGAACATGGTGAAAAATAGTCCAAATGTTCCCACATAGGTTAAGATGTCAACCCATGTTGGGGTATAAATATCCCAACTTGATGGCAGGAAATCTTGGGAAAGAGAAGTAACGGTAATAACGAAGCGTTCAAACCACATACCAATATTTACCACTATGGAAATGAAGAAAGTAAAGCCAACATTGCGCCTAAGTTTTTTAGACCAGTAGACTTGTGGAGAAACAACGTTACAGAACATCATAGTCCAATAAGCCCATGCATACGTACCAGTTGCTCTTTGCAGGAATATAAATTTCTCATATTCAACGCCAGAGTACCAAGCCATGAAGAATTCCATGATGTAAGCAAAACCTACCATTGAACCAGTTACCATTATGATGATGTTCATCTTCTCAAGGTGATCATCTGTCATGATATCTTTTGTCTTGTAAATCTTTCTAGCGACAATCATCAGAGTTTCAACCATCGCAAAACCAGAGAATACCGCACCTGCCACAAAATATGGTGGGAAGATAGTTGTATGCCAACCAGGAATTAAAGACACCGCAAAATCGAATGATACAATAGTATGTACCGACAATACTAATGGTGTGGATAAACCAGCTAGAATCATGTATGCTTTCTCGTAATTAACCCAGTTCTTTGTAGAACCTGTCCAACCAAGAGCAAAGAAGCCATAGATTTTTTTACCAAGTCTCCCTTTGATTCGGTCGCGAAGTGTAGCTAAATCAGGTACAAGACCAACAAACCAGAATAATAGGGATACAGTGAAGTAGGTTGATACCGCAAAAACGTCCCATAAAAGAGGCGAGTTGAAGTTTGGCCACATATACATTTGGTTAGGAATTGGGAAAACCCAATAAATAACCCAGATACGACCAACGTGAATTGCGGGGAATATACCAGCACACATTACTGCGAAAATGGTCATTGCCTCAGCAAATCGGTTAATTGCGGTACGCCAATCTTGGCGGAAAAGAAAGAGAATAGCGGAGATTAATGTTCCCGCGTGACCAATTCCAACCCACCAAACGAAGTTGATGATTGCCCAACCCCAGCCAACAGGGTTATTTAGTCCCCAAACACCCGTTCCTTCCCATATTAAATAGGCGATCATCGAGAATAATAGTAACAGCAAAGATAGTGCTGCACCAAAAGCTAGGTACCAAGCAGTTGGAGTTGGTCGAAGGTTTATGTCGGCAACCATACTAGTGATAGAACCAAATGAATGGTTTCCTTTAACTAGTACTGGTTCCGGAACGTATTGATAAGAGCTTGCCATGAATACGAGTTAGCTTCTTCGATTAAACGAGTTCAGGGTTTGGATTAGATACTTTCGCCACATAAGAGGTACGTGGACGAACGTTGAGCTCTTCGAGTAAGGCATAAGAGCGCTCATTTTGCTTAGCCTTAGAAACCACAGAATTTTTGTCTGTAATGTCACCAAAAGTGATGGCATTGGCAGGACAAGCAGACTGACAAGCAGTTTTAACTGTTCCGTCTGCAGGTTTTACAGAGTTACCTGTTTCATTCTTAGTTTCAATTTTTGCACGATTGATTCTCTGCACACAGTATGTACATTTTTCCATAACCCCTCTAAAACGTACTGTTACCTCTGGGTTCATGGCCATTTGAATCAATTCTGGATCATCGCCTTCAGTTAAGTACGTTTTAGCGTAGTTAAAGAAGTTAAATCGACGAACTTTATAAGGACAGTTGTTTGCACAGTAACGTGTACCAATACAACGATTGTAGGTCATTTGATTAAGACCATCATCACTATGTGTTGTAGCAGCAACTGGACAAACTTGCTCACAAGGGGCTAACTCACAGTGCTGACAAGCGATTGGTAAATGAACCGCACCTGGATTATCAGCGTCACCTTTGAAGTAACGATCTATTCGTAACCAGCTCATTTCACGTCCACGACGGACTTCGCGTTTACCAATTACAGGGATATTATTCTCTGATTGACAAGCGATTGTACAGATTCCACAACCAAAACAGGAGTTTAAGTCAATTGACATACCCCATTGTGGTTCATACTCAGGCCAAACTTGTTCATTAAACAATGAAATGGGCTGACTTTCATTCAGTTTTGCAGCTTCTTTAAGTCCAGGAACAGCAAAGCCAAATGAATCTTCGAAAGATGCGAAAGTTGGATTTTCTTTGTAATCGCCAATGCTAGCTTCACGAACTAACATTCTACCTTGCATAGATGAATGGTCTTGCGTTGAGGCAATTTCGTAGGTAGCGCCTGTAACGGTCGCGCTTACGTTGGTAGAAATATCGCTAGTAGAAGAACGCAACTTGTAAGCGTTAAAACCAACAACATCTGATGCGTCGGACAAAGCGTTTGCTACTCTTCCAATTCCTGAACGACCATAGCCCGCACTCAAAGTGATGCTATTGTCCACATGACCTGGTAAAATCCAAGCAGCAACCATTAATTCTTTATCACCATTTTTGATAGTGATTAAATCTGTTTCGTCGCGCCCTGCGCCTGTTAGCTTAATATCTTCATACGAGTACGTGCCTTTTACGCCAAGTTTTTTTGCTGTATTGGCAGACATCAGTGCTACGTTATCCCAAGCTATTTTAGTCATTGGCTCAGGTAGCTCTTGTAGCCAACCATTATTCGCATAACGACCGTCAAAAATTTTATTGTCTACCTTAATAACTAATTCAATTTCTTCGTCATTGCTAGTTAGATATTCGTATTGGTTTACACCTTGGTAGCGAACATTGTCGGTACTAAGCTTCCATGTACTAGCACCATTGTGTAGTATTTCGTCCCATGATGAAGAGAAATCTGACCAATTAGCACGAACAATATCGTAGCCTTTTACAGCCTTGCCTTCAATAATGGTGTGAATAAACTCTACTTCAGAAAGTCCACCATGTAAGGGTCGTATTTGTGGCTGAATTATAGCAGCGACACCGTCGAATGAGAATCCATCGCCCCATGCTTCAAGGTAATGCGCTCTATTTATGTGCCATGCAGCACTTTTTGAGGTTTCATCTACATAATCTGATAGATGAATAACTGTTTCAACTTTTGCCATAGCATCAGAAAATCCTGAATCTTTTGGCATGGTTAGAACTGGATTTGTACCAACTAAAACCAAGGTATCAACATTACCGGCTTCCATATCTCTAACGGCACTTTGCAGAGCAGCACTTTGACTTTCGTTACCTAGATGAGGTAAGGATAAATAAGAAACAGTGGAAGAAGTATTTTGCAGTTCGTCATTAATTCTAGCTACAAGCGTATGCACCCAAGGTGCCTGATTGTAGGCAACAGTAACTAATGATCTGCCTTGATTTGCTTTCAAATCTTTGGCAACAGCTTTAAGCCAAGCTGAATTAGTAAATTGCTCTGATTTGGTTGCACCAGATAAACCTAGTTCAGCAGCTAAAGTAACTGCAAAAGCAGCTATGTTTGATGCTTTGACTCTAAGTCTGTGATCTGCTGATGAACCGGTGATTGAAAAGGAGTTTTCAATCAGATAAAGTCTATTTAAGCTATCTGCAGATGATTCAATTTTTCTTCTAGAGAAGAAATCGCGTGTATCTGCAATAGCGTTTTTGTTCTCAGCGGTATTAAGGAAATCATCGCCAAGAGAAAGAATGACATCTGCTTTTTTGAAATCTTTCACTGCTCTTAGTCGCTTACCAAAAGCTAAACTATTTCCTTCAATGGCATTTTCGTCACCAAAGGCTTCGTAAGTAACCCATTTAGCATTCTTGAAGGTGCTTAGTGCTGCTTTTTTTGCTTCATTTAAGCTAATAGATGAATTAGCTTCACTAATAAAAGCGATAGAACGATCTTTATCGGCAAAATGATCAGCTGAAAATTTTTCAAAATCAGCTTTCGTAGCTTTCTCCCCGTTTTTTCTAACGCTGCGAGAGCGATCTGGGTCATAAAGTCCCAAAATAGAGGCCTGCCCAAATAAGCTAGTTCCACCTAGAGAGCTAGATTGGTCTTTGTTGCCTTGTAATTTGGTAGGTCGGCCTTCGTAGTTTTCTACAACAACGCCGTGTAAAACATCTTGAAATGGCATAGAAGTAGCGTATTCAATAGGAATACCCGCTACTATGTCTTCTGGCTGACGAACATAAGGGACAATGACTTGTACAGGTCTACGACATGCCGCAAAGCCAGCGAGGGCAACAGAAGCGCCCATAATCTGCAAGAAATTACGTCTAGAAAAGCCATCTTTAAGCTCTTCAGCACCTTCGGCAAATTCTTTTTCGTTTTGTGCCTTATATGCTTCGTTTTGAGCTAATTCATTTAAGCTCTTCCAGTAACCAGGGGTTTTTACTTGTTCACTCATACGTAAAAAATGGGAAATACTTTTAATTTGGTTTATTACTAAAGAACAGGTCGGTTAGTAATGGCACCCGTTACAGTATTGAGGTGCATGAATATTTTTTTGAGCAACCATTCGCTTACCAAAAGCAAGTTGATCTTCATTTTTGTAACCCATCGTTGTGACTTCCGAAACTGGTCGAAGGTGCTCTTCTGGAGCACGGTGACAATCTAAACACCAGCCCATGCTGAGTTCTTCAGCTTGGTGCACAATTTCCATACGGTCTACTCTACCGTGGCAGCTTTCGCAGCCAATTCCCACATTAACGTGAGCAGAGTGGTTGAAAGCAGCGTAATCACCTAAGTTATGAACGCGCACCCATTCAACAGGCTTGCCGGTATCCCAGCTCTCTCTAATTGGAGCTAGTTTCTCAGAATCTGTCTTTATTTGACCATGACAGTTCATACAGGTCTGAGTAGCTGGAATATTCACGTGCGCAGATTCAAATGCAGATACATGACAGTATTGACAGTCAATTCCTAGTTCTCCAACATGGAATTTATGACTATATGGAACAGGTTGCTCTGGAGCGTAACCTACTTCTAAGAAAGTTGGGGAAAAAAAGTACCATACAACGAAAATAATTAACACAACCTTCATGGTTAGACCTAGAAGTAGTGCTTTGGGAGCGTTATTGGACCACTTTGGAAAAAGTTGCGGCATGGAAAAAGTTGTTAAAGCTTCAGAAGATATCCGTATTGTCAGAGCAAAGAAATTACTCATTTTGGCGCTTATTGGCAGAATATACTGTGATATTTCTTTATTTAGATTTCGTCTAAGTAAAGCTCATACAATAAGCTAGTTAATATAAGCGTGCAGCAATTAAGTTTGCGCAAAAATATTTAAAAAATTGTTGCGCATTTTTACAAAGCTTGTTTGAATTGCGGTATTCATTCATTAGCCTTTATTTGTAAGCATAAACACTGAATCATTTTAACTAAACCCCTGTTTTTATGGCAATTAAAATCAAACTTCATCCTGTAACGCCTCACACAAAGCGCGTGTTTGAGATTGTAGACCATCTAAGAAGAGATGAGGTGTTACTTTTGCCAAGCGATAGTGGCTATGCACTTGCTTGTAGATTTGGCAGCAAAAAAGCGGTTGAGAGAATCAAACAAATTCGTCGACTACCAGATGGTCATCACTTTACTTTGCTAACTAAAGACCTAGCTACCATCTCAGACCTTAGCCACATGGACACCGATACCTTCAAACTAATTCGAAAAGTTATTCCTGCATCGGTTACTTTTATACTGAAGGCTTCCAAAGTGGTGCCTAAGCTGTTAGTAAATCCCAAAAAGAGTACTATTGGCATTAGAGTTCCTGATCATGCCATAACGCTGAGTATTCTCACCGAACTCAATGAGCCCCTTTTTGTTACAACGGCTAAACTTCCTGATCTTAGCTTAGACTCGGTCAGAAATTCTGACGAATTTCAGAGAGCATTTGACTCGCTTGTTGATGTGATCATAGATGATGAGCAAGATGTGATTTTCAGCCCAAGTAGCATAATAAACGTGAGCCAAGATCCAGCTATTATTCTTAGAAAAGGCCAAGATTTTGAAAAACTGGAAGAAGCTATGGCCTTAAGCCAACTAAACTTTGATGATACTGAAGTACCTAGCTAGCCTAAGCTTGCTAAATGCTGTGTTTCATTCAAAATCACCGCTTTAAAAATATCCTTCTCATATTCTAATAAATTAATATTCGCATTGTGGTGGTGATATTTCGACATTTTCGATAAGTCATGATCAAGCCACCCTGCTAGCAAAATTCGCAACAATCGCCCGTGTATAACAAAAATTACATCGGGCGATTTTGCTTGCGCAACCGCATTTTTTATGTATGAACTCGCTCTGCTGAAAGCCGCATCAGGGCTCTCCCCTTCTTCTGCACTTGCGCTAGTTTGTCCGCCTTCCCACAGCTCATGAAGCTTATCTAATTCAGCACTAATTTGGCTAATTGCTATTCCTTCAAATATGCCAAAATTTAGTTCCTCTACCTCTTTAGCAAACAAAAGTGGTACCCCCATTTTCTCCGAGATTGCCGTTGCTGTCTGTTTTGCTCTTGTTAAGGTACTTGCAAACAGCTCTGGCTTTTTCCCGTATAGCTTTTCCTCTATAGCTGAAGCCAATAGTTTTGCTTGAGCCTGGCCTAATGCATTTAATGAAGCGTCTATTCCACTCCCTTGAATTTTATTATCTGCGTTATAATCGGTTTGTCCATGCCTAATTAACCAAAGTCTTTTCATCTAATAATTTAAGTTTTGCGGTTATTTTGAAGAAAATGCTATTTGTTGAATTTTTTTTGCCAAGATTTCACCATTTCGTTTAATGGGAAAACGGCTATTCCTCTGTAGATACATTGTTTCATAATAATAAACTGAACCAAGCGATCGTTTAAAGACAGTTTAAACAGTTTAGTGTAAACCCAATCTAATAACCGTTGTAGTATTGACGCTCTCAGCAAAAACAGTAGCGTAAGCCCAATGCCGAAATACGTAAAGTCTTTAGCGCTGGCAAGAAAGCTCAGCACAAATGAAGATCCTGCAAACCATACTAGATCATTAGCTAGCCAGTGTAGTTTGGAACTGATGCTTGGTACATACAGAGCTGCTTTTTGTGTGTGCCAGAATCCCAAAAAAAGCAGAAAAACGGGAATTAACGCAAGCCAACTTTGTAAGCTAAGTAGCAATATCCACAAAACTATGGAGCAAATTGCCGTTGTTGATTTAATCCAAAGATCTGCTTCATTTACAATAAATCGTACCGATAGTTGCTTAGCGAGTGAAGGCGCTGCTTGGTCTAAAAAGGCTTGATTTATCAAGAAATATTGGCCATTAATGCTAATCGCATGGGTAGGAAATTCCATTACCGGAACTTGTTCTGGGTCGTATTTTCTGAATACCTCTTTTAAAACTTTCATGAAATCGAAATCAAGCTTCTGCCAAAGTTATTATTGAAATGGTTGAAACAGCGTGTTTTAAGAGCACTTTCGCAAGTTCAAAGGTGGTTGCTCCTGTGGTAAACACATCATCTACTATAATGATATCTCTTCCTAGTATTTTGGATGGGAAAGGTAGGTAAAATACATCAAATAGATTCTTTTTGCGTTCGGCAACATTTAAGCCGGTTTGCGTTCTAGTGTATTTGGTGCGTTTTATTAGCTCTTCTTCAGGTAGCTCATACCCTAAAGAGTTAGCCATGCCTTTTGCCACATAATAGGCTTGGTTATAACCTCTACTTCGTTGCTTTTTGGGATGTAACGGCACGGGAATTATCAAAGGATTTGTTAAAAGATTGAGCCTTCCTGGACTTTGTTCGCAAATAATTTGCAGTGATTTTGCAGCATAAGCGCCCAAATCAATGCCTATTCTGGGTTTTCCGCCATATTTAAGTTCGTGCATTAGGTTTTGTAAGTAGCCGTGCTTTTCAAATTTCCAGCAACTCCATCGAAACAATATAAAGCTGGGACATAAGGCCTCATTGGTTTCATAAGCCGTTTGCTCGTCTTGCAATTGTGGCGGACTATCAAGGCAGTCTTTACAGAGATGGAAATTTATATGCTGAAGAGGTCTTCTGCATTGAATACACACATCAGGGAAAGCCAGTTGTTGCAAGCCCTTCTTAAACTCTTGGACAAATGAATACATGGTACACCTACTTAATTAATGAACGGTCTTTCTTGCTCTTACAATAGTAATTAGTCTTTTTGAAGGATAAAATGCAAGCCAAAGGCTAAACAAAAAACAGATGATAGCCCAAAAACCAGCCAATTATTAAGAGAAAAAAGCGAAGTGCTCATATGGTGTAGCGCTATTAGGGCTGAACAAATTGCGGCAAGCTTTATCCATTGTGGTTTAGTTGGGAAATATTTTTTCCAGGAGAGCTTGTATAATGAGGCCCCGATGAAAACGGCTAACCCACTAAACAGAATATGCGAGAAAACGGTGGCGGCTATTACACCTATTGGCCCAAAGTATTGAAGTAAAATTAGGCTAAAAACTACGTTAAATGTGAACTCTGAGGTAGCTATAGCAAGAATTTGGCGTTTATTATTTGCCATTAAAAAGGCTGTCAAGCCAAATAATAAGTCTCCAAGCAGCGCCCATTGGTACCATCTAAAATAAGTAGCAGCGGGTAAGTAGGTTTCGCCGTAGAGAAGCTGAATAACCTCTTCCGCGTATAACTGAGAGAATACTACCAATAGAATTATGGGGACAAAAAGCTTATTGACGTAGTACTGCAATTTATCTTGGAAAGCTTTTTTAGCAGCTTCGCTTTTGGTAAAAGAATGATGTGCTACTAAAGCCGCTGTGATTGAGGAAGTTAAGGCCGCTATGAAAGGAATTTTCTTGGCCCCAATTGCATAAATAGCAAAGGCAGCATCACTGCTGAACCAAGAAGCTACAATCCATCTATCCAGATCTTGAGATGCAATAGACAAAATAGCATTGAAAAATAGGACTAAGCCTAAACCCATACTAAGTTGCCACTCTTCTTTTATGCTGAAGCCTTGGCTCTGCTCTTTTTTTGTTGTTGTATGTTCTATTTTCTTGCTAAATGCTGCAAGCATATAAGAGGCCTTTAAGGTGGGCATTATAAGCATCCATTTTGCGGTGATAAGTATATCGTTTGCGGCCCAAAATGCGGTTACAACAATAATAGCTGTGCAAATATTGTAGAAAACGCTAAATGCGAGATAGTTTTTTTTCCGCTTTTGATGAATGAAGAGTGCCTCCATTGGCGAGCAAAAAACGCTTATTCCCACAAATAAGCTAAAAACTCTAATTGAGCCTATTATGGCTTCGCTTTGTAGAAAAGTGCCAAGGTAAGGAGCTAAAAAATAAAGTGCCGAGGTGGTAGCAATGGCTAAACAAAGTGCCATATTACGCTGTTGTTTGAGCGTATTTCCTACATTTTTTGCATTTCCTAAGCGTTGTAAAGCTACTGTACCAAATGCTGAAATAAGTACTTGACCAAAAAGAACATACAGCATCCAAAGTTTAGTGTATTGCCCATAAAGCGCGCTATCTATGAGTCTAGCTAGTATTATGGCTACAGCTAGGGCCGATAATGTGGCGGTCCATCTACTAATCGTTAACATAGCAGCAGAACGATCTGATTCGTCAGAGGCTATTTTTTGATAGTGAGTTGAGATATATGTGGTTAAGCCAGAAAACAATGAAAATTGCAATGCTAATGAGTGCTTTAATTTTGAGTAAAAAGTAGTTATATACTACAAGCTAAACACCACATAGAATAGATATTTCTAACCCATAATGTTCAATCGCTAATCGATCTATGGCACGCATCGGACAAGACCTAGCAAAAATCAGAAAAATTCAAGGGAAAACCCTTGAGGATGTACATAGAAGCTCGCGTATTCCCGTGAGTGTTTTATCGTCTATTGAAGATGGCTCCTTATTTGGCGGCCTTTCTACGAATAAAACCATGATTCGATCTAATGTTCGTTCATTCGCAAGAGTTCTTAAATTAGACGATGACGCTGTTATTGCCGCTTTAGACAGGCTTGCAAAGGGCGATGATACGCACTTCCTAGAAGATGAAAGCGATGCAGAAGCGCAAGAAGTGGATGATTCTGCTAGTGAACCTACCGTTGCTGAAAAAAAAGAAATTAAACCGCATAAAAAGCCTGCGAAACAAGATCCTAATGAAACTACGGAAGAGAACTACAACACCACCACAGGCAGTAGCACATCTAAAGAAGGTTTAACCGATAAAAGCACAGCGTCTAAACAAGAAATAAAAAAGGTTCGCCCTGTTGTAGAGTCTCCATATATCGCAACTGAGGCAACCAATAGTGTGTCTAACAGGGAGATTAGCAGTGTTGATTGGGAAAAGCTAAATCGCAAAAGCAAAATGATGAGACCGCCAGCTTCTATAAATTGGTTGTCTGTTTTTGGCGCTGTAGTAATCTTGATTCTCGGTTCACTGTATTTTGTTGGGTATTTCGATTTCCTATTCAACTCAGCGGTTCCCACAGAAATTACCACAAATGAAAGCTCTGCTACTGCTGCTAATGTTAACACCATCACTGATAGCGAAAACTGGCTTGAACAAGAAAATACTGATGACGCTAGTAATGAAGATGTGCCCACATCCGCAGTTGAAAAAAATACTACCGAGGCTGAAGTACCTAAACCAGCGATTAGTATAGCAGTAGAAGAATCTGCAGTTAATGCGACATTGGAAGAAACTAGTGGCGATTTGGCCGAGACAACTATAGAAAATGAAGCTAATGAGCCCGTAGACAATACGCCAAGAGTTGACAATTATCGGTTCATGAATTCAGATGCAATAAGCTTACCTGAAGAGCTAGAGATTTTAGTTTATGCGGCTTCTGACAATTTAGCGCCCGTAAGACTGCAATGGGATGGACTTAGCTCGCTAAGACCTTATTGGGTTGAAGTTGGCCAAGCAATGAGAGTAGGCTTTAAGAGTGAACTGCGCATTAGAACATTGAATTACAGTAGGATGATCTTGGTTTTCAACGGCCATGCAGTTACGAACTTAGAAGAGCAATTCTACAATGAAGATGCGGGCTTATTGGTAATTCCAAGATCATTTTTTGAGGCAGATCCGGCTTCATGGATTCGTTTAAAAAACCCAACTGACGATTTTGATGGTATTTCTAGACCTTCGAAAATTATAGACCGACCTACATTCAACTAGTTAGCAAAATTAATCACTTCCCTTTTTTCAAGAGTATTTAGACCATAGAATACAGATTTCTGGCATGGACGACAAAGCACGAATTGTAGAATTACGCTCGCTTTTAGCTTCGGCTAATGCGGCCTATTATCAAGAAGCAGCGCCTAAAATGAGTGATGCAGATTACGATAGCTTTTTGAAAGAATTGGCTAATTTAGAGCAAAAAACAGGTGATCATGATCCGGATTCACCAACCCAACGTGTAGGCTCAGATTTAAGCAGCAAGTTTGAGACCGTAGCTCATGAAAGTGCTATGCTAAGCTTAGATAACAGCTACAATGCTGAAGATCTTATCGATTTTGATAGACGCGTTAAAGATATTTTAGGTCATGAAAAATTCACCTACCGCGCTGAACTTAAGTATGACGGAGCTGCAGTCAGTTTGGTGTACGATAACTCGACTTTTAGCCGAGGAATCACTAGAGGTAATGGCGCTTCCGGAGACAATATTACCACGAACCTTAGAACCGTTTATGATATTCCTCTAGAAGTAAAAGGCCATAACATTCCAGCACATTTTGAAGTGCGTGGAGAAGCCTATATGGAGAGAGAAGCCTTTGTTAATTGGAATGCTTGGCGTGAAGAGAATGGACTGGCCGTTTTTGCGAATCCTAGAAATTCTACAGCTGGCTCATTAAAACTACTTGACCCAAAAGAAGTAGCTAGGCGTCCCATTCGCTTTTTTTGCTACGATTTATTAAGTGAACAGACCAATCATTTAACTCAAGAACAAAAACACGATTTACTCAAAGCTTGGGGGTTTCCGGTGAATGAGTATGGGAAAACATGCCTACAAATTGATGCGGTTTTAACACAAATAACCGCCTTTGACGAGCTTAGGCATCAGCTTGGCTATGATACAGATGGCGTAGTTGTTAAAGTAAATGAGAGTACATTTCGGGAAGAATTGGGCACAACGGCTAAGGCGCCAAGATGGGCCATAGCGTATAAATTCGAAACCGAGCAAGCTTCTACTACCCTGCTAGGCATTAGCTTACAAGTTGGGCGATTAGGAAGCATTACTCCTGTTGCTGAACTAGAAGCGGTTTCTCTTGGCGGCACGGTAGTTAAAAGAGCCTCTTTGCATAATGAAGATGAGATTCATCGCAAAGATATTCGTGTGGGCGACACTGTTTTGGTAGAAAAAGCCGGTGAAATAATACCTCAAGTAGTTTCTGTGGTAAATCCTGAAAGAGCGGATAGATCTGAGCCATTTGCGATGCCTGAAAATTGCCCCGCTTGCGAGCAAAAACTCATCAAATTTGAGGGTGAAGTTGCTTTAAGATGTGTAAATCCGCTTTGCGCACCACAGGTTAAAGCAAGAATTGAGCATTTTGCTAGCAGAGAAGCCCTAGATATTGAAGGGCTTGGCCCAGCAGTAATTGAGCAATTATTAGATAGTGGCTTAATTGAGCATTATGACAACCTATTTGAACTTGATTTAGCGCAGCTTGAACAACTGGAAAGAATGGGAACCAAAAGTGCCCAGAATCTTTTAAGTGGGCTAGAAAAATGTAAAGAACAAGCTTATGAACGAGTTATTCATGCGTTGGGAATTCGATTTGTGGGTAAAACTGTAGCTAGAGATCTAGCAAACTCTTCAAAAAACATAGATCAACTCATGGCTATGAATGAAGAGGAGTTGGTTGCTGTTGAAAGTATTGGTCCAAAAATAGCAGCGTCTGTTTTGCTCTTTTTTGGAAGCGAAAAAAACCAGCAAATCATTGAAAAGCTAAAAAAAGTTGGGTTATCTTTTTCGCTAACCGATGAGCAAATGCAGCCAGTAGATGCTAGTAGTGCCTTTTTTGGGAAGAAAATTGTACTTACGGGAACACTTCAGCAGATGGGAAGAAAAGAAGCAATCGAAAGAATAGAGGCTGGTGGCGGCAAAATAGTGTCCTCTGTTTCAGCTAAAACCGATATGGTAGTAGCGGGAGAATCGGCAGGAAGTAAATTAGCCAAAGCAGAAAAATTGGGCGTACCCATTCTAAATGAGTCTGATTTCTTAGCTTTGTTGTAAATTACAAATGTCGCAACATTAATTGACCCTCATTTAGCAACTGTTGCAGGATTACCTATGAAAAAAAATACATCTGGCTCATTCTCAAAAGATAAAGGGAAGAAACCGTTGCCTAAGCCAAATAAAAACAATGCTAAAGCTGATGCTGAGTCTAATAAATTATGGACTGAAAGAGTTTGGATTCGAGTAGTTCTTCTAGCGTTATTTTTAATTGGGATGGCTGCACTATTGCCTTTCAATACCTTTAGAGGTTTGCCCCCCTACGAGATTAATGAACCTTGGCGACATGCAGATCTTGTAGCTCCCTTTGATTTTGCCCTACAAAAGCCATCTACTCAATATGACAATGAGTTAGATCAGATACGTCAGAATACGCCACTGATTTTCAACAGAGAAGCCAACGCTTACTTACAGAGCATGAATAAGCTAGACTCTACATTCAATGCTTTGCAGCCGCTAATTTTAAGCTATTATAGATTACAGCGAAGCAGAGCAGATGCCAATCGGTTCGAAATCATACGAGATTCTGTTCAATTTGCCCAAACTAAAGACCAGGTTGCTGCGCCGGTACAAGAGAGAAATTTGCAGTTGATGCTAGATTATTTTGCTTCGCAAGCCTTGAAGCAACAGCAAAGTAGTGTGAATAACGAAGAGCTGGTGATCTTTGGGTTATCTGAAAAAGAGCGTGTAGGCTTTCACTTGCGAGAGTTGTACAAAGAGGCCATCATTAATATTCCCAAAAGAGCCTTAGAACGGGATATTATAACTATTCGCCAGCCATTCAATAATAGTCAACAAACGGTTTCATCTGATCGGTTATTAGATACCGCTGAAGCTATGCTCAAGCTAAATGCTAGTTTAAGTAAAGACGCAATGATCAGCGAAATTATTGAACCTGCACTTAAAAACATCATTTCAGCAATTTTTGAAGCCAACTATCGCTTTGATGAAAAGGCCACAAACGCCACATTCCAAGAAGCCATTAGCGTGGTTTCTACCAACCAAGGAGCAATTGCTCGCGAACAAATGATTGTTCGAAAAGGCGATTTAGTAAGCGGCGATACCGATAGAATACTTACCAGTTTGGAAAAAGCCCTAGGAAGTACAGCAAGCTTAAAAGAGCTTTTAATTCGATATAGTGGCGATGTTTTAGTGCTTCTTCTGCTTTCTGTAGCTTATATTTTCTATTTTTACCTTTATGCTAATGACATTTTCAGGAACAATAATCAGCTGTTGATGATTGTTCTAACGGTACTATTAGTCAGTATCTTACATCGATTTATTAGTCCCACAGGCACGCTTTCCCCCTATTTTACGCCTTTGGTTATTGTTCCCATATTATTTACGGTTTTCTTAAACTCTAGAATTGGTCTGGTTACGGCCTTTTTTCTGCCTTTCATGGTTAGTTTGATAAGTGGCCCAGATTACCAATTCATTTTTTCGTCCGTGTTAGTGGGTATAACAGCTACCTACACCTCTCGAGATTTAAAAAATAGAATGCAGTTTTATGTATTTGCGCCAGGCTTAGTTTTTTTGGTTTTTATAGCGGTTCATAGCGGTTTCAGTTTTAGTCGGTATGCCGGGTTGCGAGCGTGGGCAGAACCAATTTTCTATTTTGGGGTTCATTCTGCCTCTATATTTTTCATCTATCCGCTAGCTATGGCTTATGAGCGATTATTTGGTATAACTACCGATTTTACATTGCTAGAATTGGGCGACACCAACCATCCGCTTTTAAAAGAGCTGATGAGTAAAGCACCGGGTACTTTCCATCATAGTTTGCAAGTGGCTAATTTGAGTGAAGCAGCAGCCAATGCACTAGGAGCCAATGCCTTGCTATGTAAAACAGCTTGTTATTATCACGATATTGGCAAAATTAAACGCCCCTATTATTTCGTAGAAAACCAGACTGGTGAAAATGAGCATGACTCTATAAAGCCAAGTATGAGTGCCATGATTATCAAAGATCATGTGAATCAGGGCGTTATAATGGCTGAAGAAGCTGGAATGCCAAAAAATATCATTGATTTTATAGAAACCCACCACGGTACCACCACTATTCGCTATTTCTATAACCGTGCGAAAGATCAGGCTGCAGAAGGCGAAGTTATTGACGAAGCCTTGTACAAGTACGATGGACCTCTTCCCTTTAGCCGAGAAACAGGCATTGTTATGCTTGCAGATACGGTAGAAGCTGCTTCAAGAGCTATGAAACAACCGACTTACTCTAAGCTAGAAAACTTGATCAATAAGTTGGTTGATGCTAAAGTAGATGAAGGCCAGTTAGCCGATACGCCCTTAACTTTTAAAGATTTGCGCAAGATTAAGGAAGTATTCTTAACCATTTTAAGTGGAATTTATCACAGCCGAGTTGAATATCCCGAAGAAAAAATGAAGGCTAACGATAAAAAAATCGAAGAAAAAGCATGAAATTAAAGGCTGAAAAGCATCCGTTTTCGCCTATTTTTGACGATTATCAGCTTTATTTGAAAGTCGAGCTTAACCTAGCTCAATTAAGTATTGACTCTTACAGCAGCGATATAAATCGGTATCTAGGCTGGATTATTGATCACAGCAGTGTTGCTAATTTAGCGGCAATAAGCTTAGGCCATGTTGAGCGCTATCTGTATTCTTTGGCTAAAATTGGTTTAAGCCCAAGAAGTATGGGTCGCAACATCTCAAGTTTACGCAGTTTCCACGGATTTTTAGAGCAAGAAGACTTCACCCCAGATAATCCAACAAGATTACTTGAAAGTCCAAAAATACTGCAGCCATTACCCGAAATTTTAGATCCCATAGAGATTGAAGCCATGATAACCGCTGTTGGCGGCGATAGCCCGTCTGCGTTGAGGCTCACAGCCATTCTTGAGTGTTTGTACGCAACTGGCATGCGAGTAAGTGAACTCGTTGCGCTAACTTCAGCACAAATTTATAAAGAGCTAGGTTTCATAAGAGTCATTGGGAAGGGGAAAAAAGAGCGTTTAATTCCCATAGGCGAGCCTGCACTAAAAGCAATAGAAAACTATGTAGCTAATGGAAGAGGTTTTTTCTTCAAGACTTCCCAAAAAGCCAAAGATTACATATTTCTGAATAGTCGAGGTGGTGCGCTTTCCCGAATGGGAATCTGGAAACTTATACAACAAGCGGCGGCGGCGGCTGATATCCAAAAAAGGGTATATCCACATATATTTCGTCATTCATTTGCTACCCATTTACTTGAAGGTGGCGCAGACTTACGGGCTGTTCAAGATATGCTTGGTCATTCCTCTATAATAACCACGGAAGTTTATACGCATATAGACCGAAATTATTTAACGGAAGTACACAAAAGTTTTCATCCACGTGGCTAAACTTTGTGCTGTCTTATACTTCACTCAGTCTTTTACTTTATTCAGACACTTGTAGTGCAATAGCTTTTCTGCACAAAAGTAGAATATTGGTTAGTTTAAGAATCTTTGCTAAATACGATTAAACCAATGGCTCGATTTATACCTATGATGATGAGAAAATCCAATCTTGCTGCTATCCTAGCGATAGTTTTAGCACTTCTATTTAATTACAGTCAATTATTTGCTCAAATTGGGTTAACCAATGAAGCAAAAAACGCGATGGTGGTTAGTGCAAGTAAAGAAGCTTCAGAAGCAGGTTTAGCTATGATTAAGAAAGGGGGAAATGCCATAGATGCAGCTGTTGCAACGCACATGGCTTTGGCGGTAACCTTTCCACAGGCGGGAAATATTGGTGGTGGTGGCTTTATGATTTATAAGCCGGCAAATCAAGCAGCGGTAGCCCTAGATTTTCGGGAAAAAGCGCCTGCAACCGCTTCACGAGATATGTACTTAGATAAAGATGGCAATTACCTAAGCGAAGCTTCAAAAATTGGGCCTCTAGCTGCGGGTGTTCCAGGCAGTGTTGCTGGTTTATGGGAAGCGCATCAGAAATATGGGAAGTTGCCCTGGGCAGATGTCATTGCACCGGCTATAAAGTTGGCGCGAGAAGGTTTCCTGCTTTCCTACCATGAGATGAACAGCCTGAACTATTATCGTTTTAGATTTGCTGATTTCCCCGCAACATTAGAGATTTTTAGTCCACAAGTAGAAGGTTTATTTACCGAAGGCGAACTTTTTATACAAACAGACCTAGCAAATACCCTAGAGCGAATTGCAAAAGATGGCCGAGATGGTTTTTATAAGGGGGAAACAGCTGAGTTGTTGGTGCAATTCATGAAGGAATATAAAGGGCTTATTTCTTTAGAAGATTTACAAAATTACGAAGCGGTTTGGCGGCCTATTCTGGAAACAACTTTTGCCGGTTATACGCTTCACTTAATGCCGCCAACCTCTAGTGGTGGAATTGCCATTGCCCAAATGTTGGGTATGTTAGACGCTGATAAACTCATAGAATCAGGCTTTTTGTCGGCTGATTATTTGCATCAACTTGCAGAAGCCATGCGAAGAGCTTTTGCAGATAGATCTGCTTATTTGGGTGATCCAGATTTTTATGATATCCCGCAAAATGGCCTCCTAGATAAGGCTTATTTAGCTGAACGGTGGGCTTCATTCAACATAGATAAAGCTAGTAGTAGCGAAGAGCTTGGCGAAGGAAAGCCAACTATAGAATCAACGGAAACCACGCATTACTCTATTATTGATACGGAGGGAAATGCCGTTGCTATAACCACCACGCTGAATGGTTTGTATGGAAATCAGATGGTGGTAAAAGGCGCTGGGTTTTTCTTGAACAATGAAATGGACGATTTTTCTGCTCAACCTGGCACGCCAAATATGTTTGGGTTAATTGGAGGCGAAGCAAATGCAATTGCACCTAGCAAGCGTATGCTAAGTAGCATGATACCTGCAATTATTTCGGATGAAACGGGCAAAACTCGGATGATTTTAGGCGCTGCTGGTGGACCTAGAATTATAACCACGGTTCTGCAAACTTTTTTAGCAAGTGCCTTGTTTAATTTACCAGCACAAAAGGCTGTAGCAGCTCCGCGCATTCACCATCAGTGGTTAGCCGACAGATTATATATTGAACGCTATACACTTGGTAGTGACACTCGTACTCTGCTGCGTGCAAAAGGTCATAAATTGGCTGATATCTCTTCTATTGCACGATCACATTTGATTTTCGTTAATGAAGAGGGCATCATTGAGGCAGGCGTTGATCCACGTGGTAGAGGTGCTTCTGCAGGGTATTAAGTTTTTAGTTAAACTATGAGTACCTTATATTTTTTTTCACATTTAAAGGCTTCTAATGAGCGAACAAGTACGAAAAATGTTTGCCTCGATCGCATCAGATTACGACCGAGTGAATACGGTATTATCCTTTGGAATACACCATTGGTGGCGTTATCAGACGGTTAAACGCAGTGCTGCAAAAAATGGCGATCACGTTTTAGACTGTGCCACAGGAACGGGTGATTTAGCGCTTACTTTCAAAAAGAAAGTGGGTGTTGAAGGCTATGTAATGGGAACCGACTTTTGCGCCGAGATGCTGGGTCCTGCACCAATTAAAGCACGCAAGAAAAATTTAGACATAGACTTTGAAGTGGCAGATGCCATGAGTTTACCGTACGAGGCTAATAAATTTGATATAGCAAGCATCTCTTTTGGAATAAGAAATGTAGATGAGCCAGCAACGGCCCTCAAAGAAATGGCGCGAGTAGTAAAACCAGGTGGCCGAGTTGTGGTTTTAGAGTTTGGCCAAGCAGAGGGCTTTATGAAATGGCCTTATTTATTCTACCAAAAGTATGTAATGCCAACTATTGGTGGCTGGATAAGCGGCAATAAAGATGCTTATACCTATTTGCCTGAGACAAGTAAAGCTTTCCCAGCTGGCGATGCGTTTTTAACCATTATGAGAAAAACGAATAGCTTCAAAGACGTTTCCTACAAGAAACTCAATAGCGGTATTGCGTATGTTTATACTGGGGTTGTGGGGTAACGGAATTCTAGCAATAGCTTTTGTTTTTGGCTGGGCCGAATGACGGGAATGACGCTTTAGTTAGAATTTTCCTAATTTCCCCTTTCTCATATTATCTATCATACCACCCTTTCAGGGTTTTTGTTTATGAATCACCATTTTTGGGCTAGCAATATTTCATACCTTCGGTATTGTAGTTGAAGCAATTGATTCTGCTAACCTAAATGCTTTGGGGTTTATGAGACACCATTTTAATAACCAATGAACCAAACGGTCAACGCTAATTAGGGAATGTCAAAGGTTCCATTTTCCATTTTCCATTTTCCTTAACAATAATTACTTATGGATCCACTAAATTACCAAGACATTGCTGCCCTGTTACCACATCGCTATCCATTTTTGTTGGTAGATAGAGTGGTTAATATTGATAAAGAGGCCAAAAGCATTGAAGCCTACAAAAACGTATCGGCTAACGAAGAGTTCTTTAACGGACACTTTCCGGATAATCCCATAATGCCGGGTGTAATGCAAATTGAAGCGCTAGCGCAAACGGGTGTTTTATTAGCTATGAAAATAGGAGTAGCCAATCCTGAGACAGATTTATTGCTATTTACTGGCATCAACAAGGCTAAATTCAGAGGAAGTGTTGTACCTGGAGATCGCCTAGATTTAAAAGTTACGGTAACGGCCCAACGCAGAAATATTTTTATGATGGAAGGAAAGGCTTTTGTAGATGGAAAATTGGTTGTAGAGTGCGAGCTTCAAGCTGCAGCAGTAGCTAAATAATTTTCAAAACGTTTATTATATCATTATGTCTACGCAAAATAACGCAAATGCATCATCGAATAATGCTAACAGAGCCGTAACAACGCAGCGCCTTTTTGAAATGAAAAGTAGTGGCGAGCGCATAAGCATGTTAACTGCTTATGATTTCACTATGGCTCGGTTAGTAGATGAGGGCGGCGCAGATGTTATTTTGGTGGGCGATTCTGCCGCAAATGTGATGGCTGGCTATGAATCAACTATTCCTATAACCATGGATCAGATGATCTATCATACACAATGTGTGGTTCGTGGGGTGAAAAGAGCTTTAGTTGTTGCAGATTTACCGTTTATGAGTTATCAGCTGTCTTCTAAGCAAGCGTTAGAGGCTGCTGGAAGAATGATGAAGGAAGCGGGTGCTCATGCGGTTAAACTAGAAGGCGCTGATGGAATTTCAGCATCTATTAAACGAATTACTCAGGCAGGAATTCCGGTTATGGCGCATTTGGGCTTAACGCCACAAAGCATTTATCAATTTGGGAGTTATAAAGTACGCGCCAAAGAGGAAGAAGAAGCAGAAAAGCTCATTTCTGATGCAAAACGGGTTGAAGAAGCCGGCGCTTTTGCGGTAGTTTTGGAGAAAATTCCATCTGCACTAGCAAAAAGAGTAACAGAAGCCCTAAGCATACCAACAATTGGTATTGGCGCTGGAAATTACTGCGATGGCCAAGTGCTAGTGCTACACGATATGCTGGGAATGAACGACGGTTTTGAGCCTAGATTTCTACGCAAGTACGCATCTATAGCAAATGAAATGAGAAATGCCGTTACTGCTTACTGTAAGGACGTAAAAAGTGGGGATTTCCCGAGCGAAGCGGAGTCTTATTAATAGCTTTTTTCATATTTAGCTATTACTTGATGAAGTTTTTTCGACATTTTATTTTATAGCCTACAACCACTTCAATAATTCTCAATGTTGTTTATATTGTTCAATCTTTGTTTTATCAAAGCTAAATAAGCCTCAAATGCTGGCTAAACCAATTAAACCCGTAAAGTAGTTAACCCTATGACAAATTTATTTTTCGGAAAAAATGCCCTTTTATTGTTCTTAATTTCGTTTTTTATCATACAATGCACACCAGCAGAAGAGATTGAAAAGTTGGAAAAGTCTCGTGAAGCACTGAAAATTGAGAACGAAAGCTTACAAAGCTCTTTAGACATTCTACAAAAAGACAAAGTTAAGCTAGATTTTTTAGCGCAACGCTTGCAAGGAATTACCGCTGAAATCACCACTAGCATGGGGAAAATTAATGTTGAATTTTATCCAGATAAAGCCCCTTTGCATGTTTTTACCTTTGTTAGCAGAGCAGAGAGTGGCTTTTATGATGGCACCACCTTCCATAGAGTTATAGAGAACTTCATGATTCAAGGTGGCGACCCAAATTCTAAGGACAATGACCCGACAAACGACGGACAAGGCGGCCCTATTGCCATGCTTCCTCATGAATTTAACGATATTAAGCATGTTCCAGGTGTTTTATCAACGGCTAGAGTTTCAGATGTAAATGCCGGTGCTGGTAGCCAGTTTTTCATTATGCACGGTGCTAATACAGGTCTAGATAACCAGTACACTGTTTTTGGAATGGTGACTGAAGGAATGGATGTGGTTAACAAAATTGCAACTACAGCGAAAAATCCACAAGACAGACCTTTGAAGGACGTGCTTATCAAGTCTATTAAGGTGAAGCGATAGGCGAATGCTAAACAGCTTGGTGATAAACTTGGAGCTTTAATTTAATTTTTTTTACTAATTAAATTAGCCAAATTGAAGAGTCGTAGCTTTCACTTATTGCTATTTACTCTTTTTGTGCCTTTATCACTTTGCGTTAGATCTACGACTATGCGAATTACCAAAAAAACCTCCCAGATACAAAAATCTATGTCTCCTACTCGTAAGCCAGCATCAAGCTCTTTATATCTTTTAGCGCTAATCGTCCTTTTTTCTAGCTGTGTAGAACTTGCAAGAAATAGACAAGGCTTAGCAGAGCAAACTAAAGATGAAGTACTTCGTCAGCTTGTTCCCGATAAAAGAGATCTTGTTTTTGAGCCAGAATTATCTTTCGTTGGTGGTGATCAAATCTTACTTACCGGCTATTCCGAAAATCCACAAATTACTGACACCTTAATTCAAGCCCTGAATCAGCTTGGCTTTAGCGTTTCCGATAGTGTTAATGTGCTTCCTTTGCAGAAATTTGTTGCCACCAAGGCCTTAGTCCGACTTTCAGTTGCTAACGTAAAGGCTAAACCTTCCCACTCTAGTGAGCTAGTAACGCAGTTTTTACTTGGTCATCGCGTCAGAATACTAGATGAACAAAGAGGTTGGTACCGAGTTAGAGGACTTGACAATTATTTGGGATGGATTGAAAAAGATGCCGTTCATATTATGTCTACTCAAGATGTATTAGTTTGGAATAGCGCTGCAAAAGCTATGATAGATGAAGAAACCGTTGCTAGAACCAAAGCAGGCGATGTGGCTTTTGACGTATCAAAAGGCGGCGTGGTTATGCAAGGATCTAGAAAAAATGGACTACAAGAGATTATCTTGGCTGATGGTCGTAGAGGTTGGATTCCCGCAAATGCACTTATTCAAATTGAAGAATGGCAAAAAAATCAAATTAAACAGCTTCAAGCAGATTTAGTCTTATCTGATGCTAAAGAACTTCTTGGCAGACCTTATGTTTGGGGCGGAACTTCTATGCGTGGACTTGATTGCAGTGGATTCACCAAAACGGTATTCCTGCAAAATGGCTGGATGTTGCCTAGAGATGCTTCCCAGCAAGTAGAAACGGGCATTGAAGTAGCTTCTGATACCACTGAATTTATGAGCCTGCAACCTGGTGATTTGATCTTTTTTGGGCGGAAAGAAACCCCTACGCAAAAGCAAAGAATTGTGCATGTTGGCATTGCTTTGGGAAATGGCCGAATGATTCACTGCGCAGGATCTGTAAATATTGAAAGCTTAATTGCTGGCGAACCAGATTATAACTCCTACAGAGCTAGGACTTTTGTTACCGCAAAGCGACTTATTGGTTTAGAAAACGAACAGGGTTTCAATTGGTTAACAGAAGCGTCGTTTGATTTGTAGGCATAGTTTAATCCAAAATTTTTCCAAAAAAAAGACGCTAAAATTAAGTTTTAGCGTCTTTTTTATTTATCCTGTTAGCTATTTCCTAAACAGAAACAGCTAAATTTTCTTTTCTTAGCTCTAAAAGCTTTTTCTCCACAATTGGGATATGCTCATCGGTTTTTATCACAGCTTGGAGCTCAGTAAGTAACCTATAAAGCCCAATTTGTACTCTTGAACTAAAAATAAAGTGCCTTGAGCCACGAACTTCTGCTTGTCTTGGGGCAGATTTTATGAATTCCCGAATGGTGTTTTCAAATTCTTTATTCCCAAAATCGAAAGTACCTTTTCGGTATGGCAATGCAAAGCAATCACCAAAGCCATAACAGAATTCCGTAAGTGCTTCTTCATGAATGGTATCATCTGGTTTGTCTTTCAGAATCTCCATGTCAATATATAATTGACGCATCTCAACCTTATCACCATGTAAATGGGTTGGCAATAATCGAAGATATAATTCAAAGAAATCTGGCGGGAAATTCTTTACGCAACCAAAATCGATAATGCCCAAGCGACCATCATCTAAGAAGAGGAAATTCCCTGGATGTGTATCAGCATGAATCATATTACCACGTTGAATTTGCTCGTGGAAGAAGTCCCACATTAGCTGGCCAAAGTTGTTACGCTCATCCTGTGTAGGATTCATGGCCAAAAACTCTTTCATGTGTTTCCCTTTAAGGAAAGTCATGGTCAGTACTTTATTGGTTGAAAGCTCTTCTATCCATTCAGGCGTAGCAAATCGATCTGTATTGTAATTCTTGGCAAAGAAATTAATCTGATTGCCTTCGTTTATATAGTCGGTTTCTTCAAGTAGCTTGTCTCTAATTTCCTCGAAATATTCCTCAATATTACCTTTAACTAAGCGCTTTAAAACGGCTCTGCCCATGCTCAAATCTGAGTCAATGGTTTCACGTACATTGGGATATTGAATTTTTACTGCTAACTCTTTGCCTTCTTTGGAAGTAGCTTTGTGAACCTGACCAATTGATGCTGCTGCAATAGCCTCGCCATCAAATGAAGCAAATAGCTTTTCTGGTGCATCACCCAACTCTTTTTGAATAATTTGGCGAACTAGCGCTTTATTAATCGGCGGAACTTTATACTGCGATTGTGCTAATACATCAACATACTCGTCGGGGAGGTAGCCCTGATCCATGCTCATAGATTGCGCAACTTTTAGGGCCGTACCTTTTAGTCTAGAAAATTCTTTGAACAGCTCGTTTGCGTTTTCTGTGTGCAACTGATTCCGAGAGCTTTGCTCATCTTTCGGATTAAAGCTTTTTCGTACATAATGCTTAGCGTAATTGGTACCCATTTTAAGTCCGGTACGTGCAAAGACTTTACCCCTTTCGAAGCGTGTTGACGGAAAATCGCTCATTAACAGAAGCCTATTTAATTAAAACAAGTGAGAAATTGAGAAGTGGCCAAAGATTGAAGCCAGGTTGATTAATCTTTTTTGCAGGAAAAACTATCAGACCATCTGAATGAAAAGCCTGATTGTTGGAAAATGTACTTAGCCGTATCTACCGCTTTGTCTACAACTTTGCTGTAGAATAGCTCTTCAATGAGTGTACTAAGTTTGTCGGTAAGGGCAATTGTGCGTTCTGCGTCTTCACTTTCGTCGGTTTTCCAGAAATGTAGTAGGTGGAAATATTCTTTAGTTAGCAGTTCGTACGTAAGTGAGCCAATAAAAGGTCTTGCGCTATCGGCGATACGCTCGTCATCTGTAATCCAATGCTTGAGCATTTTTTTAACATCTTTGCCCATACCTTTTGACGTACCATCTTTGAGGACCATCTTGTCAAAGGTGTGATTGAAGAATTCACGCTGTTCGCTAAGCAAATCGAAACTAGCATAGGTGAAATTTTGCATTTTCTCAGCTAGCGTATAGCTTGCAAAATCTTCGATTTCTTTGGTCATTTCTTGGTAATTCTTGACCAAATCTTTGTAGAATGCCTTTAGAATTGACTCTTTTGTTGGGAAATGTTTGTAAACAACTGCTGGTTCTATATCCAATTTCTTGGCGACATTTCTCATGTTGTACTTAGCTTTGTCTTCTAAATACAAATCGATTGCTGCGTTAATGATAGAACTTCTTAAATCAGTTTCTTTTGTTTTTGCCTTTGCCATACAGATTAAACAGCCTTTTATTATTGTTAAATGAAGCGTTTATTAATTTCACTACCATAAACGAAGCAACAGCACTTGGCGTTCATTAGATCTGCGGTAACAGTTAGTAAAGCTACATTAAGAGCAAGTTTAAATTTACATTCTAGCAAAGAACAAACCTTTCCCAAAGTACGTAAATGGCACAACCTATAATTGATACTCAGCATCAATTAGCTGACAGAAGAGATCACTTCTACCTATTGCTATCGGCGCTTTTTATAACCTCTTTGGTTATGGGGAATATTATTGGCACCACTAAGTTCGTGAACTTATTCAGCATCACAATAGCAGATTGGTTTGATTTTTTGGTGCCAGATCTGGTACTGAACAATGGCGTTTATACTATGGCTGTGCCGGTTGGTGTTTTGGTTTACCCGGTTACATTTCTTGCTACAGATTTGCTTTCTGAACTTTACGGTAAAGAAAAAACCCAGCGTGTAATATGGATGGGCTTTTTCATGAATATCTTTTTGATTGCAGCCATGAGTCTAAGCCATTTTTTGCCAGATTCAACAGGAATTAGCGGCGCTACGAGCACATTTGAATCGGTTTACCAATTTATGATTGGCAATACCTTGGCTAGTATGTTTGCTTATTTAACGGCACAGTCTATTGATGTTAAACTCTTCCATTTTTGGAAGAAATTAACCAAAGGCAAACACCTATGGTTACGAAATAACGGTTCAACGATGGTTAGTCAGTTAGTTGATAGTACCGCTATTCTAAGTATCCTATATTTTGCAGGAAACCTTGGTGATGCCGTTAATTCAATAGGTGCGTTAACCATCTTAATCATCAATTCTTATCTATTTAAGTTTCTGTTTGCGCTGCTAGACACACCTATATTTTATTGGGCTACATATAAATTACGTGCTCACTTAGCCATAAATGATGACATTTAATCCTTGATGTATTTAGGTAAATAGCTATATTTCGTTAAACCTTACAATTAGAACGATATTACGTTTTACTATGATTAATGAAAATGCTTTTTGGCGTGAAGTTATGGATCAACTTCCGCAGCTAACTATGGTCTTTAGAATTGATGAATTCGACCAAGCCCACCTTATATTTGTAAACCCTAAAGTTCATAAGCAATTAGGCTATACGCCTAAAGAGTTTGTAATTGAAAGTGAGTCTGATGGTGATCTCAAGCACGTCATAAAATCTATGATTGCAGAAATTGCCCGAAGAAGCCATGATATTGATAAGATTTTGCCAAAACCGGTTACTTTTTTGGATAGATCAGGTAGAGAGCATGATTATCTGTATGATTTTAATCTTTTCCAGACGAAGCAATCTAAAACACCGATGCTTGCTGTAACTTTGCGAAGTGCGCAGGACGGAACTACAACTGCGCAAAACATACAGAATAAGGCTCACCGAGCGGTTGGACAAGATGGACCCGAATTACGTCCAGTAAAGGCGGTTGAGTTACAAGAGCCAATGTTTATAGCGCAATCTCAGGTAATGAAATCGGTTCTTTCCCGTTTTAATGCATTATTAGATCAAAAGACCAACATTTTGTTACGCGGAGAGAAAGGCGTTGGTAAAGGCACCTTCCTACAAAAAGCTATTCAGAAACTAACGGATAGAGGCGTAACCGTTAAAAATTTACGGAGCAATGCCAGCACGTTAAACGACCTGTTTTCTGCTCCATCTGGTACTGCTATTGTTGTGCCAGATATAGACATGCTTTCACAAGAGCAGCAAAATGTATTGAAACAATTAATTCGTGAAAGAAGTCAAGCTTCACTAAGTACTCAATGGCTTGCAACCTCTATTCAAAACTTAGAGACAGAAACAGAAACCGGTAATTTCGACCTAGATTTATTTTACCAGTTAGGATTTAATAGTATAATGATTCCGCCATTAGTTCATAGAAAAGATGATTTAGAAGAAATTCTTTCAACCTATTTAGCTAAAACGGCTTATGTGCTTAACCTTTCTTTACCAAGAATTCCTGCAAGCTTGGTTGATGAGGTATTTACTTATGGACTGAAAGACAATTTCAATGACTTATATCGTTTATTAGCAGAAGGCTTGATAAGTAGTTCGGGAAATGAAGAATATCAACTTCCCGTTTACTTTAAAGGAAATGCAAAATCGTCTGCTAAAAATGGCGTAGATACCTTGACCATAAAGCCCTTTGATCAGACGGTTAAAGAGTATTTAAAGATGGTGTTAAAGCAAACAAATGGCAGAATTTACGGGAAAACTGGCGCCGCGAAGATGTTAAAGATGGCCCCTACAACGCTACAAAGTAAACTTATTAAGTATGGGATAAAGTAAAGCTATGGCCATTTTCCCGAGTGCTTATTCAGTAGATACTGTTGACACACTACTAGCTCGTTTAGACAAACTTGAGCCACAGACTAAAGCGCTTTGGGGGAAAATGAATGCGCCACAAATGCTTGCTCATGTATGTGTAAGCTACGATATGGCTTATGGTATTATTAATGATAAACCAGGCTTCCCCATCAATTTAATTATGCGTTGGATAATTAAGCCTATGGTAGTTGGGCCAAAACCTTACCCCAAGAATGGAAAAACAGCACCGGTATTTAAAATTGTGGACGAACGAGATTTTATGCTTGAAAAGGATCGATTAATCCATAATATTAAACAAGTTCTAAAAGATGGAGAACAAGCCTTTGAGGGAAGGCCAAGCCCAAGTTTTGGGCCATTAACAGCATCTGAATGGAGTATTCTGTTCTACAAGCACTTGGATCACCACTTTAAACAATTTGGCATTTAGCCTGCCTAAAAAATCATTACTTTATCAACGAATAACACACTAAACAAAGATTCAGATAATTATGAAAAATTTTTTTATTATTGGCCTAATTGGTCTTTTCGCACTAGCAGCCTGTTCAAGTAAGGATAGTGAGACCAAAGCATTAGCAGATGCTACTGCAAGCAAAACGAATAGCGCTTATGGCGATCTATCTGTCATTACTGCTAGTGGAGGGGAAACAGGACTTTCTGTTGGAGAAGCACAAGCTTTTTATGTTAATTATATGCAATTAAGAGGCTATTTGGTTGAGTCTGATGGCAGAAATGCGCAAGCAGCTGCCGAGTATATGTCAGAAGATCTAAGAGGCATAAAAGGTGAGTACGCTGAAGATATTGTAGCAAATATAGATATTGTAAAAAACACGCAAAACGTTGATGAGCAACGAGTTGCTTTCGAAAAACTTTCTACTATCCTTTATGAAGTTTTAAAAGTTGTTAAGGTAATAGATACGCCTATTTATGTTCAGCACTGCCCAATGGCTTTTGGCGATAACGGCGCTACTTGGTTAAGTGAAAAGAAAGAAATTAGCAATCCGTATTTTGGTGATGCAATGCTAAGTTGTGGCACTAATCAAGCTGTTATAGCTGCTAATTAAGGCGTTTTAACTTCTTTTATGCTTTTTTTATTGAAGGCTGAATTCTGAAATAGTGAATTCAGCCTTCTTTTTTTTTGGCTGACCAAGCTTAGGGCCTAAAACTTGCAATTCGCACCTTGTAGTATTGATTTGTTTTTTGCTTGACTTTGTTAAATTGTTATGATCTAAAGTATTACTTTTGGTATTACCATTTGAATTATCTAATTTTTGACATGAAAAATGAAAATAAATACTATCCAATTAAAACTGTAAGCTTTAAAGTAGAAGAGCCTCTATTGTTAGAGATTGATAAGAATGCCAAAAGCACCAACACCAATAGAAGTACCTATATAAAAGTAGCTTTGGAAGCATATAATGAGAAAATGCAAGAAGAGCGTTTAGCTGAACAAATGCACCAAGCTTCTTTGAAAATTAGAGAAGACTCTGTAGCGGTATTAAAAGATTTTGAAGCACTTAAATAGATAAATTAGATTAAGTTTTGAATAAGTACGAACAATACGGCTTATGGTTAGCAGACTTGAACCCTCGCTTTGGAACTGAAGTGAGAAAGGTACAACCCGTTCTTATTGTTCAAACCGATTTATTGAACAATATTGGACATCCATCTACCCTGATTTGTCCTTTAACAACAAAGATATTTGCTGACGCTTTTCCGTTGAGGGTATCTGTTCCCACATTAGATAATAAACTGCAAAAAGCTTCTGATATCATGGTTGATCAGATGAGTTCCGTAGACAATCAAAGATTTACCGAATATTTGGGGAAACTAGATTCTGATACTATAAAACTTTTTCAAACTGCTTTAAAACAAGTGTTGGCCATTCCTTAAAAAATAGACCGCTCAGATTTTGTGGTAAACTCTTCTAGAAATTTCATGCCTTTGTATGAATTGCCCTTTTTGTTAAGTCTTGGGCTCCATGTTACAATCGCATATTCTTTGGGATGAATGGCGACAATACCGCCACCAACACCACTTTTACCTGGCAAGCCTACTTTGAAAGTGAATTCTCCAGATTCATCATAAAATCCCGAACTTTGCATCAGGGCATTTACTCTTTTTGTTTGGCTTTTACTAAGAATCTTATCGCCGTTCAGCAGCATTTTACCGTCATTGGCTAAGAATAAAAACAGTTCTGCTAACTCTTTGCAGTTCATTTCAATAGAGCAAAGGCTGTAATAAAAATCTAGCACCTCATTGGGGTCGTTATGAATATTCCCAAATTCCTTAATCAGGTTACATAAGGCTACATTTCTGAAACCTACTGACTTCTCAGACTCTACAATTTTGGGAGAATAGGTTATGGCTGTGTTGCCTGATAGACGTTTAGCATAGGCTAGAAAATCGTCTTTTGGGTTGGCTAAATGACTGATCAAAATATCACAAATAACCAAAGCGCCTGCATTTATGAACGGATTTCTGGGTATACCCTTTTCTACTTCTATTTGTATTAAGGAGTTGAATGCTGTACCAGAAGGCTCTACGCCAACCCTTTCCCAGATCTTTTCCCCCAAAATGGTATAGGCCAAGCAAAGCGATATAACTTTTGCGATACTCTGAATGGAAAACCTTTGCTGATAATTGCCTACACCAAAGTTATTTGCATCAATTGTGGCAATGTATACAGCAAACATCTGTGCATCTACCTTCATTAATTCAGGAATATAGGTAGGCACCGTACCGATATCGTCTATATGCTTGACCTTCTGGTATATTTCCTGAATTATTTCATCAAAATTCATGCTTATCAACTTCTTTAGGCTACTTAGATTCATTATTTACTAGCCGAAGGTATACAAGTTCAGACGAAGTCTACAAATTTAGAGAAAATTTTTAATCATTGGTGTCTGATATAAGTAATAAAAGCGTAGACGATTTATTATGCCTGAATTTCTATTCCACTTACCCTTATAAGTCTTGGTTTAAGAACCATCTATTCTAAAATGCTATGGATTCCGCTAATAAAATAGAACCGTTTTTATTCGTCATTCTTAAACAGCTAATTTCTCTTAACACTTCAACTGCCCGTATTTTAGGCGGACAGGTGAACTTCAAGTTTGGAATAATGTTTAGAGGTAATCATTATAAAATTATGGCTATTGGTTAGTGTATATGAGCTGTAGCGATTTCGAAGCACTAAACTTTCTGCCACCACTAAACCTGATACGAAGCACAAAGCTTCATTTAACCACTGAACCGCCAATTTTTTGCATGTGATGTTAACTGCTGCCATTTATCCAGTTCGTTAAAATTATTCCTAAAATTGTCGATAACACAATAAGAATTAAACTGTACTGCCAGTGGTCTTTTGCTAGTTCAAAAAGCCCTTGTGGATTAATTCCGTAAATGTCATGAAGTTTTGATTTTGTTTTTAAATCATCTTCGGCTGTCATTTTTAATATATTCTCCATTACATCAACTTTTGCTAAAGTCGATTAATGAAGTTTTACATATTCTTTATCGTCAAATGCTTTTGCTTCTTCGTCACCGTTTAGCCAATGTTTAGATGAAATTTTATTCATTTCTAATATTGATGGTAATCTTGGGTGACTAGAATAACCTTTGCCGTATTTGTCGATTAAAAGCCTTGCAAGGTCAAACTTGTTCTCATCTTTGATGTCAAACGTGTGTTTCTAAAATTGTCGCTCTATATTTAAGTGCTTCAAAACCGTAGTTAATGTCACGCATATTCCAATGTATCCATTTGTAGTCTTTATGTTCTTCAACAAACTTGTAAAAATCTTTAAGCATTTCTTTTTCAAGTTGGTCGTAATTACCGTTTATC
>Ga0136588_1000012_pt1 | contig 90259 bp, 84 predicted proteins | sample AntRauMFilla1564_FD_104782 | JGI IMG/M metagenome (GOLD analysis project Ga0136588, IMG submission 104782) | Saline lake microbial communities from Rauer Islands, Antarctica - Metagenome Filla 1 #564 | ecosystem: Environmental > Aquatic > Non-marine Saline and Alkaline > Saline | place... | reverse complement strand
TATAATAACTACATATTTAATGTTAATAAGATTGAAAATCTCTCTATTAATAGTTTTCCACAGTATAAAATTATAAAGTTAAATAGTGAATCTTTAAAGATATTACACAGATGTATTGAAATGATTAAAGAAAAAATAGATAATTTTATATATATGGATATTTCAACAATCATGCATTATATTGAGCACGGTATTTTGCACGTGTATATAGCTGTTAATAATAATAAAAACGAGACTCCATTGGCTGTATATATATTTAAAGAAAACTGCTTCAAATATAAAGACATGAATGTAATTGAATTGACAAATTCAATATTATTAGATAAATCTATTACACCTGAACAATTTCAAGTGTTCTCTCTTGCTACTATAGAGAGAATTTGTAAAGATAATAAAAACATTGGGTATATCTCAATTGAAAACATTTGTGATAACAATATTATTATTAAAAAAATAAAGAATAAAACCATAGAAATACACAAATATCAGAATAATTTTTATTTATATAATTACATTTTATTAACGATCAGTTCTAAGGAGGTGTTTTTTATTATCTAACATATTTACCTACACGCGCGAATGAGTCAACCATAAATATCATAAATACACCTAGGAAACAATATAGAATTAATTCCTCTGTCGCATGTCCAGTCTTTTCATCTTGTTGTTCCTCTAAAAGATGTATCATATAATTTAATTTATCAGTAAACATCTGGTTTTTCCCTGGCTTTGTTTCTAAAGACATCTCATTATAGTATGGGATAAATGCATCTTTATTTTGTAATGTATTAAATGCTTCAACTGATATAGATTCATCATTATTATGTGGGGGTGTATGCTCTTCTTCATTTTGATAATTAGGTGTATAATCATTATATGTTTGTGATTTCGTTTCTTTATCTGTTGGAATATCATAAAGTCCATCGTGTTTCTCATTAGCTGACTCTAAAAATTCCTTAACTTTATTTGTTTTCTCTCTATTACGATTTTTCAAAGTCTGGTTTTTTATTACTCTTTTCTTTTCCTTATTTTGTTCTAATTCGGAATATTGTAAACTCATTTTTGTTATTCTTATAAAAAAAAGAGATATTATTTTAGCAATTAAATTCAAAAAAAATAATACTAAATATATATACAAATGAAATATTGTGCGGAAATATATTTATCAGTTGCTCTACTTTTTGTATTGTTTATTAAACATCCTTTAATTACTCAAATTGCTAATAGTATTTTAGGAAAACTATTCTTATTAACATCTATTTACTTGGTAACACATTCATACGGAATTAAGGCGGGAATATTAACTGTAATAATATCTATAATATTAATGAATTCTGATCTCCTCGAAGGAATTGATGATACTTTAGATGATTCAGAAACTCCTAAAGAAACAGTTAAGGAAACAGGTAATGATGACGATGAAGAAGATGATGAAGATGACGAAGAGGACAAAGACAATCACACAAAGAGCGATCAACTTGATGTAGAAAATGCATTAAAGTCTGATCTTATAACTAAACATTCTGAAGATTCAACCACAGATGAACCTGAACCTGCACCATTGAATGGTAAGACACAAGAGGGGTTTTCCGTATTATAATTTACTTTATTATTTTAAATACTTATTATATATGTTTAAAACAATAATTAATAGTTTAGATTCATTAAACCATAGCACATATTTCGCAGGTATTATGATATTAATTTCCAATATAGCCTCAAAATATATATCCATTGAATTAAGTGAAACTCAACAGGCATACTTACGTAATACTATAGGTCGACAATTCCTTATTTTTACAATAATTTGGGTAAGTTTAAGAGATATTTTTAAATCTCTCGTATTAACAGCTGTTTTCGTTGTTTTAGCAGAATATTTATTCAATGAAAACAGTTCAATGTGTATTATTCCTAAAGAAATGAAAAGAATGAAGCATATTATTGATACAAATGGTGATAATGTTATTAGTGAAGATGAAATCGCAAGAGCATTGAAAATATTGGATAAAGCAAATAGGGATTTTAAACATAGAGAGAAATTAGAACAAGTCAATTATTTTTCTCAATAGATTTAATTCTCTCTTCTAATTCTTCAAGTCTCTTTCTATATAAATCGATTTTATCTACATATAGTGTATCATTTTCTTCTTTTTTATAAAATAATGATGCACCACTACTAATACAATTATACCCTATTTTACCTAAATGATATATTATATCCGCTACTTCATAGACCAAAATACCTAACATATTATATATAAGTAATTAAAAATTGAATATTTAAATACTTATAATCGAAATATATACTACATAAATTAATCATGGAACTATTAAGATTAGAATCATTTGTTCAAGCTACTATTACAAAACGTCCATCTCGACATATTAAATCACCTTATGTTGCAGATATTATTATAGATGACACTGAATATTTAGGTCATACACCGTCATTAGGTTGTTGTGGATTAGCAGAAGCAACCTCATCTGTTTATGTTAGTGAATTGAAAGGTGCAAACACGAAATGTGATTATAGAATTAATGTTGCAAATCTCTCCAATTGTTTAGTTGGAATAGCTCCTAAAATGGCTGAAGAGATTACATATAATGCCTTAAAGTCTAATCTTATACACGGGTTAAATGCTACTACTATTGTGAAAGAAAAGAAAATAATGAATTCACGATTTGATTTTATAGGTGAATGTGACGATAAAACAAAGTTTATACTTGAAGTTAAAAACGTCCCACTTACTAAAACAAGGGATGGAAAAACATATTCATATTTTCCTGATGGTTATAGAAAGAAAAAAACAGATACTATTAGCGAACGAGCACTCAAACACGTTAACGAATTGAAAAATATAAAGATTGCTCATCCTGATATGAGGTGTATATTATTATTTGTTTTACAAAGATGTGATTCGGAATGGTTCGAAATATATGATGAAGACCCTATTTATAAGGATGCTGTTAGGGACGCATGGTTGAATGGTGTAGAGATTAAAACACTTCAAGTTAAATGGGATAAACACGGTATATGCAGGTATCATTCAAATACATTACCTATAATTTTATACGATAATTGTAATTTATATTTATAAATTCTATAACTTTTATGTTTTTTTCAATTTATATTCAAGAAATCGAAAAATGGACAAATAAATGTCCAAAACTGGGATTCTCAAAATGAAACCCAAAAAAACGTTTAAAAGTTGATTTTGTGACCATGAGGTAAGAAATTCATTTCAGTAGTTGACATTTTTTGTGACGTTAACTAAAAAATATAGACAAAAATCAATTTAGACATTTATTTATAAAAGTATAAATAAATGGACAAAACTACTCAAAACTACTTATACATTGATACTTTTGTGACTGAAAAAAAAAATGGATTATACGAGTGTCATAAATGTAATCATACCACTGCGATTAAGTCAAACTTTCTAAAACACGTTAACACCATAAAACATGTATCAGGTAGAAGTAGAAAACTACTCAAAAGTAGTGATACTTTTATCACATGTAAGTGTGGTCACAAATCAAAAACGGACATTTATTTTTTACAGCATATTGAAAATTGTCTGATACTTTTGAAAAAATGTCCAAAAACGAAAATGTCCACAAATTTAAAATGTAAATTTTGTCAATATACAACGAATAATTATTCTAATCTTTTAAAACACAATTCCACACTGAAACACATAACAAATGTTAATAAACATAATAATACAGAGGATGTAGACCGTCTTGAAGGCATAGTTCATAAATTAATAGAACATAATACGAAACTATCAGATTGTATAAGGGATACATTAGAATCTCAAACAGCAGTAATACATGATATAGCAACACAGCCGAAAATAATTCAAAATAATAATTCATTTAATTTAACAAACTATCTTGAAGTCAAATGTAAAGATGCACCAAATATTAGCGATTTTATAGATAGACTCGATATTAATTATGACGATTTGGTTGAAATTAAAGAAAATGGATACATATATGGCATGGAAAAATCCCTGATCACAGAATTATCAAATCTCGATGTATGTAATAGACCTATACAATGCACTGATTTAAAAAGAAAACAGTTTTTCATTAAAGATAAAGAAGAATGGGAAAAGGATGACGAATGTAAACGCGTAAATAAATTACTTAGCGATATAACCACTAAACATATCAAAGCATTACAACAGTGGAAAATATTGAATCCTGATTGGTTAGATAATGATAATAAATTAAATATGATAACCGATATAACAACCGAAATACTAAAGGGTTCGGGTAATAATGGTCTAAAGTTAAAAAGAAAATTTATAGATAAATTAAGTAAAGCAGTAAAGGTAACAAAATAATTATACATCTACATCAAATTCAATATGACACATACCACATTGAATTTTATCAGAAGCACCATCCCAATATTGACCGGAATCACATGCTGGACAATTTTTACAGAATTTTTTACAAACCCATGAAGTATGACTTCCATCAGGTTTCATTGTAACAACTAAATGTGATAAGTAATTATTACCCAATTCAGTTATATCGTCACCACATCTGAAGCAGAAATGAGTTCCACATCCAGGTGAATTACAAACAACTTTATCACAAGCGTCATCCTTTGATGTTAATAAATTACATGTGGGACATTTGCGTGATTCATGAAGTCCCAAAGCTGCCTCTACTTGTTGAAGTTCATTATTTGATATATCACTAAATACAGGGGGTGGAGGACATTTACGTAACATTTTAGAATGTTTATGTCTTTTTTTATTATAATGATCATGTTTACTATTTCCACAACGTCCACAATTAATCTTATCACATTTAGGACATGTATGATGTTCAAATATAGTAGTTTTTTTCTTATCAATCATATTTTTGGACTTTTTATATGTAATATTTAATGATTTAATTCCACAAGAAAAGCAGGTAATCTTATGCAATTCCATATAAATATTTTTAGTTTTAGTTCCAATCTTTGTGATTTTAATTGGAATCTTGTTTTTTTCATCCAAAATAGTATATAATATCGACTTAATAAATGTTTTATAATACCATTCATGCATATATTTATAGTCATCCAATTGATTTAAAATCCATGCAAGTGTTGAGAGATTTATATTCTTATTACATCTGTTACACCCCATATATGAACACGGACATTTAACTTCTATTACGGGAACTACATAATGTCCTGGAATTATAGTAGAAGATAAGTCGTAATTATAACCATGTATTTTTCTTGTTTGTGGATTATCAAATGAGATAGACTTCCTATATGGACCTATTGTTCTGTATATTGCCGAAATGACTAGATGATATTTATCTAAATTATCAGGTCTTTTTAATGGTATACCAAATTCGGATAATATTTCCCATTTAATACGTAAAATTTTATTCATTTCATGATATGGTAGATTCTTAATATACATTAGATAATGCTTTAACATGCTAACATTGAGTCCACAAGGTGATTTACACCGGTTTGATTTTGGATGCATAGCTATAGTTCTATCTTCACACTCAATAGATTTATATAATGGAAAGAATGTTGTCAATCTATTAATATCTACATAACAACTTTTAATTCTAGCAGGTCTACTTGATGATTCAATAAGGAAACCAAAATCATCGACTTTTAATGAATCAATAAGTATTTTACTTTTATTTTTACGATTCTTTCGAGACTTGTATAGATATGTTCTAACCGAATGAAATATTGAATGAATCATATAATTATTTTCTATATCATGATTCATTAAATTAAATGTTTTCCCTGCCTGCTTTTCAATAATGAAATATTTACTTTTGACATTTTTTTGGATATGTGTGTTTCCTAATTCGACTGGAATATTCATTATAGATTGTGTGTATGATGAATATTTATATACTTATTAAGAATCAATTTTGTATAAAAAAAATGTATAATTATCATTCGATAGAAATCCGAAAATATTATGATTTTAATCACAATATAGTCATTAACTGTTTGCCAACGTATTGTCTAGTCATGGTTAATTAGACCATATGTAGGTGGAATTACCCGTTTTATTTATATTACCTACTTTAGACATATACGTAAAAGGCCAACAATCATTTCATATCGAATGTTATATGAATTACTTAACACAGTATTTTCGCAGTTCCACACATCTGGTATATTCAGAAGAGAAACATCCCAAGTTTGAACCGCGAAATTATACCTATGTTAACTAATTCATATAAATTTATTGATGATCCCTTTTACAATAACATTATGTAAATCAATTTTTTTTTGAATTAAATGTCCAGACTGACTGTGTTTCTCTCAGAACGGGGTTTTCTTTTAGATTTTCTTGGAACATTATCAGCATCCTTGGAAATAGATTTTAATTCCTCAATACTAATTGTGCTTCCATTTTCCATTTTAACCTCTTTAGGTTGTGAAATGTTATTTGTTTTGTTTTTAAGTCCACTTAATAAATCACTTATATCACTTGGTCCCTTCATATCGGGTCTATTGCTTCTCTGTTGTTGTTGAGGAGGTGGCTGATTAAAAGAGCCATAACTATCGTTGATATCTACGGTGTCATTAAATTGGGGATAACCTCTATCCATACCAACATCAGTTGCGTTTGTTCTGGGACCTGGTGGTAAATCTACGCGTCTTTGTGATTGTTCTGGTTTCTCAAATTTATTATTACTATTCATTACACCGTCCATAAATTGACCGAAACCCGGATTAGATTCACCCATTGTATTTGCCGCAGCTTGTGTAAATTGTTTCATTAAATCGGGGTTTTGTCTCATAATATCTTCCATTCCTGGCATACTGGATTTAAATAATGTGTTCGTCATATTCACCATAATACCACTACCGGCGAGTTGCATTAATAGAGAAATTTCGGGTCCTGCTTTGATAGAGCCAGAATATTTATGATGAAGTTCTTCAAATACATCATCAAAATCATCTATATTTTCACTCACAGATTCACCCCATCCGTCTAAATCAATTCCAAACCAATCAGTATGACTATTAAATGTTTCCAATCCTCTAACCAGAGCCATCATTGCATGACCCTGCCATTTAATACTAGATTTCTTTTTCTTATCCTCAATAATATTATCATACTCAATTTTAATGTCTTCATATGAATCCTCTTGTGTGAATTGTTTAGATAAATGTTCACCCTTTCTTTTAAGCTGTTCTAGTCGTCTAAGATATTTTGATTTGAGAGTTTTTTTCTGATCACTTGTCATAGTAGGACCAGTATTTTTAGGAACATTTGCCTCGGGATTAACAGGAATTTCATTGAATTTTTTATAACCATCCCATGTTGTATCTTTAGACGTGTCATTTTTTGGAATTTTAATAGGAGGAGGTTCATCGAAATTGAGCTTAATATTAGATTGTTCAATAGGCTTATCGTCGCTAGATATAGTATTTTTGGGTGTATTTGTTAAATTATTAAGTTCATCCTCAAGATTATTGAGGTCATCTATATTAATCTCGTTTTTTTCGGAGGAAGAAGATGAAGAAGATGAAGAAGATTTCTTACTATTATTCATTAACATTTCAGCTCCTGGGCCAAAATTTACGGATTTTGATTGGGATAACGTAGGAGATGATGGTGTTATTTTAATTGATGGTGATGACTTGTTTATGTCAATCTTCTCAAAATCTAAGTTTATAATTTCAGGGCTATTACTCATTCTTATGAATTAATAAGAACATATAATTTTAAGTATGACGCACTAAATAATATATAAATGAATTAAATAGTAAAAAAATACATTCCTTGTAAAAAAGCATCTGCCAGGTCATCTTTTTTGGTATGTTTATTAAAGAAATCTGTCCATTTCCCGGTATCAATGTATTTAATGAATTTAGTATTAATAATATTGATACTATTATTTTTCCGTTCTTTATAATTGAGTTTACCTAAATTAAATAGTTTAAGTTTATTAATTGAGGATATAAATTCAATGTTTTCAATATTTTTCATTAAGAAATATTGGGCTATCATACCTTGTATTGTTTTCATTCGTATTGCTAAAGGACCTATCTGATTTTCTATTATTATAAATTCAATTGTAGAGAGAATATCATTAAATTCATGGTCGAATTTATGAATCATATTTTTGCCAATAGTAATTAAAGAAATATCTCCTTTCTTGGAGGGTTCCTTTATAGATGATATGATATGTTTATTGTGTTTTTCCATCAATCTCTCTATGATATCCTTTTTTTTCAGTTTAATTTCAGAAACATAGAGAGATTGTAGTTCTTTAATGGGAGTTTTAGTGTATGTCTTTTTGATTTTATCATAATTTGATTTGGTTATATATGGTTCAATCTTGGAATGTTTTGTGCATAAATACTTACCGCTAATGTCTTTATATACTGCGCTGGATTTGCATTGGGATTTGTTTTTATTTAATAAAGAACACGTTATTTTCTCTTTAATATTCACTATAGTTTGATGTGTAGATAAATCTATGATTCCCCATTTTATGATGTGGATATTATCTAAATAATTGGCTAGATTATCCTTTATAAGAACATCCTTATTTATTTTCGAAGGTGTTTCCATAATACAATAAGAGAGATTTTTAATGCCTACATCGAAACTGATAATACGAACCATAGTATATTATGAAAGAATAATTTTATTATCTTATAATATATATAAATGAAAACATCTTGTAAAGTTTCATGTGGTATAAGTGCAATGTTCTTAATAGGGATGATATTTATGACACTAACTGTTGATAAATCAACAATGGCGAATGATTTTAAAAAGACATTAGACGAATCTTTGAAAGAGAAATATGCGGATATAGTTGTTCATAGAAGAAACATATATTTTACAGGATTTCTATTAGGATTTATTTTATCGTTAGTAGTAATATCATGGAAAACATATAATAATGTAAATTTATCCCCTTTAATATTAATGTGCACAACAGGTGCGATAACATTTGTAACAACATATTTCTATTATATTCTCTCTCCAAAGAAGGATTATATGGTCAGATATTTGTTCAAGAAGGAGCAAAGGGAAGAATGGTTAAACATAAATAGGAACATGAGTATTAAATATCATGGTGGTTTATTATTGGGATTATTGTCGGTAATAGGATTTAGTTACGGGATTGGCTCATAATAGGCGCTGAAAGACGACTCTGTAATTGTTCTCTAGAGAGATATAAGTTTTTCAAATCACTGGTTTCATAGCCGTATGGTTGTGTGCCATCTCTAACAGATTTATATAGATATTTACCGTTATTAGTGTCAACAAAAAGAGGACTTCCATATAAAGATGTGCCGCAGTTATCGAGAGATTGTTTATTATTTGTTTTCATTAAAGATTCGCCATTTTTAATTAAAAACTGTCTATATTGATAATTAGATTGAATTCTTTGTTTATTCATAAGTATTTCATTTTGTTTACATGCGGGGTCCCAATTAGCGAAATTTCTCCCATCACTCATTAAAGGTGGTGAATTAAAGTGAATATTATTAGTTGCATTGTAACAAGTAGCCCAGCTCATTTTTACTATACAAAGAGAAAATATAATATTTTAATCTAATAGCTCTATTAAATCTTTTTTCTTTAATTTTTTAGGGTCATCATGAAGATTTTTCTCTGATACAATATCCCTTAATTGTGTAACTGACAACTTTTTATATGAAATATCAGGCTTAGTATCTGTAACTTCGTCGATGTTATCATGTTCTTCTTCAACAACAACTTCAACTATATTATCATGTTCTTCTTCAACATCATCATCAACTATATTATCTTCAACAACATCTTCGTCGGTATTATCTTCAACACTTTCATGTGTATCTAATTTATCAACAATAACTTTTGTGTCAAGTTTTAAAATCTCTCCATCATCATTATATACAGATTCAGATATACTATTAGAATCACTTTGATCAGATTCGGAATCAGACTCAGACTCAGATTCAGACTCGGATTCATTATCAGAAACTTGAATTAAAGGGGGCTCTAAAGTTAAATGTTTAGTTTCGCTTAAAACCATATTTTGAGGCTCTTGTTTTGGGGGTGTATGTTCCATCCTATTTTTATCTAAATCGTCGCGAATAATATTGACTAAAGATTGAACTTTAAAATTCATATCATTCATTTGTCGTCGCATATAAAAAAATAGCAACACACCAATTAATAGAGTAAAACCAATACTTATAGATAGACCTAAACTAAAAATCATACCAACTATTATAATATTCATATATTAATTTTATATTATTTTCAACGCATTATAACTTCATAATCATAACTTTATATCATATCTATAATTTCATTTGGATAATTCATATCTTTCAAAACACGTATAGCTCCATTTATAGTGGAATATCCATTTCCTAATTTATATGTATATTTATCATTACTAACAATCATGTGTTTTTGACTATATTTTTTATCTGTAAATAGTTTAATATCATCGAAGTGAGTAGTTAATAATAAATCAACATTATAGTTTTTAAAATATTTAAGTAGAGAGATTGCTGATTTTTGTGCCTCATCTGGATTTGTTCCGCTAAACAATTCATCGAAAATACAAAGAGTTTTCGATTTTTCTTTATTCTCTCTTAAGTAGTTAATAATATCTAAACATCTTCTTGCTTCTGCTTGAAATAAACTATCTCTACCTGAAGTATCGGGTATATTAATATATGAAAATAGTTTATCGTATGGCATAATAGTGCATTTTTTATAACATCCACAACCAAATTGTTGTGTTAATAGAACGTTAATGAATATAGTTTTCAATATAGTTGTTTTTCCAGAAGCATTAGGTCCTGTAATAATAATTTTCTTATCAAGAGAAATATCATTTGATACGATATCATCTTGACCAATATAGAATGGATAATAACCTTTTATCATGGAAGTTTTCTTATTTGATTTTATAGATGCTAAAGAAATGGATTTATCTTTAAATCTCTCTACTAACCCTAAAAGATTTGAAATATATCCAGTGAATCCGAATGAATATAATATAGTTTGATTAGTATAATCATCTGTAAAAATAGTATGGAATGAATGCATCATATTGCCAACATTATTAATATTATATATAGAGAATTGATCAGTGTGTATATTAATTTTATTGTTAAGAATATTTAAATATGTGAACATATCATCTGTAATAGAGAGATTATGATTGCCAGATTGAGATTCTATAATCTCTCTAATATTACTTGAATGTTTGATAAATTCCTTGGTATCATAGAGATATGATTGTATAAAATAGGTATTTTTATAGAATTTAATACAACTCAATATGTTTTGATAAATGGTGAATAAATAAATAGAGAAACTTGCCGCAGCATATATTTTTGTATTAATATCAACACATCCGTCTTCCCCACAGAAAGATTTTATAACTGCACCGATTGAATGATTACTTAATTGTTTCAATAATAGAGATTTATATAGTTCAAATGAAATATCTTCGCTCATAGTTAATTTAATAATAAAGAATGGAATAATCATTAATAGAACAGGTAATAGTATATTAATCAACGGGCTTGCTATATTATAATATGTCATTGCCTGTAAGAATAGCGGATAAGTATTTAAATTTTTAAGATGGCTCCAAGAAATATAATCGAATTTATTCAAAAAATCTTCATTGTTTAAGGATTTAATTTCACCCCATTTTTGATAGTAATTATTAACGTTAATAATACTTGTATTTAAAGATGTTTTTTTATCATCAGAAAGTTTAGAAAGTTTTTTAATAATTTTCTGTTGAGACTTTAAAAATTTCTTATCAGACGAGTAGTAGTTTTTCCATTTTTCCTGGATAATTTTACCCAATTCAGTATTATCTTGAAATAAAAGTGAATATGGGTTGGTTTCATTATTGAGTTCTAAATCATTCAATACATCTTTATCGACAACTATATAGTCAGTTTCTTCGATAGGCAATTTAAAAGTATTTAAAATATCGTCTTTATGCGTCATATAAAAAATAGAATTTATTAAAATATTTTATTTTTTACGATTAATATGTTTTACGATTAATATGTTTAACTGATAACATTTGCGAAATCTGCTGGGAGTTCCTCAATCTGTGTATTATACCATTGCTCAATCTCTTTCATATTGAATGTGTCGCGTTTAGTAAGGAAGTTAATGGAAAGTCCTTTTCTTCCCCAACGACCACTTCGACCAATACGGTGAATATATTTATGTTTATTCTTTGGAATATCGAAATTAATAACGACGCTGACTTGCTGAACGTCAATACCTCGAGCTGTGATATCAGATGAAATCAATACACGATGTTTTCCAGATTTAAATTCCTTAAATGCGACAGACCGTTCCTCATGTGTCATATTACTATGAATACAAATTACAGGGAAATCATCTGTTTTCATGGCAAAATGTAGATCTTCAACACGCTTAACTGAATTACAATAAATAATTGTTTGACTAAATGTAATATTATGAAAGATATCCTTCAAAACGGCGTATTTACTCTGATCATCTTCGACTGAAACATAGAATTGTTTGATACCATCTAGAGTAAGCATATCTGCATCAACGAATACTTTTACAGGATCACGCATGAATTTATCAGCCAATTCTTTAACTTCCTCAGGCATTGTTGCGCTAAACAATGCAACATTTACAGTGCTAGGTAGAAATTGAATGATATTATAGACTTGTTCCTTAAAACAAGATGACAACATTTCATCTGCTTCATCAAGAACGATTAGTGAAATATTAGATGTATCTAGCCACTCACGTCGCATCATATCATGAACTCGTCCAGGACATCCGACAATGATATGTGGAACTTTTTCTGGATTAGTAAGAATTTCACGGTCTTCATCCATCTTAGTTCCACCAATGAGTAGATGAGACCTAAATTTACAAAATGTTCCAATTGAATCAGCAACAAATCGATTTTGCTGTGATAGCTCATGAGTTGGTGTAAGAATTAGAATCTGAGGTGCATTAATTTTTTTATCGATAGTGCTTAAAGCACCAATAGTGAATGCTCCAGTTTTACCTGTGCCCGATTGTGCTTGACCGATTACATCACGTTTTTGGATAATAGGAATAATAGTTTTTTTCTGGATAGGACTAGGTTTCTCAAATCCAAACGCATAGATACCGCGTAGGATACTAGCGTCAATGTCGAGATTATCGTCATCCCAGTTTTCAAAAGTTTCGTGTTTGCTATCTTGCTGAATATTAGTAGTGCTCATGTCTGTTATAGTTAGTGTTATTTCTTTAAGCAATAACCAAATCAATTTTATAAAAAATTGATATAAAGATAATCTGATGATGTATAACAGTTAACAAACAATGACATCGCAAACTATTAAATACACACTACCCCAATTTCAACAGATTAAAGATGAAGGATTTTCATATGATTTGCCCGAGTATTCGATGGCGTTAATTAATAAGATTTCTAAACAAGTTGGTGCACCATCATATATTAAAACACCTATTTTTCGAAAAAGTCGCCATCTTCCAGAAAATGTGGCATTTGATCCAATTGATAATCCACGTAAAATTCGCAATAATAAACGTGGTGGTCATGGAGGTGCTCGTGAAATGAATGATGACGAGTGGGAAAGTGTAAGAACATTTGAGACGACAAAATTTGACGAAGTAAAGGATGAGATTGAGAAATCATTGAATGATATTCGTGGACTTCTTAATAAGCTATCTGAATCAACATATGATACAATTAAAGATGATGTTATGTTATTGATTATTGAATTAGAGAGTAAGAATTTATTGAATATTGATAATGATGAGAATAACATGTGGAAACGTATGAGTGAGCTAATTATGAATACAAGTTGTTCAAACGCATTTTATTCAAAACAATATGTGAGATTATTGAAGGATATTTCGATTAAATATAGTTCGATTACTGATGGGTTTAGTGAGATTTTGGATAAATGTATGAGTGATTTCTATACTATTGAATATACTGACCCGGAAGATGATTATGATCAATTCTGTAAAAATAACAAGGATAATCTTAAACGTCGAGCTCTTTCAACATTTGTTTGTAATCTATATAAAGAACATATGATTAAACCGGAAGAATACGCGAAAATTCTATATACACTAATTGATTCATTTGAAGAGACAATTGAGAAACCTGGTATGAAAGGTGTTTGTGAGGAATTTAGCGAATTAATTTATAGTATTATTGGTGATGCACATGGACCTGTATATAGCATGAGTTCTTTCGATGAATATATGACTAAGATTCTATTAATTTCAAAAATGAAAGCAAAAGCACATCCATCTCTAACAAATAAAGCAATATTTAAACTTTGTGATATTATTGACGATTTTTGTGATATTTAACTATAATTATAATGTAAATATATAATATATGATAACATCTAAGATTGACTCATCTGTTAAATATAAGGAGGATAAAATATGTGAAACATGTGATAAACGCATTGAATCTGATGCAATATTATTAACTATTAATGATACAGATGTTATAACAATAATTGGAAAACCAGATATGAAATATTTGGATAAGGATATTGTTTTTTTTCCAGTATATTTAATGAGTGATGATAAATTCATATCGAGAATAGGTATATTCGAAATACCTAGTGATTTTTTGGAATCCGTATATTCTAATAATGAATTAAATATTGAAATACTTAATGACCCATTGATTTTTTCATTTGTTAATAGAGAATATCTCGAACAATATAAATATGATGATGGAGATGACGATAAAGATGATGGATATGAATATAATAGGGTAAAAGATGATGATAGTGAGGATGAATACGGTCAAGTTGAAGATGAATTTGTTGACCAATTAGAAAGGGATGCTGATAAGGATTTGTTAGATAATTATGGATTTGATACAGTTGAAGATGAGGATGATGATGAGGATTTATTAGATAATTATGGATTTGATACAGTTGAAGATAAGGATGAAGATCACGATAAGGATTTGTTAGATAATTATGGATTTGATACAGTTGAAGATGAGGAAGATAAAGAAGTATATTACGAAGAACCAGAATATCTAGATGATAGTGATAAAGATGGGGAGACAGATGATAGTGATAAAGATGAGGATACAGATAGTGAGGAGGAGGAAGAATATGTTGATGATATTGATGTAAAAGATTTTTCTATAAGTCCAGACACACCTGAAGAGGAAGATGATGAAGGAGAAGATGAAGAAGAAGATGAAGATAATAAAGAGAGATATAAATTAATACTCGATGATTTAGTAGAACAAGACATAAGTGAATATAAAATTAATCAAACATATAAGGATAGTTTGCGCGAAAAAAGTGTGTATGATATTCAAAAAGGAAAACATTGGTTAAATAAATTATATAAAGATAATAACTTTAAAGTTATAGATAATGAAGGCGGAGGGGACTGTTTTTTTGCAGTTATAAGAGAAGCATTTAAATCAATAGGAAAGTCATTAAGTGTTGGAACAATAAGAGATATATTAGCTAACGAAGCTACTCAAGAAATATTCGATAATTATAAACAAATTTACAAATTTGTGAAGACTGAAATGAATGATAAAAAGAGAGAAATGAATAAAATATTTAAGAAAAATAATGATTTAAAGAAAAAACTCAAAGATATGTCAGGGGAAACAAAAACAGCAAGACGTGTAATTTCGGATGAAAGTAGAAAACTAGTCGAGGAATATAATGAAATACTATTAGAGTATAATGAGTCAGAGAATATGATGGAAGAATATCGGTTTTTGAATGGAGTTGATACATTAAGTAAGTTTAAAGAAGTAATTAAATCGTGTAAATTTTGGGCAGAAACATGGGCTATATCAACAATAGAAAGAGTGTTTAATATAAAGATGATAATTCTCTCGACCGAAAAATATAGAAGTGGTGATTATAATAGTATGGTAATGTGTGGACAATTAAATGATGAAATTTTGAGAACACGAGAAGGTGGATTTACACCAAAATATTATATAATGACTGAATGGAGTGGTAACCATTATAAAACAGTTGAATATGATGGGAAGAAGATGATGGAATTTGAGGATATACCATATGTAATTAGAGAGAATATAGTAAGTAATTGTTTGGGTAGAGGAGATGGTCCATTTGGAATTATAAACAAATTCAAGACATTTGAAAGTGAATTTAGAGATGAAAAAATCAAGATTGATAAAGAATTATCAAGTATATCATTATCGGGAACAAAGACGCGCAAATCGCGCTCATCAAAGGGAGCAAGTAACCCTAAAACCCGTCGTAAAAATAGGACCTTAGTAGTAGATAGTTTAACTTAAATTTTAATATCCATATTTATTATGAGTATTAAAATTAAACAATATTTTGAGGAATTATTTAATGTAATTTCGGATTCAAAGAGTAGTGTTAATTCATATAAAATAAATAAATCATCATTTACAGGGGTAAAAGTATTTGACAAATCTCTCTATAATAGTTCTTTTATTCCCCTAAAAATAAGACGAAGTGTAGAAAAAGATTGCAAATATACATATAATACTGAGTTAGTAATTGGTATTAAACAACATAAGATAAATGTATATATTTATAGTGAAAATCCTATTATAATGATAGATGAGATTTTTGATTATATTAATGTTGTATTGAATATGTTGTATAATTATAGCTCAGATATGTGTGTTAAAAATAGGACTATACACTTAATAATGTTATCTATTCCAAAATGTAAACCTAGAAATAGAGAGATTATATCTCCAATAAATGTTAATAGTGCTGTAACAACAGGTTGTAATTTGAATAATGAGATAATAATTTTTCGAGAAGAGGAATGGTGTAAAACTCTAATACATGAGTTATTTCATTCTCTTGGTCTGGATTTCTCTCTAGAATATAATAAGAATCATCTTAAAATTATGAGGGAAACATATAATATTAAATCGAAATTTCTTATTTTTGAAACATATGCTGAAACTATGGCAACATTGATATATATTTCATTAATATCTTATAATTTATCTGAAATATATAATCAAAATAGAGAGAATATAATCAAAGAATATATATATTATTGTCTAAGTATACTTAAAGAAGAACAAGAATTCTCTCTTAAACAAATGAAATATATCTTAGATTATAATAATACAACTATAAAATCAATACTAAACATGAATATTGATAATGATTATAGAGAGAATAGTAATGTATTCTGTTACTATATCTTAAAGACCGGATTGTTGATGAATATAGAGAATACAATAGAATGGTTAAACATGAATAATTGTAATATATTTCAATTCAACAATGAAAAAATAACAGATTTTATAGAATTAATAGAGAGAAATATGAAATTAATACAACATATAAAGTTACCAAAATATGTTGATATATCAACAATGCGAATGGTGAAGAATGACATTTTTTGAATATAAAATTGATGTTTTTAATAATGAAAAATTAATATTAAAAACATAGTTATTATAATGGGCGTAAAAGATCTGAATTCTTATCTTAGTAAAAATTGTAAAGATGGAATTATTAAGTGTAATTTAAGTAATTTAAAAAATAAAACAATCGTTATTGATATATTTATCTATATTTATATGTTTATGGCAAATGATAACGTATATGAGAGTATTTTTAACATGTGTTTTAAATTTAAGAAATATAATATAACACCTATATTTGTGTTTGATGGAAAGACACCAAAAGAAAAACTTGAAGAAGTAAAGAGTCGAAAAGTAAAAAAACTAAAGGCTAAAGAAGAATATGATAATCTCTCTATTAAACTCGATGAAATGAAACAAAAAGGATCATATATTAATGATGATTATAATCATATTAAGAATAAGATGAGACGATTAAAGCGTTCATTTGTCAAAATAACAGATGATATTATTTCAAATACTAAAACATTAATCTCAGCATGTGGATTTAATTATATCCAAGCTCCATTTGAGGCAGACCCGATATGTGCGAAAATTGTGAAAGATAATATGGCTTACGCGGTAATGAGCGAAGATATGGATTATTTTGTATACGGTTGCGATAAAATTATTCGTTATTTTAGTGTAATTAAAGAAACATATGTTGAATATGATTATAAAACAATTCTCTCATCGATTGATATAAGTGATGAAATATTTAAACAGATTTGTATCTTAAGTGGAACAGATTATAAAGGAGAAAAATTTTCAATTGATAATAATATTAAATATTATAGAGAGAATAAAGAAAGTATTGATTTAAACAAATCAGATAAATATTATTATTTCAAAGAGAGAAGTCTCGAAGATACATCATCGCTAATTAACGTATATGAACAATTTAATATAGATGATGTTGAAATTAATGATATCGATAAAAATGTAATTAGGTTTACATTTTCATGGTATAATCAGTTTGATATAATGAAAATACTTATACATGAGGGGTTTGTTATGGTTTAAAAATAAGTATTTGAATATCTTTCTTACAATAAAAAATGTTCTATAAATCCTTTTGTTTAATAATTTTTTCTAACATACGGCTCAACAATTAAAATGCTTTCCAACAGACAGACATATCAGAATATACCCCTAGTTTCTTTGAAAACTCGATATTATCAGGATGTAATAATGTTTCAAGTAGTTCATCAAAAACATGAGAAAACGATGATTTATGTTTTTGGTAGTATAAAATATCAACTTGTGTTTCGTAATCGTATGTAAATGGATTATCATAAACATCAACATGTTCCCAATGTTTATCTAGATTATCCTCAATAATATCTATTGTAATATTAGGGTTTTTATAAAGATATTTCCAATTCCAAGGTTTATCAGGATTATCTTTAATTATTTCCATATTGATACTGGGGTTCATAGAAAGATATTCCCAATCCCAAGGTTTATCAGGATTATCCTTAATATTATCCATAGTGATACTGGAGTTCAAAGAAAGATAATGCCAATCCCAAGGTTTATCAGGATTATCTTTAATAGACATAAGTGATTGTATTACGCATTAATTAATATTTATATTAATTTCAAATTTAAAGTTTACTATTGTTCCATTTACCTCGAACAAATACAGAATAAGTATTTGAATATTATTAAATTAATTAATTTAAAATTTAATAATATTTTATAGAATGTTTTTATTTAAGCAGTTGCCTCAACAGCAGGGGTTGCCTTGTAAAAGTGATGCTTGATGAACTTCTGAAGATTGAAATAAGTGAGCTCCTCAGTCTTGCTGATATTCAAGAGCTTTCGAAGCTTTCCATCGGCGATAATTCGACGCCCATTCTCAGGGTCAGCGAGCTTGTTAGCCTTAATATACTGATTAATCTCCTTTGTTACCTCAGTTCGTGCCATCTCAACACCCTTCTCCTTTCCTAGGAAAGTTGCGAGCTCGGGACTGATTGGAGTTGGCTTGACGAAACCACTGGGCTTTCGGTTAGGGTTCTTTCGCTTTCGGCTTGCCTTCTGTGCTGCCTTAACCTCTCGCTCACTGCGGGTTCGTAGTGCCTTGACATGGTTACTAAGCTTGGTAATATGAGTTCGCATTGCGGTAAGCTCAGTGACAAGCTCGTCGAAATCATCACGAAGAGAAGGACCAGTTGGGGTCTCCTCGACGACTGCGTTGACAGTCTCAGTGGTAGGTGCGGGGGTAGTGGTGGTAGAGTCAGTTGCTTTAGTTGATTTGCGTGCCATGTTATTATACTATACTAAGGGGTGATGTTTTTAAGTTGTTTATGAGGTCAAAATATATATAATTTATCATACATGGATAATGGCATGTATTAATGATATAAATACAATTAAAAAAAATCATGTTCTGATACAGATTGATATAGCCATGGCATTACTGACGCAGCTTCTGAATTAACCAAAGTGAGTGCGGAAAGACAATAATGACAACCGAGAACGTTTGACGAGCAATCAACTCCTGTAAAAATCATGGTTTCCATTACTTTAATTGCGTCTTTCTTAATACGTTCAAAAGTTTGTAATCTAAAAAGAGTGAAATTAATATGACTAAATGGATTTCCATAAGGTGGTGAAATTTCTCTCTTTATTTGATCTGATAATTGTAATCTATAATTCCATATATCGAATAGTTGCATAACAAATTTAATCAAATTTTCCCTGTTTAATGTATTAAACCATTCAGTATTTGTGTAATTTCCGACTTCATCCATATATTGAAATACTTTTTCAACTCTTTGTTCAATTGATGGATTTATACGCGAAATATGTAAATGTTCATCTTCAATATTAATATTAATATTTATTTTTAAAATAACGGACAATCTAACTATATCCCTCATGTTTTTGAGTATTTTTTTATTGAAAATCTCTCTATTATATGGATTACAGGGTAATTTTTGCATCTGGAATAGATTATAGAGAGAACAAATATCAAACCCATATGTGAAATTTTTGTCATCTTTAACCGGAATAAATTGGTAAACATCCAACTCTTTTAATGAATCCAAAGTCATAAAATCTGTATCATTAACACAATCTTTATAAGTTATATTTGATTTATTATACAAATTGAAAAAACGTCTTATTAAGCGACCTCTATAGAGAGATTGAATTTTAGTTGCGAATTTATATTTGGAAAGATAATCATATAATCGAACCAATAATTCCTGTTTTTTGCCACCTACTCTAATTTTACAATTTTTAGCAATTTTCTTAAGTTGAATAATTTTCCATTTTTGCGTAAATAGATTTGTATAATCTATCAATAGAGGATTTTCAATGAGATGTTCATAATCAAATTTAGTGTTCATAATATACAGTGATACAATAATATTTTTAATATATAATTATATACATATCCTTATCTAGGTGACTTAAAGAGGTGTATTTACTAGTCAATTTAAAAAAAAATTGATTTAAAGATAATTCCATATAGTGTATTACAAACAAACAACCATGGCTGAGAAACTTATTACCAACTACGCTGACTTTGATACCGATTCTATTAAATTTGCCGCTCCTCGCGTTAACGCAAAAGGTGGAACATGTATTAAAATTACCGATAAAAATAACAAACCTATTAATCTCCAGACACCACTAATTCTAACATGGGGTGTCAATGAGATGAAGGATGAGAAAGATCCAACACGTGTAGGATATAGTATGGCTCTTCAGATGCCAGATGAGAAATATGCTACAGCTACTACTTCTGCATTTCACGATAAGTTGAAGGCTCTTGAAGATAAAATTATTGACATGGCATGTGATCATTCCGAAGAATGGCTTGGGGAGAAGAAAAGTCGTGATGTAATGATGGAAAAGATTTCTCCAATGCTTAAACATCCAAAAGTTAAAGAAAGTAAGCGTCTTGATAAGAGCCGACCACCAACTCTTAAACTAAAAATCCCATTTTGGGAGAATAAATTTGGTGTTGAATTGTATGACACTAATCAGAAACCTGTGTTCCAACCATCCATGGATATTACAACAGAAGAGTTTGTTAAGTTGATTCCCAAGGGCTCACATGTTGCTGCAATCATGTATTGTAGTGGATTGTGGATTGTTGCCGGAAACATCTATATCACATGGCAACTAACTCAGGCTGTTGTTCGCAAGCCAGTCCGAATCCAACACAAATGCTTTATTAGTATTGATGATGCCGACAAGGATGAGATGGAGAAGCTTGAAGAGGCAGAGAAGAAGGGTGATGTTCAGACTCTTGATGATGGTCCAGATGATGTCGATGTTGATGATACAGCTGTTAATGATACTGATGACGAATCTGATAAAGCAAAAAGTGAAGACGATGAGCCCGCACCAGTTAAGCCAAAGGCGCGGGTTGTTCGCAGGAAAGCAGCAAAGAAGGATTAATTTATCAGTTTAACAAATAAAGAAAAATAATATTATAAATTTTTTTATACAATATTATTAAATAATAAATTAAAATACTTAAAATTTGATGTGTAACTCGACATTAATTGACGATTTATTTGATACATCATATATATCATTATCATTAATAATTGGGATGCCATTATTTTCTATTTTTATAATTTGAAACCCTACTAGTTTAATAATAGAACGATGAATTAAGAACATCCTATCATCTATTATTATATCAATATTTTTCGATTTAATGAGTTCTTCAGATGTTATATGTTTCTCCACAAAAATATTATTATCATCATCTATGTATATTGTGTCAGGTAATATGGGTTGAATATCAAATATATATTTATCAAAATGTAGTTCTTGATGCCATAATGGAATGAAATACTTAATATCATCCTCTTTATATATAAATATTTTAGCGTTTAATAAGTCGCCAATTTGTGGTTTCAATGATATGATTGGAAGATTTTCACTTTTTGAATTCAGAATCTCTCTAATTGTAGATAAGAAATCATTGGAAACATTGAAGATATGTTTATATTTAGAGATATAATTGTATATATCCCTACTTGAATCTTCGTCTAATTCTTGAAATACTTTTATTGCAATTCTCTCTTTACAACTATTAAGATTAGAAATAATAGAAACGATTTTATTAAGAACATTGCCCTTAGATTCACTAGTTGATGGTGTAAAAATATTCACACATTCTTTTAATATATCGCTCAATAATATAGAACTAGAAGTATAATTTGAGAACTTCGACGATGATCTATGATCATTTTTATTAAATCTAGAGAGAAATTCATATGCCTCATTGACGTTTTTAAATCTATCATCAATGTCTTTTCCATTGTTTTTATCAGGATGATATTTAAGACTTTTTTTAAGATATGCCTTTCTCAAACATTTTGAATCATAATCTGTTTCTAATTCTAAAATTTGAAGAGCGTTATCATAATTCATATTTATGGACTATACTATTTAAATATAGTGAAAATCTCTCTAAATGGAAGATAGGTCTATAATTATTATTATACAATTTTGAGAACTCTATTAACTTTATATTAATGTTTATGAAATCAGTATTCTTTATGAAATTCTCTCCATATAGTCTCTTTATTATATGATAAAAACATTCGTATATATCTTGGTGGTAAAGAAGAACATTATATAATTTATCTCTCAAATCAATTAATGATAAATGTTGTTTATTTGCGTCAATAATGATGATGTTATATATGTTATTAGCTATATTTTCATAAGTTATGTTATTTATTGTAGTAATACTTTTTATAGCATTAACGTGTGTATTAATTAATTTTTCTCCTATTATTGATCTTTGCCCTATTATCTTTTGATATTCTCTCTTTTTTGGTCTATATAGAGAGATTACATCAACAACATCAAGTATATTTCTAGGTATATAATTAATTATATCAGTTAATAATACGAAGTGAATATCAACTGAATGATGTATTTCATTTATATAACAATACAATATATCCAGTAATTCATTATGTATATGATGGAAATTTTTACATAATATAATACCTTTTTTTTGTTTAGATGTCATTACAATATCGATTATATGATTATATACATCATGCCAGAGAGATTTTGCGTTGCAACCTAATAATTCCATATCTACCTCAAAATGTATATCGCTTATCTTAATACAATAATCACTCTTACCTGAAGTAGTTATAAAAACTGTCTTCTCGTATTCCAAATCACTATTACTATATTGTTTAATTATATTTAAGGATTGTGTATATTTACCTATACCTTGAGGCCCATGAATGATTAAATGTCCCAAATTACCTAACGATATGTCTGAATATTTTGTAATACTATCATTTTTACTATGTAGGTTTAACGTTTTTAAATTACTAATATACTGTTTAAATGTGGTTTTAGTGTTAATCATATTATTATAATAGTTATATATTTACTTTTATATACTTAAACATATTTTAGATATTATTAATATTGTAAAATGAACCTTATTATGAATAAATCGACGTTCGATACAAATAATATATATTATGGTAAAAAGTGTAAAAATACAATTATTCCAGATAGTCATTTTCAAAATATATTTTATTCAAATGGAATATTTGTTAATACAGCACCAACTATAAAAATAAGATTGAGACAAGTATTTTTGAATGAGAGCTTTAATAAATACAAATTGATGTTTAACAAAGAATTAAATAGTGGTATTATTCAATATATAAATGATATTGAAAGAAATATTTTAGAGAGATTTGAGGATAAATTGTCTATTGATTATTCTCTCACAAATGATCTAAAATCTGATAATATTCGATTAATAAATATAACTGAACAATCTCTTGATAGAGTATATAATACATTAGATATTTGTATAAAAATAACAGGAATATGGTTTAATAAAAAAGAAAAAGGACTTAATTATAAATTTATTTACATGTAAATTAACCATCAGTTACATAAAAGGCTACTTCTCTCCACAATAATCCAGCAACAAATGTATTTGTTAGAGAGAGAATAATCATTTTATAGAGGAAGTCCTTGCTTGTGTTATTGATGGAGAAATAAAGAGCAATTATTTGAATCATAGATAAAATGATAGTCATTGTTTTCAAATTGGACATATTAGCCGATTCCATATTTGGGGTTTTAAGTATTTGAATATAGTGTTTATTAAGATTAATCGCAAGTAAGAATACGAAAGGTATTAGAACAAGAGCAATATTGGCGGATGAGAAAATATATTCATTCGATAACTTAAGTATAAACATTGATGCCATCATAAGTAATACAACTATAGTGATATATCCAGCAAGATTATAATTAGGTAAATTGAATAGCATAAGAAACTCCATTATGGCTATTACAATAACGAGGGTTAATACTATTTTGGATGTTTTTAGCATATATATAATGATAATATTTTATATATGTATTTATATAATATGAATATTCATCAAAATCACCCTTTAATTCAGAGAGAACAGACATACTTTTTGGATAAAAAACATATATCAATTCATAGCGAAGACCGTGATATAGGTATATGGAAAAAATCAAATGAATTTGAAATAATGTTACCAGAGAATCTAAGAAATGTGGTTTCATTACGCCTTTCAGATATTAATCTTCCTCAAAACTTTTATAATATATCGAATAATTATCAAAATACTAAATTCTACATTCAAGTAATACCAAATATAGCTGGAGTAAGTACCGAAAAAACTGCCCTAACTAACTTTAATTCAACAATTGAAAAATATTTAATTACACTAGATGATGGATATTATACCCCAGAATTATTAGTGAATGAAATTAAGAATAAACTTTCCAATACTATTGCGAGTGAATTAAAGAAAATTCCTAGCGGTTCATCATTACCCACCACATATAAGTATTTAAATTTTGATGTTCTATATAATAGTTCAACACATAAAATCGAAATAGTGAATAATAGAGATAACTTTATACTCCATTTTGCGGACCAAATACCATATGTTATAGATTGTGGTTATAAAAACGTCTGGAGAAAACACATTAAATGGGGACTTCCATATTTCTTAGGATATGATAAATTAACATATAATGCAAATGCAACATTAGAGGAGTATAGAATTGATAGCATTAATTATTCTATTTTAGATTCTGGTACTAGTAATTCTGGTAATGTTTATCATATAACATCGCCAAATATGTTAGATTTAAATTGTGATAATGTGATATATATGGAGTTAGATAAATATAATAGCATTGATGAAATAGCTCCAAACGATTCAAATACTTTTATAGACGAAACAGGTGCTAGTTTTCAGAGTAGAACAGCATGTAATATATTGAACAAATGTCCTGGTGCTTCAACTACTATTAGGGCAACTAATACTAGTTATGCTGGTAAAGTAAATAGTGCTTTCGCGAAAATACCTCTACCAGAAACAAATTTTAAAAATAAGGTGTATTCAAAATGTGATAATTTATATGATATTACAATATTCAAAGTCCCACTTAGATCAATCGCGAAATTTAAGTTTAAACTGAGATTTCACGATGGTAGATTAGTTGATTTTAGAAATCAAAATTTTAATTTTACTATACAAGCTTGTCAATTAATAGATGAACAGGAGAGATTTAAGATTATTAATAACTCATATTATGATTGATTACCTAATTGTTTTTGTATCCATTCTTGTATAATTTCTAAAGAGTCTTCGGTAAAGTCTATATGTTTCTCTCTTTTAATAGGTATAAATTTGGGTTTTTTCATAAGATTTGATTTATAATATATATAATTACCATAATTACCCTTTCGTAATTGTGAATTGATATCTATAACTCTTAAAATATTCTCTTCTTTATTTCCAGATGAGATTATTTTGATAATATTTTCTAATGTTATATTGATTTTTTTGAGAGAATAGTTTTTATCATTATACACAGCGTATTTTCCAAATTTACCCGATTTTATATATATAGGTTTATCTTTATACTCACCTATACAATCATCCTTATCTGTTTCTACCAACTCATCTAATGAGTATTCGTTATTTATTAATTTTTCCAAATCAAGTTCCTTTTTAATTGGAAATATTTTGGATTTAGAAAACGGTTCATCTTTATGCTCGATAATAGGACCATATTTACCGAATTTAACAACGTTACATTCATCTATTTTGAATGAGATTTTTTCAGTAATAGAGAGATTATCAATGTTGGATTTTACCATATCATAAACAGAATTACATACATCATGTTTAGTTCTATTACATTTAGATATTTCATCCAATCTCTCTTCCATTTCACTTGTATAAGTATATTCAAAGAGAGATTTACAGTTATTATTAAGAAATTCCCAAGTTATAATACCTATAGGTTGTATTACTAATTTATTATTTTCTCCACCAATCACCTTTTCTTTCGAGTCAATAGTTAATTTATTATTTTCTAAAGAATATTCACAACACGATACCCTATTTCCATCTATATTTTTTATGGACACATAACCACGTTCCTGTATTTTATCAACAATAGACGCATATGTGCTAGGTCTACCAATGCCCTTTTTCTCTAATATACTTACTAATTTGGATTCATTTATATGTTGTTTATTATTTTCACTATTATATACAGACCATATTCTCTCATATTCTATCTTTGAACCATTTTTTAGAGAGAATATATTGTGATATGATTCATCACTATCATTCAATCTCTCTATACATTGCCATCCATTAAATATTTGATTATATAGAATAGAACTATAATACAAGTCATCTATATCAGTATTGATAACAGATTTATATTTCATATATTTGGCGTTTGACATACAAGATGCAAGTGTTATATTTCTTATTAAAGTATATATCTTCTGTTCTCTCTCTGTTATTTTCCCTTTAATAGGAGGGAAATGTAGAGAGATTTCAGTAGGCCTTATTGCCTCATGTGCCTCTTGAGTTGCACTATTATTGTGTGAATTTATCGATATATTCTCGATATCATCAACGCGCAAATATTTATTTCCATAATGTTGTTCTATATATTCGAGTGTATTGGAAATAAATTCATGACTATATCTTTTATTATCAGTTCGCATATATGTTATATATCCAGCCTCATATAAATTCTGACATATACTCATAGTCTGTTTTGGAGAATAATGACTTTTCTGTTGTATAGTGCTAGTTATAAGTGGATCAGGTTGCTTCTTCTCTATTTCTGACTCAATAGAATTAATAATAGAGAGAGATTTATTATTCTTCTCGAGGAATTCTCTCAAAGTATGTTCATCTGTAAACGTCTTTGATAAAGTATATTTATGAGTATTATATTGACAGTATATGGAATGAACGAATTTTAATTCACTGTTAAGTATTTCAATATAATTATCATATATAATCTTTAATGCTGGAGTCTGACACCTTCCTGCGCTCAATGATGATTTTCCAAATTGAATATATTTCCAAAGTAATGGAGAGATAGAGTAACCTATAATGAGGTCTATTATTTGACGAGATTGTTGAGATAAAATCATATTCATGTTTAAAGTAGTAGGGTTTTTAATTGCTTTTTGAAGTGCAGGCTTAGTTATCTCATTAAATATTATCCTTTTTGTATTTGAAATAGAGAGATTAAATAATTCACAAATATGCCAGCCAATAGCTTCGCCTTCTCTATCATCATCTGTTGCAATAATTGTATATTTGGAGTTTTTAATTTCTCTTTTGAGAGATTGAATTCTCGATTTTTGTTTCAATACATCCTGGTATATTATTTCGAATGTTTCGAAATTAATACACTTTAATCCTAATGATGTTTTCATTTCCCTTAAGTGTCCAAATGTTGCAAGACATTTATATTCATCTTTACCTAAATATTCCTCTATTTTTTTGCATTTTGAAGGTGATTCAACAATAACTAAAATTTTAGACATTATAAGGTGTTTATAGTAAAGTATTTAAATAATAAATTAGTTTCAATTATAACTTGTTATTTAATTAATCCATAGTATGAAGAAGTTTATATGTTTTCCAATCAATGTTTTTGTTTGTTACTTTAACTGATTTCTTAACCTTTCCTTTTTTACTATCACTTAATTCTCTCTTATTACTCTGTTTTAAAGCAGAATCAATATATAATTCTTTGAGAATTGTTCCAATCTTAAAAGAGCCCTCATGCTGGTCTAGGATACCTTCTTCTATATTATATAGGACTTTCAAGAATTCTGCCATTATACTTAAATCAATCTCATCTTTTAATAATCTATTGAAAATATTGGTGTAGTTATCATAAAGAAACGAACATTGTTTGCGAGCCATTGTTTTAAACACTTCTGGAGAAGTTTTCATAGTTCTAGAATGCGTTTTTTTAAGATTTTCTAATATTGTAATATTATCCCTGATTTTTTTGCTATGTTTCAATGTGCGGATTTTAGAAGTTGTTTCCTCAGGTTCATATTCCCTAATTAATTTATCTAATTGGATTCGCGATTTATCGTCCATTTTAGTATATATTGTTGTGTAAAATATCTTTAAATAGAATTATATTTTTAAGATATATTAATTTATAGTCTATCTTTATATGAGTGCAAGAAGAAAATTAGTATTTGAAGGAGGAAATAAAGAAGAACCATCGCTATTACCCGCAATTGTAGAACCACATGAATATAGTTCAAATCCTAGAGAAAACGCAATAATTAAAAATCGTATAGAAGCCGAAAAACAGCAGAAAATAATTAATGGTGGTGGAACTGAAAAACACACTATACCTCAATTTCATACTGGTATAAAGCCCTCTTTAATGGCAAGAGCCGCATCTGATGGTGCAGCCGCTTCAACATTACAAACTCAAGAAAACGGAAAATATGATAATTTTGACCCTAATAAGCCAGTCCCATTTAAACAAACAGCAGGGAAAAGACAACGAAAGAAAAGAAAAAAATCAAGAAAAGTTAAAAAATCAAAAAGAAAGATGAGTAAAACACAACGGAAAAAACATTATAAAAGAAAAACAAATAAGCGTCGAAGTAGAAAATAAAATAACACCATATTTTATTATGAAAATAAAAGATATATTTGTATCTATCATTATTTTATCATTATTTTTAAGTATTTTTGTATTTAATACATTTAGTGCTGGGATAGATAATGTTAAAAAGAACTGGCCTTTATATAGATGTAATCCTACTGTAATGCCATTTGCAAGTTATTTTGGTCATGACCCTGTATCAAACTTCACTTATTGTATTCAAAACATGCAAACATCTTACATGGGAACACTTCTTGAACCTGTTCATTATCTAGTTAATGTTGTCCAAAATACGGTAGGAACACTAATGAAAGATGTTCAATGGGTGAGAAAAAAGATTGAAAATATGGTTTCAAATGTTATGAATGTCGTCGATAGTATTTTCGGTGTTTTTATTAATATACTTATTCAATTTCAGAAAATCATGATTAAATTAAAAGATACAATTATGAAAGTTGTAGGAACTGTTTTAACTCTAGTATATATTGTTGAGGGTGGAATTAAAACAGGAGAAAGCACTATGGCTGGTCCTATAGGTTCAGCATTAAAATTTGTTTGTTTCCATCCAGATACAATAATACATCTCTCTAATGGAGAGAATAAAAAGATGTCAAATGTGGATGTAGGTGATATATTAATGGGAGGTAGTGAAGTAATTGTTTCCCTAAAATTAAAAGGGAATAAAGATGACGTTTCTAAGAATGTAAACGTTTTTTATAAATTATATTCAAATGAACTTAAAGAGAATATTTATGTTACAGGTGAGCATTATATATTTAGCGAAAAATTAAGTAAGTTTATTCATGTTAAAGACCATCCTTTAGCAGAAAAAATGGAAAATATGTATTCAAATAGTCTGAATTGTCTAGTTACTAGTGATCATAGAATAAGAATTGGGGAATATCAATTTTGGGATTGGGAGGATTAATATAATATGCTAATAATTAATTATTTCTACATATTATGTATGGATAAACGCAATATTACAGAACTTTTAGAAAAAATATATAAACAGGTAGGATATCTTGATTTATATGGCGGGTCAATAATATCAACTATTGTTATTTTATTTATATTTTTTCTATTACTCTCTTATTTCTATATTATGTCAAATATAAAACCTATCAAACAAAATTGGGCTAAAGAGAGATGCAGTCCATCAGTAATACCATTTGCAGGGTTAATTAATAAACCACCTAATATGACTGCTTTTGAATTTACAGGTGCAAATTTTTCAAATTGTTTAAACAATATTTTAACAGATATAACAGGTGAATTTTTCCAACCAATATACTATTTAATGAATGTAATTACACAGACAGTTAAGGGTATAACAAAATCAATTCAAGCTATTAGAAATAAACTCATGTCAATTGTATCTAATATAGCGTCTATTGATAGTGAAATAATGGGTAAAATTTTGGGAGTATTAACACCTATTAGACAAATGATAATTAAAGTTAAGGATTCATTAGCCAAAGTTACAGGAATTAGTGTTGCATCAATATATTCTGTTATTGGAGTATGGTTATCAATTCAGACTTTTATCCGTGTTTTTATAAAAATGGTTATTGATGGACTCTTATATATGATTGGAATAATTGTATTGTTATGGATTTTACCTTTTACATGGGAGCTGGCTGCTTCATTAACGGTTATATTTGGAAGTGTTGCAGCAATATTAGGAATTGTTATTGATGGAACTGAAGGTATAATACATGACTCAAATTCTGTTCCAAATAAGCCAATGTGTTTTGATGAAAATACAATGATAAAGATGGGAAATGGTAGTGAATTACCTATTAAATATGTGGATGTAAATATGAAATTATTTGATGGTGGTTATGTAACATCAATATTTAAAGTTTCCCAAAATGATATGGAAATGTATGACTATAATAGTGTTATAGTTTCAGGTAATCACAATGTATTAATTAATAATAAATGGGTATCTGTGTCAGATATCGATAATGCGAAGAAATTAAATAATTATGAGAAGCCATATTTATACTGTTTAAATACAACATCAAAAAAAATAATTATAAAGGAGACAGTTTTTTCTGATTGGGATGACATAGAAGAACATGAATTATTCCATTTAAGGAAAGTTATACACGAAAATTACGGATTACAAATACATTATAGTAATATCCATAAATATTTAGAAGGAGGATTTCATCCTGATACACATATTGAAATGGAAAATGGAATTATTAAATGTATTTCATCATTACAACCTAATGATATTCTCAATAATGGATCAATAATTAAAGGAATTGTGAAGATTTCAGCGAATGATATAAAACTGTATAAATATGACATTAACAACACTGATTTTTACGGGACATATAATAATATTATAAAAGATAATGACGTTGGTTCTTTCAGCACATTAGATTTACCGTTTATTGAAATAAATGAAAAACCTGATTATTTCTATCATTTAATAACAAGCGATGGATTAATATGGATTAATGGCGTTATATTTACAGATTATAATGGTTCTTTAGAATATTTTTTACCTGAATAGTAAATTAATATATTATTTTTTATTTTTATCTCGCTTAATATTATAATGGAAATCAAAATACTGGGTTACAAATTGCGTGTAGAAATATTGATTTTGTTATTTATTGTTTTCTTAATCATGACAAATCACCTATTTTGTTCGTGTAGTAAATACACCTTTACAGAGGGGATGCAACTTATGGGTGCGGAATTAGGCTATAAAATGGGTAATGGAATCAAAGATAGTTGGGATACAAGGCAACATAAACAAGGTTCTTCTTTGAAATGGCGTTCACAAGATCACGATAGTTATGATAGCAAAATGGTTATGCCAGATGATAATATTAACTTTTTCGCATCTACTGAATTCTCTCCAGATTGTTGTGGGTCAACATATTCATCAAGTGGTGGATGTGCGTGTCTTAATAAAGAACAGATTACCTATTTGAATCAAAGAGGTGGGAATAGAACACATGTAGACACTTTTTAAATTATTTTATTTTATTATAGTATAATAAAATGAAAGGAGGCCAATTAATAGCAAAAGGAACATATGGTTGTGTATTTAGGCCGCAATTATTATGCAAAGGGGATACGGTTAGAGGAGATGGTGTGTCTAAATTAATCGAAAGGAAAAATGCAATTGAAGAAGTTAAAGAGCAAACAATAGTTGACTCAATCGACCCGGAATTTAAATTTCATTTAAAACCCCCAAAAATGTGTGATATTGGAGATTTAGATACAACAGAAGATTCTCTAGATAGATGTGGTATGGTTTCACATTTATCACTTGAAGGATTAAAGGAAAAATATGTGATATTACAAATGACTGATGGTGGTGTATCGCTAGGTAAACATGTTAATACCCTAGGATCTAGTAAAGATTTATTACTCTTTCCACAATTAAGAATGGGTCATTTGGAAGATTTATTTTTGAAAATGAGGAACCTTTTTGTAGGATTAGTAGAATTTGAAAAGAATGAATTTATACATTTAGATATTAAACCCGATAATATAGTTTATAATGAAGAAGAAGGAAGATTTAATTTTATTGATTTTGGTTTAAGTCATTCTAGCAAAAATATTTGGAAATTGATTGATGAGAGAAATTTCATTTTTAGATCAGGATATTTTGTTGTCCCACTTGAAACAAGCCTTATATTTAAAAATTATGATAATGCACGAGAAATACGAGACATATTTTCCGAAAAAGCAAGATTTTTATTTTTTGCAAGAAAACTACGTTATAGTAAAAGGTCTTCTTATAAATATATGGATATGCTTACATCTGAAGATATTTATCTTAAATTACTTATTGAACATGTTGATAGTTATAACGATATATTACAAAAATATACTGATAGTGAATTATTGAAACGACTTGCTCAAAACATAGACACATATAGTATGGGAATTGTATTAATAGATCTATTTACAGGTCTCTATGGAAAAAAATACCAATTTCAAAGAAAACGCCCATTCACTCATGAAATTTTAAAGGAAATATCAGAATTTATAGACCTACTTATTCATCCAGATTTATCAGTTAGATTAACACCAACTAAAGCACTAGAATATTATGATAATATAGTATTTAGACTAAGTGGAAATCAACCACCTTTAAATTCTGGTGCTGCAGCGGCAGCAAGTGGTTATGGTGAATATACTAATACAGGAGTTATAGATATAATAAAAACAAAACCAACTGGATCAGCAGCTGCAGCTGACATTGAACTTTTTATGGATCCACTTGAAGAAAAGATTAAATCGATAATTAAAGAGAAATTGAATAAACCAGTTTTTAAAAAGCTAGCTGATATAAAAACATTTATAAAAACCGGTAGTATTGAGGATTTAACTGGTGAGAAATTTTCATTTATTCATGCCTTAGCATATTACGCGAGGGATTATATAAAATACTTTAAATACTTAATGAAATTACCCGGATTAGATGTTAACTTAGAAGCATCAAAATTCACACCATTAATAATTGCAGCATATAACTCTGGATCGAAATCGTCTGAAGAAGCTGTCAAATTATTATTAGACCATCCAGAAATAGATGTAAATAAAAGGGGGCAGTATAATAGAAGCGCGTTATTTTATGCAGTTCAGGAAGCAAAATTAACTTCAACAGAGAACACTGTTAGGCTAATTTTGGATCATATGGACACTGAAATAGATATAAAGGATGATGATAATGACACACCAATTATTGTTGCAGTATCGATGGCATATGAATGTTCATCAATTAGAGTGGTTAATATGTTACTAAATGTTCCCGATATAGATATTAATAATAAAGGTAAATTAGGAAAAACCGCATTAATATATGGTATTACAACAAAAAATTCAATGTCAAATACAAACTATGAATTAGTTAAAATGATACTAGAAATACCAGAAACTACTGTTGATATTAATATAAAAGATGATAGTGGTAAACAAGCTATTGATTATGCGTTGGAAATGGATGATACAAAGGTGATACAATTACTAAATAGTTATAATCAAAGTGGTGGAAGAAGAAAACTGCGTAAAAATAAAAGGAGAAAAACGATAAAAAATATGAAGTCAAAGATTAAAAAGGGAAAGAGGAAATCTATTAGACGTAAAAGTAAAAAATAACTTTCTTTAGTATTTATATAAATGAAAGGTGGGAAACAAATTGCTCAAGGATCATACGGATGTGTGTTTAAACCCCAATTATTATGTAAAGGTGAAAATGTTAGAGGTGATGGAGTTTCGAAACTTATGGAAACTCATGAAGCAATGAGTGAAATTCATGAACAGAAAAAAATAGATGAGATTGATCCTAATTTCAAATATCATTTAAAACCCCCAAGAATATGTGATGTAGGAGATTTGAATCCAATGTATGACTCATTATCAAAGTGTCGTGTATCACAGGGTAAATATAGAAGAGACCTTTCTATATTACAGATGGAAGATGGTGGAGAATCATTGGAAATATATCTAGACAAAGTTTCAAAATCATCTGCTTTAAAAAATGAAGAAACTGCAAAGAAAGTTTTCTTTGCAATGGAAAATTTATTTGCAGGATTAGTTGATTTTTATGAAAATAAATTTATACATTTTGACCTTAAACCAGGAAATATTGTATATAATGACTCAACTAATAGATTTAATTTTATTGACTTTGGATTAGCTTCATCATACGATAATTTAGATTCATTCTTTGAAGATAGAGAATTCCTGTTAAAAACAGGATATTTTATAACGCCAATTGAAGCATATATGTTAACTATTGGAGATAAAGATACAAGTATATTTCAAGATGCGGCAAAACTTAAAAGAAACGCTAGTATATTATTTAATAAGAATACAGCTTCATATAGGTACGTGAATAATATTGAATCATTAGATGATATATACTATAAACCATTCATAGATAATATAGAAAAATATTCGGAAATTTCATCAATAAACTTTGAGGAATTAGCAAAAAAAATAATAGGAAGAATAGATACGTATAGCTTAGGTATTTGTCTAATAACTTTCTTTAACGCATTTTCAAGTAAGAAATATAATACTAAAATTAGAACACAATTAACCCCAGGATCGTTTTTCAGAGAATTAGCCCATTTTATTGAAATACTTACTAATCCTAATTTTATAGAAAGAGGATCCCCTAGAGAAGCATTAAGGCATATAAGAAAAATGAAGGAAATATTTGACAGTAGTTTACCAAGATCAGGAGCAGCAGCTGCAGCTGCAAGTGGCTCAGATACTACAATATCATCTCGACCAACACTAATTTTTGGAAGAACTAAATCACCTATAACCCGTGAAGCACACTTAAGATATTCACAAATTACATCACCATCTCAGTTAAAATTACCTACTAATAAACCCTGGATAAGACGTGGTGGCAGAAGTAAAAAACATAAGCTAAAACATAGGAAGAATAAAACCGGCAAAAATAAAAAATATAAATCTAAAACTAAAACAGGAAAACGTAAATCTATTTCTAAAAAAAATAGTAGAAAATCCCGTAAACATAAACGCTAATTATATATTATATTTATTTGTATAATATATATATAGAATGAAAGGTGGTGAACTTATTGCAAAAGGTTCATATGGATGTGTATATAATCCATCTATACGTTGCCTTGGAGAATCAAAGAGGAGAAAAGGTGTATCTAAATTAATGAAAAGACGTGATGCAAAGGACGAAGTAGCTGAACAACAAATCGTGGATATAATAGACCCTGATTATAGATATCATTTAAAGCCATCTGAGATATGCAAGATAGGTGATTTAGATGAAGAAGATAACATAGATGCTTGCAGTTTAACAAAGGGTGCTAATATAGATAATTTGCGCGAAAAATATAGACTACTGCAGATGGAAAATGGAGGAATATCAATGACGTCATTGATTAATAAAATACATGAAATTGGTGGATCTATGACTGAATCATATGCAATCAAAATAACTATGAGTTTAGAGAATTTATTTGAGGGATTAGTCGATTTTTTTGATAATCAATACGTTCATTTTGACATTAAACCTGATAATATAGTCTATAATGAGGCAACAAATAGATTTAATTTTATCGATTTTGGTCTCTCTATATCATCAAAAAGTATAGGTCATGTAATGGGTAAAAGAAACAACATGTTTTCAAGAGGGTATTTTATTATACCTATAGAAACAAATATATTACTTGAGTTTAGTTCAATGCAACCAGAGGATCTTAAAGACGATGTATATTTGTCTGAATTATCACATGCTACTTATTCCGGAAGTGCATCATCATATAAATTAATTAATAAAGGTATTGCTGAATCAGATCTTTATTTAAAACCTTTCGTAGATGATGTAAAAAAATATGGAGAGATAGGAGAGAAGTATACATTTAAAGAAATAGCTATTAAGATGGTAGAAAAAATAGATATTTATAGTTTAGGTATATCATTAGTATTCTTATTTACTGCATTCACTAATACAAGATACATATATGATATGGGTAGTAAGATTAGAAACGAGGGGTTTGTAAAAGATTTCGCCATATTAATTGATAAAATGATAAAACCTGTATTTGAAGATAGAATAACACCAAGAGATGCATTGAAAGAATTTAGAATATTTAAAGCTAAATATACAAATGTATCGAGTTCATCTGACGCAGCAGCTAGCGCATCAGGGCAATCTGGGGGAAAAAGAAAACATAAAAGAACCAAGAAAAGTATTAAAAATAAAAAAACAAAGACTTCCAAGAGGATGAAACATAAACGCAAAACACGGAATAATAGAGGAAAATAATATTTATTAATATGTATAATGAAAGGAGGAAGACAAATAGCAAGTGGAACATATGGATGTGTATTTAAACCACAATTATTATGTAAAGGTGAAACCACCCGTGGTAATGGTGTTTCAAAATTAATGGAAAAGAAGGAGGCAGTTATAGAAATAGGTGAACAAAATTATGTTGATACTGTTATTGATCCGGAATTCGAGTTTCACTTGCAACCACCAATCATGTGTGAAATAGGTGATATAGATACAACAACTGATGATTTAACAGGATGTCATTTATTTAAAGGAAATATTCCTGAAGATGTAAATGATAAATTTGCTATATTACAAATGCGTGATGGAGGAATGTCTATGTTAGATTACTTTAAAAAAATGTCATCGAGACCTCATCTAAGAAATGTTGAAAATGCAATGAAATTTATATTAGGTATGGAAAATTTATTTTATGGCGTTGAGGGATTTGTTAAAAATCAGTTTTTACATTTAGATATTAAACCAGCAAATATTGTTTATAATGAATCTGAAAATAGATTTAACTTTATAGATTTTGGATTAAGTGTAAAATCTGATAATATAGATAAGGTGTTGAAGAAAAGAAGACATGTATTCGAATTAGGATATTTTGTCACACCAATAGAGATATCATTTATAGCAAACGATGATGTTAATGTTGAAATCGCCGATGAAATTCTTGAGCAATTAGAGGACACATATAATAATCCTAAGAGTAGTTATAGACGTTTTAGTAAAAATTATGCGGCGAGTGATATATATCTAGAGCCATTAATTCCATCAATAGAGAGATATAAACCATTATATATTGAAGAAAGTCAGTTATTACGAATAGATATGGTGGATAAAATAGACGTTTTTAGTTTAGGTATTGTATTACTTGAAACATTGGCAGCGTTTAGTCAATTCAAATTTGATTTTAATAATACAGGATTTTATCAAGTTGAATTCTATAGAGATATTGCTCAATTTATAAAAAAACTTATCGAACCGTTTTGCAAAGATAGATTATCAGCAACTGAGGCTCTTATGAAGTTTAGAGAGATTAAACATAAATATTTAGGAGCCTATATCACTGGAGAGGATAGTGATTATGAGTCAAGTGATTCCGAATTTTTCTCGTTATCGCCAGATAGATCAACAAGATTAGAAATAGAACAGGGGACTTCACAGTTATCACCCCACCATCAGTTAGATCAATGGCGCCAGTTGCACCTGATTCTGGAAGATTATCACCTGGATTATCACCGGAATTATCCCCACCACAAGGAGTAACAGCATGTGAAAAATCTTCTGGTGTATGTGCAATTTCGGGTGGAAAAAAGAAGACAATTTCCAAGCGAAAAATAAAGAGACGTAAACAGAAAAAACATAAAACTTTAAAGAAGAGATATCGTAAGCAAAAAAAATAATATATTTATCTTCTATTCAATTCACAATATTCACAATATTCAACCCTAATTGTTTGATAAGTGAACCCATTTTCTATATAATCTATTGTCCATTTATGTGAACATGAATTATATATTCTCTCATTAAGTTCGAATAATTTTGATTCAAGATGTTTTTTTTCTTGTAATAGCTTATCCATATCCATATTAATCAATATAATTATAAGTATTTAAGTGAATTTAGATATACATACTACTATACTTTCGTTTAGTCGTTTGCTTAACAAGTTTTTGAACGATTTCTTGTGTAACATTAAATGGATACTTTAATTCAAATGATTCAACATTTTCAAATAATTTTGTTTCAGGTTTCATCAATCTAAACATATTCAGTTTTGTATAAATAATTTCAATGCATCGCTTAAGATTTCGCACACCTTTTTCATCTCCAGTATAATCCCTAACTAAATATTCAATTGCTTCGTCAGAAATAATAATATCGCCTGTATTGAAATTTACATTTCTCTCAATACTTGGAATCAAATAATCTTTTGAAATAATTTTTTTATCTACAGCATTATATCCATCTGTTTGAATTCGATACATTCTATCTCTCAAAATAGGATTTACTTTACTATCGTCGTTATAACTAAAGATAAACAATACTTTACTCAAATCGAAATCGATATCTGAGAAATATTTATCGTGGAATTTACTATTTTGAGATGTGTCAGTAAGATGTGTAAGAATACCAATAATTTCTTCACCTTTAGGGGTGTCACTAACTTTGTCAAGTTCATCGAAATAAATAATTGGATTCATACATTTACTTTTAATGAGAATATCCACAATTTTCCCCCAAATACTACCTTCATATGTGTATGAATGTCCTTCGAGAAAACTACTATCGGTCGCACCACCAAGGGCAATAAATTCGAATGGTCTATTGAGAATTTTACTAATACCTTCTTTAACGAGAGTAGTTTTACCTGTTCCCATTGGACCTTTAATAGCAACAGCTGAACCCATTGCGGAGGGATTTGAAATCCATTGACCCACCATTTGTAAAATTTGTAATTTAGCGTCATCCATACCATAAACCGCATCATTAAGAATATCACGAGCATTAGTCATAAACTCACTACATTTTCCAACACCATCATCAATATTAACTGGGAGTGATGAATAAACATTAAATGGGATTTTCATAAATGTATCAACCCACTGTTTAATCTTATAATACTCATTACTTCCAGGTTCCATATAGTCTAATGCGTTAATTTTTTGCATTGCACTTGCTTTATACATGACAGGAACAGGAGAATCAATTAGCGTAACCTTGTATGGTTTAATAATGTTAATATGCTTATTAATATCGTCAAGTCTCTCCATCAATGATTTTTGTTCGGTAACATCGAGAGTTTTAAAATACTTATTTACACCACTATGTGATTTTTCTCTAAGCATTTTTTTGAATTCTCTCGAGTTCTTCTTCTTAGTTTTTCTAATAAGTTGTTTATTCTTTTCAGCAACCTTAGCTTTTTCTTCTGCGACTAAAGTTTCAAACGTTTTAATCATTTCCAGAGATGTTTCATCTGTGGATTTTGAAGCAATTTCGAGCATTTCTTGAAATCGCGCTAGTGTTTCATCAGAATGCGTTGTGTTAGAAGTTTTTTTTTGTTTAGGTTTTGACCTTAATTTTCTACGTTTAACCTTTTTTTTAGAAATAGTCTCAGAAATAGGTTCATCAAATGCTGTTAGATATTCTTCATATTCATGATCAGACCTTTTTCCTTTACTATTAAATTCCTCCTTGGAAAGAGGTTCCGAAAGAGCCTCCATATATTGTTCAAATGTATTTTTAGGTTTTGATTTAGAAATGCGTTTTTTAGATTTAGATTTTTCAGAAGGAATCTCATCAACCTCTTCTTCTTCACTACTACTCTCATCACTTTCTCTATTTTTTCCTGTGTCAAAAGTAAACTGGATTGGAATTACAAAATTAGATGCATTTTTGAAACCGTCATCATCAGATTCTGAATCGCTAGAATTCATATCGCTATCACTTTCACTATCTTGTTCCTCGCATTCGTCATCTTCACTATCAGGTGGGATAAAATCGTCATCTTCCGATGATTCACTATAATATTGTTCGATAATTTTGTCTTTAGTTACAACATCCTCTTTGGATGATTGTTTTTTACTTTGTTTAGAAGATTGCTTGGTAGTAATATTTGATGAATCCATTATTGCTTTATTACGAGTCATTTATTTAATATTAATTCATTCAATTTTATTAAAAATAAGAATTGTATAGAACCTAATAATAAAAATTGAAAAAATTAAGAGTTAAATATAATTTTATAAACATATCATAGAGTAACCATGTCTTCACATTCGATGAACCCGTCTAAAATTATTGGCATTCAATTTAGTATTTTATCACCCGATGAAATTCGTAAGAATTCTGTCGCAGAGATTAATTCTCGTGATACTTATGTAAATAATAAACCTGAGATTGGTGGTCTATTTGACCCAAGAATGGGTGTATTAGAACCTGGATTAATTTGTCCAACTGATGGACTTAATTATATGGATACACCCGGATATTTTGGTCATATCGAGCTATCAAGACCAGTATTCTATTTCCAATATCTTACCCATGTATTGAAAATTATGAGATGTATTTGCTTTAAATGTAGTAAACTTCTTATTGATAAAGAGAAATATCATCAAGCTTTGAAACTTAATGGAAAGGCAAGATGGGATTTTGTATTCAGTATTGCTAGTAAAGTATCTCGTTGTGGTGATGAAAATGAAAATGGTTGTGGATGTAAACAACCTGATAAAATTAAGAGAGAAGGTCTTGCTACTATCTTTGCTGAATGGAAGAAATTGTCCTCATCTGATGAAGAAGAAGAATTAAATGATGTATCAATCAGAGTTACTCCTGAAATGGTTATCAAGAAATTCAGACGAATCTCAGATGATGATGTTAATTTCATGGGGTTTAGTCCTGTATTTTCACGACCTGATTGGATGGTTTGTCAAGTGTTGGCAGTCCCTCCTCCCGCAGTGAGACCATCAGTTAAACACGATTCTCAACAGAGAAGTGAAGATGATATCTCTCATATTATTGTTAATATTATTAAGGCAAATAAAACTCTTCAAGAAAAGATTGAACAAAATGCAAAGGAAAATGTAATTGAAGATTGGACTACTGTTTTACAATATTATATTGCCGCAATGGTAAACAATAAGATTCCCGGAACTGCTCCTGTTGCGCAGCGCTCTGGTCGTCCATTAAAATCCATCTCAGAGAGATTGAGTGGAAAACACGGTCGTGTTCGTGGAAATCTTATGGGAAAACGCGTCGATTTCTCTGCTCGTAGTGTTATTGGTGGTGATCCTAATCTAGGAATTCGTCAATTGGGAATTCCTAAAAAGGTCGCAATGAATATTACATATCCAGAAATTGTTAATAATCGCACAAAAGCTTCGCTACTCGCAATGGTAAGGAATGGACCAACTGTTTATCCTGGTGCGAAAATTCTAGAAAAAGCAAGTGGTGAAAGTATCAGTTTAATGTATATAGACAGAGACTCAATTCAAATTCAAAATGGTGATATTGTTCATCGTCATATTTTGGATGGAGATGCTGTGTTATTTAATAGACAACCTACTCTACATAGAATGTCTATGATGTGTCATATTGCAAAGGTCATGGAAGAAGGAAACACGTTCAGAATTAATGTTGCCGATACCAAACCATATAATGCGGATTTTGACGGTGATGAGATGAATATGCACATGCCACAAGACGAAGAATCCGTTTCTGAGTTGAGAAATTTGGCTGCTGTTCCACGTCAAATCGTTAGTCCTGCAAGCAATTCATCCATTATTGGTATTTTCCAGGATTCACTTCTTGGATTATTCCGTATTACAAGAGCACATGTATCATTTACACCTCGCCAAGCTATGGGTCTAATGATGACATATCCTAAATTGCAAAATGATATGTTTAAGAATAAGAAATCCAAAATCAGTATCTTTGATATTATTTCCGCAATCCTTCCACCGCTTACCATGAAATTCAAGAATGGTTCATTCGATGATGATGAAGATAAAAAAACGTCTAACAACGTTGTTGAAATTATTAATGGTAAAATGATGAGAGGTCAATTGGATAAAAGTGTGAAGAAGATGATTCACAGTATCTTTAATGATTTCGGATTTAATGCATCTGCTGATTTTATCGATAATATTCAGAATATTGTGACAGAATATCTTAAAACAAGTGCGTTCAGTGTAGGTATTAGTGATTTAATTGCTGATAAAGAGACAAATGACAAGATTGTTTCGGCTATTACTAGTAAAAAAACAGAGGTTAAACATCTTATCGATCAAGTCCAATTGGGAATTTTCGAAAATAATACAGGAAAATCAAATCATGAAGAGTTTGAAACATGTGTTAATTCAATTCTTAATAAGGCACAAGAAGAGGCTGGAAAACTCGGTCGTAAAAGTCTCGCCGATGATAACCGTTTTAAAATTATGGTTCAAGCAGGCTCTAAAGGTTCAGACTTGAATATTGCACAGATGATTTCGTGTCTTGGTCAACAAAATGTTGATGGAAAACGAATTCCATATGGTTTTGAAAATAGAACTCTACCTCACTTTAATAAATATGATGATAGTCCTGAAGCAAGAGGTTTTGTTGGGAGCTCATTTATTCAAGGATTAACTCCTGAAGAATTATTCTTTCACGCAATGGGTGGTCGAACTGGACTTATTGATACAGCCGTTAAGACATCAAGCACCGGATATATTCAGAGACGACTAATTAAAGGTCTTGAGGATTTAAAGGTTGAATATGATATGACTGTTCGAAACAATATGGGTAAAATTATTCAGTTTGAATACGGTGATGATAGTGTTGATTCTACTAAAGTTGAGGGACAAACAATTCCATTTATCGATATGACAACTGAAGAAATCTACGCGCATTACCAGATGCCTGAGGATGAGACTAAAGATAGTGTTCACTCAACTAATTATACAAAAGGAGCGATTCAAAGGATGAATTCTCAGAAAGTCCAATTGAACGCCAAGATTTTGGAATATATTGAGTATCTTATTAAAATGCGTGAGATTATTATTAAGAAAGTATTTGAATATCACTCCGAAAATAAGGTCAATGTTCCCGTTCATTTTGGACGTATTATCGATAATGTTAAGAATCAACTTCATACTTCTAAAAAACAAATGGTCGATATTACACCTCTTGAATGTTTTGAAATGATTGAGCAATGTAAGAGAGAGATTTCTATGATTGGTGGTGTCAAAGAAAATAAATTATTTGTTGTTATGATGAATTTCTACCTAAGTCCTAAAGAATTACTTATGATTCATCGTTTTAATAAAAAATCATTGCGTGTATTATTATCAACCATTGTCGTAAATTATAAAAAGTCTTTCGTCGCTCCAGGAGAAATGGTTGGAATGGTAGCAGCACAGTCAATCGGTGAACCTACAACACAATTGACATTAAATACATTCCATTTTGCAGGTGTTGCGTCCAAATCAAACGCAACAAGAGGTGTTCCCCGTATCGAGGAAATCCTTACTCTTTCAAAACAGCCTAAAAATACATCCGTCACTATTGAGCTTCCTAAGCAACATTTTACAGATAAAGCAAAGGCACAACAATTGAAATATATTATGGAACACACCAGTCTACGTGACGTAGTTAACTCAATTTCCATCTGTTTCGACCCTGATAATTTGAATACCCTTATTGAGGAAGATAAAGAACTAATTAGTCAATATAATGAATTTGAACAAATGGTAACAGAATGTAATGGTGGCGAATCATTAAGCACAACTAATCCTGTTTTGTCAAAATGGGTAATTAGATTCGAGTTTGATAGAGAAGAAATGCTTGAGAAAAACATTACAATGGATGATATTCATTTCGCAATTAAAAATGGATATAAAGATGAACTTACATGTGTATTTTCGGATTATAATTCGAATAAACTTGTCCTCAGAATTCGTCTTATGGAGCAACATATTAAAAAAGTAGAGAATAATAAAACTTTATTGGATAATAAACAGAAGTCTCTAGATCAGTCAGATGAGATTTATATGTTGAGAAATGTTCAAGATAATCTCCTCGATACAATCATTCTTAAAGGTGTTAAGAATATTAAAAATGTTACACTTAGAAAAATTCAAAACAGACTCGTATTAGAAGACAGTAATTATGTCAAGAAGGATGGTTGGGTTCTTGATACAATGGGAACAAATCTTCTTGATGTGCTGGGAATGGATGATATTGATTATGAAAATACAACATCAAATGATATTATGGAGATTAAAAGTATTCTTGGAATTGAGGCAGCAAGACAGTCTATTTATAATGAAATGTTTGAAGTTATGGAGCATGGTAGCACATATATTAATTATCATCATCTCACTATGTTATGCGATCGTATGTGTTGTAATCATAGTATGGTGTCTATTTTCAGACATGGTATTAATAATGATGATATTGGTCCTATTGCAAAGGCATCATTTGAAGAAACTCCTGAAATGTTTTTGAGGGCTGCACGTCATGGAGAAATGGATAACATGCGTGGTGTTTCCGCTAATGTTATGTGTGGTCAAGAAGGAAATTATGGAACTAGTGCGTTCCAAGTTATTCTTGATATTCCACAAATGGTTAAACTTAGCGCTAAAACAGTTGCTCAAGAGAAAACAATTGAGAGCATGTTTGATTTGTCTAGTAAAGATGATGGATGTGCTATGGAAACTATTAAACAAACAAACAATATTTCAACACTTAAGGGTGATAATGTTATTGCTGATGACGATTATATGCCCGACTTTTAAATAAATATAAATTAATTATTCAAACTTAATCTTTAATAACTAATTTTTTTTTAATTCTTTTACGCTTTATGGGTTTAACAGATTTTTTAGGTGTTATTTTTGGGCTTATTGTTTTACCTATAGAATCATCATCCATAATAACTAATTTTTTAGGTATTTTTCTTCTAATATTTTTTTTAACCTTTGGTGTATCTTCTTTAATAATTAATTTTCTACCACGAGCTGGACGTTTTACATTTTTGACATTTTTATAATTCTCAATTGATTGCTTAAATGATGGTCGTTTATAATATATTTCGGTCATTAATTCCCATAAATTCTCTTTAATATCTTCTCTTGGATTATTAATATGTCCCTCATTATGTATTAAAGTATATCTTTGGGGAGAATCATTTATAATACCTAATTGACGTATGAAATAATATTTTTCATATTCTTTCTTTCTGTTTACTATCCACATTTTTCTAAGGTCTGTAAATTTCTTATCTTTCGTAGCATTTGTTTCAAGTTCAGTATTATTTCCTATATTCCATCCTCGTAATTCATTCATCTGAATACTTGATAATATAACAAGTGGTATATCATAATGTCTTGCCAATAAAATCAAATCAAGATTTGTTAAATAATAATCAGAGCTCATTATTGATTGTTCAAATGTAATTTCACCTGATATAATCTTATTTTTAATTGAATGTTTACCCTGATCAAAGAGTATTTTACGTATTATTAGAGTCTCTCCATATGTTTTAATCAAATCATCGTATAATTCAACTAAAACCTCTTTCAAATTATTAGATGTTAGATTACCTTGAATAGAATCTCCCTTATAATCTCTCACAAATGATAAAAACATCTCAAAACTACAATCAATAGTGTCCTTATAAAATGATTCTATATATTTTGACGGGAAATATTTACCCCATATACCTGTCATATTACGTTTAACTCTTTTGATACAATTAATGGTTGATAAAATTCTTTCAATTGCCTTTGGACTATCATCTATAGTTGGAATACCATTATCACTACTATCTAAATCATCATATTTATTCGGAGAATCCTGTAATGTAAATTCGATATTATTACCATATGTGACGGATTTTTGTGGTTCAATAAAATTATCTCCTATATTATTAATGTATTTGTTTCGATAAACAGCCTCTAAGTCGTCGAAATATCCATCCATTAATAATGTGTCTAGTAATATAATCTCATTATTGCCCAATTTATAATCAACATTGTTTAATACCAGATTTGAATGTGGATTAAATATATAATTGTTTATGATACCATATCTTGTAATTTCATCAGATAATCGCAAATAATAAATCTCTCTATTATTGTTATTACTAATGAGATGTTTATGTGGAATAATCAGTTTACAATCATCATCTGAATCTGTAGTCATACATAAATTAATACTGTCTGTTTCGAGTAATATATTATTTGGTATAGCTGAGAATTCAACATGTTCGTCTAATAATCTCATAAGTCTACGTTTAATTTTCTGTATTTTCTCAATATAAAAGAGAGATTTATCATCCAATATTGAGAGAATCTCTCTACGAACTTTCAAATTATCATAATCATTCAATAATAATCGTCCTGTATTTCTAAACGCGTCATAATAATTCGACTCTAATTCTATAAATTTGACAACCTTCTCACGTTGTTTATCATATGTGGTATCACCATATAGTATTTCTTTATCTAAAGAAATTGTATTATAACCATTCATTTCCTTCAAGTAATCATATTGAGAATCGGTTGTTTTATACGGTTCATTAAGTAATACAAACTGATTAGTTTCTGTTATTATTCCAACTATTAAGTTATCTTCCATAACTTTGAATGATGGTTTTGATGGTATTTTCCCCTGAGATTTTTCATTAATCTTCTTTAAAAATCTCTCTGTATCTATAAAATTTTTCCATTCTACATCATCCAAATAGAGAGATTTAATAGATGAATTTATAGATGATGGTTCTATAGGAATAAATCCTGATTTTCCACTATTTAAACGTGCGATTACACCAACAACTTTCTGATTATAATTTATCACTTGATTTTCAATTTCCGCACCAAATCTCTCTAATTCTTGTTTTATATCTTCAAAAAATAAATTGGACTTGAATATATATTCTTTCGGCATACTATTCTTAGGACCACACTTTGTATAAGATTGTTTTATAATTTTTATTACATTTTTCAAATTAGGTAATAATTCATGGTTAAATAAACTATATACTTTACTCACTTTAATACGCGTTTCTTCATCTCTATAAACATAAATTGGTTCATAATATCCATCCTTTAACATCATTATTAAGGTAGGTTTTTTTATATCAAATAATTGACTTGAATAGCTATTTGTAGGACAAATAATCTCGACATTTTCTGTCATATCATTATTAGGTATCTCCAATATAACTAAATTAATACCATTTGGAAACAACTTATCATTCGCTATATGGACTACATCCCACAAATATGTATGGTCAATTATAATATCGTCGTCTCTCAAAAAATCTATATAATTCTCATATGCTGATGCTATTTTTTTAAAATATTCTTCACTATCTTTATCCGTTTTCACCTTTAATCCCTTAAATAAAACACTATCACTATATTTATTTACATTAATAGAGAGAGATTCACGAGAAAATGTATCGATTAAAGAACCATTAAATAAAGTGACAAATTTATCTATATCTATTGATTCAATAATTATATCCTTCATTTCTTTTATGGTTGGGACAGATATTTTGGATTTATCTGATTTTCTCTTTATTTTCATAAATTCTAAATATATATCTGCTAATACACCTATAAATGATTGATTTTTGTTATCTTCGATTCCCTTTCTCAACATACAATATTCAAACGGTTTAATACCTTTACCAGTCTTACTATAACATTTACTGTTATCAGTCTTAAGTAATTTTTGAATAGAGAGAGGTAAATAACCCCATCTATTAATATCTAATGGATGCTTTTCTGCTCCTTTTATATATCCATCTCCATCTTTTTTGGGCTTAATCTCCAATTTTTTACCACTTAAACATTTATCTCTACGCATTTGTTGGACTGGACTATCCCATGATTTAAAGCAACATGGAATACATAAATCGTCGGGATGGGACCCTTCTTTAACAAAACCTGGATAATGTTGGACATATTCACCTTTTTGATTAATATGTTCCTTTTTATCTGAGAATTCATAAACAAATGCGTCCTTAGGAACAACACGTGCATTCTGGGGAATAATTTTATCTGAGCCACCACATTTACCTGCTTTAACATCTTCCTCGGTCATACTACTATTGGTTTTTAAACACCAATATCGAGGACAAATATACCAATGTTGATTATCGGGAGAGGAACCATATCTTAAGGCTTTTGAATATGAACCTGGATTCACTCTATCTATTCTCTCTTTTTCGCTATCAGTTAAGATAACAGGTTGACGTCTAACGTTAGTAGGACATGTTCTAGAATACGCATTGAATTTACCAGTCTTTCTTTTGAGAAACAATTTAGGATCTAATTTAACCATTTTAGAGAAAAAAACATTGGGATTTTTAAGAGGCATTCCCGCAACATCACTCTCTAATGATGGAGAATTTCCTCCTTCAAATACTAATCCATCTACACTTTCAGCGCCCCCAAAATCAATACTATCATCACTATCACTTCCACTACTTCCACTATAACTTTCTTCATCAAGAGGAACTGATTCTCTCAATGGTCTATTTTGTGATTTTTCAACAATAGAATTACTAACAGAAACATCACCTGCTCCAAATTCTAAATCGTCTACAAACCCTCCAGAGTCATCACTTGCTGATGAATTAACGCTAGATTCTAACTCTTTACTTGTCATTTCATCTCGTATAATAGATGATTTATTACTATCAATCTCTCCAAAATCTAATTCATTAGCAGAGCTTTCTGAGAGGGATTTAGAAATAACAGGTGACGATGCAGACGCTATATCTCCAAAATCTAATTCATTAGCACAGCTTTCTGAGAGGGATTTAGAAATAACAGGTGATGCTATATCACCAAAATCTAATTCGTTATCTGACTTTTTAGAAATAACAGGTGATGATACAGACGCTATATCACCAAAATCTAATTCATTATCTGACTTTTTAGAAGAGAGAGATTTAGAAATAACAGGTGATGATACAGACGCTATATCTCCAAAATCAATGTCATTATTAGATGATTCAATACTCCTTAAGGATAACACTGGTGCTTTCTGAATTTCACCAAAATCTAATTCATTAGCAGATCTTTCTGAGATAGATTTTGAAGAGCTTTTAGATGCTATATCACGAAAATCTAATTCATTTTCAGAGTCCATTATATCTTCATTAGTTAACTCAGGTTCCTCGAAATTTATATGTCGTGCCAATTTTGAAACACATTTTTTAGGTGATTTTTCACTAGAAGAATGGGGTGAATTTGCTGGTGATTTTACAGTGGAGTGAGGAGGAGTTAATTGTTCAGATGATTTTACAGATGATTTTACAGATGATTTATTAGATGATTTTGCGTTTGATTTTACAGTAGAATGAGGAGGAGTTAATTGTTCAGATGATTTTAATGTGGAGTGGGGAGGAGGAGTTAATTGTTTAGATGATTCGGGTGTTTCTATATCTTCTCCAGGAGGACGGGAAGATAATTTGACTTCATCTATTATATCACCAATTTCACCTTCACCTTCATCATCACCAAAATCTAAATCTAAATTATTCGGAATATCTTCAGTTGGGAATGATAACCCGGGTATTTCATCATCATACTCTTCATCTTCATCTTCCTCAATTAATAAACCCAATATTCCATCATCATCTTCAATATCTGAACCGTCAAATTGTATCATATCACTTGTCATTAATAATCCATTTTGCATCTGTAATTCCTCCTCAACTTTACTTTCAATATCCTCAATTTCAGCTATATTAATTTCCTTAGAATTGCACATCTTTTGCACACTTGAGTCTAATCCAGTTTTAGATTGGGTTATACGAATTATGCTATCAATATATTTTAAGATTAATGGCACGTATTTTACATTATTAATGAGTGATATATTTATAGTTATTGAATTCTTAAATGGCACTTTTTTTATTATAATCATAAATCCAGGGTTTGATTTAATTTTAAGCTTTTTATTCTCATTCACCTGCTGTTCTACTTGAATATTTGAAATCCAATTTCGATATTTTTCATTTGATTCATCATCCGTAATGTTGAAATTCTCAGATATTTTTTGCACAATCTCTCCTCTATCATATTTATTATTGACTAAATTTGTTATATATGCGTCAATAGAATCCATCTTATTAAAATAACTAACACGCTTATATCTTAGCTCAATTCCTTTATCAACATCGTCTTCAATAATATTAACAATAGATGAAAAACACCCTATATATTTATTAATATTAATCTTCTTTTCAATATTTAAAATACTAAATATTTCTATATTTTGAAAGACAATATTCTTTTGATAAATGCTGGTAAAACCTATATAATTATATCCCTTTTGTTCAAGAAATTTCCTTATGGTATCAATATGTTTTGTTGAATATTGATTAACATAATCATTAATTTCGTCAATAGAATATGATGTATCACTCATAAAGTCTATTAATACTGAACCATTTTCGAGAAAAGAAGTATTTATATAAATCTCTCGTTTACTATCTTTTACGACATATTTGGATTTAATAACGCTATGTAGTGTTACCATTTTCTGTCGTGCAGTAGTGGCTCTTAATTTGACAATATATTCCTTTGGTAAATAAGGTATTTTCCTACCATCTTTGGTAACATTATTGGTAAATAATCTATATAATTTCTCTTTGCTCTTACCGGGATTGAATTTAATAAAGGGTGTATTTTTATCAGTATTAATTAGTTTAAATATAACTTCTAATGGAATATTTAATGGATTTTGGGGTTCAATAATGAATGATATATTTTTTATTCCTCGAGTGATATAGTCCAGTTCTCCACCGCTTTTTTTCTCATGAATACTATTGAATAAAATTATATTATTATTGTTATTTTTAAAGACGTCACTAAGTAATTTACTATTATTTGCCAATAGACTTGTCTTTCTCTCGTTATAATTCCTCTCGTCAAATATACCGTCTTTAAATAAAAATGGATAATACAATTTAAACATAACATCCATATCAATGGGTAATGATGCTACATCTCCATCTCTCAATAAACTCCTACTATTGTTATTATTAACAAAGTTAATTACATCATCAGGTGTGCATATATATAATGTATTCAATTCAATATCTGGATAATCTAATAAGAGAGATTTATTCTGTGTCGATACGATTGATTCGCCGCTATTTTTCAAAATTGTATCAAATTCTATACAATCAAATGGATTAACAGGAACAGGATAACTTGCTTCTATATAAAATTTCTGCCCAACAGGAGTCTTAACAAAGAGAGATTTATTCTCTATATTTAGCGCAATAATGTCCTCATATGAATAATCCTCTTTAAGTTCAATATGCGATATATCAATATCATATATATTTAGTATAAACTGATATAGTCGATTGTATGATATAGCAATACTGTCATTCTGACTTAATATATTGTAAATCTCTCTATTCGAATAGACTTTTGAAACATATCCAAATGAATACAACTCATTAAATCCATATATACTTTTCGTAGCCATCATAAATTTACGTTTAATAAAATCGATACTGTCATCTTGGAATATTGAATCGTTTATTAAGAAAATTCGTGTGGATTCTTCGTATTTATATTTATCTGTTAAGAGAGATTTTATTGTTTCTGTATCAGTAACCTCGACCCTATAACTATCATCTGGGTCATATCCTTTAAATATGAATATTTCTTTTACCCCACGTTTGTTTATATGATAAACAAAAAACATATATATACTATTAATATTAGATTTTTAATTGATAATATATCTAAATCATTATATATATGAAGAGTAATAATGGAATTTTATATATAATTGTTGTTTTTGTTATTGGTGTGATTATTAAGTTATATTTAGAATCTGATGTATTCAATTTAAAGTGTATTATATCTGATATTGATGGAAATAAATATTGTGTAAGAGAGAGAATTGAACTTGAACAAGTAGCTGATTTATTGGCAAAAGTTACTGAAAAACTTAAAGCACTCGTAAAGCATATGGATAAAACATTTCCAAAGAGAGACAATGTTAGACGTTTAGTCAATAATTTTAATCCTAAAAGAATACAAGAAACATTACCAACGAGTGTTCATACAGCATACAGTGAAAATAAAGGAGAGAAAATGGCTTTTTGTGTTACCAAAAAGAAAAATGGAACAGAAATTATTGATGAGAATACATTAACGTTTGTGGCTATTCACGAATTAGCCCATGTTGGAACCAAATCAATTGGACATAAAGATGAATTTTGGAATAATTTTAAATTCTTACTTGAAAATGCTAAAAAAATTGGTATTTATACTCCAAAAGATTATAAAAAAACTCCCCAAGACTATTGTGGTATGAAAATAACAGATAATCCGTATTTTGATTTATAAAAAGATATTATATTATATTAATGAATAACAGGATTAATAAATAATTCACAATCAGGTGGTATTTGTGGATTTAGAGCAGGTCTTAATGGAAATTGTCTTATTAAAAATTGTTATTCAACAGGTGAAATTACATTTTCTTGTGGAGGAATCTGTTCCCAAAATGCTGGTTATAGAGGTATATGTAGTATTAATAATTGTTATTCAAGAGGTTTAATAAATGGTGGAAGCGCAGGAATTTGTGGAATAAATGCAGGAGAACAGGGATTTTGTGAGATAAATAGATGTTTTTCAACTGGAGTATTCAGTAATTCAGCAAATGGAATTATTGGTTCAAGTGCAGGAATAAATGGAAAATGTGTGATTAATAACTGTTATTCAGTAGGAAATATACAAGCTAGTGGTGGTGGAATTACAGGACAACGATCAGGTCAGTCATCAGGATTATGTATTATAAATAATTGTTATGCATCAGGAGCTATTAATAGTTCACTTGGTGGAGGAATTTGCGCGAGATTTACCGGAACAGGAAGCGGAACAGCAATAATTAGAAATTGTTTTTCTAATGGAACGTCCTCAATTAGTAATCCAATAACACTATCTGGTGGTCAAGGAGACTTAGTTAATGGAAATTTTACATTAGCTACAATACAAAATGGCCTATTAAATTCAATATTAAATACAAGCGTTCCACAAGATCATTCAGGTAATGCATTTATAGCAGATAATTTAGATACACAACAGTTTCCTTTACTCTTATCATTTAGGTCATTTCCATGGAAAAAAATACATATAAAAATTATAATAATAACCCTCAATTTTTTGGATTTATAATAAAATGGATGTTTCCTAGTAAACAGTTAACTATAGATATATCTGGTAATAAAAACAATAGAAATGCCACTTACAGTTTTGTTCAATCTGATATTTTAGGAAATTTACTAGAAGATGTTACACTGGAAATATTAACTCCAATATCAAGTGATTATAGTGCAACTTTAACAGGAAACACACTGACAATAATAGATAATGCTAATATAGTTAGAAACTATACAGAAACAATAACTGTGAGGGCATATTTAAATGAAAATAATAGTATATTTGATGATTTATCTCTCAATTTACGATTTATCAATAATACACCAGTTTTATCTACTATACCTGATTTAACACTTAACACTAATACCACTATGAGTGTTGATTTATCTAATTATGTTGTTGATGAAGATCCTACTAATCTCTCTTATAGCGTTACAATTATCTCTGATCAAAATGATACAATTATCACGTCAATAACAAATAGAATTCTCTTTGTTACTAGTAAAAAATGGAAATATGGTAATTCATTGATAAATATTTCGGTGAATGATGGTGAAAATATAGATACTCAAACTGTTAATATAACAGTTCCATTTATAGCACCGGTATGGTTAATCAATAATCCGACGATCACTATTGGAGGTAATAAGAATAAGAGAATCTTTACAACTAGATTTTTACAAGAAAATATAGATTTCGCATTAATTGATGATTTAGATTTCACAATAATCTCTCCTACTAATAGTAATTATACAAGTAATATAAATGGAAGTGCGTTAACTATTGAAGATACGTTATACCCTATTCGAAACCATAATAAAAATATTGAGTTACAAATTACTAGAAAAGACAATAATCAGATGTTTTCATCTTTAATTTTTAATATTAGTTTTATAAATTTGGCCCCATCATTGCGTATCAACACTTTAAATATGGATCAAGATGCAGTATTAACAATAAATATTAGAAGAATAATGATTGATGAAGACGTAGATTCATTAAGTATTGTAGTTAATCCGCGCCCACAAGAAGGGTTAATAACAACAAAATTAAATAATGATATTTTAACAATAAAAGGGGTACAAGAATTATTTGGATCAACATTTATCACGGTAATTGTTTCAGACTTTGAGAGAACAATAACAAGAAATATTGGTATCAATATACGACAGATTATACCCGCTGCATTTAGGGCACCGGTTGCTACATCTGTTCAAAATGCAAATACATCAAATGTTGGTATTCAAAGAGCGCTTGTAACAAAAGTATATAATACAGCAAGTAGTAACACAGTTGTAGTTAATAATGATGGTTCTATTACAACAACCCCTGTTGATTATATGAGCGGACAAGTATCTAAGAATGCAGGTGCGTTTTCCGGGTCATTTTATACAGCTTATAGAGCATCATTGGGTTAAACTTTAATATTAAATTTATAAGTATTTTAATATTAAATATTCATTTTTACATTGAAGAAGAGCTACCAATCTCAAGAGTTAATCGATTGCCATCAGGTGCAATAGTTGTATTGTTCCATGGACCGACAGCCATTTGGGGGTTAGCAGGTTCAGAACGTAGCTGTAAATTAGCATTTCTTAAAGAAGAACTAACAGTGTTAGTCCCGATATGATGACCAGATTTTAGTAGATTAACACCCTGTAAATCTCCGTTTCCAATAGGATTTAACTTCGCCCATTCACTATTATTATCTTTAGGTAACAATTCAGATGGGTCAACAATCTGCTCAGATGAGCAACCACCAGGCATACCATGAGAAGTAGTCTGGAGCCCAGAAATCTCAGAAGGACCGGAATTCTCTCCAATAGGGGCACTTGGAGTGGGATTTCCTACATTTTGATGAGGTCCATCACCATATTGCATATTACCTAAAGTTCCAGCATTATTGCTCATTTGGTCCATAATACTGTGTTTTGTTGAAGAATAATTATAAATTGCATATCCTAAAGTAATAGCAGCAACTAACATAATCAAATGTGTTGTATTCATCTTTTTAAACATTTTAACTAAACTCATTATATAAAATGTGTGATAAAATATTTTTATATAAATTACAATAAATCTTGATAACTTATATCTGTATTATCAGAGAGATTATCTAACTCTTCTTCGTCGCTTGTCGAATCATCTAAACTATCAATCATGTATGTATTCTTTATATCTTTTGCTTCTAAATAGGCAATAACCGCTTTCTTTTTTGCGTCTCTCGCTTTATCTTTTGCTTCTTGATAAATTTCCATATAAATATCATTCGGTTTCCTTAATGTTACAACATCGTCATCTAATGGTTCAACATCAACTGTCTCTATAATCTCTCTATTTTTAAGAATAGCACTATTCATTTCTATCGTCTTTCTACCAAATTCCTTAATAATAACATCTATATGGAAACTAGAATTAGTAAATTTTATACCACGAAATTCTAAAATAGGTTTGACATATTTTCTATCAACTCCCTCTATATTTGTTTTTTTGTCAATATATGCCCTAAATAACATGCAATCTTCGCCATATTCTCTCGACGAACTATTAAAAAAATAGTTTATATCTGATAAATCCATTTTATTATCGAACCATTCGCTGCTCTTATCATGTATGAGTGATTTTATTTTACTTTCAAATCTCTCTATGAAGGAAATGAATGACGTATCTTTTTGTGTCTTCTTAAATATTAAATCGGAAAATTTAGACAAATCCTCGTTCTTTATTACCGATGAAGGAGTTTCAATAAAGAGATTATTGGTGTGATTATTAGAAATAAGTAATTTGGAATAGTATCCACCTCCATTTACACGAATTGGATTTTCCAATGTAATTCTCTCTAAATCAAAGGTATTGTATTCCTTAACAATATTCATTTAAGATAAAACAATAATTTTTCGTGTTAAATTTATCGCATTAATATATTGATTATTACTAAATAATGACATTTAGAGAGAAGATCGTTAAAGAATGTATTGAAATTATGAGTCGTGAAGATATTAAAAGTGAAATACAGAATATTTTGCGTCCAATTATAAAACTAATTATTTCGTCATTTAGCCCTTATATTGAATTATTAGTTCTATTTTTGGGAGTAAATTTTATTATTTTAGTATCAATATTGTATTTAATTCTTTTTAGAAAAGTAATATCGTTGTAAATATATTTTCTCTCTAAAATGTATAATATAATGCACAGAAAATCACACAAAGTTGCTAAACATCATAAACGCAGTCGAAAAACACGGGGAACTAGGAGACGCAAATATAAAGGGGGTAGCACATTAACTGGTATTTTAGGGGCTGCTAGAACTGCCTTATTACCCTTTTTAATGTATAAAGGACAGAAATATACTCAGCGTAAAGCACATAAACGCCGAGGTAAAACTTCCAAGAAGAAATAAATTATCGCATCATTATAATAATTAACGAAACAATTTAAATATATTATGATAATTATTATATACAAATAGTGATGAGTTTAGAAGAATCAATCAAGAAATGGGTATCAATTGATAATCAAATTAAGGAATCCAATGAAGCGTTAAAACATCTACGTCAAGAGAGAACAAGTATTTCAAATATAGTGCATAAAATCGTCGAGGATAAAGAACTCAATGACGCAACTATTCAAATTTCTGACGGAAAATTGCGATTTGGAACAACAAAGGTAACTCAGCCAATTACAATTAAGTTAATTAAACAATGTCTATCCGATTACATTACAGATGAGGATAGTGTTGATAAAATTATACAACATATTAAATCAACGAGAGAATCCAAATATGTTGCCGATATTAAACGAACGTATAATTAATATGATAATAATTACTTAAACCTATAGTAACCTATATAGATAGTAATGTCTAGCAATAGTTTTTTTCTTTATTCACCTAGTTTCACTGGACTTAGAACAATCTCTAAACACCACATGCCATATCATCCTGAATGTTATGTTAACGATGATATTTACACAATGTCTCAGAGGTCAAAATATGTAAGAAATGTAAATGAATGGTTGGAGAAACCTACGAATACATTCGCAGATCAAGATGATCCCAATTTGTATCAAAACGCCCATTATGTAAAAAGTATGTTTGATGAATTACTTAATATTATTGATAGTTCAAATATGAAAATATATGATCATAAACAGTTTAAAGAAGACTTCATACATTATATATATACCTTGTCTTCTCTATAATAATGGCTGCATATTACTCAGATGATGATTACGAAAGTGACGATCAGCATACAAAGGCTGAGTATAATAAACTCAGAAATTTCCAATTGAGGGATTATCTAGATTGTCCAGAAACAAATAAACTACTGAATCGTGAATGGGATATGAATGTAAATAATACAATCGAACATAGAGTAGATGAATTCTTTGATAAACATTATGAATTCTTCAAGCATTCAAATACTCGAGTTTTTGCGCGAGCTACATCAGCACATGGCAATCATTTAATGCCTCTTGTTAAACATCATTTAGTTCGAAATTATGATTTAAATATGTTCAAAACCAATCCGGAATTAGCAAGACCATTGGTTAATTCATTTAACCTAATTAAACAAAAAAGAGCTGAAAATAAAAGGGATGAACTTAAGAGGAATTTCGACTATTCTAATAGAAAAATTAGTTGGTCTTAGGTTATAAAATTTATATTACAATATATATATTATGGATATAAATGATTTAGTTTATTCTAAAAACGATAAAGGTGATGTAATGATGGGTGGATACTCCGTCAACAGTATTATGAAACATAGGAATTCAAATACTAATGTAGGTCAAAGTGGGGGAAAAAAACAAGATGATTTTGATGATATGTTTAAAGATTTAGCAGTTCCTGTCGGATTATTATATATTCAAGAAACACATCAATTTGGAACCCAAGAACCTATAAAAAATGAAAATCTATTTGTTAATTATAAAACAGTTGATGATACTCTATATGATAAATTAGTGAATTTAGCAGCACCAGATACACGGGAAATTTCAAGCGAACCTAACAAGAAAGTAAAAAAAACATCCGCTAAAAAGAAAAAGACTACCACCAAACGCAAATCTAAAAATAAAACTAAAAAACATAAAAATAAAAAATAAGTATTTTAAATTTGGCTCCATTGCGTTTTATTAAATGGAGATACCAATATATTAGGCAGATTTTTCCGGTATTTCTCAACCATTCTATCTAACTTTTTATCCTTTTCAGTTATAGGATACGGTCTAACATTTGACATTCTTTCCATCTCTTCTCCAGTAATCTTAGGTTTATACCCATAACAATTGACACCAAATTTCACATTTTTGTTGTCTATAAATCCACCATTAACACCCGGACGACCACAATCATTCTCATGACCTTTTATTTTCTGAAGCTTATCATATGATTTCTGTAAAGTTGGAAACAATGCTAATTGATCTTTTGACCAACCATAACCACACCATTCACCACCATCATTATATGCTTCTTCAACCTCATCATATGATGCTAAACGCGCATCATACGCTTTACAAACTGCTTTTGCTTGGTTATAAGTATAATTATTATCAGGTATATGGAAAACCTGTTTAGAAAACATAATTTCAGGAACTGTAGTATTTTGTTTATGATCAACGCTTATATCGATTTCTGGTGTTGGACTAAAAATATTCTTTATTATAGTATGAATATCAAGAGAAAAGAAATACTGTAATCCATTAATTAGTATCAAAAAGATTAATAATCCCCAGAAAAATAACTCCATTACTCCTATTGCTGAAGATGATGATGCTGCTGAACTTGTTGAACCACTAATTGAATTACTTATTGAGGTCACAGCATTTGTGGCAGTTTTTACACCCCCTAAAGAGGCAAACATGAAATAATATGCTATTAATATTACTAAAACACCTAATATCATTATCGGATTAAATCGAGTGAAATTATTATTTATCATATCATATAAATTAGGAAAACCTGTCGATGGATTCACATTAATATTCATTATATATATATTTATTTACTTTATTTTTTTCTACGATAGAATAAACAATATGCTAGTGGAGTTATTATCACTTCTTTATTTTCTACCTTTCCAACATTTGTATCATTAAAATGATACCATGATTCATTAGCGTTTTTTACAAATGCTGTGTAATGACCACCATTTGGACTACCACTATGATTACATATTCCATAACATTCATAATTATAGGTTTCGTTATTTGTATCTAATACATAGTCAGATAGATCCATATTATCTAAAGGGAATGTGATTAAAGAATTATTTTTTCTAAGAAGATTAGTAAACCGTTTAAAATCAATCACTAAAACATCAGGTAGAGAGAAAAAGGTAATCTCTTTAGATGTTTCTTCCTTTTCATTTGTTTTATCATTATGCCACATATTCTCTCCTGTCATCTCTTCTTTTTCTGTATAAAGATCGAAGCAATCATAAATGTTAATGGTCGGTTTATTTGGAATAGGTAAGTTAATCATGAAAAAAGGTTCTGGGGTTTCAACAAGAATATCTCCGGTTGTATTCCTTATTTGTGATATATGTATACCATAAAACATTTTTACTAAATGAGAATAATCTTTAGAAAACATCATTTTCATCATCTTATTACATTTAATAGTTAGACTATTATCCGACGCATTGTCGAGATCAATATCTTTAATTGGACGTTTAAATGCACCATGAAGTTCCTCAATAAAAAAAAGAAGAAATTCGGGTAAATCATTCTGTGCAAATCCAGTGAAAATATCTCTATCTTTCTTTTTCGCAATCAAATGAATAGCAGAAACAAATCGACCAGGAGAGATTGTGCAATTAGAACTCCACATTAATTCTCTTAGACCACCCCATTCATCATAAATCACCCTATTACCTTCTTTGTTACCTTCCACTTCCATAGATTTATTATTTTTAAAATACTCGGTCAATTCATATGTATGAGAGATACATTGTATTGTTGAATTCAGAAAACACGTATTTCCCAAATTTGCTAAACCCGTCAAACCTTTATCACTATAAGTTTCCATTTGTATTATAGATAAATATATCTTTATATTTATTTAAAAACAATGTTTGTATACTATTAATGGAAAATACATCTGCACAAGATTATCAACGATTTTGTATATCATATATGAATCAAATAGAGAGAGTATTAGAAACTTATTCACAAATGCATGATAATCTAGTTACAAATATGCGTAGTAATAACTCTTCAAGACTTCATATATACTCCTCTAATAATAGTCAACCATTACCGACAACAAATCACTCTCAACAGAGACCTGTAAATAGTAGTATTCCTACTGTATTTATGACTCCATTGAGACAAACTAATCTACCTGCTTCATATATGGGCGAAACAGGTGACAATACAGCCGATTTATTTTTATCGGCATATAATTTATTATTCCCAACAAATCCTCTAAGAACACCCGTTAATACAGGAATTACACACGAACAATTTTCAGAATCTACTGAAACTTATTCTTTGGAAATTTTTCAACAATTAGATAATGAATATGACGAAGAATGTCCTATTACAAGACTACCCTTTGGAGAAGATAATAGAACAATTACCATAATTAAAAACTGTGATCATGCGTTTGATACTGAAGCATTAGAAAGATGGACACAGACGAATATTACATGTCCGGTTTGTAGACAAAATATAGTTATATCAACTCCTCCTCCTGGTTAATTTTATAGTGCTTTTTAAGGGAATCATAGAAGTCCTGTTGCTTCCTTAATTTAATTTGTTTGATATCATTAATACTTTTAGAATTTGAAATTAGACGTCTGGTATTAATATCACTATTTATTCTACGTGAATTTATATTATAATTTTTAGATACTAATCTCTTAGTATTGATGATATCATTAATATTGTGAGAATTTTCGCTCAATTTTTGATCAATGTCCGATCTAAAAATCTCTCCTAATTTATAATATTCTTCCATCTATATAATAAGTTAAAGAAAAAATTATACTTATTATATTATGTCTAATATTCCAAATATTCAAACAGGATATAATTCCGAAATGAATTATGAAATCTCTCTAAATAGAGTTAATATAAACGAAGCTTTACATAATATAACTGATAAACTCGAAGAAATTTCTAAGAGTCATACAGATGATGACGAAAGCGATATTGTATTCCATCGCGACGAGACGCCCGATTTTATAACAGAGGAACAGATGGTAGAAATAATGAAGAAAATACCTCCTCCAAAGAAAATATGTTATAATAATGTAAAACACATTGTAAGGACAACCTTTTTTTCAGAAAATGATTACAATTCATCAGCATTCGACATTATAGCGACATATATAAAAGGACAAAAAATTATTTATACTGAGGCTATGAGTGATTGTGTAAGCAACCTTAATTATATTATGTTGCCAACTATATTATTATCAGCAATCGCTACTGTTCTATCATTAACTATTGATAAATTTTATTGGGGACCCGTATTATTAGCATCTGTAAACGCATTTAATGGATTTTTATTGGCTGTTGTGAATTATTCAAAATTGGATGCTGCGGCAGAAGCACATAAAATAACAAGTCATCAATATGATAAATTACAATCATTATGTGAATTTACTTCCGGAAGACTTATGATTTTTTCGAATAAAGATGACGATAATGATAATGACCATGGAGCGGAAAAAACGGCGCTTATTATTCATAAAACTATTGATGAAATAGAAGCTAAAATAAAGGATATTAAAGAGACAAATTCATTTATTATTCCTTATTCAGTTCGTTCGAAATTTGCAAACATTTATTATCTCAATATCTTTTCAGCCGTCAAAAAAATACGAGATAAAGAGGCATTATTAATAAATACTCTTAAGAATAAATTAAATCGGGTAAGAAAAATGGAATATTTAAATAAGATTGGATTAATGAGAAATAAGAATTATTTACACGAAGAAATTATCAATCTTAACAATGAAATTACAGATATAAATGAGGAAATCATTGGTATTAAAACTAAATTTACTATTATTGATAAAATGTTTAAACAAGAAATACGCAACGCAGAGAGAATGAGAAAACAAGGGTGGATTATAAGCACATGTTGTTATTCTACCGATGATATAGATACAGATGAATTAATAAACCGAGATACTATACCAATTAATAACTCTAATGTTAATTTAAGAACACTAATGGAGGAGATTGAAGAAACACCATTATCACCTAAAACACGACAAATATATCCTCAAGAAGATAATATAAAAATAGTTTAAATAAATCACAAATATATAATCTAAATGGATAGAGTTAAACAGATGAAAGATGTTCAATTTGAAGCTTTTGAATTGTTCCGTAAAAAAAACGCAGATTATGGGGATGCGTTTGCGACATATGGAACTGTAGGTGTTCTAGTGAGAATGGGGGATAAAATCAGTAGACTTACCAATATTTCAAATACAAAAATCTCTCTTGTTGATAATGAGAGTTTGAGAGATACGCTTATTGATCTGCATAATTACAGTGCAATGGCAATTATGTTGCTTGACGAAGGTGATAATACAACTCTTGATATAATTGAGGAAAACATATCTGGAGAGGCAAAATAATCCGTTAATTTGATATATAAAAAAATATTTATACATCAAAATTTATTCAAATACTTATCCAAAGAATGACTTTATTGATTGTTGGTTATTCTTCTGTAAGTTACATTTCCTAAGAGCATCTTGAAATATAAGCGATTTAACCTCTTTATTTCTATGATCCTGGATATATTTGTTCTGTTTTATCTGATCACCATGATATTTTCTCATAATACCTCTTTCTTTTAAGCCCAATGACCGTTTTGATTTCGAATATTCAGGAATATCTTGTAATACAAGAGCAAATACTTGCTGAACTGGTTTCATAATTTGATTTGTAATATAATGAATATAATCAGGCTTGAGTTTGTTCTTTGATATAAAATCTGGAGTTTCAATACGATCACCTTGCAATTTCATATCCTTTTTAGTCTGAATATATACAAAGGGAATTCTATCTCCCGATCCTGGTTTATTGCCTGGATCGCGTTTTCCAATCCTATCTGCTAATACTTTATGTGCAATTTGTTTCGGATTTTTATAGAACGCACGTAATGATTTTGTAATAATCAGTTTATCAATCGGATATTTTTCATTTACAATATCATCAAGAAATTTCTTTGTGAATTCAATTGCCTTTGAAACATCCTTATCTTTCATTAAAATATCGATAATTCCACCATAAATATCCTTAACTATCGGAGCATTATCACGTCGTTTCAAGACAATACCCATTGATTTTCTGAAACACTTATCCACATCTTCTTCATAAAGCATACCAACATATCGCTTTTTCGACAATAAACAGAATGGCATGAACGTCTTTTCATACTCCAAATCGTGCGGAGGCTTAAGAAACATAGTCGCTAATTCACCTGCTTCTTTCGCCAATTCTATCGTGTGTTTTAACGCTTCTTTACCAACAATTTTATTACCTGTTTCTGGATCTGTTAGTTTAAATGACATAAATACACTATCAGTATCTCCATAAATATATTCGGCATTACTCTTAACAATACCATATTTCGTTTCGCAAATACGGTCACCATATACCTCCTCAATAATACGCTTTCCATATGTTAATAGTTTCCGTCCAATAGCCGTTGTTGACGCAGCAACATCCTTCTCATAAAATGATGATGTTCTCGCTCCACATTGACCATATAATGAATTCGCCGTCAATTTAATTGCTAATTGACGCTTATCAAGAACATTTTTCATAAATTCACTATATTTATCCTCAATAGATGAAATATTAACTTTCAATATATTTGAAATCTCTCCATCTTTATTTTTTATAGAGAGATTTGTATCGGTATTCTCTATAATAATTCCAGTATATTCAATATCATCCATTGTTTTAACTACTTTCCATTTAGCTGATGCGCGCGTTGATTTTCTCGCTGCAAGTAGCTCCTTAAGAATTTTTGGCATGATAGCCAAATCACCTTCGGGGAATTGTGCAAATCGACATTTTTTATATCCAGATAACGTTTTAATAGCTGCACTAGATGGAGTTTTTCTAACATATTCATACGTATCATATTCGATATCAACATATTCATATGTCTCTAGATTATCATAAATAAATTCACCTTTATCATTCTTTATTCCTGTTTCTGAAACCAATTTGCCGTCCAAATCATATTCCATCGACCATACTTTAGAATCATGGGAGAGATTTTCACTAATCATGGATGATGGATATAGAGAACTATAATCGACACATGCAACAGGCTCATCTAAATATAAACCGCATTTGGGTGGAAGAACAATAGCACCTTCATATCCACCATCATTCTTCTTTTCTAAAACGGGAATAAGTGTATTCGATTCGCGACATTTCTTTGCAATAAAACTAAATAATTTAATCCCTTGACCCCTCATAACGATAAAATCAATTGGAACACTGCAAATATTCGCCATCTCTACCATTCCTGTAACAACGTCGATTTTATTCAATAAATGATGAACTAAGTTACAATCCTGAATACAATATTTCGCAATTACAGAACGCTCTTTTGGTCCCTCATTAGTCATTCTGAAAATATCTTGAGGTGTTACATCATCCTTAGCTAGACACCATTTAAGTATTTTACTTTTATCTGGATTAATCTCGCTTTTGATTACAAATGTTCCATCACATTCATTTATTTCATAAACCTTAAATTTATTACCACCATCATAAAACTCGCTTGAGTGTCCAATCTCCTCAATTTGAACATAATTTTCATCCTTAATACCGATTAAATTCTTAGAATAAATCTTTGTATATTTATTATCTTCATATGTAAAATGCTCATATTTTTTAATTGTATCTCCAATAAAATGTCCAGATACGTAGTCAAGCTTATATGATGTAAGGTTATATTCACGTCGGAAATAATTATATAAATCAACCTGAATTCTCCCTGTCATTTTAATATAATTTAAATTATGTGTTCCACTTGCAATTGTAATGCTAGTCTCTTCAATCTTAAACTCTTCCTTACCTGTATCCCAATCCTTAACAGTATTTCCACATACTTCATCTTTAATTCGAGATAATTGTAAGAATTCATTCATACACCTCATACCTTGCTCTTTCGCACGATTAAACATAAATTTGTAATCAAAACCAAAGATATTGTATCCAATTATAATATCAGGATTTTCACGCTGGATTATCTTTGTCCACGCCAATAAAACTTCTTTTTCAGTATTATAACATTCAATCTCGGCACCCGAAACATCATCGCACGTATCTAACGCAATACAATGATTCAAATAAGGGTCCTTTTCACCATATTTGATAAATGTTGAACCAATAAATGTAACCTTATCACCTTCTAACGGTGGCAAATATTTATCAAATACTGCTGTTATTTCAATGAGTTTCTCTTCACGTTTAATCTTATCGCTATTTAAAATATCTATAATTGTATCATTATTTGTGTATTTCTTTTTTGAATATGATGCTTTTGTATCATCATCACTATCATAGATGAAATCTAGTGTATTCTCCATCGTCGAATGTGTCAATAATTTTTCATTAATAGTTTCAAGTAAGATTTTCGTAATTTTTGCCTTAATATAACTTTGTGTAAACATGTTTTTGGGATAAACATGATTAATATCTGAACGAAGAATTGACGACATATCGAACGCAGTTAAGATAATATTCTCGATTAGAAGTTTCTGTTGTTCATCAGTATATTCTTTAATTTCATCAATATTTGAATCCCAATAATCAAGCATATCAGTAGTCATTTTTTTGTAATTTTTAATGGCAATCGGGAAATCACCATGACTACTTGATGCCTCAATATCAAAACTACAAATCTTATAAGGGACCTTATCCTCCTTCTCAGGTAAAGGAACAATATCACCCCATTCGACTGTATATTCATGTTTACAATTAGTAATTTTACAGCCATGTTCGTTTAAAAGACTTTCGTCAATACTAATCCACCCTGATGGACTGATATTATTAATGTGGAAATATCGCAATAGTGGGGGAATATTTGATTCATATAATTGAACATAAGTATTATTATATAGATAACCTTTAGGTTTCAATTTACGCTCAAATTTATTAGTTATTTTATTTTTAGAGGAATTATAGAATAAGTTTTTCATTTTATTAAACACCATTATATTGTTAAATTTAAACACAATGAATTTATGTTTTTTATGATTATCAAATCCATATAACTCCTCTCGTTCAACCAATCTACAATCATTAATAGATTTATCATAGTAGTTATATTCACTAATTTTACCTTTAATGTGTTTCAAAAATGCATCTTTTCTCGCAATATCCCATGAATCGTCGACTTTTACAAAGAAGAATGGTTTAAATCCTTCTACATAAATAGCGTAATCTTCACCTGATTCATCAATACCGAACATTTGAATAACAAACTCTTTTTTGTCACCATTTTTGGGTAAATCGTCCTCATCACAGCCTTCTTCTCTCTCAACATCTTCATTATATACGGTAAAATCAAGCAGTTTCATAGAAATACTCATGGTTAATATATGTTATTAATCATGAATATTTAATATTTATTTCATCAATTTTATTTACAGAAATCGAGTAATTCTTTCTTTGCATTATCACAATTATTGTAATTGTTTAGAATAATTTTATTCACTTGTGCCGGAGTTATATCAACATTATATTTGAACACATTTTCGAAGAAATGACTATTGTTATTCTCATAGAAAAAATCAAACATTTCACATATCATGTTCTTTGAACAAAATCCTACCTCAAGATTAATATCAATCCTTCCTGGACGAATAAATGCCTTGTCTAATTTTTCTGGATGATTTGTGGTTACAATAAGAATTCTACCAGGTGTTTCCAGAATTCCATCCAATAAATTTAGAACAAAAGAGAGATTCAATTCCTCACTATGAGCAGGTCCTTTCTGTTTATCTCTTTTAAATGGTTTAAGTTCTTTATTATTATCAATATCCGAAATATAATGGGTTTCAATCTCATTTGATGCATACTGATTATCCATATAAGGTGTAACATTAAAATCGTTCATAACAGGTGTGGGTTTAAACATTGGATCTGGTTTTTGTTCAATAACGTCAGTTTTATCTGTTTCATTCTTTCTTTGATACACAATATCAGATAAACAGTCAATGTCCTCGATAACATAAATCCTATCATCAACTGGAATATTATAATACTCTGTTCTACAATTAGATAATACATCTAATCTCTCTTCAAAAAACAAATTCCTTAATTGTGTCTGAGTTGTATCCTTATATAGTTTGATATTAATTACATGTCTTCTCGTATCCTTAGCTATTGCTTTAATAAGGGATGTTTTTCCCGTTCCAGGTGGACCATGCATTAAAATACCCAATGTATATGGGATTCCCTTTTCAACATACCAATTCTTATTATTAATAAACATATTTACTCTTTCTTTAACAACATCAAGATGTTTTCCAAATACATTAGAGAGAGATTTATTAGTATTGAATTTTGTCATTAGAAATACCATGTTTTTGTTCGCCTTATAAAAGTCTACATTTCCATCAACATCTGAAGGAATTGCACAATGTTTTTCATCAAAGAAATATTTTTGGTTGCCAAGCTTATTCTTTTGCTCATATTCATATCTCTGAACAACATTATTAATGAATGTTTTGAGACCTACAATTGTCTCAATTGTCGAAAATAATTCCATATTATATTCGTCATTATCACCCCCTTCAATAAAAGAAACACGACATGAAATATCACTATTTAATTTGAAATCATCTGTATTGGTTACCTTAAATTCCGATTTATATGAGAGTGATTTTGATGATTCTGTATTCACAATATAGTGATTAATCGCATTTATTACAGTATCATCCATATTACTTTTATTCTGTGTAAATAGAATTGATGATTTCACCTCAAGCGACTTCTCATCAATTATTTTAGTAAGTGTTTTCTTCTTTTTATTGAAATACTTAATAAGCTCTTTTTTTACAAAATCTTTAATATACGGGATACAATACATTACTTGAACCATTATTAAACCAAGTATAATTTGAAACATACCTCCATTATCCCCTCCTACTCCCTTAGATGCAAACATACTCATCATATTCATATTCATCATGTTATTTAACATTTGACCTTCCATTTTTAATATATATATATAAATCATAATCTCTTTATATATTATTTTAACATCATTTGTCATATTCATTAGATTCATTATCTACACCAGTATTGGGTATCATTATAACCTTATTCACTTCATCTTCAATCTCTCTAATTGTGTCTTTTGCGTTCTTCAAATTTATATTGTTTTCTGTATAAATTATTATTTTTTCAAGACCATTTGCTTCACTTGGTTTTGATACATTATAATCTTTGAACTTCTCCTTAAATTTGTTCACAATATTATTTGGTATTAAAGGTGTAACTTCTGCAAGTCTTTCATAAGTATCCCTCGATATCTTTATCAAATCAGCCGGTCTCATTCTCTCTTCTGGTGGTAATGATAATTCTATAGAGAGAAATCTATATAGTTTACCATATTGTATGGCACTTAAACGATGATTTTCACTGCGTTTAGCAAAAGAAAAATAACTTCCTACTGTATTTAATATTCCAACACCAAGTGATACTACACCAACAACTATTCCCCCAATGCGATCATTTTGTTCACCCCATATTCCACCACCACCAATAGATAATGTTCCCGCTATTGTCGAGAGAACAATTACTGGTAAATCGATAAAGTTACGGTAATATGAAAATGAATGAGCCGCCTTTTTATTCAAATACGAATAACAAAATGCTTTCTCTCCCAAATCCTTAAAGTATTCTTCAAGATGGCTACTCCATTTTATATTCTTGTTTATTTCCATATATATCTATATACATTTTATCTACGTCGACGATATGTTCTTTTTCGTTTTTTAGACGCAGATTTCCGTTTATGTTTACGTTTATTAGTTTTCGTCCTTCGCTTATATTTACGTGTTTTGCTGACTCTTTTGCCGCCTTTGTGTCCCGAGATCGATTTATAGAATCGCATTAATGAGTCCGAAGTCCTATTATCAGAAAATTCTCCTATCTTCTCTCCATTACGTAAATGATATATAGTAGGATATCCTATAATAGATTTATACCCTTCAATATCATTCATATAGAGAGATTTCACCTTTGCCACAATTGTTTTCTCTCCACCTTTAGATTTCATTACCTGTTTTTCAAACTTATTCCACTCAGGTTTTAACCCTTCACACGCACCACATCCATCCATATAAAATAATACCATTACATCTTTACCCTTTAATAAATTATTATATACCTCGACCTTACTATCACTATCGACATCAATAAAACGCATTATACTATATTATATTATTTATTTTATTGCTAACTATTTTATTTTATTCTCTTATTTATATGAAACTTATAGTAATATTATTATTCTTTTTAGCAGGGTTATATTTTGTAATGAATTATAATACTAAATCTCTCATTGAACCGTTTATTCAAGACTATGATGTTCCATATAATTGTCCAAATCTATTAATCGAAAAGGATAGTAAATTCCTATTATATAATACAACTAAACTTGAAATACCTGGCGTTAATCCTATACAATTTGATAATTTGGAAGAATATACACAATTTATAGAATGGTTACGCGCGTCTGGTGTGAAATGTCCTGTATTGTTCGCAAAACAAACATACACGACTCAGGGAGATAAAAGTTTTAAAATATGTCCTAGTGGCGACCCATCTATATGTGGTATTGCACAAAGTTTAGTTCCAAACAAAACAACACCATTATTTGACGCGGGACATGATAAAGGTTCTATGCCTGGATACGACCCCCAAAATCAATATATTGGGGATTATACACCATTAGATAAATTATTCGATTCGGGTGAGCGCAAACCAATAAGTGCGAATCCAATAGATAATAATTGGGGAGGCCCTCAGTATAGTGAAATGGAAGTAAATAGAGGCGATTATAGTGGGGACGAAATTATTGTTAAAAAATAGAATACTTATTTAGATTTCTCTTCAATAAAATCCATTAATTTTGGTAAATAATCTGATAATTGGATTGAATATTGTAAATCCTTCTTATCACTATCTGTTAAATCTGTTTTCAATAGTAAATTAAGTATTTGAGAATTTAATATATCTTCTTTATCCATCAATATATTCTCATAATTACTCTTATATCGCTTTATTTCTAAACTTTTCATATCATCTCTCTTCGAGTCTAATAATGTCGCCTCTATTTTTGTTATTCTATCATCATTTGAAACTAAACCTTCAATAACCTTCTGAGTAGTAAATATAGTGAAGATTATATATAACACTATTATTACAATCAAACAATATAATACATTTATCATCTCTCTTATGTTATATACGTATCTTATTTTTGTCAAATTATTTTAAAATTGAAAATAATAAATGCTAAATAAATGAATACAACAAACACTAACTTAATCATGGCTTCCTACGTTCTAGCAAAGAAACATACATTAATGATGAAACAATATAATGAACACACATTGGATCTCATTTTCGATAATGAAGACGATTTCGATAAGTATTTGAATAATATTAAAACATTCGATTTAAATAAAAAAGGAACTTATGGATTTCTTCATATGAGGAAATTTATTCAATCACTTACTACATTAGAGCTAATGAATTGTCATAATATTAATATTGCATCATCTTTCAAAAATGCAACACCATTATATGTTGCTTGTATGAACAGAGATATTGAATCTATTAAAAAACTATTATTTCATCCTAATATTAACGCCAATTGTGTTGTTGCGGGTGAGCCATTAATCAATCATATCATGAGTGATGTTAAATTATTAATGACATTATTAAAACACAAGACATTTTATGTTTCTAAAGTTACCCTAACTACAATTATTAGGACACAACCATATACAATTAACCGGAACAAAATTCTACGGGAAAACTTCTATTAAACAGAAACTACTACATTGTCTGGTTGTTTATGAATTAAAAATTTTTTAATTGATTCAATACATTTATAACTGATTTTCCTAGTTTGACCCTTATCTGTTGTATATTTTTCGTTATCTAATAAACTCGGATTCTCTTGGAGTTTATTGATTAATTCCATAATAGTTCCATGCTTATCTATAATAATTTGGGCCATCTTAATACTAACATCTGGTATTTGGCTTAAAATTATATATCCAATATTATTTGGTGTTATATTACTTTTTTTATTGCGTTTAACAACACTATGATAATTCGACGAAGAACTAGAAGCGGCATTTGGATTCTCTTTATTAGCTACCATCTTTTTCACAAATTTAACAATCATTTTGGTAGTTTCAGTAATACTATCACTTCTAACAACTGAAAATCCCTTATAATAATTCAATGAAAACATCGCTGAATATATGGCATCTTTCTTAATTCGCGAATATTTATTCGAATACTTATCAATACTACCTTCAATAAGATACATAATTTTATGATTATCTAGATCACATGACGTCAACCTGAGAGATTGTTCTTTATATCTCCCATCTTGAATACTGGACGCTAAATCATTCACGCTTTTACGTTCTATGATGAGCAACTCATTACCTTCTTCATCTGTAATTATAAAGTCCCCTATTTCTAAAACTTCAATACTCACAGTAACACTATTAGAGAGATTTTCATTAATAATGTATTCATCAATTAATTTGACAATATCATTCTCACGGTTATCAATCTTAAGAATTAATTTAGACATAAGATATATTTCATTATATCTTTAACTACCTTATAATAAACATATTTAAAAGCTTCTCTCTATAATATAGTAATGAAGCCTGTAACTATCAAATCTTTTTCCAAATTATCCAAAAAGGATATCCTTACTCTCACCCCAAAACGTGATTTACATATTAAAAACAATTATATAAATGACGTAGAAAATGATCAACATACGGACGATTCACCAATTGAATTAAGCCAAATTAAACAGGCTATTTATAAAGATATTGATATTGATGAACAGATGATTTTTGACCCCTATAATGATAAAAATAACGAGATTACAGAGAGATATATCAAATCTATTTTGGGAAAATATGGTCTCCCTAAAAAAATTCATAATATCAATCTTTACAAACGCGCATTTGTTCATAAATCATATGTCAAAAGGGCATTCCTTGAAAATGAAGAAAACAACGTTACAATCGTGGATAAACCAGATAATTGTCTTCCACTAAAGACTAAATCAAATGAGAGATTGGAATTTCTCGGTGATGGGGTGCTAGAATGTGTTACAAAGTATTATCTATATAGAAGATTCCCAAAAGCAAATGAGGGTTTCATGACGGAGAAGAAAATCGCCCTTGTTAAAAATGAAAATATCGGTAAACTTGCGTATGATATGGGAATTAATAAATATTATATTATATCAAAAAATGCTGAGGAAAAGAAAATCAGAACTAATCATAAAAAACTTGGTTGTCTATTTGAAGCTTTTATTGGTGCGCTATTCTTAGATTTTAATAAAGTAGAAGTTAATGATGAAGAAGGGTGGTTCAAAAATGTATTTGTAACTGGACCTGGTTTACAAATGGCGCAAACATTTATCGAAAATATTTTCGAAACCCATATTAATTGGGACAAAATCATTCAAGATGACGATAATTATAAAAATATCTTACAGGTTACTATCCAAAAAGAATTCAAAACGCCACCAACTTACATGATTATTAATGAGGACGACAATGGGTATTTAATGGGGGTATATTTAGCAATTGATATCCCTATACAGGATATTAAGCCTGAAAACGCAATTGAAATGAAGGGAAAACTGGAATTCGATAAAATCCATAATTATATTAAAGAACACGGGAAAATTCTTCTTAAAATAACCACCTCACTTCACAAAATCAAGAAAAAAGCCGAACAAGAAGCATGTAAAGAAGCTATTGAACGATTTTTATAGAATAAATTATTTTATTATTCTAACTCATATGGCAACAAAAAAACGTAAACTTTCTAGAAAATCAAAGAATAAAACCCGGCGGAAATTTAAAAAACTTAATTGCGCTCCTGATCCAACTAGAAAACACTTATTTTCATGCTTTAATAATAAAAAAATACGCGCTATTAAAAAAGCATGGAATGCTAGACACCCTGACGTTAAAATTAAACATAATAAGCCCAAACTTATATGGCAAACACTGAAAAAACATCTCGATGATGTCTGTAATTCCGAAATGTGTTGGCTAAATCAACAGTTTATTACGAATAAATTAGACAAAGATATGACACATTATACATTCTCTCCAAAATCACCAAAATCATGGGATAAAAACCCAAATGAATGGCTTGATAGTCTTAATATTCTTGCTGTTATAAAACAATATGAGCGTCAATATAAATGTTTCGATTTTATTGGTCCTTCACCAATAGATTATGATACGCATTATTCTGATGGTGAATGCGTTTGGAAAGAGTTATGTGAATTTAATATGAGAGATTTTATTGATAAAGGGAAAACTAAATTAGGTATTATATTTAATCTTGATCCGCACTATAAATCCGGGTCTCATTGGGTTTCTCTATTCGTTAATATTAATAAAAAAACTATTCATTATTTCGATAGTAATGGTATAGCACCTCCTAAACAAATTCAAAAACTTATGGATAATTTAAAATCACAAGGAGATAATTTAGATATGAAATTCACTCTTGATCATAGCACTAAACAACATCAATTCGGGGATACTGAATGTGGTATGTATTCTTTATACTTCATTATTGAAATGCTAAAAGACAGATCATTTTCGGATTTTAAACGAAAGCGAATTACAGATAAACAAATGACGAAATTTCGTAATGTTTATTTCAATAATTAGTATTAAATACTATTTTTTATTATATATTAATTGTAAATAGTATGAATTCTCTCATTTGGAAAGATAATGTTGAGATGTTACAGGAAATGTTCCGAGAGATGTGTAGTGAAGAAGAAACAGATTGTAATTATCCTTTACAAATTGAATTTAACAAAATTATAAAGGAATACGCGACTAATGTAACTCATACCAGTCAATTATCAAGCATCAACAAAAGTATTTTGTTTAAATGCATGGAAATTATCCAAGCTAATAAGACAACTTTACAGGTCCAACATCAGGATGTTCCAAAGAGAATAGTGGAACAACCTAAGGAAGTTTATTCAAGAGATGATATATCAAAAGAGAGACAACAAGTATTTGATAATAAATTCAATAACGCACAACAAGATTTCGCCAGTTTCCATCTTAAAAAACCAGAAGAGGTTTCATTTAATGATAAAGTAGAGGAGGATTCTACAACTGTTGAGGAACGTATTGAGAGAGAATTAAAAGAGAGAAGTTATGATATTCAACCATTAGAAACAAGCAATAATATTAAAATCACTCCTATTCCAGATAATAAGAAGGTTTCATTTCTGGATAAACTAAAAAAAGATGTTCCACTTCAGAAAGAAATAAAGAGAGATTTTGATAATCCAATATCGCGCGATGAGTTCGATTCATTAAAAAATGAAATAAAAGATATTTCTACAAAAATAAATCTTTTATTCAAAGAATATTATACATCTGATAATAGTTAATCTTCCTGTTTAATATATGCTTTAGTTTTACCATTACTATCCTTCTCGATTTTAAGTATTCCAATAAATTCGGGGTTAACTTCCGGGTTTTTCTTTGCCTGTTGGAAACTAAAGTAATCATATACCTTATTTGTTCGTGTTTTACCATCTTCTTTAAGACGAACCATATATTTCTTCCCATTTAAAGAAAATTCCTGTGCTTTCCACGAAATCTTCTTTTTATTTACCTTGCCAGTCTTATCAGTCTGCTCATTCTCATACGATTGTGTATATGCTAACATACTTGGATCAACATCACCAAAGCTATAACATAATAACTCTTCACTCGAATTTGATTCTGAATGTAAACTACAATCAATAGATGTTTCCTTTATAGCTGTTAATAATTGCTTGTTAATATTTTCTTTAATACGAGAGATTTCATATAATGCCTCGTCACTTGTAAGCGGCTGGGATTTATCCAATTTACTTAAATCATTTAATCTCAATTCAATAGATTGATCACCTGTCTTTTGTTCCTCAGTAAATGTCATTAGATACATATAAACCTCAATATTACGCTGTGCCTGAGGTAAATCTTGATGAGAACAAATGCGTCTTGCTCTACCAATAACCTGTTCTGTCCTAACAGGATGCCAATAAGGCTCTATTAAATGAACATGTCGAACATTTCTCAGGGAAATACCTTCAGCACCCGATGCCGTAATCATTATAATTTTGATAATCTCTCCATAAAAGTTATTTAATGAACGTTTTTGTAAGTCTTTAAGAAGCTCCTTGGGAACACCATTCCATGTTGAATTAAATATATTTCTAATTATTTCCTTTTCCTCCGGCGTTTCTGTTCCTGTATATAGTGCAAAGGTAGGTTTTCCTAAATCTCTATCAGCAATATCAATCGACCATTTTCCACGTTCCTGTTTAATCTTAAATTGTGCGTAGCCATTTGCCTCTAATATTAATTTCATAATACCAACACCTTCCATTGTCCTGAATTGACTATAAATTAAATGTAATCCATTACGCGCTTCATCATCTGTTGTTTCCTGGATTATATTCATTAATTCTGCGAATTTACCGCTATATATTTTCAAACTATCTCCCATCAAATATTCTTGTTCATTTTCCTTTAAAAATGCAAGGGCTTTCTTTATTCTCTCATCATAACTGTCATCTGTTGACGCCTTTTCATCAACTGATAATGCATCCATATCATCCATAGTATATCTCCCATCTGGATTATCTAATCTCTCAAATACACCTTTTTTATCCAATAAATCTTCATCAATCTTACCTTTCAATGCGTCCTCTATATTTTTATCGTCTGTTGGCATAGGACGCTTCATCTCGGGGGGAAATACAAAATTACAAAATGCACGAGAGAATATTCTATATGTCGACGATATAGTATCATAAACATCCTCAGTTACAGCCTTTTTAGCCCTCTTAGCATTATTAGATTCCTGTTTTCTCTCTGCTTGTCTAGCCGCCTCATAAATACCGAATTGGTAATCACTCATAGGTATTTTCAATAAATGATAATCTTTATTCTCATTATATTTAGGCATAAGTTGCTCTTGAGCGCTTCTAAAATATGACGATAATCCTATTATACGTCTCTTAAATAAATTCATATTTTTCAATTCACCACTGGGTTCAACAAAATAATTCTTAAAATCGTCAATTGAATCAGGCAATGCTTTATTTAATTCTACCTTTACACCACTCGATAATACCTCCACACCATTACGAGAAAGCGTTTTTATTATATATTTAATAAAATCATCATCAGTTATCTGTCCTCTGGAATCTGTTTTAACACCACGATAAGAGTCAGATTTAACGCTATTTACAAACCCAAATGGATTCTTTGTTATTATCATTGTTTTTGATGATGGGCGGTATTCTAAATAATCCATAAACGCGTATTTGGCGAATAACCCACGCAAATATTCTTGATCTATTTTACCACCTGTTTTAACATTTAATGGAAGATGCCAACTCTTAATATATCCACGCAATATATTAAACATAATACCCACTTCATTTGGATAATTTATAATTGGTGTTCCTGATAAAAATATTACTTTACAATTTTTCGCTTTCAATAAGAAATCATATAAACGCATACTAATAGAATCTGTTTTGCGCATTTTATTTACTATACGACTAATAAAATTATGCGCCTCATCTATTATTACAACTTTATTATGGAATGGATTCTTTTTACCATCATCGCTCAATTTATCCACATGAGATGCACGAAGTCCATTATAATTAATAAATCGGTATTTTGAATTTATCATCTCATTTAATTGACCGTCCAAATTCTTCTTTTCTTCACTTGATAATGTCTCATAATTATTCGACTTTTTCGTATTTACAAACCATGCTCCTGAATTAGAGCGAATAAATTTCTCGGAAATATTAAGTATTTGAGACATTGGTCGCACATATTGTGGTTTTGTATTAACATCAACAAACTCCCAAAATTGTTCTTTTTTATACATTAAATCACCGCATTTCTTTAATTCCTCAATATAATTCATTCTCAACGATGCCGGTGTCATTACTATAACTTGTTTATCATCTTTAAGTCCCTCCGCAATAGCAATCGATGAACATGTTTTACCTGAACCTAAACCATGATATAATAATAATCCTCTATAAGGTGTATATATTTGCAAATAATCACGCACTATTTTCTGATGAGTTAATAAATTAAAATCTCCTGAATCTCTACTTTCACATGATAATTTGGATGTGTCCGATTCCAATTCTATTTTATACGGATAAAATAGCTGGTTTATTGATTCCATAAATTTCTTCCTATTGTTCATATAATACGATGATGCTTTGATCAGCTGATTATCGTCTTTCGGTAATCTCTCTTTAAGTTCTTTAAATTCTATATTATCACCTACATCACTTTCCTCAATTATCGTCAAATCACGTCTAGCTCGAGGCTTTTTACGTGTCTTTTTAATTATTATCTTTGGCTTATCCTCATCATCATCATTATCGTCGATTATTTTCAACTTTGTCGACATTTTTCGCGTTGGAATACGCCGCTTCTTTATAGTTACAGTTTCCTTATCTAATGCGCTTTTACGGTTTACTTTGGGTATAACCATACCCTTTGTTTCCATTAGCTTTTTAAATGCGTCCATATCAAACCCCTCACTTGTTTTATCTTTTATTTCAACACCGGATTTCTTTATAGGTCCCTTTAAAGGTGAATCATCATCATCTGTATCATCAAATATTGTCCCGACATCACTAGTAGGAACACGGGTTTTTGGTCCAACTATTTTAGGAGTTACAGGTTTCTCTAAATCGGGTGATTGTGATGCTATTTTTATTGTGAAATCCTTTTTCTTCTTTGGAATCGGTTTCACTTGAAATCTCTCTATAGGGTTACTCATATAATAAATAACTATAAAATATTATATCAACAACTTACTAATAAACTTATTAATCTCATCCTTATCATTATGATAAAATACATCAATATACCCTTCTTGTTCACGAATATAATCCATGAATTTACCTAATGATTTACCCGTTAATCCGGTTAATTTACTAATATATTTACCATTAAAATACTTTTTAACTCTATCATGTATAAAAATCTCTCTACATTGTCTTTTATATTCAGATTCTTTAGCAAATACAACAAACGGTGATAGTCCATCATATACCGTATACCTGCTATAATTATTATCATAATGATTGAATAAATCATTAAACACTTCTCGAACTCGGAATTTCTTTTTATTTCGCGCGCTATTCGGCAAATATAGATAAGGTGATTCATACATATATTCGTAAACTTCTATGAAATTATCGAAACCCCGGATATATTTCGATAAATCAAGTTGTAGAAATTCAAATACTTTTTCTAAATTATTTGTCAATAACAGCTTTATTCTACCATTGTTCTCCATATAATATACACCATGTGACGATAGTTTCATATTATTCTCTCTAAAGAAAGGATCAAATACCTGATGTAATCCACCATAACTTAACATCCATGATTCATATTTTACATTTTCACTTCTCATAAAATCAATCTGGTATTTTCCATTATATAATATAGATGTTGTCGAACCTTCATGCGATATTCCATCATATGATAGGTGGTTTTTAATTTCTTTCCAATCTATTATATCAGTTGACTCATATAATAAATCTATATCACCATAACTTTCTTTACTCTTTACATTTCTTAGAGGAGAGATTGATATAAAATATCCTGATATCTTTTCCAGAATATCTTCAATTGTTTCATCATATTCTTTACGTGTTAAACGAACTGATTTTTCAAATATTTTTCCACCCATTGTATATTATTAACCAGATATATTTAAGTAGATATTTACAAATCAATCGTGAATTTTCTTCGTTGGAAATTTATGAACCTCTTTTACGATATTATTTTTCTTCTTCACGAAATTTTCTATTAATACAATCTTTTTATCCGCCTCTTTAAACATTAACTTATTTGTTGCATCTAAATCTAATTCCTTAATATCCGATTCATTTTCATTCATTGATACATCAACCATGCCATCATATTCCGCCTGAATTAACCTCATTTGCTCACTAAATTTAATATAATCCATTACTTGATTTACATATGTTATATATCCCTCTCTAAGTGATTCATTATCTATTTTTCCTTTAATTATTTGTTTAGTTATAGAGAGAATTTCCTTCTTATTTTTCTTAAATCCCCTAGACTTAAATATATTATCACTTGAATCTATTGATTGATTATCCGGCTTTTTTTGAAATTTCCTATTCATAAAAAAACTATCATATGCTTCCATTATATTATAGATTTTAAAATCATATTAACATAAATACGATTATCTGTTATTAGTATTTTTCAATTGCTGTCTTGTATGATTGTTAAATCTATCTATACCTATATTACTACAGCTAAATCTCTCTACTTGATTACTTTCAAACCTATTAAATAAGAGAGAATGACTACCCATAATTTGTTCAGTATATTTATTGGGCATGTGTTTAACATTCGCATTATCTCTAAACATATCACTTTGGCTACCTGGAATATAACTATTTTGAGGTGTCCATTTCTGTGTTGTTCTATAGAGAGATTTCAATGTTGAATCTGAATCTATTTGTGTTGCCCATCCAGAAAATGGTCCAGACGACCCTGGAGTGAATTGTTGAGATGTATTAAAACTCCTTTCATCTCTCTTAATGGGAGTATTTGAAGGCATATTACAATCAAGTGCTGGGAACAATACTTGTCTTGTTCGTGATGGTCTAGGGTCGAATTGCTGTGTAATTTCCTCACTCGGAAGGTTTCTATCATAAATACGGTCATTCAATACCTGTAAACGACCATTATTACATTGTTTAAATCCTTTTGCTACTCCGAACATTTTATTATATATTTATAATATATTTTTATTCTGATTTAATCGAAATACAACTTAAAGAATTTATTCATAATATTACTAGATGTGTGGTATTTATTCTGTTCTAAATTGTAATTCCGACCCAAACAAAATATCTCTCTATAAAGCGGCTTTCGATAAAGCTTCATCAAGAGGTCCAGATCATTCATATTTTAACAACATTAAATATATGAATCTGTTAATAGGATTTCATAGATTGGCAATTAATGGTATTGATAATAAATCAAATCAGCCTATTATTATTAATAACAAATTATTGATTTGTAATGGAGAGATTTATAACCATAAGGAATTGGAAAAAATGTTTAATATAACTACAAAAACTAACTCCGATTGCGAGATTATTATTCATTTATATGAAAAATTTGGTTTCGATAAAATGATACACTTTCTTGACGGGGTTTTCGCAATGATTTTAGTAGATTTTACACCAAATAAACAACCTGTATTATTTGTAGCACGAGACTCTTTCGGTGTTAGACCTTTATATATAGGTGTTAATGATTCCATTACTTTGGCATCAACTATTAACCAATTCGACCATATGGGATATTATACATCACTTGACCAATTTCTCCCAGGTTCATGGAGAAAATACCAACTAAATAACAATAAAATTTGGGAGGAAGTTATGGAAAATGTATTCTTTAATGTATACTCTATTCAATCATCAATTATTACATATGATACACCAGAAATCACCGACCAAAAATTAATGGGTTATTCCAAAATTGTCCACGACCATCTATCCAGAGCCGTTAAAAAACGGGTTCATAATACTGATAGACCAGTTGCATGTTTACTGAGCGGAGGATTAGATTCCAGTATTATAACAGCACTTGTCTGCAAATATTATCAAACATCAGAGAGAAAATTAGAAACATATAGTATTGGAATGGAAGGGTCACCTGACCTAAAATATGCTCGTGATGTAGCCAATTTTTTAAACACTAATCACACCGAAGTTTTAGTAACCGAAGAGGAATTTATTGATGCGATTCCCGAAGTTATTAGAGCAATTGGAAGCTATGATACAACCACTGTTAGAGCAAGCATTGGAAACTATTTATTGGGAAAATATATATCATTAAATAGCAAGGCTAAAGTGATATTTAATGGGGACGGGTCTGACGAAGTTACAGGTGGATACCTATACTTTCACTCTTCTCCATCCGAATTAGAATTTGATGTTGAGTGTAAAAGACTTGTTAATTATATTCATTATTTTGACGGACTCAGGTCTGATAGATGTATATCCGCTCATGGACTTGAACCTAGAACACCATTTTTGGACAAATCATTTGTAACCATGTATCTCTCTATACCATCATGTATAAGATTCCAATTTGCACAAGAAAGATGCGAAAAATATCTACTTAGATATGCATTTAGCGCGGAAAATAATATTTCAGCTTTGCTACCAGAATCAATCATTTGGAGGAGAAAAGAAGCATTTAGCGACGGTGTAAGTGACAATAATAAATTATCCATTGGAAAATTAATAGAGAATAAAGTTGCATATACTTTTGACCAAATTGTTGAATCGCGAACTTTATATAAGGACTTCATACCACAAACAGGGGAACAACTACATTATCGTAATATATATTTTAACATCTTTAGACATCTAAAATGCATCCCTTATTTCTGGATGCCAATGTTTGTTAATGCTACAGATCCAAGTGCAAGAACGCTTGAGAATTATGACTCTTAATCTCATATATATTAAATAATTCTCTCTAATTATTATATATGAAGAGGATTGTATTATTTGATTTAGATGAAACTATTGGGTATTTTCAAAATATAGGTAACACATATAATTATATAAAACAAACTAATCCAACAGATAAGAATAAAGTGCGTATAATTCACGAATTATTGAAAAAGGATAATCACGCATTCAGACCAGGAATATTCGACATTTTCACCACACTTAAACGTTATAAAAAATCAAATCCTAATATTATAGTGGCATTATTTACAAATAATCAAGGTCCAAAATATTGGTATAATGCTATTGTTTCATATATTAATTCTCTCTATAAATATAAACTATTTGACCACGTTATCGGTCCATATACTATAGGTAATACTATTATTGAGGAAATGAGGACAAGTAATAATAAAAGCATACATGATATAGCGAAAATATTGAGAACAAATATCACAACCGATAAATATATTTTCTTTGATGATCAATATCATAGTAATATGATTCACCCAAACGTAGAATACGTTTATATAGATAAATACATACCAAGACGAAAAATAACAGTGGAATATATTAAAGATACAATTGAAATGAAACAAAAAATGATACGTTTTTTAGGTGAAAAATCTATATCTGGAGGAAAGAAAAAACGAAAATCTAGGAAAAAGCGGAAATTGCGTTCAAACAAAAAGAAAACAATACGTCGCAAATAAGAAATTAATTATTGATAATATATATATGTCAATTATGAACAATATATATTATCTTGAATTTCAAGATATAGCATATAAATTATTATATGATGATATTATTAAAATACCTCTTTATAGAGAGATTATAAACTCAAATCAACATAAAAATAACAACATATTTAAAGTCCCATATAATTCATTATATTTTCATGAGCTGTTAAAATACATTAAATCCGGCGTTATCCAAAAAAATAAAATTAAATTACAATATTTACAGTTTTATCAGTATTTACATTGTTTTCAATTTATAAAAGATAGTATTAATCTCTCGACGTATACATATTTAATTAAAAACGATTTATTATCATTAAATGATGTTATTTTGATAGAATGTGTAATGAATAAAAACAAATTATTATTCAATTCTGAAGCCGATTTTCATAGATTTATTCGCAATCCAGATACAGCTTATACAGGATCCAAATATGGTTTTATTCATATGCTTATTAAAAACAAAAATTATAAGAAATATAATATAAATATTGACTACATACTTGGAAAGGTAAATGTTAATTTAAAAGATATTAATGGGGAATATCTCCTTCATTATGCTATCCAGTATTCACATAGAATATGTTATAAACTGTTATTCAATCCAAAGTTAGATGTTAATGTCAAAAATGATTATGGTAACAATATATTAATGATTTTAATAATGTCCAACCCTGTAAATATTAAATTACTTAAAAAAATACTGAGTATCCCACATTTTCGTATTAATGACATTAATAACGCGGGATTAACAGCTATTATGATTGCTTGTAAATATTATAACAAGAAAACAGATCCTTTTCCATTCTCATTAGTAATTAATCACCCAGATATAGATATAACCATACGTGATATATACGATAATAGTGCCATTGATTATGCGGATAATAATGACTTACAAAGCATTAAGATTATTATATCTACATATTTCCCCTATATACCTGACCATTATAGTGATGAATATAATGATGAATATAATGAGAAAAATAGTAAGGTATGCACAATTATGTGATTGTTCGATGACGAATTAATCTCTCTGCATCGGGAATAACTCTATCTATTGTGTTAAATATTCTTTTCTGAAACGCGTCCAATGATGTTGTTGTTATAAGAATTAAACCGGCGGTGAACGCAATATCTCTATGAATTGTTTTATACGGAACTGAATAAAAGGGATTAAATACATAGATTAATACAATACTAACAAATATTTTAAGATAGTAATTTAGATCATCTAAATAATCAGGTGCGCTTGACCATAAACCTATATAGACTATAAAATATAGAAAATATGATGAATATCTCAATATATCAAACATGTTTTTTGTCCATCGCGTTGTATCTGCCATTTATATATCAATATATTTATTTATGGTTCATATATATTAACAATATTAGCTCTACAAATTGGACACTTATTCGAACCAGCACTTTTACTCAACATTGACGTGCAAGCCTTGCAACAAACTTGATGTCCACATGGAATGAATATTGATGTCGGTAGTTCACATAGACAAATTACGCACTCATCAACCGCGAATATTCTCATACTTTCAACGTCATTTTTCAAATCAGGTGGGGTTACATTATAATTTTCTAAAATCTTTATCGCTTTACTACTAATTCGATAAAATGGTGCTTTACCTGACATCGCAACTGTTGTTAAGTCTCTCTCATCAATTTCGTAATGTTTACCATCAACACGGATATTTTTTGGGAATCTACAGTTATACAAATTGTTATATACATTACGGTATTCTTTACCTTCATCGTTTATATAACAATGAAATTTTATACGAAGTTTTCTCTTCTCTTCAACACATTTTAGAATGATTTTTCCCATTGTTTATATCTGTTTGAAGTAAGTAATTTTTAATATGATTCATCAATTTTTATAATAATGCACAATTATGTTTGAATAAAAAACTTTTTAAATCATCATAAAATTGTTTATATCTGGATTCAAATATAAACCATGTTTGTAATAGATTACTATCACTATTATTAGTATTTAAATTATTTATTTTCCAATAATACATACATTCTATAAACGGGTCTTTACCTAAAATTAAATCATATTCAATAACATTACCATTATAATATATACTACATTCCGTTGTTTCTCTCACATTATTAAATATAATATATATTTTGTATATACCAAACATATATTACCTTATTATTTTTCTAGATAGGTTAAAACGTCTAATAATACTTCTTCTTGTGGAGTTAATTTTTGGAATATCATGTTTTCATCAAATTTTATTTCGAACTTTCTATTCATATTGTTCTTACAAAGAATATTGCATCCTGTCTCATAAATTTTTATATCCAATATAAATCCACCATTTGTTAACTTAATATTTTCAGGATCAGTTAAACGTATCCAACGTATATACCCACCATATCTAATATTTGATAAATCATCAACATACATATAATGCTCCAATTTTTCATGAAAATTCTTCAATTCATCCTTTTTAATTTGTAGCTTTTGCAACATATCATTCTTATGACCTTTTATTGAACTGCGACTTTGAGTCATGATATAACTATCTTTATGATCATCTAAAGTCTTTAATACACTTGCTACTTCTTCGTCTTCATTCGCCATTATTATATATATGTCCTTATATTTAAACTTTATATTTATTCAATTATTTATGTATAAGGGGGTTAAAATAAATTATGGGTGTCAAAATTATTATTTCTTTTTTTCAAAGACTTATTTGAGAAATCGCGTTTTGGACATTTAAATGTCCATTTCCGGATTTTATAAAAACTTTCTGGAAAAAACGTTAAAAATAGAGATTGTGACCATATGGTTTGATTTTTATTTTAGTAGTTTCATATTTTTAGAGCATAATTTTCAAAAAAGATATTAAAATTAAAATGTCAATGATATATACAAATGGACATTTTAGACGATGAGCAGAATTTCAAAAATTACACCTGTTTAAATTGTTTAAAGCGAATTGGTGACACAATCGAATCGTTAGAGAATCATTTTGAGACCACAAACTGCAATTTGAGTAGAATTTTCGAATTCTGCTCTTTTAGCACCAAAAAACGAGTAAGATTTTACACCTGTTTTTGTTGTGACTTTACTACGTCACGATTACAAGATTTCAATAGACATATTTCCACTCGTAAACATATTTCACGCACAAATGAGCAAAATTTTACACAAAATGACATGGACATTTTTAGTTGTAAAAAATGTAACTATGTTACATCACGTGTTTATAATTTACAAAGACATGATGAGACCATACATAAAAGCACCTTAAAAACTAAGGATAATATGGTGTGTCCATGTGGAAAATCATACAAGTATAAACAGAGCTATACCAATCACAAAAATAAATGTCCAATATTCAATAATAAATGTCCAAAACAAAAAAATGTCCAAATTCAAAATGTCCAAAATGTCCAAAATGAAAAATTCGACAATGATTCACTTAAAGAATTATTATTTACAGTATTACACGACTATAAAGAACTCGCAACTAAAGCAATTGAACAACCCAAAATTATTAATAATTCTAATATTAAAAATCAACAAAACAACACCTCATTCAGCGTTAAAAATTATCTGAATAATGAATGTAAAGAAGCAATGAATCTCAGTGAATATATAGACCAAATTAAAATTTCATTTGATGACTTAGTTTATATTAAACACCATGGCATTGTAAAGAGTTTTGAAAATACTTTTGTTAAAGGGTTAAGAGAAATGGATAAAACACTTAGACCGATACATTGTAGCGACACTAAACGTGGCAATTTTTATATTAAAGACGAGGATATATGGGAAAAAGATAATGAAAACGAGAAAATCATAGACACATTAAGAAAAATAACTGACCAACAATGTAACGCATTGAACCAATGGAAGAAACTTAACAGAGACTGGCTTGATAATGATGATAAACAAGAACACGCCAATATTGTAACCAGAAAAATAGTAGATATTTATGGTGAACAAGTGCAAAAACATATATTAAATTTATTGAAACAACTTAATATAAAACATAATACATAATGCGATTAAAATGTCGCGAAATTACCAATATCGTTGGCAGCCATTGGCTCTTGATACATTTGGTCAAAATTTGTTCCAGGAGATTGCTGTGGAATTGGGGGATTCTGGTGCATTTGTCGTGGTATTGGGTCTCTCTGAATAGGTAATGAGTCAATCATGCTTGTCCCTTGTTCGCCTAAATTGTCTGCTCTGCTTGGTTGGTGATTTTGAACAATTGGTTGAGAAACAGATATACTTGTTTGTCTATTTTTACCACTTGAATTATCATGTATCTCATATGGAGAAAGCCCTAAATAATCCAAAACTCTATCACTTAAAATCTCGACCTTTGTTCCTAATTTTGTTTGAAGAGAGAGAACAATAGTCATAAATCCTAACACGATATTTAACATATTAACATCACTATATGATGTTTCACTAAAAGTGGGAATAAATGTTATTAATCTATTTATAAAATACATTCCTACGAATAATACAGCTATTTGTAAGAATACTTCTATAGTAATCTCAAATGAACCTTTAGAATCATCACTTTCTGGAATATATGTTTGTGTCAATTTATTAATTATAACTATCGGAATTATTGCTAAAATGGCATATTGAACCATATTCATTAATTCACCTTTCGAAGATGTCGAAAAAGAAAACATGTGATCCATAAATGTGTTTTGTTTTACAGTTGAAGCAAAATCATCAATACTATCCATATGAATTATGACTAGAAATAAATAATTATTCCTTGGATTTTTAGTTAAATAAATCTCTATTAATCTCTCTATATATGGAAGAAGAACAACAATACTTAAATCTTATTGAGAGAATTAATTCAGATGGAGATAAAAGACAAGGTAGAAATGGTATCACATATTCTGTTTTTGGTGAACAAATGCGATTTAATCTTAAAAATGGAATTATCCCTATATTAACTACTAAAAGGGTTGCGTGGAAAACATGCCTAAAAGAATTGTTATGGTTTCTAAAAGGGGAAACTGATAATAAAATATTGAGAGAACAAAACGTCCATATTTGGGACGGAAATGGAACACGCGAATTCCTCGATTCTAGAGGGCTGGTTGATAATGCTGTCGATGATTTGGGACCTATATATGGTTTCCAATGGAGAAATTTCAATGGAACATATAATACATGCAACGATAAAGAGAATGATGGGGTTGACCAACTTAAACAAGTTATTGAATCTCTCAAAAATGATGGGTCTAAACCAGGTGAAAATAAGTTTTCACGAAGACTTATTGTTTCTGCATGGAATCCATGCTCTATAAATAAAATGGCTTTACCTCCATGTCATGTTTTATTCCAATTTTACGTTAATTCTAAAGATGAATTAAGCTGTCATTTATACCAAAGAAGTGGTGATGTTGGATTAGGTGTCCCTTTTAATATTGCAAGTTACAGTTTTTTGACGCATATAATGGCACATCATTGTAATTTAAAACCGGGAGATTTGGTATATAGCTTGGGAGATTGTCATATTTATGATGAACATGTTAATGCATTGAAACAACAAAATACACGTAAACCTTATCCATTTCCTAGTGTGAAAATCAATAATTATAGAGAGAATATAGAAGATTATACAATGGATGATATCTCTCTATCTGAGTATAAATATCACGATAAAATTAAGATGGATTTTATAGCTTAATTAAGAGAAATGCGTTTAAATAGAAAGTATAATGTATAGTAGTAAACTATATGTATAGTAACAATACACTAGATAACAGTAAAATACACGAATTATCCCTTGAACGAGCCCATGAAGTAATTAATTCAAAACAATGTCTTGACTACCAGGCCGAATATTTAAATCCATCCGAATTTATAACAAAGGATTTAGGAGAATCGAATGTAAATTTCATTCAACATGATGGATTAAATCTTGAACTTGACGATTTAGAACAGGAAATTAAGGATAAAATGTTTGAAAAAATAAAGAATACAAATGTATTAATGGATGATTTATTTATGGAAAATGATAGTATTAAAGATGAACTGATTTTATTGGAAAACCAACATATTAAAAAGGATGAAACTGAATTTAATAAACTTATTGTTATATCTAACAATGCAAGCAGAATGGCGTTTTTCACACAAGTAACTAATGATGATATTACAAGTGTAAATGATATTCTTAAAATATTTCAGTATACATGTAATTTTATCGAGTTAGATAGCGAAATAGCTGACAAGATAAAGAATAACATTAAATATTTAAGATATCTAGGCTATATAAATGATAATAATACTGTGACACTTGACGATAATAAATATTTATCTATTGATGAACTTAAAGAGAATATTCTCTCTAAACTTGAAGATATATTTAAATACATTAAGACATATGGTTCTATCTTACCAATTAATATAAAAGAAAAACAACCGATAATACTTGGTTTGGATGAAGATAAAATAGAAAAGGATAAACCTAATTTTATCCCTCAACCAATTCATGTTTCACAAAATTGCACGATTGAACAAGCAATGAATACTTATATTAGTCATGGAATATTTACTGATGACTATAAGAAAATACAATTTATTACCACCACTATAGGTAAAGGAAGCATCCTTATATTGCGTAATAATATCACAGGTGAACTAAAGATTATTGAACCGAATAATACTGCTAATAGTTGGATAATTAATTTTGTTATTAATAAAAATTTA
>Ga0136588_1000011_pt1 | contig 91629 bp, 87 predicted proteins | sample AntRauMFilla1564_FD_104782 | JGI IMG/M metagenome (GOLD analysis project Ga0136588, IMG submission 104782) | Saline lake microbial communities from Rauer Islands, Antarctica - Metagenome Filla 1 #564 | ecosystem: Environmental > Aquatic > Non-marine Saline and Alkaline > Saline | place... | reverse complement strand
TATAAAGCGCTATGAGCACAGCAGTAATTGCGATAACGGTAATTATTTTCTTATGATTTTTCACTACTTCATTATACACAGATACCATAAAGAGTTATACTTTATACATGAAAAAAATGGATGCTCAATGGGACGTAATCATAATCGGCGCTGGAGCTGCAGGACTCAACATTATGTCTTTTGCACACCGTGTTGGACTACGAATACTTTTAATTACCGATAAAGAAAGTTCGATTGGGGGAGACTGTCTTAATACGGGTTGTATTCCTTCAAAAGCCCTCCTACATGCAGCAAAGTCAATTTATACAAGTAAGCAGGCTCAGAAAAAGTTTTTTAGGCTTCCTAATAATCAAGGCGCCAGTATTCTTGCAAATGAAAGTTCGATTAATAGGATTAATGGTGAAGCAATCTTTGCTCACATTAAAAAATCTATTGATACAATCAAAGAGCATGAGACTCTGGAATATTTTAGAGGCACAAAAGACTGGAGTATTTTAGTAGGAACTGCACACTTTACTGGAAAAAACTCTATTTCAGTTGATGGAAAAGAATATTCGAGTAAAAAAATAATTATTGCTACCGGCTCTCGCCCAAAACATATTGATATTGACGGTGCTGAGTACGTAACTATTCATACAAATGAAACAATTTTTAAAAGTGGTATCATACCCCAAAACCTCGTTGTTGTAGGGTGCGGTCCGGTTGGTCTTGAGTTAGGACAAGCTTTTGCTATGATTGGATCAAAAGTAACAATAGTTGATCGTAGTGATACCTTTTGCAATAAAGAAGACCATGCAATTGGACAAGTTCTTAAGAAATCCTTTGATAAAATGAGAATTAATTTTATCGCCCGCGCGACAGTTACGAAAATAACACCTGAAAAAATTGCCGTTATTTCTTTTCAAAATAAAATTGGTAAATATGAGGAAATGACTGTACCCTGTGACACTGTACTTGTTTCTGCTGGACGTGATGTTTCATACTCAAAACTTTCTCTCGAAAACGCAGGTGTGCATCTGAAGGAAAATGGAATTATTAAAAGCGATACATACCTACGAACTACAAATAAAAATATATTTGTTGCAGGTGATGCTGCGGGTCCACCATTCTTTACACACGTAACCGAGCTTCATGCCTCAGTTATCCTTGCAAATCTATTTACTCCCCGCGTACTATGGAAAAAACTCTCCTTTGCAAATTTCTCTTGGGTAACGTATACCCACCCTGAAATTGGAACATTTGGCATGAATAAACAACAACTTAAGGAAAATGAGATTGCTTACACAACACTTACAAAAAAATATAAAGAAAATGACCGCATGATTACAGAAGATGTAACGGACGGGCTTATAAAAATATATATCGATAAGAAGCAGCGAGTTCTAGGGGGCTCAATTGTTGGCGACAGTGCAGGTGAACTCATTCAGGAATACATACTACTCGCTCACCTCAAGAAACCACTCTCTTCTCTTATTTCAAAAACATATGCCTATCCAACAAAGAGTCGTCTTAATAAGGAAGTTGCTTTCATGGCAAGTGCAGATCGACTTACGGATAAGGCTAAGAAGCTACTCCGGCTTACTTTTTCAATTTTTAACTAATTTACATACTGAAGAAAATCAGCGTATCCCGAAGCTTCCATTTGTGACTCTGGAATAAATTTCATTGCTGCTGAGTTCATACACCACCGAAATCCTCCACGATCTACTGGTCCGTCTTCAAATACATGTCCAATATGATTATCGGCGTAAACAGAGCGTACTTCTATTCGAGTTCCAAGGAAAAGAGATCTGTCTTCTTTTGTTATTATTACTGTTGGACTGATGGGCTTCACGAAAGATGGCCATCCCGTTTCCGAATCAAATTTGTCTTTCGATGAAAACATTGGTTCACCCGAAAGAATATCAACATATATACCAGCTTCTTTATTTGCATCATACTCATTTTTAAAAGGTGCTTCTGTTCCATCTTTTTGAGTTACCTCAAACTGAATTGTGGTGAGTTGATTCCTTATAATATCATCACTCGGTTTTATATATGATTCCCAGAAAGCAGCATCTACAGGCTGAGTCGGTTTAGTTTTTGAGGCTGGTTTTTCTGTTACAGTAAAATCTCCAGCTGTATCACCCCAGTACTTTTTTATAAAATCGTCACGTCCCGACCCATTACGATAATACAAATATCTTAACGGTTTTTTTTGAGCATAATCTTGATGATACTCTTCAGCTATCCAAAAAGTAGTGCTTGCAAGAATATCGATATCAATTATTTGAGGAAAGACACCGAGACTATTCACTCGAGCAATTACCTTCTCTATGATTCCTTTCTGCTCTACAGAAGCGTAATAAATTGCGGGAGCGTATCCAGGACCTCTATCTCCAAATGAACCGCCGGAGTCAGTCGGGTCACCGTGCTTGAGAATATGCTCAACGAGGTTTGCGTAACTTACAATATCTGGATTATATCTAACTTCTACAACTTCACGGTGCCCATTTTGAGCATAGTCATCGTAAGTCGGATTTGCAGTTATACCGTTTGCATATCCAGATTCCACGCTGTACACGCCTTTGACTTTTTGTAGATCAGCTTCTACACACCAGAAACAACCATTAGCAAAAAGAGCGGTTTCTACTTCCCCATCTGGAATAAGAATATCTGTACTTATTTCTTTTGTGGCATCTTTTTTTACGTAAAGGAAAATTCCTGCGACAACAATCACAATGAGTGCAAGTGATCCGTATAGATACTGAGGTGGTTGCTTCTTCATACGGACATTATACTGTATTTCTCCTTTTTTTTCTTATTTCTTCTTATCCAAATCGAGTACTTCGTCGATACGAATTTGCTCAACAAATTCTGGAACATGGGATACTAAAATCATTGCTCCCTCAAATTCATCAAGTGCTTTTGCAATTACAGGAATATGACGAAAATTGATATGGTTCGTTGGCTCATCGAGAATCAAAAGTCCTGGTTCAAGTAATACAAGCCGCGCAAAAGCAACAAGTCCTTTTTGCCCCTCAGAGAGAACACCAATTTTCGATTTAATAACGTCTGCGTTAATAAGGAATCCTGATGAGATTGAACGTATTTCTTCGTGAGTTTTATCTTTTGCGGCATCCATGAGACATTGCATAACTGTTTGATCAAATTCAAGGTTTGAGAAATCCTGGCGGTAATATCCAATTACAACTCCATCAGTAACCTCTTCTCCTGTAGCGTGCCCTGATGCGAGCGACTCCAGAAGTGTCGTTTTTCCAATTCCATTTGGTCCAATGATTCGCATATGCTCTTTTCGCTTGAGTATAATATTACACGGGACATCTTTTGGAGTATGATCACGAATTACCTTATACGATGTAAGATTAAGAACCTCAGTTGGAAGATCTTTTTGGGCAGGAATAGTAAATTTACGAATTGTCTTATCTTCACGTCGAACATCAATTTTATTTTCTTCGTAGTCCTCTACTTTTTCACGCATTTTTTTAGCAACCGCACGAAGATTTCCCCCCTTCATTGCAAAGAAGTTTGCTTTGTCTTTGTTTGCCTGAATCTCTTTCTCCATTTGAGCATTTTTTCTTCGCTCCTTTTCAACCTGTGCAGTAATTTCTTTTACTACATCAAAATAGTCACCATCAAATTTTTCAATTTTCTTTGTTTGAACATTTAAATAAAGTACTCCTTCGGTGAAAGCGTTAAGAAAATCTGCATCATGAGAGATAACTACTACAGTTTTTTTATATTCCTTAAGGAAGTGAGTGAGATGCGCGATTCCTGCTTTATCAAGATTGTTTGTTGGCTCATCAAGTAAAAGGACGTCTGGAGTCTGGATAAGTGCAGAGGCGAGAAGAAGACGGGCTTGTTGTCCACCGGAGAAACTTCCAATAATTCTATCTTTAAATGTCTTTTTCACCTCCTCACTCTGTGGCTGAAGATTCACAATTTCGAGAACCGAATCAATCATTGGGTCGATTGCGTATACCTTTTCCTTAAAGCACTTCTCGAAAAAGTCTTGGATACTAAGTGTCAGATCTTCACGAGGAATTACTTGCTGTGAAATAGCAACGCTCGTTCCAGGAAAAACATTCACATCACCCTCGTCTGCAGAAAGTTTTTTCATAATAAGACCAAATATAGTACTCTTTCCCGCGCCATTTTGACCCATAAGGGTCAGTTTTGCACCACGGCGAATAGAGAAACTCGTTTCTGTGAGAACTGGATAGTTGACGTCATATTCAAATGAGACATCTTTAAATGTTATGAGTCCTGCGTTTCTTGACATAATGATGCCTAGCTTACCTCATATGAGGCGATGGGGCAACACCGAAGACTTATCAGAAAATAGTTCCCGAAGATAATTCGAGCTTCTCTTTCCTTGAAAGCTTTTTAATTGCAGCTTCGCGCTTTGATGCATCACTTCTGTTTGATGTCTCTTCTGTGTATATGAATTTTTGCGCTCCGTGTGCCCGAGTATAATGAGAACCAACTCCCTGCTTATGTTCCTCGAGGCGTCTGTCGATATCAGTAGTTATGCCGCAGTAAAGAGTCTCATCTTTACATAAAAGAATATAAACAAAATACATACTTACTTGTTAATAACTTCTGTAATTGCATCATACCACTCGCCATATGCACGGCCGTTTGGATGGAACATATCGGCCGCATAATACTTCTCTGGATTTTCATTAAACATTTTTCTCATTTCCTGGTTTGCATAGAGATCAACATAGTTTACCTTTTTATATTCTTTAGCAGTTTCCTTAAATATATCTCGCACAACCAGAGTGCGTTCAGTTATAATTTTTGACAAGGGAAATTTAAATAATTTTGATTCTCCCATATCGGCTACAGTAAGGATGGTTACATAATCAGACTTTTGTGTAGCAAGATCAAGAACCGCAACAAGGTCTTGTTCCAAGTCTCCATATTTTGTAAAAGAAATTATATCGTTTGCACCTATTTGAATATGAATATAATCATAGGTTTTTTTCTGCAAATGTTTTTCGAGCTTTTCGCGTAGCCCACGTGTCTTGAGTCCATTTTCAGAAAGATTTATTATCTCACTATCCGGATAATCTTTTGCGAAACGACCAGCGATTGAGTCTTTTGATTTTTTGGCACCCGTGCCAAATGCAGTACTGTCGCCTACAATAAGCATGTGGAACTTTGCCTCTGCATTAAATTGAGTAAATGGTTTTGCATCTGCAATTACTTGCTTACTTGCATATACTGCTCGTATAATCGGAATAAGGTAGTATGCAAGAACGAGGCATATAATAACAATGAGTATGGCGAAGAGTATTTTCATTTTTTAATTATACCATTAATAAAAAAGCCACGCTTTTTACTGCTGTCGCCTATCAAACACTACTCAACTCTATCTTCCAAAGTTTCTTTGATTTGCCACTTGCCATCAATGAGAGTCTTTTCGGTGATTTTTACCTTGCCACTAATAGACATAGCATCTTGCTCTGTTTCATAAATAAGTACCAGCTCATTATCTGTCGAATTGGTAAGTATTGAATATAATCATAACCTTATTATAACCTAGCAAAGTCGATTACAAAATTATTATTGAAAATGAGGAGCTTCGCAGACCTTGCAAATAATATAGTTAATGGTACTATCTCGAACAGAAACATGGAAATCAAACCACGTCAATCGACAAGAATAGCTCCCGGTCATGCGTTTGAGTTGGCTGTCTTTGGCACTCGCTCGAACCTTACAGAGGACACGCGGACTTATAGGTTCGCAGAATTCACTCTCTGCCGTGAGCAAGCAATGCGTATAGCACGAACAAAAGGATGGAAGCCTGACAATCCACGAGAACACCTGCTCATAGCAAAACTATTTCAGCAGGTGAAAAAAATTATGGACACCAAATACCTTCCTTACATAATTGAGGTTTGGCCTTCTATCGGCACACGTCTGGATTATATTCACGGTGTCGATGGAATGTTCACAGCGGCTCTTCCGAATAAAGATAGTGAAAAGGTGTTCTTTTACTTTGACCTAACGCTTGATCGCAACAAAAAAATAAAGCAAGGAATTTCAGTACTTAATCCGGTTAACTTCAAAGGAGCTCTCATTAAAACCGCTCACCATATTGTGAGTAGTCTGCAAACACCCCTACTTGCGAAAGCAATGGAACAACAAAAAAACCCTCACACATAACGTGCGAGGTATTTTTAATTTAAAATTTTGACGAAGATACTTCTCGGAGAATCGTAAGCTCACGCATTTGCATAAACTTACCTTTCTCGTTCAAGGTTTTACCCTCCAATTCAATAGTCGCGATTGCATCAGCTAACTCATACCACCTTGTGATGAATCCCTCTTCTATTTCATACTCTTCTAGCTGAGGAGTTCCTTTTTCAATCACCTTTGCGGTGTAACAATATGAGATATGATGAAAGCTAAATTTATCGCGGAACTCTTCGATAATTCCAAGCTCTTGAATATCTTCAACGACACAGCCAATTTCTTCTATCAACTCTCTTCGTAGAGCAGTCTCAAAATTTTCTCCTTCTTCTACACCACCTCCCGGCATTTTATGAAAGCTATTCTTTTGCGAATATATGAGTGCAATCTTACCAACCTCATCAAACACAACAGCGCGCACAGCTTGGCGTTCTATATATTTTTCTGGCTTTGGATGTGTCTCGCCGAAATCTGCATGTGTAATTGTTTTAAGGGTTTTCATTCTACGTAATTAATTTTAGAGAAGATTTTGCACGTAATCTCTCGTAGTCCAATCTAGCTTCTAAGATATTTGAGCATCGTCTGTGCATCACTCACATCAAACGGATCGCCGAGACAATCATCGCATTTCCCCGACTCCTCAAAAAGTTTTTTTATTTCACCATTTTCGAGGTACATACTGTAACGCCAAGAACGCTTACCGAAACCAAGGTTTGCCTTATCGACAAGCATTCCCATTTTTTCAGTGAACTCACCGTTTCCGTCGGGAAGCATTCTCACCTTCTCTACCTTTTGAAATCGCTTCCACTCATGCATCACGAAAGCATCGTTGACTGAAAGACAGATCACCTCATCTATCCCTAATTCCTTAAGCTCATCGTGCGCTGTTTCGTATCCCGGAAGTTGTAGCCCTGAACATGTCGGAGTAAAAGCTCCTGGAAGTGCGAATAAGACTACTTTCTTGTTTTTAAAGATTTCATCGGTGGTGACATTAGTCCACGCAAAGGGATCAGACCCGCAAACATTTTTATCATGTGAATGTGTTTTAAAGACCACATTCGGTACTTTTTCTTGTGTATTCATGCGGTGATTATAGCAAGTTATAGATTATAAAGCACTATTCGCAACCCTTAAGATACAGAGTCCTCCAGTTCACCAATCTTTTTTCTTATCTCAATCGGAACATCTATATCCAAAACTTTAAATTCACCATTTTCATCAACTCTCATATCGATTAAGTTTTTATATTCTTCAATGGACCCGAATTCATTGATAATATTTTCAGCTAACCTGTATGTAGTTTCATCACCACCTTTCTTTGCACCCAGTGCAAATCCGTATATAGCCATCAACGCATCTTTCATAACTCCTTTATGATAAATCTTAAACTTATTTTCTTCTGACACATCAATATGATTTCTATACTCAATCAATTTTTCTCGCTCGATTTTCAAAACACTTTCTGCTGTTCCAGGATCTGTATCCTCTAAACCAGCATCTATTCTCATTTTGTGAAACTTTTGAGTCTTTAACAAATTCTTGTAACCATCTCTTCCTAAAAACTGAGAATGATTTCCTCTCATAAAAACTGAGAACATATGGAAATCAGGATTATTCTTAACAGTAAATGGTTTTTTATCTATAACAGATGCTGCTCGCGAGAGCTTCTCTCCATCGCCAAGTATTCTTTGTCTACCAAATACCTGTTCGAGAGTTAGTGAATCACCATCTATACCAAACGATTCATCAATGTCAACTTTTTGTGCGAGACGACTTTCGACATCAAAGGGATATATTCTACCATCCTTTACAGCATACACAGGCAAATTGAGCTCTTGTGAATACTCCTTTATTTCTTCTAAAGAAACCCTATCCCGATTTTGATTTAATTGAGATATGTTTATATACAAACCTGCTACCTTTGGACTCTCAATTACAACTTCATTATAGTTTCCCTGATGACTACTTTTCATCGATGTGCCAGTTGCTTCATTTAGGTTTTTTTGTATATCGGGCTGAATGCTCGACTTTTGTGTTTGTGTATCGTATTTTGATTTTCGACTAAAGATACTCTCAGCGAGCGTTCCTGCATCCTCCTTGTACGCACTGAGTACTTTTCCTCCGCCGAGAATAACTCCGAACGTATAATATGATTCAATATCTTCTTGCCCTTCCTTAATTATTGAAGCTGATATTGTTGGCTCTAAACCCATAAGTAATGATAACTTTTCTTTCGTACTCATTGCCGTAGTGCTTATTGTTGGATTATTCTCTGCGGTATTTTTCATTCCTCTATTTTTTGTTGGCACGCCATGGAGGAAAACATATCCTTCTTTTTTTGACAACGACTCAACATCGCGCATCTGTGCCTCAGACTCGAATGTTGATTTTAATTCTGATTGCTCTTGATAAAATTCCCGTAACGCATCTCTTGATTCATCAAGTGAGGAGGTGTCTAAAATAACACCCTCTATTTCTTTTATCGTTTTTTGCCTCTCTTCAATATCTTTTTCGATATCGTCTATCTTTTTGGTTTCCAAACCAATCTGAAGATCCTCCTCAAGTTCTGTTTTTCGAAACCAATCAGAAATCTTAGATACAATTCTTGACTTTTGTTTTGTAACTTTTTCTTCTAGTACTAAAATATTAGTTTCTATTTGCTCCTTTTCCTTTTCAAGCTTCTCAACTTCTTCTTGTTGCTCTGCAACGGATTGATACCGCTCAGGATTACCTTTTTCTTTTTTGAAATATTGAAAACGTAATTCTCGTATTTCATCGGCAAGTTGTTTTCTACCAGAAATAGAGTATCGCTTACTGAAATCTCTCACGTTTAGAGGATTACTTTCTTTGTGAAGTTCTGTAGTATTGTTATTGTGAGCGTTTTCAGGTAATTCGTATATTTCTTTCATATAAAAAATTATACCATGAAAATATTATTTAAACCTTACTGATACTGAATATAAATTGGCTTCGGAGTAAGCTCAAGTACTTCTTGGGGTGTAAATATTCCATCACTTGGTGGCTTAAGGTCATTTTTGTAAAATATTTTTATTCCGGCAAATTGTACAGGCTCTGGTTCGATAACAGCTCTGTATGTTGCACGCTTTAAATCTTTTGGTCCCCACCCATCCATTTCTATAACAATCTGTACCTCTGGGAGTGGCTTAATGTCTTGGTAATTAGTAAGCATTTTATTTGTAAATCTGTGCACAACAAGAATCTTCGGCGGAAGGTTGTTTTCTTTCACAATTTCTGCGAGATAGTTTGCTGCGTAATTAATATCCGTTGCATCCATGGTTCCAATAACTGTACCAGGTACTTCCCCTCCTTTCATAGAGAACTCCGGATCGAGTCCTAAGTGCACATTTGGCATTTTTAAATATTTATCCAAATAAGGTATTTCGGTTTTTAAGTCACTCAGACCAATCTGTAAATCCAAAAAAACGATTGAATTAGACTTTTCTGCCATTGCTATAATTTTGTCTATTTCGCTGTCTGGCATCCGTAGAGTATAGAGACCCTCTTTTCCTGGACTCACTTGGGCAGTAGAAGCAATGTAGTGAAGTGCGGGTTGTACCGGCGTTGTTGGATCAGCTGCTTCCCACTTTTTCACTTCATCATCAAGCATTTGTAGCATAACGTCTTCTGGATATTCTCCAAGAACTCCCATTCGCGTTGAATATAAGTTTCCATAATATGCGATGATACGCTTGAATGGCAAAATAGCCCCATAGAGTGGCAACGGCGCTTCGGGTGGCCATAGAGAATTATCTATATCGACACTGTCTGCAGATGAAGTCGCAACACCGGTGGCAATTTTTGTAGATAAGGCATTCGTCACAACTTTTTTCTCAGAAGAATTTTCTGTTTTAGAAACTCCGGTTACCAAATTAGTTGTCGCAGGTATTGTGCTTGCAGTGCTTACACTTGCCTGCGAAGATGACTTATTTGCCAAAGCCAAAACTCTTCTATTATAATCTTCAACATCGAGCTTGGGTTTAGGTGTTGCTGTTTCTATCACTTTATCTACAAGTGTCGCGCCAGCATCTTCGATTCTCACAATCTCTTCACTCAAAAACGACCCTTTTTGTGAAAATGTATAAGCAACAAAAGCCACAGCAAAGAAACCAAGCACTACGAGTACTACGGGTGTGATATTCTTCTTTTTCTTTGGATGTGACAAGTTAGAAATATTGTACCATGTTATGTTTTACGAGTCCTGCTTATGCGAACTTCCATGCGTGCTATTTTCAAACAGTATGCATGTGAAAATAAAAATCCCGTCTCGCGAATGTGTCGCGGGATGGGATTTTTTATCTTTGAGTAGAATATTTCGTAACTAGATTATTTCACAAATTCTAGTTTCTTGACTTGAGCTCCCACCTCCGTCATTTGCGCCTTTATAGAAACCTTTGATGCTTCGCCAATTGATTCCGTGTTACATACAGATTCTTTTCCTTTCAAATCAGTACACATAGTATCTTCGGCAAAGAAGAGAGGCACAACATGTCCGTCTTGCTCGTCTTGTTTAAATACAAGGTGCCAGTTTTCAGGATTATATGGTTTTGGTATAGACTGCTTTAAAAGAAAACCGACTTGTTCAAAACTAAATTCTCGATCTATTCCAAACTCTCCAAGAGAACATGTAATGTCGTAAATGTACCATCCGTCATTGAGTCGATTCAGTGTCACGAGTGCTTGACCAGTAAGAGACTTATCACCTCGAGCAGTCACCAATATCTGAACACTTTCTTCCTGAACAGATACACGCCGAGTAGAGAGCTTGATGTCTGATCTCTCTTGGCAGAGTACGGAATCAATCGGATTTTCAATATCCTTTTGTGCTTTTTTTAGTTTAGAACGAAGTTCTTTACCCAAGAAAGGTTCATCGAGCAAACCTGCTATGTACGGGTCAGTAGTTTCTGATTGCTTTGCTTCAAGCCATGGAATATAAAAGTCCATCACAACATCAGTTGGATCATTCTGAGAAACTTCTTGCTTAGGAAATGCTACGGCCGTCAGAACAACAACTACTGTAATCATAGCCATAATGACACCTATAGCACTCAAGATAATTATGTTTCTTTTTTTCATGTTGTATTTTAATTAATATCCATCAATAATATCACGAGTAGATTTTTGTTGCTACACAATCTTTCAATCGATAGTGATACATCCTAGAGCAAAAGAATCATAACAACAGCCATTGCTGCCATGAGTAAATCTTCAAATAGTGTAACCCATGTCATAGGGACCTTAAATACAGTTCCAAGGCAAGCACACATTATCTTTTCCTTCTTTTGTATTTTTATATAGACCCCAATAGCACTCACGAGCATCACCGCGAGCGTTACCCAGTTTGTAAACAGCGGACTAAAGTTTGTAAAAAATAGAACGGCTAGCGCCAACTCAATAAATGGGTACGTAAAAGCATAAGCTTTTGAACGCATTGCGATAATGTCATACATTTGATAAGCCTCAGCAAAGGCCTTGAGCTTACTTACCTTGAGGAGCCCGAAAACAGTAAAGAATCCTCCCATGAAGTACCTCATTCCGTCCATCCAATCTCCTCCTGATGCAAGGGTTCCAACTATTGAAAGCCCGAGAATTATCCCGAATATAACAATAAGTGGTATAAAATCTTTTATGGTATATTTTTCTTTGATCATAATTATTTTTTGAGTTTATACACCTTAAGAACTTCTTCGATGGCTTTTTTTTCTTTGCCTGATTTAATTTGCTGTATCACACAAGTGGCCAGGTGATCTTCTAGCAAAATATCCTCAATAGACTTCAATGCTCCACGAACAGCAGATGTTTGCGTAATAATATCAATACAGTATACATCTTCTCCTACCATTTTTTGCAAACCACGTATTTGACCCTCGATTCGCTTGAGTCTTTTGCCTAAATCTTCTTTGCTAGTTTTTGCGTTCATAATAATAGTGTACCCCACGAGGGTATACTCTGCAAAGATCAGTTACATAATAATAAAACCAGGGCGCCTGCCCCGGTTTTAATAGACCTCAGTTTCAATAGGCATGCCACTGATACCTACGCCAGTATTACTGAATATGATCTGTTTTTTCAAGAAGTTCTTTTGCTTCACCGGTTGGTTCTTTTTTATTTCTCTCTCCATGAAGTTCTTCAATTTTAGTGAGTAATTCCATCGGGCTCTCAGAAACAAAATTACCGTCAAATCGCTCTCGTATAAATCCCTTCATCTTATTTGACCAATCAGACTCGATAAGACCCTTGCTTTCAAGTGGAGAGTACAGATATATTGACTCGATTGATTCTTTTTGAGAAATGTCGCTTACTTTTTCTGCAAAATCTCTTGAAAAGCTTTCCTGGGCGTGTTCTTTTTTTGGTTCTAAAACATGGCCTGACATTGATCCCTCTGCACCACCATGCTGAGACATTCCTTCATTATCAGAATATACAGGAGTATCAATTCTGAGCTCATCAACCTGAGTAACTTCATTTGAGTCAAGTGTATAAATAATGCCGTGATGTGTTCCCATAACCACAAGGAGTGATTTTTCTAAATTAAGATTTTTTATTTCTTCGTTTATTTTCATATAGATTTTATTAGGTTTATATAGTTACGCTTGTAATATCGCCAAACTATCGACTCAGTTGCATTATAACATACTTACTTTTTCACACTCCACGCATACAGCGCAACAGCGATAGACGCAGAAGCGTTCATTGATTCGCAATGTGCATCAATAGGGATTGAGAGTCGTGTGTCACATGCCTTTGCAGTCATCTCGCGGAGACCCTGACCTTCATTTCCAATCACAAACGCAGTCGCTTTTTCAAAAGACTCATTAGGTAAACTCACCTCTCCGTCACCATCAAGCCCATAGACCCAAAAGCCTTTCTTTTTGAGATCAGTAATTGTTGCATTAACATTTTTAATAGCAACGAGTGGAATTCGAAAAGCCATTCCTGCCGAGACCTTTACTACTGTCCCATTAATCGGAGCTTGATTATGTGTAGGAACAAGTACTCCAGAAAGCCCAAAAGCTACTGCTGAACGAATTGCTGCACCGACATTTTGAGGATCTTGTACTTCACCAAAAATAAGCAGAGCAGTTTTATCTGTTACTTCAAGGGTGTTCATAAAATCTTTATATGTTGGCATAAGTTTTTCAATAGAAATTGAAGCGACAACCCCTTGGTGCGATACGTGGTTCTCTAGTTTTCCAGGTAGATTATTCTCATTGAGCATTGAGTGCTTTACCTTAGTTTTTTGTATTAGATTAATCAGATTATCGTCATTAGTTTTTGCAGAAACAAAAACTTCAGAAATGGTATCTGGTCGTGATGTGAGCGCTTCGACTACTGCGTTCTTTCCGTATATGTATATGAGTTCTTTCATGTTTCCTTATACTAAGGGAAAAGTATGAGAAAGCAAATTTTGGTATAAAAATATATACGGTGATTTGGTATTTTTTTGTTATACTTACAATATGAATTTAAAAAGAATACTTAAAATTAGTCGTCCACGGTTTTGGATATACGAGATAGGTCCTTACATTATAGGTATCGTCGCAGCAGCTCAAAGTACACAATCAGTCTGGCTTGTTCCATCTGTAATTATATTTTTTATATTCTTTACGTATCCTGCAAATATTTATATATATGGAATTAATGATGCGTATGATTACGAAACAGATAAACTCAACCCTAAAAAAGTTTCGTATGAATCGCTTGTATTACCACGCGAGCGGCAGCGACTCTTTACTCACATTTTCCTGGTGTGTCTCCCCTTTTTACTCTACGGTTTTTTGAGTCTTTCGATTACTACTCTAATCTTTTTATGTTTATTCTTTTTCTTTGCGGGGTTTTATTCTGCAACTCCTATTCGCGCAAAAGCAAGACCTTTTCTCGATAGTATTTTTAGCGCAGGACACTATGTCATGACAGGAGCGTTCTCATACCTTCTTATTACAGATATTTTGAACAATTCTTTTTCTTGGACGACACTTTGGATATGCATCGCAGCTGGTATGGCGTGGGCAATTTCAATGCATGCCTATTCGGCAGTTCCAGACATCAAGGCAGACAGAGATGCTCACCTGGAGACAATAGCAACCAGACTCGAGAAGAAGAAGACTATCTACCTCTGTGCATTTTTATATGCACTCTCTGCAGCCCTAACATTCCCTTACTTAGGATATATAAGCATCGCCCTTGGAGTTGTGTATGCATATTTCATGTATATTTCTCTTAATACAACGGAGGGTCGATTATTCAAAATATATACGTATTTTCCAGTCATCAACACCCTTGCAGGGATGATTGTTTTCTTTACTATTCTGCTTTTCTAAAAAAACACACTATACACTCTCTATTGGAGATGGGTCTTTTATATTTTCAATTCTTTTATACACAAGCTCGGCAGAAATGAGACAAATCGGCATTCCAATTCCTGGGTTCGTTCCTGCTCCAACATAGTAGAGATTTTTAACTTTCTTATTGATATTATTTGGTCGAAAGATTGCACTTTGACCGAGTGTATGCGCAAATCCGAGCGCGCTCCCCTTGAAGGCATTATAGTCTTTTATAAAATCATTAACTGCATAGATTCTCTTGTACTCAATTCTATTCTTGAAATCTGGGATATCCATTTTATCTTGAATTTCGTTGATAATAAACTGTGAATACTTTTCAAGAAACTCATCTGTATGATCGAGTCCTGCTGCAACCGGAACAAGTACAAATAGATTCTCTTTACCTTCTGGTGCTACTGTTTTGTCGGTCTTAGATGGTGCACAAATGTAGAGCGATGGATCTGTTGGCCACTCTGGCTTATCGAATATCTGAGTAAAGTTTTCTTTCCACTCTTTTGAGAAGAGTAAGTTATGATGCTTGAGTGACGGAATTTCTCCATCGACTCCAAGGTACATAATAAATCCTGACGGCGCCATTCTTTTTTTAGCCCAATACCTTTTTGATTTTGTTCGATATTGCTTATCGAGTAGTACTTCGTCAGTATGCACAACATCTGCGTTTGACACGACAATATCAGCATCAAGTTCTGATCCACCTGAAAGTGTCACGCCTTGCACAACACCTTTTTCTACTCGTATTTTTTCGACAGGAGAATCTGTTTTGATTTCGACACCGTATTTAAGTGCAATTTTTTCAAGTGTTTCAACAACTCGATAAATACCACCTTCGGGATACCACACACCCTCCACAAAATCGATATAGTTCATCATACTATAAATTCCCGGTGCATCACTCGGAGCAGTACCTAGAAGTACTGTTTGATATTGCATTACTTTTCTTAAGATCTCGCTCTTGAATTTTTCATTTATTATTTTTTCGACATTCGAAAAGAGCGGAAGTTTTCGTCCCTCAATCATTACCCTCTTAGTTATGAAGTCGAAAATAGAATCATAGTTCTTGAACATGAATTCTTTACGAGCAATCTTGTATTGATACTCAGTAATTTTCATATACTCGCGTAGGACTTCACCTGAGCCTGGTTCGATAGATTCAAATACCTTGATTGTTTTTTCCAAATCTGAGTAGAAGTCGTAATGAGACTTATCACTCTTGAGGAAAATTCGGTACGATGGTGCGAGTCGTTCGAGTTTTAGATATTCGTCAATATCTTCCCCTAAAATGTCGAAGAAGTGTTTGAAAATATCAGGCATCATATACCAAGATGGACCCATATCAAATGTATATCCGTTTTCACTGTAGATATTTGCCCTTCCTCCTACCTTTGAGTTTTTTTCAAGGAGAGTCACCTTGTAGCCCTTTTTAGCAAGCATGCATGCAGTAGCTAATCCTCCGATTCCTGATCCTATAACAATTACTTTTGTGTCTTTCATTTGAATATAATTAATGTCTTTAATGCAATATAATTTTTTTCGAGGGAACTCATTCCCCTTCTTGCAGATAGTGTATCATATTGAGCTGCGGTTATTTTTTCGAGTATTCTTGAATACAACACTCGAGCAATATATACACCTCTTGATGCTTTTTTGGGTAGAAATCGTATACCTATGTCTGCTTCTTTATACAATAACTGAGTTCTGTTAATTTCAAACTTCATGAGTTCAATAAATTGAGCTGTTATTTTTTTATTTTTAATATCGTTTTCTTTGACATCAAACTTTTGCAAATCTTCCTGAGGAATATAAATACGACCTCTCTCGACATAATCTTCTCCAATATCTCTGAGGAAATTCGTCATTTGAAAAGCTTCTCCGAGTGTTTTTGCTTTCTGAAGCACTTCTTCGCGATACTTTGTATTTGCAAAAAATTCCATGTCTTTTGAGCAAAAAATATATGTCATCATGAGCCCAACCACAGAAGCAGAGCCAAACATATATTCCTGTAATTCTTGATAAGTCTCGTATCTTTCTTTCCAGGTATCTTGAATCATTGCTTGAAGGAAAGCCTGACTATACTCGAATGGTATATTAAATGTATGGAAAATATATGCAGTGGCTCTTAGAATCTTTTTTTCTGATTCCTCTATTTCAAAATCTTCGCCCCTGTAACATTTATGCCACGCATCATTCCATCCGCTAATTTTTGCGAGCGCTATGTCTTTTTGATCCTTGTAATACGTATCGACATACTCATCTGGAAACCTAAAGAATGCGTATAGAACAAAAGTAGCATCTCGCTCCTCCGGCAATAAAAATAAAGTTCCGGCATAGAAACTTTTTCCATATTTTTTATGAATTTTTTTACAAAAACTTAGATCTTGAGAATAATCTTGATACATATTTATGATTTTCTTTTATCTAACAAGTCGACAAGGCTATTCCACACTTTTTTTGTTGGTGTTTTCATACCTGACTCAGAAATTATTTTTTTTGCTTTTTCAAACAATACTGTTATTTCATTTTCTGCAAATCTAATCGCTCCGCTGTCTTTGAATAGTCGAAGCAATACTTTTCTTCCATGACTGTCTATATCTTTTCCAAACAGTGACATGAAAACTTCTTTGTCCTGTGTCTGCGCATTTTCAAAAATGTATTGACTCAATATAGTATGCTGACCATCTTGAACATCGAGGAGATTCATTTTTCCGGTTTTATTCAAATCACCAACAATATCAAGTAAATCGTCTTGAATCTGATACGCCTGCCCAACCACGAGACCGAGCTCTCTGTAGAAATCATCATGAGAAAATTTATGTGCAAGCGCACTTCCGATCAGCATTGGATTTACAAAAGAATAGAGAGCTGTTTTTAGTTCATTTTTTCGCGTAATTGTTTTTGTTTCAACTTCATATTGAAGCATAAAAGTAACATCAAGTAACTGTCCAGCAACCAACTCTTCAATCATTTTTAAAAATATATTCTGTACTTTTTTATTATCGAGACTCGCAATCACACCATGTGACCAACTCAAAATCAGATCTCCTGCGAGCATTGCCATACTACTTGCAATATGAGCCTTGTTCCCTCGAGGAAAAGAACTCATATACTTTTCCAAATGCACATGAGTCGACATTTTTCCATGCCTCTCAGTTCCCTTGTCTATAATATCATCGTGTATGAGTGCAAATGTATGAAATAGCTCAAGTGCAATTCCCGCTTGAATAGCTTCATCTACATTCGTTCCACCTTCGTTATAATATGCTACAAACGCAATGTACGGACGTATTCTTTTTCCACCACTACGAATAAGCGACGTTGCATATTTAACTACCTCAAATGTCATAGCACTGTCGGAATATTTTTTGTGGCTTTCGAGCTTATTGTCGAGATATAGATTTATATGCGTATGAAACATATCCTGAAAAGTAGCTAGACTACAATTATAATAATTGGGTATTTCTGGTGATTGCCTTGGTCTCAATTTTTCAATAGTAAAAAAACTAAAGACATTTTGAAGTTTTGATATTTGAAGTTTTGGGAGAGGAATTTTATTCATTAACATATATGCAAGTATAACAAGTTTTCTTGATTATATTCAGCTTCTTATTCGGGTTGGATTCTTTTATCACAGGGATCAAAGATAGACTGCTCAACTTTTTCATTATTTATAAAACGAGAAATACGCATACCACCAAAAATTGAAGCTAAAATTCCTACCCCATTACATCCCAGATTATATAGAAGTCTCGGATTGCACGGCTCAGGACCGATGAGCCTTACACCATTTGGTGTATAGCCCATGAGGCCATGCCAAGAGAATGCATATTCAGTATCCTCTTTTGGATGCTTATCGTAATTATTTCTAAAAAATTCATCAATCGAAGTTCTGACATCTTCCGAGTAGGCCTCGTCCCGTTCGTAACTCGCGCCATTAGGGAGAACTTTTTCTGGTCCACCAGCACAAACAAGATTGTATGCATCCTCACCCTTATGCTCAAGTGGTCGTCTCGTGAGATAAAAATAACTATCACCAGTAGGATCGCCATCGTACAGACGTACTTTAGGAAAATAACTGATAGCGGTCGGAGGATGATTGAGTGGTTCAACATATCCAGACATATATGCGATGCGACCCGCAATCATATGATGAAAATTAGTATCTATATCCGGTCCTTCCTCATTTATTATTGAAAAGTTTTCGAACCCATTAGTACACAAGACAACACTTTCGGCTTTGATAGTGTGATCAAGTACTTGTAAGACTGCGTTAGATTCTGTAAGACGCACAATCTTAACCGGACTATCTTCGTAAAAAGAAAAACGATCTTTGCATGTAGCGACAAGATACCTAAGTACATCTTCAGTAAACAACGCGCTGTTCATGCAGCCTTTTTGATATGACAAAGAAGCAAAATAATCAGTGTTGTCCGTTTCGAGTAATTCAAGTAAATCTTTTTGGGGAGCGATTGTGTATAAATCTTTGTACTCTTCTGGAATCTCTGCGAGATACTCCCACTCAGACGCAATCATCATCGATTCCCCAGGAAGACCACCCTCTACACGATAGCGATTATTTTTTAAATGCAACAACACCTGATCGAGACTCGAGAGTCCGGCATAGCCAGTAAATCGATAGAGAGGTGTTTGCAAACATGCTTCGGCAACAATCTCGTCTATCAATATCCAACCAGATTCTACAGCTCGCTGTCCATCTGTTGCTAATGTAAGTCCAAATTCTTCAACAAGCTCTGCGAGAGGTCGTTCAAAGTAACTCGTGATTTGTCCGGCATTATGACCTGTAGCACCGTGTGCTATCTTGCTCGCTTCAATCAAAACTACTGACTTGTTTGTATTACGCAATGTAAAGAAAGCTGTAGTAATACCAGCGATTCCTCCACCAACAATAGCGACGTCAGCTTCTACATCTTTATTAATGGGAACGGTCGGATCTGTTCGTTTGAGTTGTTGTATCCAAGGTGAGTGATTGGGGATCATAAGATATTTTTACTGAATTACCGAAAGCTTTTCTAATTCCAATTTGAAGAGGTTAAATACTTCCTTCTGCTTCTCTTCACTCAAATCAGCAAAAATGTCTCGCCAATAATCAAGCTCGTCTTTATCTTCTCCGAGTACTATTAATTTATTTAAAATGTCGTTTAGTTCTTCTTGCATATAATTATACTTCTACTGCTAAGTTACCTGCTTCGCCCCGACTTCCTTTTTTATATTGATTCATTTTTTTCAAAATGTATCTCGCTCTCTCTTCGGCGTACTCTTCCGCTTTTCTGGTAAGTTCGGGATGGTCGGTTAAGAATCGAGAGGTTCGTGCAAAAATACGAGCAGATTTTTGAGAACCTTTCTGAGCAAGCTTTGCTCCAATCTTCTCGAGCAATCCAACACTTCTTCCTACTATCAATGCTCCTTTTCCTACTATTCCAATACCTGTAAAATCGAGAGCGAGACTTCCTGCTCCAATAGTACCATGAATAATACGACTCTTGCCAGAAAGTTTTGTGCCGTGAGCTTCCTTACCAGCAATCGTTTCAACAAGCATCTTTCCCCCACCGGCGAAAGGTATGAGGTTCGCCCCGTTACTTACCACATCTCGCGTCAGCACATCTTTAAGAATATCTCCTCGCTTTTCTGCGAAACTTTCTCTTATATTCTCTCTTGCTTGCTCTGGCGTATTCTCGTTTGATTCAGGAGAGGGCTCGAAGTTCGTATCGTCGGGTATCTCATTAATACGAGCCTTCGTCTCTTCTTTTAATGCATGTATTGCGTCTGCATTATCCCCCAATCTCTCATCGACTGCATATTGTCTTCGTAAGGCATCCATTTTTTCAGGAGAAACACCGAGCGCTGCAGCTCTTTCCAAGCGATTGTTTCCCAAAGTTTCCGCTCTTTCGGATTCTTGATCTATCTGGTTACGTATTTCTTCTTTATGTTCATTAAAAACATCTTCTTGGTCAGGCATTTTCTCAGGCTGTTCCGCGCCTTCGACTTTTTTAAAATATTCTTGTGAAGTATCTTTTGTAGACATTGTGTTTTATTTAGAAGGAATACCCAATATATCTCTAATATCTTGTATCTTTTGAGCTTCGACCGCACCTATAAATTCTGAAATAATCTTATTTCTTTCTGTCGCAAGTACATCAAGTTTTTGAAGGTAGTCTTGAAATATAGGGTCGAGTAGAGATTTGTAATCCATATTATTTTACTCATTAATCTTAGCTTTCACCAGGCATATTGGTAATTTTAATTCTAACACGTTCAATAATACTACATCTTTGCTTTTAAGAAAGCCGCAACCCTACCAACATGATAAATTAAATATATCAAATACGACGCTCTTCGTATGCTTTCTCAATAATCCGTTCCCCTATTTCTTGCCAATCAAAATATTTTTTGTAGTCATCTTTATCACACTCGATAATCTCTGTCACGTCGCCATCTGGATCAGATACAAAAGGACCGTACGGCTCGACGATGGCAAAATATCTTAATTGATTAGGATATTTCACCAAACATCAGATTGTCATCCAACCAGAGAATATTACCAACATACATCCACATCCTCTCCCAACACATCTTCCAAATATCGCTGTGCATCAGCATATCCACCTACCTCATCAATCAAGTCGAGTTCTTTTGCTTGTGCGCCGAGAACAGTAGAACCGTCGGCGATTGCTCGCACTCTCTCAATGGGGATATTTCTATTCACCGAGACAGTCTCTATAAAGTTTTGATAGATAATATTAAGGTCTCTCATGAACAACTCCCTGTCTTCTTCTGTAGTTGGTTTGTCAGGATTACCTGAGTCCTTGAATTTTCCTGTGCTCAATTGTATGAACGAGTAGCCTTCGTTTTGATTAAATGAGCTATTCTCTAAATATGATTGCGTGATTCCGATACTACCTACGTCAGAGTTTCGTGTAGCAAATATATAATCAGCTGATGTGATTGCATAATACGCCGCAGACACTCCTGCTTCGCGAATAAAGGCAACTACTGGTTTTTGTACATTCTTGATTGCATTTGCTATCTCTTCAGCTGCAACGGGAGAACCACCGTATGAATCTACTTCTATGAGGATTGCTTTGATATCGTCGTCATATTTTGCCTGTCCGATATAGTAGAGAATATCTTCACTTGTGACGGTATCTTCGTTTCCGTATAGCTTATACCCTTCTGAATCAACAGGTAGGTACGTATAAACTTCTCCTCTTAGTTCGATTCCTGCAACATTACAACTTTTATCATATGAGTACTGGGATGAATCCGTTTCGTCTGGCAAAAGATAGTCGAGTGCGAGTATTAATATAAGGACGGTGATTATCGCAGCGATGATTGTGAGAACTGAGCGCACATAAAGATTATTTTTGATGTATGTGATTATTTTTTGGATGAGGAGTTTCATAAGATGATTATAGCAGATTTTCTCATGGAAGCTCTACACTCTGTAAAAATCTTTCCAGAACCTACTACATCAAATACTCATACTTCTTTTTACGAGAGTCGGTGCTAGGAAAAGTTAACTGGTTAGGGTGTAAGTGTTTAAAGGGGTGTGCACGATTGGGGGTATCTTCCACATATCCATCTCCGCAATCATCATTAATCTATGGCTTTAAAGCACTTATTATGTGTGAACCATCAATAACAAAAACATTTAGTGAGGGGCTTTGCCAAAGTATAATAGCGGGAACCGGATCACCAAGCTCAATCTTGAATCCTTTTATCAGAAATATCCATATACTAATAATTACTTAACCTTTAGGCTTTCGAGTATTCCAACAAACCCATCCACCCTCCCTACCCACGCCTCAGGCATCACACTCGGTCTAATTCTTGTATAATCATCATCAATCTCAAAACCAATCTTAGATAGCTCTTCTTTGAACCACTTTGCTGATTCTGGACGGTCAGTATGTACCCATTCAAGATTAAAGCTCAGTCTTCCGTCAGTAGTTACTGTGAACAATGACTTCTCACTTAATGAATTAAATACTGGACTAAATGATGCATTGAGCTTCCCTGTTCCAAAATTGATTGAATCAGCATTCTCTTTTGAGAAAGAGTATATTTCATTGTTGCGTCGTACACATCTTTACTCAATTCTTGTTTAGCATTTTCAATGAAAGACTCTTCGTTCCATGATTTTCTTTGAGAACTTGAGCTTGCAACATTAATATCCTTCTTTACCTCAGAACCATAGAGCTTAGGAATAATGATTTCGTATGTATCGTGTTTGTAGTACTCAAGCTCAACTGCATAAATATCAAATTGACTGTTTTGGTTTACGTAGAGTATCAAGTCTTTTAATTTATCATTAAGACTATCCATAAGTACGACAAACTTCAAAACACCATCACTTAAATTGTTCTTAACATTATCGAGTAGAGTATCTAAATCTTCATCCCCAAGACCAAAGAATTCTTTGAGCTTGTCGTTTACACTTAAATTGAATTTCTTCTGAGTGTGCTTATTTAAAATTGCCAGAAACTCATTGAAATCATTTAAATGCTTCCAGATTGATGCTCCATAGTCGAGTGCTTGAGCAACGACAGTTCTTTTGTCAGGATTTTTAAATAGTTTTGTTTCGATAATATAGATTGTTCCATATTGATCTATAGCAACCGCGTCGACTGGACCACTGTTAGTTGGAAATTCTCGTGCAAGTATGAGGAGGCGTATATCTTCCTTAATATCGTAGAGAGGGATACTCTCAGGATTATCGTATATGTATTGTTGGAGTTGATCTTCTTTATCAAAAGAAGACTTATCAACCTTAACGGCGTTGATACCGTTTTGTGAAATGATTATTGGCATTACTACTACTTATACTACAAAGCAAAAAATCAGTCATGAAAGTTTAAAAACTTACATAACTATGCAACATATCTAAGCTAACTGTCAATAGCTGCCCGACAGGGACTCGAACCCCAATTTCATGGACCAAAACCATGCGTCCTACCATTAGACGATCAGGCAATTATTCATCAAATCTGACCACATAGCATATGGAGATACATCGAATATTCGAAAGTATACAGCACATGTTACGCAATCCGTCTCAATGAAGTCTTTGTATTGTGCCTCAAAATGTATGTAATTGCAAACACATAAACTAGCGTTGCCACTAATCTAATCTTATACGAAAAAACCTAAAAAATAGACAAGGAAAGCTGTTGCGAGAATAACGAAGAGTACCCACTTAGAAATGTACCAAATATTACTTATTACATTCCTTCCAAAAGAGCCCATCTTTTTAAGTTTTATTTTCAAAAGAAATAAGTAGATTAATCCAGGAATAGGAGTTAGTACTTTAAATATCAACACATCTTCTTTTTGAGACCCTTGTCCAAAATAAGACAGCATGATCCATAGGATTATAGTAGCTGTAATAACAAGAATTAGAAAAAAACTCCAAATGAACATCTCCACCCACTTATTGGAAACTGGTTCGTCTATTTGAGCTCTAGCGGAAGTATCATGACTCTCGTTTGTTTCCAAATAATTTTTACAATACTACTCATTGCTAAATATGTAACTGCTCCTATCACGAGAAATGGAATGGCGAAATTTTCAAATATTACCTGACTTGCTATAAATGCAATAGGTACACTTATTACCATACTGACCAAGAAAATTATAAATTTTTGAAAATCTTTTGTCATATATAAATAAGTTTTTTACACCCTAACCCTGCAGCATCTCCACAATATCTATACACGCGAGCTCGCACGCCAATTGCGGAAGCAAAGCAGTTCCGTGATATTCATACGAATTGAGCATAATCAAAAGAGCCTTTGAGCTAAAGAGTCGCGGCTCTTTTTCGACAATTGTTTTAAGGGAGGCTTCCTCGTCAGAGCTCAGCGAGCTCGTCTTTGATTCATATGCTCCGAGTCGCATCAAGAGCCCCGCACGCATTCGCTCGCTCACCAAATCTGTAAACACCGTCATATTCTTTTGAGACTGAGCAAGCTCCTCAAGGAGTCTAACGATAGCTGGTACGTCTTTTTGAGATATGAACTCAACGCATTGCATGGCATGCACAGTGCTCGGTAATCCCGTAATCTGCGCTACCACCTCGGTCGTTATCCCCGCCTTTTGCATATCAGCGTCAGCTGTTCGGATAATCTTTTGAAACACTGAGAGAGTATCTCGAAACGAGCCGTTCCCCGCGAGTGCGACAAGTTCTGCCACTCCTTTTTCGATAATGACCTTTTCTTTCTTTGCAATATTCTTTACCACTTGAGTAAGCACATCCTGCGACGGCTTCACAAAAGAATACATCTCACATCGAGAACGAACAGTTTCAGGAATCTTTTCTGGTTCGGTTGTTGCGAGGATGAACTTTACATGCGCTGGCGGTTCTTCGAGCGTCTTCAGGAGCGCATTAAAAGCAGACTTTGAAAGCATGTGGACTTCATCAAAAATATAGACTTTGAACTTTGATTGATATGGAAGTGTCTGTACTGACTCAAGCAACTCTCGAATAGTATCAACTCCCGTGTGCGACGCCGCGTCAATCTCATACAGGTCATGTGCATGAGTCTCGAGCTCTCGTGCAAAAATACGCGCCACAGAAGTCTTTCCTGTTCCTCGTGATCCTGAGAAAATATATGCGTGCGTTGTCATCCCCGCTCGAATACTTTCCTCGAGAGACTTCACTATCTGATCCTGCCCGATGACATCTGTAAAAGTGTACGGTCGGTATTTTGTATAGAGTGCTTGCGAAGCAGTTGATATTTTTTCTAGTGGGGCTTTTGAGCTTTGATTCATGAAAATAGTATAACAGAAAAAATACGCAGATGCTGAGCGAGATTATCGAGATTAGCGATACTGTTGTGCAAATTAGTACGACTAGGTAGGCACAAAAAAAGAGTAAAGAAATAGGGCGAGGAGCTAGATGCTCCTCGCCCATTGTTATCCCAAAACGGAATCCGTATGTGTCCCCCCGAACACGTGCGCATGCGGTGCGCGGAAGACCGTTTCAGAAAATGATGTGAGTTGTTGCGTGAAGCTTACGCGGAGACGCTCGTGCAAAGCAATGAGTACGAGCGCCTCCGCGATTGACTATTCAACAACGTCCAACGTCCACGGAAAGGTTCTACCTCTATTAAACAACCATCGAATCTATTTTGCAAGATAGTATATCCACTTTTGATTTTAATTACCACAAGGCACATAAAGCAAATGCCGCACGCTTCCGGAAGGGAAACGTGCGGCGGTTGAAGCCATTTACCGATACTTAATGTCGGGCCATGAATAAAGCAGGTAAATGGTTGCTGGGGCTGGTCCAGCGAAAGTCGGGAGTGTTGCGGGACAACGATGGCTGTCGTGTGGGACACCCGCACCACTCCGTTATTTCCGGCTCAAACTTCTGGTAAAGCTAGCAGTTACCAGTTGCGCTCCGGGAAAATTGAAAGAGCTCGGCACCCATTTAATCACTTAATTAGTGCAAAGTCAACCTGCATTAACCTGAGTATGCTCTTTTATCCAACTACTCACAATTCTCGCCACATCTTGTGCATCAGCGGCTTCAACCATAAGTTTTGTTCTCAACTCTTTTGCACCATCAAAACCCTCAACATATGCCTTATAGTGTTTTTTCATTATTGCAAAGTTTTTGTGTGAAAGATACTTATCAAAAAGTTGTGCATGCTCAACAGCAGCGTTGAGACGCTGCTCGATTGAAATATCTTTATCTCTATCAATCCCCTTATTAAAGATCCATGGATTACCAAAAATAGCACGCCCAATCATAACACCATCGACTCCTGAATCCTTTGCTTTTGCATGAGCGTCTTCAAGTGATGTGACATCTCCGTTTCCAAAAATGAGAGTCTTGCTACCGAGTTCGTTACGGATTTCCACGGCGCGCCGAAGGCGCGCCCAGTTCGCAGGCACCTTCGACATCTCCTTTCTTGTTCGTGCGTGAATCGTCACTACTGCAGGCTCTTCTTTCAAGAGCGCAGGCAACCACTCTTCCAAATCATCTTTTGTATATCCGAGTCGAGTTTTCACCGTTATTGGCAAGCCTGGGGCCCCACGCTTTGCTGCCCGAATAATATCAGCCGCCAAGAGTGGATGCTTAATAAGCATTGAACCGGCTTTTTGCTTTTCAATCGACTTATCAGGACACCCCATATTAATATCAATTCCATCAAAACCCAGCTCGAGACAGAGAGCTGCCGCCCCTTCCATATACTCTGGCTTTCCTGAAAAAAGCTGAGCAACAATCGGTCGCTCGTTTTCTTCGTATAACAAATCCTTCATTAGCTTTGCTTTACCTTCAGGAGTTGCGCGCATCAAACCATCAGCCGCAACAAACTCAGTCCACATTACATCAGGTCGACCATACTTGGCAAACATCTGACGAAAAGCAACGTCCGTTACATCAGCCATCGGTGCGAGCACAATGATTGGCTCAGTCCCCTTTTCTTTTTTAATTTTTTCCCAGAAGTTCATAGTGAAAATAATCATCCTTAGTTAGGAAATATACCTTATTATTCTTGTACCACAAGGTCGGGCAAAAATTCAACATTTTTCTCAATATATGAAATGATAGCTCGCGCATCAGCTGTCGTATCATCTGCGCGTAAAAGTATCACTGCTACAGTTCTCTCACCTCCCTCGAAAGGTACATCGAAAAGCGTAATTAAAGTTTTTTGTGCTTCATCAGTAAATCCATTCTTTCCTCCGTTATGCCATGGATGATCTTTGAAACGAGAATTACTTCTCCACACATGCCCCGAATCACTATATGAGGATAGTTGTGTCATATCAAAAATAAACCGCTTATGTCTATCTATATATTGCACCATTCGAAATAAGTCTTCCGCTGTTGAAATATTATCGTACGAAAGACCACTCGGATCATCATATCCAGTATGCAGCATTCCAATAGCCTGTGCTCGTTCATTCATCCGCTTCATAAACTCAGTTCTTCCATAAAATTCTGCAAGAACTTCTGAAGCATCATTACTCGACTCTAAAAGAAGTGGATACAAAAGTGTTCCAGTTATAATACTTTCGCCAATAGACAGATCACCCTGTGCTCCATATGTTCCGTATGCACTACGACTCACCGTAGTTGTGCGATATTGATTAATCACATCCAGAGAAATCAAAGCGGTCATTAACTTTGTTATTGATGCAATAGGCATAACTTCTCGTGCATCTTTCTCAAAAATAATTGCTCCGGAATCGACATCAGCTACAATATATGCATCTGAACTTATACCACTCAATCCTCGTCCTTTATCCAAATACACCCCTTGTGTAAATGGAGGCGTGTCCGCTACCACAATCACCTTTGTGCCGATGTCAGCAAAATCGTACAATCGTTTTGCATCAACATCGGACATGCGAATACATCCGCCGGAATACCCTTCGGGCACTGGCGTTCCATCCGTCTCATAGGGCCACCCATGAATAAAGTAGTTTCCAAAAAATTGCATACTATACGGCATCCACACCTCACCGATAGTTGAGAAGTGGTTTTCTTTTTTTGAATTAATAGTATACATTCCTGCTGGAGTTTGCCATGCGGTTCCGGGACGCCCCTTTGAAAGCAAGGGGTATGTTTCGGTGAGTACTCCGTTCTCATATGTATATGCCAGCATACCCGAAAGATCTGCGACAATCACTCTTCCTTCATTTGGGATTCTCAGAGTTTCTGTTGCAATTCCATTGATAGTTCGTTGTGGAATATTTTGGACACTACTATTTGTATCATCAAGTATTTCTACTTCTAGTCCAGCTTCGTGCATAGCACCGCTCACTTGCCCTTCTTGTGCGGCATCTATATTTTCTCCAGCAAAGAATGCAACGAATGGAACTTCTCCACGAGAAAACGCAAGGTAGGCCTCTCGACTTCCTTCAAAAAACAAAACACTCGTGGTAATTCCGCAAATAATTGCAAGTAAGCTTATAGAAATGTAATTAAAATACTTCTTCATTTGGCGGTAGTATAGCAAATATAGCAAATTCGACTAATTTTTTCTCATCGGAGAAATCGAGAGTAGAAATTCGCCCTCACCTTGTGATGAGCTAAATGTAATTGTATCTCCTGGGTGTACTTTCTCAGCAATAATCTTTTCAGCAATTTCAGATTCAATAGTGTCTGCAATTGCACGTTGCATCTCTCTGGCACCGAACTTATTTGACGACCCTTTACTCACTACATACGCGAGAAGGAATGGATTAATTTCTAAATCAATTCCCTGTTGCTTGAGCCTATCTCTTAATGCATATACTTGCAGACGTGCAATGTCTCTCAAATCATTTTCTTTGAGAGTACTGTAAACAACAATATTATCAAAGCGATTCAAAAGTTCTGGTTTGAAAATACGATTATCAATAATATAATCCACGAGCTTTGCTCGCTTATCTTCTGCAGTAAGATTTTTTGTTGCTTCGCTCCAAAGCTCACTTCCTACGTTTGATGTTGCTATCACTACGACATTTCTTGCAGAGATAGACTCACCTCGTGTATCAGTGAATATTCCCTCGTCGAGAATTTGCAGGAAAAGATTATGGACATCACTATGAGCTTTTTCAAACTCGTCTAAAAGAAGTACGCCGTATTGCCGTTCACGCAGTGCGCTCGCAAGCAAACCAACTTCGCCCCCAGTACTTCCAATAAGTTTCTGTAAACCATCTAGTCCTGAAAATTCCGTCATATCAAAACGAATAAGGTTTTCCTTACCACCAAAGAAAATATCAGCGAGTGCTTTTGCGGTTTCAGTCTTTCCAACTCCTGTTGGGCCAGCAAAAAGAAATGTTCCCATTGGTCGCTTTGTCCGACTCACCCCAGCATTGACTCGCCGAAGCGTTTTAGCGATTGAAGTAATTGCGGGTTGCTGACCCACAACTCTGTCATGCAATTTTTCTTCAAGACTAAGGAGTGTCTCTTTATGCTTCTTACTATGTACACCTTGTGGAATATGAGTCTTTGTCTCAACTACTCGAAGCACATCTTCTTTTTTAATAAGTTTTTTACCTTGCGACCTGATTTCAGGAATAATCTCATGAATAATGTCGAGCGCTTTATCAGCAAGAACTGCCTCCCCGAAATATCGTTGGGCGCTTTGCACAACAGCAATCAAGCTTGGGTAACTAAAGAGAACGCCGTATTTTGTTTCGAGTGCATATACTTCATTTTGCAAAAGTATTAGCGTTCGTTCTTCATCAAGTGCGTGCGCCACAACTTTTTCAAAAAAGCGTGTAATCAAAACTTCAGACTCAAGCGTTCGGTGATACCCTTTCGTGTCTGAAAGAGCGACGATTGAAACATTTGAGTTAAGATACGGCTCCATAATCGAAACGACATCAATTCCTTTTGTGTGTGCTCGCTCAACAAACGATGCAAGATGCTGAATAACAAGAATAATATTTCCTGCAGATTGAGCCTCATTAAGAAGTGCTTGAAATTCTTGTACAAATAAATCTCCAGCTGACTCAAGGAACGATGTTCCATGCATAATGAAAATTCTCTTATCTTCAAAATACGGGTGACTTACTCCACGAGCAATATGAGACGCCATTGTTCGGATAATATCCACGCCAGTCAGACCATCATCACTAATGATAATAGCATTGGCTTCTCGACTTTTCATAAGCACTTGTTCAATTGCAATAACATCATCAGAGAAAAGCCTATCTATTTTTGTATCAGTCAGTGGTGCGAGATGTGTATCAACAAGATTTGCATGTCGCTCAAGTATAGGGACTTGGCCGTAGGACCAATTTTTTCCAAGGCTTGGAATAGTACTGAGTTGTGTACGACTCCACCACCGTTGCGAGTTTCGCATAAGATACATATTGGATGATACCCAATCAATCGCACCGCGAAACATCTCCTCTCCAATACCTCTCTCGAAAAGAAAATATGCAAAGTCCTTATCATGCTTCATAAGAGAGAAGCCAAAATCAGCCAATGTAACCCTATCTCTAGGTGTCATGTCAGTGAGTACAAAGTCATTTGATGTCATCGTCTTTTTTCTTGCTTTAAGAAATGATTTCACTTCAGATTCTGAAAGACCGCACCGATACATAACGTACTTACCAATCGGAAGAGTGAGAAATGAAACAGTGAGGTCGTCGTGATATGTTAAAATTTGTGCAACTTCAAAGTACATTTCATGGTCGTGAAAATAATATGAATAGTACATTCCTTCAAGGAGATGCATAAAAATCCACAAAGAAAAACTTATAAAGAATATTCCCGCAAAAAACTCTTTGTCGACAACATATCCAATCGGAACAATGATATGAGACAATCCTACAATAGTGAAGAGCGCTATAAGGAGCAGGGCAAGACGTATCCACTTTCGTAGTGAATATGGAAGAAACAAATCGAATGCAATCGCTGGGTAAAATGCTTCTGCTTTTTCTTTGAGTGCGCTTATTGTCATATCACTACTTCATTAAGATCAAACTGTCCATTAAATATGATGGCAAGAATTCCTGTGATAAAAAGAAAAACCATGAGCGGCGGAATAAGAAACCACGCAATGAAAAAAAGTAGTCCAATTATAAGAAACAATACATAAACGAACGCACCAACAAGCAAAGTAACTGAGCGAATTATTGTTCCAATAATTCGCATGAGAATATTAATAAATAGTGAGCCGATAATATCACCGAGTCCTCGCCTGCGATCATACCTTTCTCGTAACCGTTGCCACGGCATAAACATTGTCCTGAGCAAAATCTTGAATGAGAAAAAAGATTTTATAAACCAAAGAATATTTGTAAATGTTTGCCACAAATCAGCAACTCCGTGCGAGTAGTGCCAAGCAACATAGTGAAATGGGAGTGTCAAAACCTTCATATGCCATAAGTATATCACTTATTACTGATTTTGGACTGTTGATTGTTCAGCATCTTCGGTAGTGTCAACTTCTTCGATTTCTTCGACTTCTTCGATTTCATTTGATTTCTCTGGCTCTACTGATTTATCCTCTTTCTTTTTAAAATAGACCCTGTCTTCGAAGCGAACATCAACATATTGGTATTCTTGAAGCACTTGTGCAATCTCGCTCATTTTTGCAAAAGATGTTTCGAGTGCTTCTATTTGGATAGACAGTGATCGTTTTGCCATGAATCGGACAAATGAATCTTTCGAGTAATACAGATCGATAGTTGCATCGGGTGACACAACAATATACTCAAATGGGTTTATATTTTCTTGAGCGTATAGGATTATTATCTCTTTGAGAAAAGAGAATACCTCATCATTCAAAATAGCGCTCTTTGATGAATCATCCGGATATGATATTTCTTCTGAAGCTGTTGCGTCTGCGAGTAACAATGTGGGGTTTTTAACAATGATAGGAATTTTTCCTTTTGCTTGCAATTCGAGCGTGTACTCTGAAAACAGCTCACCACTTTCGTCGATAACCTGACACTTCTCTAAAATGTAATCTTGCTCAGTACAGATTGCTGCATATGGAAGCTTTTCTACAACAGTGACAGTCACAGTATTTTTTTCAATCATTATCTCTACCGTGTCGAGTGCTGGGTTTGATTCTAAAATTGAATTTTCAGTTTTTGATTTTGGAAACGTAAGTGGTGTTTGATTTGAAATCAAAAGAAGCTGGGTATCATCGAGCTGTAAATTAATAGCTTTTTTAATTTGGTTCTGATCAATTGTTTCAACACCTTCTATAACAACCTCATTAATTCGAAAAGTTTCTAGGCGAGTTATTGTGGCGATAGCGACAATAATGAGTATAGGCAGAATTGCGGCGAGCCACAAGAGGCGCCGAAGGCGCCTCTTTGCTTCTTTTGACGCTTTTTTAGATCTAAACTTTTTCATGCGTACCTATATAGTACTACATTGATACGCTTTTTCGCCCTGTATAACTAAAGACTCTCTCTTCCGCCAAGATATGGTCGCAATGCTTCCGGGACTTTGATAGTTCCATCGGCTTGTTGATGATTCTCAATAAATGGTACGAGGAGTCGTGGAGTTGCAACGGCGGTATTGTTGAGTGAATGCGCGAATCGTCGCTTTCCTTCTTTATCAGTATATTTAATGTTGAGTCGTCGTGTTTGGAAATCGTGAAAATAAGATGCTGAGTGAGTTTCTCGATACATCTCTTGTGAAGGCACCCACGCTTCGATGTCAAACTTCTTTACTTGCCCAAGTCCAAGGTCTCCTCCACACACATTAATCACATGATATGGAATTTCGAGTTTTTGCATAATCTCTTCTGCATTTGCAGTGAGTTCTTCGTGAAGCTTCACAGTTTGTTCATGACTTGCTTCACACAAAATAACTTGCTCGACTTTCATAAACTCATGCACGCGAATAAGTCCTTTTGTATCTTTTCCGTGACTTCCCGCCTCTCGACGAAAACATGGGGACAGGGCTGCCATTTTCAATGGCAGCTTCGCCGTATCCACAATCTCATCTGCATAATAATTCATCGCTGCAACTTCAGCGGTTCCTGCAAGGTACATATCGCCATTTGTCTTGTAGAGATCTTCCTCACCCTGTGGAAGATACCCTGTTCCGTAGAGAGTTTCTTTTCGCACAAGTGATGGCACGATCATTGCCTCAAATCCCTTCTTACTCAAAAGGTCGAGAGCAAATTGCCAGAGCGCGACGTTTAGGAGCGCGGCCTCATTTTTAAGAATGTACCCTCGAAAACCAGCAATCTTTGTTCCACGCTCAAAATCAACCATGTTTCTATCTTTCATAATTTCATCATGACTCTTTGGAGTAAAATCGAAAGTTGGCTTTTCTCCCCACGTTCGCATTTCAACATTTTCAGTATCATCTTTTCCTTCAGGAACTGACATGTCTGGAATATTTGGAACTTGTAACATCAAAGCTCGCCACTCCTTCATGACTTCTTTCAATTTTTCCTCTTCGTCCTCTACGGTCTTTTTAAGAGTCTGCATTTCTTCAATCATGCGAGCGCGCTCCTCAGGACTGGCTTGTGAGATTGCATCTCCGGCAGCATTTTGCTTTGCCTTCACCTCTTCTACAATCTGCAGAAGTGATCGTCGTTTTTCATCTACTGCCAAAAGCTCATTCACGTCAAAGGATATATGCTTTTTCTTGGCACCTAGTTCAATCAAATCTTTGTGTTCTCGTATGAATCCAATGTCTAACATATATTTCCTTTAATTTAATAAGTATTTCCTTGCACACACCTTACTCCTTCTTCACACTTTTTATATAAAAACATCATAGCAGAAATGCTACTCTGAGCAAAATGAGCAATATGCAAGAAAGCCCAGAAGAACCAGATCTCAACCAGAACATAGACGATAATACGTTGGATACTTCAAGTATTAAAGAAGTTCAGAAAAGTGACTTTCCTGGATATCTCAAAGATATTTATAAACCTCCTCCAAAATTATTCTTTCGAGGGAGCATCCCTATGTCCGAAAAATACATTACGATTGTCGGACCTCGCAAACCAAGCAATTATGCAAAACAAGTTTGTCGAGATATTGTCGAGTCGCTTCGTGATTATCCAATATGCATAGTTTCAGGACTAGCGTATGGCATCGATGCGATTGCTCACACGACCGCCATTGAATGCAACATTCCCTGCGTCGCATTCCCGGGCTCTGGTATCGAGGATTCAGTTCTCTACCCTCAATACAATTTTGACCTCGCGCAATCAATTCTCGAACATGGCGGCGCACTTATGTGCCAGTGGCCGACCTCCACGCGCGCCGCCCCATGGACCTTTCCCTCTCGCAATCGTCTCATGGCAGGAATTGCAGACGCAGTCATCATCATAGAAGCCAGCGACAAATCTGGAACTCTCATCACCGCACGCTATGCGCTCGACGAAGGTCGTGATGTGTTCGTGGTGCCAGCCGACATCACACGCCTCGAAGCCTACGGCTCAAACTCTCTCATACAGATGGGCGCACATCCGATTATTTCTATTGATAACATTCCAGAGCTTTTAGGATTATATTATCCGGAGGCGGACATGGACCTAGTCGAAGTGCCAAGTGATACAAAAAGCGGTATAAAAAGTCACAGCAAAAACATAACGGACAAGCTAGCCAAAGCGTCTCAAAAAATATTATCTTCTGAACAAAATACCATTCTCAAAAACTTGCAGAGTGAAATGACTTCAACCCAAATATCAGAGGCAACAAACTTATCTATATCCAAAATTATTTCAGAATTACAGGAGCTCGAGATACAAGGATTGATAGAACGTGCTGGACCATATTGGCGAAGGAAATAATTTAAGTAAAAGAAAACCCCCGCAGCAAAAGCTTTAGGGGCTTTTACTTCGCAGGGGGGGGTGTCAGGAATTTTACCTGACTTCTATGGATACATCTCTGTATCCTTCTGTTTTGAAATTCTCCACCAAAGCAAGTCCTTTTTCGAGTTTTTCGATGGGGACCCATTCTCCCAACAGGACTCCATCAATCATGATGGCAAATTCTGTTGGACTTTTGGTTGCTAACGCAACTTCTTGAAGTTGCGTCTTTTTAGAAAAGACCATCATATTCAAGGCCAAAGCCCCGATGATGACTACTGTGAGGAAAATTGCAAATATTTTCATGTGTTGTGTTTTGTTTTGTTTTGTTTTCACCAGGAAAATATGAGCAATTACGCTCAATCCTGGTTGTCTGGAGCATAGTAGTGCTACGCTACACACAACCAGGATTGAGCTTGGAAACATTTGTGAAGGAACGGTCTTACTACATAATAATAGCATACTTTAATCTAAAAGTCAATAGCACACGGTAATGTGTACGCACACATGGCGGTTTTAGTAGACTAACTATCTTAATCTTAAATCACCTTATTATTTGCCTCTTCGCACAATATATAGTACAAGTGTTGTATGTCACAAAACTACACACTGCTCATCGTAGAGTCTCCAGCGAAAGCTAAGACCATCGAAAAATATCTCAAAGACCTTGGAAACTATAAAGTTACCGCGTCTGTTGGGCATGTGCGAGACCTCCCAAAGAGTAGCAAAAATGCAATCGACATTGAGAAAGACTTCCTTCCCCACTACGAAATCTCTGCCGGAAAAAGAGAAATCATTAGTCGAATCAAAAAACTTGCATCGAGCGCTGACGAAGTACTTCTGGCGATGGACCCCGACCGTGAAGGTGAAGCAATCGCTTGGCACATTGCCGAGGTTCTTAAACTCAAAAAACCAAAGCGAGTAACATTTAATGAAATCACAAAGGAAGCGATTCAGTACGCTGTTCAACATCCTCGAACTATTGATACGAACCTGCGCGAAGCGCAGGAAGCTCGTCGCGTGCTCGATAGACTTGTAGGCTACGACCTCTCAGGTCTTATTTGGAAAAAAGTTCGCTACGGGCTTTCAGCTGGACGAGTACAATCTCCAGCACTTCGTATCATCATGGAGCGAGAACGAGAGATTCGTGCTTTTAATCCTGAAACATTCTGGGTGCTCCGTGCAAATGTTGGCGCAAAAGATATCAAAGAATTTATCACCACCTGTAAAAACGAACCTCGCGACATCAAGGAAGTCGAGCGAATTCTTTCTCATGGAAACAGTAACGACTGGCATGTAGAAGACGTCAAAGAAACTGACGCAAGACGATCTCCCAAAGCACCTTTCACTACTTCGACACTACAGCAAACTGCAAGTTCGCGCCTTGGCTATTCTCCAAAGCAAACAATGGGGATTGCGCAAAAACTCTACGAAGCCGGACTCATCACCTATATGCGAACAGATAGCACGAACCTTTCTTCTCAAGCAATCGCCGGAGCGACAAAAACGATTACCGCAATGTTCGGAAAAGAATTTGTACAAGTTCGTACTTATGCCAAAAAAAGTAAAAATGCCCAAGAAGCTCATGAAGCTATCCGACCTTCAACATTGAGTAAAAAATCAGCGGGTGCAACTGCTGATCAAAAGAAGCTATACGAACTCATTTGGGCACGAACTATCACCAGTCAAATGGTTGATGCAAAAATCAAACGATCAACCGTGCTTGCAAACACAACTGACGACGCACTGCCGAGCTTCAAGATAATTGGCTCACGCGTCATGAACGAAGGATGGCTCAAAGCCGATCCGGCATCGCGTGGTGAAGATACCGAGGTGCCTCATGTCGCCAAAGGCGACTCTCTCAAGCTCAACGAACTGACGAGCGAAGAGAAACAAACCACACCTCCTCCTCGCTACTCAGAAGCGGGTCTCATTAAAGAACTCGAAAAGAGAGGTATCGGTCGACCTTCAACATATGCAAGCATCATCAGTACGATTATCGAGCGAGGATATGTTAACAAAGAACAGCGCTCACTCATTCCAACTGACACAGGAGATGTTGTTTCAACCTTCCTCGAAAAAAACTTCGAACAATATATCAGTGACTCCTTCACTGCTGAAATGGAAAATAAACTTGATGAAGTAGCATCGGGCGACAGAGGTTATGCAAAAACTCTGAAAGATTTTTATACTCCCTTCAAAAAAGATGTCGACGCAAAAGAAGATATTGAAAAACTCACCACTATCGAAAAAGCCGACTCACAATTTAAATGTCCAAAATGTAAATCAGGAATGGATGTAAAGCTTGGAAAGAATGGAAAGTTTTTGAGCTGTAACAAATACCCAGATTGTGATGGCGCCATGACAATCGACGGAAAAGAAATCGGAAACGAAAAACCAATCGGAATGCACCCAGATAGTGGTAAACCTATTTTTGCGTTAAACGGAAAGTTTGGTCCCTATGTTCAGGAAGGTGAAGTAATTCCAAAGGAAAAAAAGGTAAAAGGCGCAAAGAAAAAAGTAGGCAAGAAGATAGTTGGCAAAAAGACTACTGATGGTGAAGCGACGACCAAAGTTGTAAAGCCAGAAGCTCTCGAAAAACCGCGACGAGCAAGTATTCCCGCAGGAATGAATGCTGAAAACATCACCCTCGAAGAAGCTGTGCACCTTCTGATACTCCCTCGAACACTCGGTGAGCATCCTGACACCAGCAAGGAAGTTATTGCGAATGTTGGACGATTTGGACCGTATGTTGGACATGATGGAGATTTTCGCTCTATTAAAAAAGGTACGCCCAGTCCTTACGAGATAACACTCATGCAAGCGCTCGACCTCCTCAATCAACCAAAACAACCGCCTCGAGGTGCTGAAATTGTGAAAGTTATAGGAAAACACCCACGAACCAAAAAAGAAATTGTTCTGTACAAAAGTAAAACAGGACTCTTCCTCAAAAAAGGACTACGCCGAATATACCTACCCGAATCGACTGATGTAGCCAAGCTCGAGATTGCAGAGGCATTCGAACTTCTAAAACAATAAAATAAAAGACATCCTCAGAAGCAAATTCACTAGGTACGCTTCGCTCGGATGTCTTTTATTTTATTGTTTCAGTCTAGTTTTTAGATTTCAAACTGCTTTACTGAATAGAGATATTCTTCATCTTCTTCTTTATCTTCTTCTTCAATTCCGTACGATGGAGTTTGAATGAGATCTGGTTCAAGTGACTCTTCTGGTTTTGAGTATTCAGGTTTTGCTTGCATGTCGTCAGTATTTGGATTGAATTCTACTTCCTCAATATTTTCTGAAAAATCTGTGTTCGCAGCAACAATATCTTCTGAGACTTTTTCTATAACAACCTCTTCATTCGGAATGATCATTTCTTTGTTTTCAATTGCAATAACTCCTCCAATAGCTGCACCCAATCCTCCGACTTGTTCGATATGAGCATTCATCCGCTCATCAACTGAGCGAGGATTGATTGCATTCTCCTGTCGAGCTTTCAGAAGTTCAATAATTGATCGCATATCTTCAGTTGAAAAGAAATCGATTTCGATTTTTCCTCCTGTTCCGCTCTTTTCAATATGAACTCTCGTTCCCAACCTCTGACTCACTTGTTCTTCAAGCTCCACAATCTCGGGGTCAATCATTTTTTCTTTCTTGCGAACCTTGTCATATGCGATTCGTCGCGCAACCTTTTCTGCATCTCGAACGGTAAACTTCTTTATTAAAATTTCTTTGAAAAGTACAGCCTGCTCTTCTGGTCGGTCTCCTAGCATGAGAAGTGGTCGCGCATGCCCTTCTGATATCTTTTTGTCTACGATTGCTTGTAACATTTCCTCAGGAAGCCCAAGTAGTCGCATACTATTTGAAACATACTCTCGACTCTTTCCTACTTTTTTTGCAACATCGGCATGTGTCATACCGAACTCATCTACCAATTGACGAAATGCTTTTGCACGATCGATTGGATTAAGGTCTTCTCGTTGGAGGTTTTCGATGATGGCAATTTCAAGCTTCACCTTATCACTTTCTTCGGTCGCGCGAATGAGGACGGGTATTTCACGAAGTCCAGCCTTTTTTGAAGCGCGTAAACGTCGCTCTCCTGCAATAAGCTCATACTCTGTCGCCATATTTCCATTCTCGTGATATATCTCTTTTCGAGTTACAACAAGGGGCTGCAGCACTCCATACATCCGAATAGAGTCAGCGAGACTCTCGAGATGTGCCTCATCAAACTCCCTACGAGGTTGAAATGGGTTTGGTTTTATCTTCTCTACCTCTACAAAAAAAATGGCGTTGTCGCGAAATTGTGAATTCATAAAAGTATTGTAGCACGCATGCCTCAGTGTAGAAATCCACAGGCTGTTGATTTTTCTTCTACAAAACATTACACTATAACAACTTGCCGGAGTGGCGGAATGGTAGACGCGCACGACTCAAAATCGTGTACCTTCGGGTGTGAGAGTTCGAGTCTCTCCTTCGGCACATGAATTGGTTTTTACCTTTTTTTAAAAAACTTCATATGAAAAATATCAACAAGGTCTTTAAAAGAAAGCCTGTGGTTTTTATAGTTTGTGGACCCACCGCAACTGGTAAAAGTAATCGCGCAGTTGAGATGGCTCTTGGACTCAAACATGGCGGAGAAGTAGTCTCTGCTGACTCACGTCAAGTTTATAGAGGAATGGACTTGGGAAGCGGAAAAATTACTCAGAAAGAAATGCGAGGGGTTCCCCATCACATCCTCGATGTTGCCGACCCGCAAGATGCTCATACTGAGACGTACAATGCCTCTCAATATAAAAAAGATGCCGAGCGTGTAATCGAAGATATTATTACACGAGGTAAAACTCCAATCATTTGCGGAGGTACCGGATACTATATTGACGCCCTTTTATACAACACAAACTTTCCTGAAGTTTCTCCAAACGAAACGCTTCGCAAAGAGCTTACAGAAAAAAAACTCAGCGAACTTCAAGCTATTCTACAGAAAAAAGACACTGATCGATTTGAGTCAATTGATATTCATAATAAGGTGCGACTTATTCGCGCAATCGAAATTGTAGAAGAACTTGGCAAAGTGCCGATATTAAAACGTACCCTAAGAAAGGATTGGAATATAACAATAGAGTATGTCGACAGAGATAACGAAATATTAAAAGACAGGATTACGAAAAGAGTTCACGCAAGAATTGAAGAAGGTATGGTTGAGGAGGTCGAGCGTCTGCACGCCGAAGGCGTGAGCTTTGAACGTCTCGAACAATTTGGTCTTGAATATAAATACATCGCGTTCTATTTACAAGAAAAAATCTCGCGAGACGAGATGACTGAGCAACTAATCATTGCAATTAATCAGTATGCAAAAAGACAGCGAACTTGGTTTAAAAAACATCTTCCAAAATAAACACACTTGACGTAGATGCGGGCCCACCCCGACTCGAACGGGGAACGACGGTTTTGGAGACCGTTGTTTTACCATTGAAACTATAGGCCCGATTTGAAAAGTATACCAGAAAAATAAAAATAAAGTAAATAAAAACGAGAGGCTTCCTGAATGAGTTTGCCTCTCGTTTTTATTTACTTTATTTTTTCGTTTCCTTCCAGATAGTTCGCTTTTTGAGCGTACTATTAAACTTTTTAAGTTCTAGCTTTCGCTCAACACCCTTTCGGTTTTTGCGAGTATGCATTATTTGACCAGTTTCTTGGCACTTAATTTTTATGAGATTATCTTGAGACATATATATTCTTTATTTGTGATTAGAACAATACACGATAAAAGCATCTCAATCAACTTGACATAATGATATTATGTGATAAAATACACACATACATCCTAAATCAAACTTATGGAAAAAAGAAACATCATCATAAAAATACTATTTGCCCTCGGAGTTATTGCCATTGTTTTACTGGTAGTCTTCGGAATTCTCAAAGTTGTTCCAAAGATTGTAAGCTCCCTAGCCTCAGCCGGCTCTGCACTTGGAAATAAAAGCTTTAACCAAGAGTCTATCAACATAAACACAAGCGTAGATGAACTTGAGTCCGGAGATGAATTCACTCTTTCATTCGAACACATTAATCCTTCTACCAAAGATGGTGTGTACGCACTTATATATGAATGTCAGGATGCAACATCATTACAAGTTATAGGAGTAAATAACGTAAATCAGACTCTTGTCTGCAACAGACCATTCACACTTAGTAGTGAACCTATTGCGATTGAGATGGTTGCTTTCATTGCCAATGCAAATAGCATCAATGATGCAAAAATTATAGTTACTTTTACTCCCACTGGAGAAAAAACACCCACTGTCAGAGGTGAGAAAATAGTTACTATTCAAAATTCAAATAATATTAAAGAGGGAGATCTTGCTACTGGATCAGTTACAATTACGACAGACTATCAATCACTCAACAATCGAACACTAGAAAAAGATTCTAACATGAATGAATCTCCAACTCCTCCAACAAACACAGGTAATGCAAATCAAAACCCACCCAGAACAATAGGGGGAGGTTCAACAACTCCAATATACCGAGCGCCAGCTGATCTCGCAATTAGTAATATGCGATCAAACGGAACCCGGGTACAATTTACTATTTCAAATATTGGTGGACGTGCAACTGGAGTGTGGTCATTCAACTACACACTTCCAACAGATCCTGTGAGACTTGAAAACTCAGGTTCACAAGTTTCACTTAACCCAGGTGAAGCCCTAGGATTCACTCTTGATATCGGAGACACTCGAGGATTTACCTCTGGACTTATTTCAATCTTTGCAGATCCATACAATCGGGTAACAGAATCAACGCTTATAAACAATAATAGTTCAACAATCATCTCATTCTCAAACAATGGTAATGGAGGTAATACGGGAGGTAACGGAAACTTCAATCCTAACGATGATGCTGATCTCGTGATCACTCGTGCTGAGGCTGGATATATTTCAAGAAATCGATTTATTGAAGACGATACAATTGATGAAGATGATGATGGTGCAGTTCAGTTCACTGTGCGGAATGAAGGCGGAGAAAATACAGGAACATGGAGATTTAAAATTGACCTGCCAACATCCGATAACGAAACATTTCGTTCAGGTCGACAAACAAGCCTTGCTCCTGGTGCATCAATCACATTCACTGTAGAATTTGATAACCTCAAGCGTGGAAACAATCAAGATATTGATATCGAAGTCGACTCAGACGATGATGTTGACGAAGAGAATGAACGGAATAATACGAGAAATCTAGAGATAGATATTAGATAAACAATACAAAAAGAAAAACCAGAAGCAAATTTATTAGTTTAGCTTCTGGTTTTTCTTTTTGTATTATTCTGTCTACACGTCAAGATTAGCGAGCTTTGCGTTTGATGTAATGAAAGCTTTTCGCGCTGGCACGTCGGTTCCCATAAGCATATCAAATACCTTGTCTGCTTCCATCACATCCTCAATAGTTACTTGTTTGAGAACTCGATTATTTCGATCCATGGTGGTTTCCTTGAGCTCATCAGCATTCATCTCTCCAAGTCCCTTGTATCGCTGCACATGCATTTTTTGAGCTCCTTTCTTTGTCACAGCCTCTTCGGCTCCGTCGGCGCCATCTTCGGTGTCTTCATCGGCGTCTGAGTTATTATCATCATCAAGATCATCATTGTTGTCTCCAAGCATTTTTACCTTATCTTCTTCAGAATAAAGATACGTTACTGTCTTCCCTTGCTTGATTTTATATAGCGGCGATTGCGCAATATAAATATGTCCCCCTTCGATAAGCGGTCGGAAGTATCGATAAAAAAGCGTCAACAAGAGAGTGTTGATGTGAGCTCCATCGACATCGGCGTCGGTTGCGATAATCACTTTTCCGTATCGGAGTTTTTCAATATCAAATGTATCTCCAATAGCGGTTCCAAGAGCAATCACAAGATTTTTTATTTGTTCAGATCCAAGCATCCGATCGAGTCGTGCTCGCTCAACGTTGAGGATTTTTCCTCGCAGCGGTAGCACGGCCTGAGTTCGACGATCTCGTCCACTCTTTGCAGTACCACCCGCAGAGTCACCCTCCACAATAAATAGCTCAGCTTCCTCTCTATTCTTCACCTGACAGTCCGCAAGCTTTCCTGGAAGCGTCATTCCCTCAAGAGCTCCCTTTCGTAGCACTGAGTCCTTTGCGGCTTTTGCAGCCTTTCGAGCTTTAACTGCGATTATAACTTTTCCAATAATAGACTTTGCATCATCTGGATTTTCTTCGAGGAATTCCTGAAGAGCTTCTCCAAAAACACTCTCAACAGCGCCTCGCGCTTCGGTCGATCCGAGCTTTGCCTTTGTCTGTCCCTCAAACTGAATCTCTGGCATCTTTACAGAAATAACAGCAGTGATTCCCTCGAGTACGTCATCTCCCGTGAAGCTATCGTCTTTTTCCTTGAGAATATTATTTTTCTTTCCGTACGTATTAAGACTTCGCGTGAGTGCGGTTTTAAAACCTGTGACATGTGTTCCCCCTTCTGGGTTATAAATATTGTTTGCAAAAGCAGTCAGTCGAGGAGAAATGTCGTTTACGTATTGAAATGCCACCTCAACAGTCACATCATCTACTTCCTTTTCAATATAAAAAATATTTTTATGTATTGGTTTTTGGAACTGATTATTAAATATTACAAGCGAATGGAGTCCTCCTTCAAAATAGAAACTTTGAGACGGAACATTGAGGTTCAGGTCTTCAAGCCAATACTCATCTTTGAGATCCTTCTCTTCTGCAAGTCGCGCATCAATAATAACAATACGAAGACCTTTTACGAGATATGCTTGCTGCCGTAAGGTGCTTACTACTCTTTTGAAATCAAATTTTATTTCCTTAAAGATCTCAATATCAGCATCGAACGCAATAATAGTTCCATTGTTTTTAGTTGTTCCAGTTTTTTTAACATCTCCTTGCTTCTTACCAATCTTGAATGACTGCTTGTATACAGATCCGTCTTTATGAATTTCTGCAAACATGTCAGTCGAAAGCGCATTCACCACAGAAGCACCCACCCCATGGAGTCCTCCGGAAACCTTATATCCACTATTTTCACCCCCAAATTTCCCTCCGGCGTGGAGTGTTGTCAGAATAGTTTCAAGAGCTGAGACCTTGGTTTTTGGATGTTTATCGACTGGAATACCTCGCCCATTATCGGCAACACGAATTCGTCCATTAGGAAGAAGTACGACTTCAATTCTGTCAGCATAGCCTCCCATAGCTTCGTCACGAGAGTTATCGAAAATTTCCCAGATAAGGTGATGAAGTCCATCAGGACCTGTGGTACCAATATACATTCCCGGTCGCTTTCGTACCGGATCGAGCCCTTCAAGAACTGTAATATCTGATGCGCTGTATGAATTAGGATCTTTTTTTGTTGCCATAAGTAGATATAGTATACCAAAAATTTTAGTTGTGAGAAAGCAATAAAAAGACTCAAAACCCTTTACTTTTTCTTATAATATGTTTTGATACTCACTGGCCATGAACATACATCAAAAAAAACCAACGGGGAATTACTTCCCCGAAACTACTGAAGAAGTATTCCGGAACTGGAAAGATCCATTGTGCAAATCAACAATGGAAAGAGTTTTTGGAAGCGTCGTTGCCTGCAAGGAGGTAATCGAAAGAAATCTTCTGAAAATGCCCCATCTGGTAACAGCTACTGAAATCTCAAACATTCCAGAATTCAAAAAGTTTTGCGTTGAAGAATTGCAGTATCCGAACACTCCGTCGCGCGATCATCTCGCATTTCGGATTGCAGATGAGATTGACGCACTCTACTGGTACGAATTCAGGAGCGAGCCGCAATTGGAGTATTGCTAAAAAAACTTGCAGTCAATGCATAACCAAACAACATACACCCTTCGGGTGTATTTTTATTTAGTAAAATATTGCCACCTTCAAATTTTATTATTTCAACCTTTCAAAAAAAACCACAAACAATCTCCAGTACTCAAGAAACTTTCCAATCTCGACCTTCATGTTTTCTTTTTCATATTCACGCGTGTCAGGATCATGTACATAGAGATGGGTAATATTAACGTATTTTGACTGACCACTCGTAATTACACTCTCGGCTTTTTCATACCCAACAATCAAAACATTATGCGGTGACCTATTCGTCGCAAAACCTTCTTTAACCGAAATGAGCACTGGCATGCCTACATCAATTGAATTTGCAATCTTTTTGAGGCCAGCTTTTTGAAACCTGCTCTCGTGAACACCAGGCTGACATGAATTATCTTCTAGATTAATTGAGACAGTTCGAAATTCTTGTGAATACGCAAGGAGTCCATGATTGCGCGCGAGCAGCGCGAGCGCGTTGTGAGTCCACTTACCATCTATCTGACCCTTTACAAAAATAGCCTCGTCAATAAGGTTATCGACATCAACCCAAACTTTTATAGATGCGAGTGTCATCGAAACACAAACAACGCCACATGCATGTGATTGCCAATCTTCACGTTTAATATCGCGAAATTGTGAGTAGTATGGAATATCTAAAATTTTTGTAGACATATGATTGATTTTGTATCGCACATCTTGTGGACACCTAACGCACCTCCCACATTGTATCTCGAGCTATCGTATCATAGATTATATTCATGATTTCAAGAGCCTCTTCATCAGAAAGTGTTTTCTCATCAGATTGAAATACCATTCGATATGCAAAAGAAGTCTTCATTACTCCATCCACCTCCTTACTAAATTCATCAAAGAGGCGAAGCTTTACAAGAAGCGAACCTGCATTATCTCGCAAGAACTTTTCGATAGCACCTTTTGAAGTATCACCATCAACCCACAGTGCGATATCACGCGCAATAAAAGGATACGGCGATGGACTCACATATCTCATTTTAAGAGGTGCTTCTGGAAGCACTGGATACTTATCGCTCTCGATTTTTTTTGTATAAAGCATAGACAAGTCGCATTCAACTATTTCGTCTTGATCTTTAATATCAACTTCGAATAATACTCCGGTCGCTGCTTCGACTTTTTCAATCACTTCTTTGAGAAGCACGCTTGCTGTCGGCTTCTTTCTTCCCTTTCCTTTTCGAATTGCGATTGCAAGATGCGGTGTCTCTATTCTATTATTATATACATGTCCGATTTCGAAAATCATTACATCACGAATTCCAACAAGGTCAGCATTGTAATCATTAAGTGTGAGCGCATCCGAAAGACCTTTTTCTAGATCTATTCGTAAAAAAGATTTATCTTTTGCAAAAGGTTTGGCGACCTCAAGATCACCTTTCTTCACAAAGGCATACGTAAAAACTTCCGAAAAACCATTCTCAACAAGAATCTTTTTAAGAAAAGTGTTCCAGTAAAATCCTGGATTTATTTTTGCATCAAAATCAACTTTACACAGAACATCAGCGATATTTTCATATCCATAAAGTCGCGCAATCTCTTCAATTATATCTTCTTTACGTCGCAAATCGATTCGCTCGTGAGGAATCGTAATAACATAGCGATCTTCGGATGATTTGATGATTCGTCGATAGCCAACAACCGCCTTTCCAAATCGTGAGCTATCTGTAATATTTTCTTGCACAACCCCCTTATTATCTGCCTCTGTTGCATGGATTAATTCCCCATCACCAATATAAACCCCGAGATGATCGACTCCTTCTGGAAACTTTGTTCCTGGAATAAATTCTACACTTTCATATGATGCATCACGATGAATAGTAACTCCATGTGTTGCTGCTACATTTGAAAAAATAAGATCTCCCACTTCTAATGCATCTTTTGCAACCACCTCTCCCCAAGCATACTGATCTACCACCATTCGTGGAATAGAGATTCCCGCGTTCACCGCGGCAAACGCAACAAGAGATGAACAATCGAAAACATTCGGCGAATCATTCAAGACACTCGCACCATACTTATATGATTTCCCGATAGCCTCCTTAATTGTTTGTATAAAAATATCTTTTGGCTGCACGATAGAATATCCTAATTCTAATCGAATCAAAAAATCTTCAACTTGTTTTGCGTCTAGCTCGACTCCCAGCCGACTATTAATTTCTGAGAGCGAAACTCCTACTCGATAAGCCTTTGTCTTTTTTGGATAAATGTCTGCGGCTTTAGTGATAGCAGTGCTCCCTATATTATATTTTGTGATAAGCTCAATCGCTCGTGACATTGCACCGGAAATAAATCGAGGAGTGATTTCATTTTCAAAACGCTTTGAGGAGTCAGTTCGAATTCCCGTCATCTTCACAGCGTTTCGCACAGATACACCGTCAAAGTTTGCAGCTTCAAGCACAATGGACGTTGTTTCCTTTGTTACCTCTGCTTTATTACCACCCTTTACTCCAGCAATACCAAGTACACCCGAGTTATCTGCAATAACTGCAATTTCGGGATTGAGTACAACATCTTTTTTGTCGAGTGTTGTAATGGTCTCAGATTCTTTTGCCTGCCGCACAACAATATCGCCATCAAGCTTTTCAGTATCATATGCATGCATCGGTTGACCAAGTTCATACATCACAAAGTTAGTCACATCAACAATAAAGTTTATGCTTCGCTCTCCAATTGCGGCGAGTGCATCAACAAGTTCTTTTGGGCTTTCTTGCGTATTATTGATTCCATTAATTTGCACAGTCGCAATTCGTTTACACATCGGTGCTTCTATTTTTGTTTCCATTAAAGTACCGCTGCTCGTATTACCCGTATCTGCTATTTTTTTTGAATCTACTTTTTCTTTCACTTCCTTAAAGAACGATGGCTGCACGGGAGATACAAAAGTGAGTCCTGCAATAAGCGCGATTTCTTTTGCAATACCGTAGTGAGACAAGCAATCGTGTGCACGATTATTAAGCACATCAACATCAATGGTCGCATCAGTATCACTCACAACAACCTCTTCAATTTCAAATGCATGCGTAGTCAAAAGCTTCCCAATCTCTTCTGGAGATGGAAGTGTTTCTTTTATATACTTTTGTAGCCAGTTGTAGGAAACTTTCATAAATAAATTTTTGAGATGAATTAAAATCGTACTTAAAACTGTGATACGAGACGAAGATCTCCATTATATAAGGAGCGCACATCATCTATTCCGTACTTAATCATTGCAATACGATCGATTCCGAGACCAAATGCGAATCCGCTGTACTGTTCGGGATGAATCTTTCCTGCTTCGAGTACTTTTGGATGCACCATCCCTGCTCCGAGAATTTCTATCCAACCATTAAACTTACATGATGCGCACCCCTTACCCACACAACGTGAGCACTGCATATCAATCTCAACTCCCGGCTCCACAAAAGCAAAGTACCCAGGTCGAAGACGCATTACCACATCATCTCCGAATATTTTTTTCATACATTCATTAAGCGTATATTTGAGGTGCGCAAGAGAAATATCCTTTCCGACAACGAGTCCTTCAAGTTGATGGAATTGTGTTTCATGAGTTCTATCAGTTGCTTCATTTCGAAAAACTTTTCCTGGAGCGATAATCTTGCATGGAGCGCCATGTTCTTTCATGTATCGTACTTGGATTGCAGATGTGTGAGTTCGTAAAAGCTTCCCTGACATGTTTTTGAGCCAAAAAGTATCTTGCATATCTCGTGCTGGGTGATGTGCTGGGATATTAAGTGCATCGAAGTTGTGATATTCATCTTCAATCTCAGATCCAGTTGCAACTTCAAAACCCATCTGTGAAAAAATATCCACGCACTGCTGGTAGACATGTGTAATCGGATGAATGTGTCCTTTTTTGATTACTGTTTCTTCTTCAGATTTCATGTATAAGCATTATAGCTAAGGAGCGTCATATAGCAACCACACCCGTAGGGACCATTGACACTTTCATAAAACAATAGTATTTTCACAGTATATGTTCCACACAAAAAAAGATACGAATTTCACTAATAGTGAAGAGTTGCATATTCTTAAGAAAATAACCATGCTTCTTAGCAAAGCCCGTAGGGCATGGTTTAGCTCAACTGAAAAAGACGTCCCCTTTAATTGTCATTCTGTTGCGAGAGCACTTGTAAATTATCTTCAGAATGAATGTATTACACTCAGTGTTACAGACGGCCTTAAATTGGGTTTCGGAATAGATGAAGATCGAAATCCGACAGGACTTCAAAAACTTCCTCACTCATGGATTGTCTTACGGAATAGAAACGGAAATATTATTGATCCGTACCCAAATGGAATAATCTCGCTGAGCCCTTTACTGATTCCAATATCTAGTCAATTCTCTCCCTATGGAGGAAATATGTACCATGAGGTCGATATCAGTGATTATGTTGATCAGGAAACGCTACATGCTCGAACCATATATCTCCTTGATTTATTCAGGAAAGCCGACGCAATGTAGTCGGCTATTTTTATACGCCAGTATTTGATATAACCCTTGTAAATAAAGGCTTATTATGGTATTATTTTTTCAATGCTTGCAACAGAACTACTGATGTACATCTTCCTTTTTGCGACACTTTTCTTTCAAGTGTTTATTTTACTTACTTTTCTTGATACAAGAAAAGATCTTTTCAAGAAAAAGGATTTCAAGCTTTCAAAGTTTCCAAGCGTCACTATCATGGTTCCGTGCTTTAACGAGGAGCGCACCGTTGCAGGAACAATTGATTCACTTCTCGCACTTGATTATCCAAAAGACAAACTCTCGATTATGGCAATTGATGACGGGAGCACAGACAGTACACCCGAAGTTCTCAAACAATTTAATGACAATCCTCAAGTTACAGTTTATGTGAAAGAAAACGGAGGTAAGCATACCGCGCTCAACTTTGGTCTTGAGAAAATCGAGAGTGATCTCGTAGGATGCCTCGATGCAGACTCGTTTGTAAAAGAAGATGCACTCAAAATAGTGGTTTCATATTTTATGTCAGACAAGGAAATTGATGCTGTTACACCGTCAATTATCATTCGTGAACCAAAATCAATTATACAAAGAGTACAACGAGCTGAATACTATGGGAGTATTTTTTTACGAAAGATGCTCTCGTACCTTGGGGCGATTTATGTAACGCCCGGCCCTTTCTCTATCTTTAAAAGAGATGTGTTTACGAGTCTTGGAAACTACCATCATGCATACAACACCGAGGACTTTGAGCTCGCCCTTCGTATGCATAGCAATAATATGAAGATTGTGAATGCTCATGAGGCACACGTAACAACCGTTGGACCTTATTCTGCACGCGCACTTCACAAACAGCGCCTTCGCTGGACATTTGGATTCCTCAAAAACATTATTGATTATAAGCATCTTTTTAGTACACGCAAAGGAGCACTTGGAGCAATCGTACTCCCTAGTGGAATCATCGCTCTTTTTACTATCGTCTTTTTTGTATCGGTTAGCCTCTACAATATAGCTATTCTGAGTATCAATAAAATACTTGCTCTTCAAGCTATAAACTGGAGGCTCTCAGGTTCACCATTTTCTTTTGACCTTTTTTACCTTAATACCGATGCGTCACTTATCATTGGGATAGTGCTCGTATTTATGACCATTCTTGCTTTTACTTATGGAAGAAAAATGGTCGAACAAAAAGACCTTCTTACTGGAGAATTCATCCTCTTTGCAGTACTCTATGTTTTTGTGGCACCACTCTGGATCATTCACTCTTTTTATAACCTTATCCTTGCAAAATCGACCGAGTGGCGATAATGCTATACATAATAATTAATATATATGAACAACTATAATTACGATTGGAAAAAATACTTAACTGCACTACTTATTACGGCGTTTATTTTTGTAACAAGTGTTGCTATTAGCAATCATTTTTCTAACCAAAAAATCGAATCGCTTCGGCTCATTGGGGACTCTATTTCAATCGATATTCTCTCATCTGATACTCAATTTGACCTTCTTGAGTCGAGCTCATGTGAAGCAGTAGATAACTCTACTTTCAGCAAAGAACTTAACGCCCTCGGGGAACGCGTCGCATTTGCAGAAAAGCAGCGGACAAACACAGAGGAGGTTCAGCTCCTTAAAAAGCAATACACTCTCCTCCTTATCAAAGACTATATTTTGATGAAAAAAATTAGTGCACGTTGTGAAGTAGAACCAATCTTCGTTCTCTACTTCTATTCAAACATTGAAGACTGTGCTGATTGCACGCGACAAGGGCATGTACTGACATATTTACGACAAAAATACCCACAGCTACGCGTCTATGCATTTGATTACCACCTTGACCTCCCTGCGCTAAGCACACTCCTATCAATCAGTGGAATTACAACTGCTGATATTCTTCCAGTACTTATTATTGAAGATCAGCAATACAAAGGGTTCATGGAACTTGAAGACCTCGAGGCCCTCCCCCTTTTTATAGAGCTTCAGGTTCAAAAAGAAGCCGAAGAGGCAGATAAAAAAGCTGAGGAAGAAACAGCAAAGAATGAGAAAAATAATAAAAATCTGGAAAAGACTGCAATTGAAGAGTAGTTCAAATCTCTGTTATCTGCATACAAAAAATGACACATGTTCACTTACTGAATTTGCATGTGTCATTTTGTTTTACAAACTTTTATTACGGAGCCACTTGTCAGACTCGAACTGACGACCTGCCGTTTACAAAACGGCTGCTCTACCAACTGAGCTAAAGTGGCGATAGAAGGTTTCGATATTATAGCCAAACCCTCTTAAAAAGTAAAGTCTTCATTTATCAGTTTATATTTTCGTGAGCTTTTCCTAGGAACGCTCATTGAGGATTCTATCTCTCTCTTTCCTAAGCTCTTGAAGCATTTCGTTGGGCTCACCCCCATCTTGCATTTTCTTTGCGGTAAGTATGATATTTCGCCGCACAAAACGAACAATGTACTGCAGACTTATGTATATTTTTTTTAAAATAACTAAGAGAAATAATTTACTCTTATGTGAAATTTGATGTTTGTACACACCTCTGTTTGCATGTGTATAATAGTAGGTTTTTTCTAAAAGCTTTACCACCCTTCTATCTGCACGTGCTCTTATTTTTTGATACCAAGCAAGAGAACCATTTGATGATTGTACGGAGAGCAAGAAAAGTGCACCAATCGTGATGCACATCATTCCTGCAATAATTGTAAGTATAAGTGTCATGACTAGATCGCAAAGCGCTCGAATCGTGTGATTTCTACTCGTTCTCCGAATTTCTGAGTTGCTTGATCGAGTACACCCTTGACGGTAAGGTCTGGGTTTTTAACGAATGTTTGGTCAAGAAGAATTGCCTCTGGTTCTGTTCCTTCTGGAGCTCCTTCCGATTTAATAGCAGTTGGTGCCATAGCTGCGATATGCATTGCAACGTCGTTCGCCATTTTTAGGAATTCATCGTTTTTTGACACAAAGTCCGTTTCGCACATAATCTCTACAAGAGTTCCTACAGACCCAGCAGCATGGATGTATGAGGCTACAGTACCCGCTCCAAGTTCCCTGTCAGACTTTTTTGAAGCTGCTAGCGCTGATTGCTCCTTGAGGATTGCACGAGCCTTGTCCATATCTCCTAGCGATTCTTCGAGTGCCTGCTTACACTTCATCACTGAAACATTAGTTTCGTCTCGCAGTGCTTTAATTTGATCTGTTGTAATATCCATATGGTTAAATAGTTACTTGTGTAAAATTACTACGCAAAAAGACTATGCTTTTGCGGTATTCGGTGCTGATGCACTTGCCTTTTCTGCTACACCTTTTTTATATGCAGCTACGAGCTGTTGTACGGAGTACGTAATACTTGAAATTGAAGAATCGTTTGTTGCGATTGGATATGCAATTGATGAGATATCACAATCACTTCCTGCAATACCAACAACTGGAATACCTTCCTGGATAGCTTCTCGGACAGCAATATCTTCTCGCATAGTATCTACTACAACGAGAGCTGCTGGTCGCCGCTTCATTTCTTCAAGACCACCGAATCGCTTTTCAAGCTTTTCAATTTCTCTGTCAATCATTAGTCGTTCTCGCTTTGTATATCCAGCAAGAAGTCCTTTTGTTTTCTTTTCAGTAAGTTCGTTAAGTCTCTCAATTCGTTTTCGAATCTCCTCAAAGTTAGTAAGTGTTCCTCCAATCCATCGTCCTGCAACGAATGGCATTTCTAATGATTCTGCCGCTTCTTTTATTGGTCGTAGTGATTCCATCTTTCCACCAACAAAAAGAACCATCTTACCCTCCTTTCCTAAATTAGATATAAATGTTTTCGCTTCTTCTATAAGCCCATATACCTTTTCGAGATCGAATATTTCTACTCCGTCTTTTGCCCCGAAAATATATGGAGAGACTGAAGGATGACGTCGCGATTTACTATAACCATAGTGTGCGCCAACTTCAAACATCTCTTTTACTGCTTCTTTGTTTATTTTTTCTGTCATAATTTGTGTGAACGAAGTCTACCAATAAAACAGTGATTTTGCAAGGCATGCACCAGTATATACCTCTCGTTCAAGATAGTAGTCATTTATTTATAATTATTCAGTTTCTTCGTCTTGAATATTTTCCAAGACTGCGACGGAGTCAAGAATGTCTCCAATATCGCCCGAAAGCACTCCTTCCATATTGTGCCATGACTCTTGAATTCGATGATCAGTAATTCTATTCTGCGGGAAGTTATATGTTCGTATTTTTTCAGACCTACCAGCTGTTCCCACTTGTGATTTTCGTGTGTCAGCATATTTTGCATCTTCTTCTTCTCGCTTTTTTTCTTCGAGCTTCGCCATCAAAATACTCATTGCTTTTTCTCGGTTTTTGAGCTGACTCCTCTCTGCAGTTGAACGCGCATCCATTCCTGTTGGAGTATGGATAATACGCACAGCGGTTTCTACTTTGTTTACATTCTGTCCTCCCGCCCCTCCTGAACGAGAAAATTCCATTTCGAATTCAGCGGGGTCGATTTCAATACTTGTTTTCTTTCGTAGAGGTAGCACTGCAATTGAAGCCGTAGAAGTATGTATTCTTCCTGCTTTTTCAGTAGAAGGAATTCTCTGTACTCGATGAACCCCGGTTTCAAATCGAAGTTTTTTATAAACTCCTTTTCCACGAACCTGAAATGACGCCTCCTTATATCCTCCTGCGGCACTTTGTGAGTCGTTAATAGGTACAAATGTCCATCCTGCTTTTTCAGAAAATCGTTGGTACATTTCAGCGAGCTGGTATGCAAAAAGCGACGCCTCATCCCCTCCCGCTCCTGCACGAACTTCAAGGATAATTTCATTAGGAAACTCTTCTTCCTCTTCATCTCCCTTACAAATTGCTTCCATCTGCTTCCAAAGATCTTCTTGCTGTTTTTTAAGAGCTCTTTTTTCCTCGGCAACAAGAGTCTGCATATCCTCTCCTGCCTCCATAGATTCAAGTTCATCGATTTCACCAGAAAGTCGTTCCCATTCCTGTGCGTAATACTGGGTCTTTTGACTTTCTTTAAATTGTTCGAGAGTATACTGCTTCATATTGATGCTGTATTAATTGATGACGTAATAGAAAAAGCACATAAAGTGCTTCGTCTCGTATGTGCAAGCTATTTTTTAGCTGCGGCTTGACGTTGTCGAAATCGATCAACTCGTCCTGCCATATCGAGTACTTTTTCAGTACCAGTATAAAACGGATGGCATCCTGCGCAAATCTCAATATTAATTTCTTTTCTCGTTGAAAGGACATCATATGATGCTCCGCATACACAAGCTGCTTTTACTGAATTAGTCTCTGGGTGAATTTCTTTTTTCATAGTCAGTAGATAATAACATTATTTATAAAAAATTCAAGTACTTTCGTTCAAATACGATAATCAAAACTTTTGTTTAATATACAAAGATTGATTTATTAAATAAGACCTTATATCACAAGAATAATGTACGTTGCCACAATAGCAAGAACTGCAATAGCAAGCAATACCCATTGCGCCGCACTTTCGCTTTTTACTATCCCTTTCTTCATCAACCATTCAGTCATTTTTGCTTTTTTGAGCGCTGGATTATTTACACCTTTAAATGCTGTATTTTGTTCTTCATCAAATGTAAGTTTCATATGTATATTGTATTACTTTGTTATATAATTTCAAGCAACTTATTCATGTTCTATTGCTATCTAGTTTTCTACATCATCCAGGAATTCAATTTGCGTCTGGAAGTTTGCAGCGTGTCCCATTACTTGATCTCCATAAAATGCATTTGCTGGAAGACTCCAGTTTCCTCCTGCATAATATCTGAGAGCTGCTGTTCGCTCTGCAGTAAATCCTCCAGACGATGCGCCCAAGTCTTTTACATACAGTGCTGTTGCAGTAAATGCGTGGCGTGGATTCCATGGATTGGGCAATTCTACGCCGAGAGCTGCAGCAATTTTTGGTTCGTAGCTCTTCCATGTTGCCGGAATAAATTGTGAAGGTCCCATAGCTCCTCCCCATGTTGATGCATTAAGTGGGCATGAGAGCGGTGTATTAAGTGGATCTCTTCCAAGTTTCTTTGCAATTTCCAAGAAAATTGTCTGGTCGTCTCTCCAAGAATTATCGTTTGGACCAGGCATAATATTGAAGTATTTCTTACTATCAGGATCGCCCGCTCGGTTACAGGTCCCCACATTTTGACCAAGGTTTGATTCTTGCTTAAGAATAGCAAGAATGAATGCTGGACGAACTCCTGTTGCTTTTCCTGCAACAGTGGCATATTCGAGAGCCTGACCAAATGAAATACCTGATGCATCTCTGAGCGAGAAGAGTGCATCTCGAATTGCTACGGCTTGTCGTTCTTTTTCGGCAATTACTTGTTCGTAGCCTTTTGCAGTTTGTTTATTTATTGAAAGGAGTGTTGATTTTTGAGTTTGTTTTTGCGCGACAGTTCGCCTTTCTGCTTCAATAGACTTTTTTGTATCTATCTCGGCAACTTGCTCTTTTTCGAGAAGCTCTCGTTCTGAAAGAACTTCGCCGCGTGCTTCACGAATAATTGCGAACGAACCATTTATTTCTCTTTTAATTGATCCGAAATCATCAATATCGATAAAAAAGTCCGACAGTTGTTCACCTGCAAAGAAGAATTCTGGTAGTGAGAAGTCGTCAATATAATTTGTTTTTCGCATGAGGTCTGCGAGCGATTCTTTGTTTTTTTCAATCTTAGATTCAAGCTCTGCGACGGTTTTTTGTCTCTCTACAATACCCCCTTCAAGAGTTGAAATTCTAAGGTTTTTTTCCTTGATGTTAAGTTCTGCTCTGCGAATCTCTCCTGTAAGAATATTGACGTCTCGCTCGAGCGACGCTCCCGCAGTTCTTGTGGTAGTAAGGGTTTTCTGTACTTCAGCTTTTTCTTTTTCGATACGCTCTAGCTCAGCCCGAAGTTCATTTTCTCTTTGCTGAATCACCTTTGGATCATTGGGATCAACCTGAGCGTTTGTAATATGCACAAAAGGACTTAGAACAAAACTAAGTGCAATACTTGGTGCTACAAAATACGTAAAAATATATTTCTTTTTCATGGTGCTTATTATAGCACCCACACTCTGAAATTGTAACGCTGGACAACACCGATATCTTCTCGAGAAATACAATAGAAAAAAACCACAAGGCATTTTAGTGCATTAGCCTGTGGTTTTTCGTACTATATTTATTAGAGATTATTTATCTGACTTTTCAGCTCCCTCTCCCTCTTCAGTCTGCTTTCCTTTTTCCTCAACTTTAACAGCTTCTGGATCAAATGCTTCAGATAATTCTTCTGGCTCTTCTTCTTGAGGCTGTGAAACAGCTGCAACCACTTCTTCTCCATCAGTTACGAGTTCTACTCCTTCTGAAAGAGGAAGGTCTTTTACGAGAATCTTACTATCAAAATCAGTAAGAGTTGTCACATCAACAACAATGTTGTGGGGAAGGTTTCTTGGAAGTGACTCAACTTCAATTTCATACATAACTTTTACGAGCACTGCACCGAGATTTTTCTCAGCTGGAGAAAGTCCTTCGAATACAAGCGGTACTGAGACTTCGAGCTTCTTTCCTCGCTCAACAACATAGAAATCAACATGGATAATATTGTCTGATACTGGATCAAATTGCACTTCGTGAATAAGAACATCATGTGAGTCTGTCCCATCGTGCAACTCAACAAGTGTTGATTCACCCGCTTCTTTAAATGCTTTTTCCATGGCATTATATGGAATTGCTACTGATATTGGTTCTTGTTTTGGCCCATAAAGAATTGCAGGAACATTTCCCTCTGCTCGAACCTCGGCAGCTGTAGTTTTTCCATCTCTTTTACTTGCTTGTAGTTTTGTCATAATACGGGTCATTATACACGGATTTTTAGTATTGGCAACGATTATATCATCGTATTATTCCGTTGCAATATGATCCTCGAGATATTTGAATGTTCCATTTACTTTCTTTCCTGGATTAAACATATTGTGTGGATCGAAAATCTCTTTAATTTCTTGAAAAATTCCGTAAACCTTCTTTCCAAACATTTTCTCTACATATGGAGTTCTGATAATTCCATCATTATGCTCCGCAGTAATAGTCCCCTTATATTCGAGTACGAGATTGTAGACTTTATTTGAAACCTCAATTATTTTTGCCCGCTCTTCTGGAAGATCGAGTCGCATAAGCGGAATAATATGAATATTCCCGTCTCCCGCGTGCCCAGCAATGTTTACTGGAATATCATACTCCTCTAGGATAGCAATTACCTTTGGAAGCACAACTGGAAGATTGTCTGGGCTTACACAAATATCTTCGATAAAAGGTGCGGTCTTTTTATCACCCACTTTTTTTCGAAGAAGATTAAAGCTCTCTCGTCGCATTACCCAATATTTCTCAGCATCTTTCTCGTCGGTAATAATTCGAGAAACAAGGTGGAGACTACAGAGCGCATCAACAACATCTTGTGCTTTTTTTTGAGCCAATGTTTCTGACTTCTCTGCAATCTCGCAGAGTATGATGAGTTTTGGTAATCCAAACAGTTTTATCGACATAATTGCCTCTGGCCAAAATCGAAATAGAAATACAAAGAAATTTTCGTCGACTCTTTTTGCAATCTGTGGCATGAACCTAATTCCGAGTTTAAGTGTCACATCATCAAATGTCTCGAGGCTTTCGAGCTTGAGAGGTATCAGACGATTAACGATACTGGGAAGCTTTGACCAGTCTTTAAGGAAAAGTACGACGAGACGATTATGCTCTTTGCTTTCAACAAGTCGGACCGTTGCCTTTGACATAATTCCGAGCGTTCCTTGTGACCCTACAAAAAGTTGTGCGAGGTTGAACTTACCAGTTTCTTTGTCATATACATCCCAGAGAGCATACCCTGAAGAATTCTTTGAAGTATGAGGCTTTGCCGCTTTGATAACATCGTAATGCTTTTGAATAAGTTCATATGTTTTTCTATAAACCTCGGCTTCGGAAGTATCGGCGAGCATTTTTTCTGCAATTTCACTTTCTGAAATACTTGCAAATGTGTATGTTTTTCCGTCATAGAGTGTCATGTCAACTGATTCAACAAAATTTCGAATCTGTCCATACTGAAGAGATTTTTCTCCTCCACAGTTGTTCATAATCATTCCCCCAAGCGCTGCAATACTTTTTGATGCTGGGTATACCGGAAGGGTTACATGCTCTGGCAATGTATCTTTTTCAAAGTCTCGGAAAAATACTCCTGGCTCAACAGTTGCTCTCATATTTTCAAGGTCGACGCTTTCTTCGCCCATATAACGTGTTGTATCGAGGATGATTCCCTCTCCTATCGGTCCTCCCGTCATATCAGTTCCAGCGGCCCTTGCTGTGATAGAGAGTTCTGGATACTCTTCTTGGTTTTCATATACAAAAGAAACAATAGCTTCTATATCTCGCACGTCTCGCGGGAAAACAACCACTTGTGGCATCACCTGAAAGATACTCGCATCGCGACTATATTTTTCGAGTGTTGCTTCGTCAGCATACACATCTCCTCGGATTATTGTTTTGATTTCGTCAATTAATTTCATATTATTTTTGGTTATAGAGTCGCAATCGTGCTTCAACAGTTTTTTGCACTGCGTCTTGTGCAGGCTTCATGATTCGGTAAGGTGCGATTTCGTCGGGGTTGGCTGCAAGCGAAGCTTGCAGCCCTTCCTTAAACGCAACACGAATTTCGGTATTGATATGAATGAGTGAAATTCCAGACTTGATTGCTTCTACAAAGTCTTCGTCACTGATTCCTGAACCACCGTGCAAGACGAGTGGAACTCCAGCAGCAGCACGGATTTCCCTTACACGCTCTGTGTCAATTTTTGGATTTCTTCCTCCCTTAATCATTCCATGTAGGTTTCCGACAGCTGGTGCGAGCAAATCAACGCCCGTTGCTTCCACAAACATTTTTGCGTCTTCTGGTTTTGTCAAAACACTCTCGTCAACTGACACTCCCTCTGGAATTCCATCGAGCATTTTTGAAGATTGTCCGATATTTCCGAGCTCTGCCTCAACAAGACAGTTTGGATTCACAGACTTCGCATATTCAACGCACTTTTTAGTCAGTGCGATATTATCTTCGAGCGAAAGTTTTACACCATCGATGATAACAGCGTCGTACCCTGCGTCTACCGCTTCTTTGACTGATTCAAAAGAATACGAATGATCGGCATTGAGGAAAATTGGATAGTCGTACTTTTCTCGGAGTGCTTTGACAAGTGCAGCGGATTCCGCAACTCCAACGAATTCTCGCTCTCCTTCTGAGAGTCCAATAATAATTGGCAGGTCGAGACCACGAGCTGCATTAAAGATTCCATGTAATGCTTCCAGGTTTGAAATATTAAAATGACCAATTGCTACTTTGTTTTGTTCCGCATCCGCGATGTATTCTCTGAGTGTTTTCATGTAAGTAGTATACCAAAAATATATGTTCTGACTAACTCTATCTAAAAGTAATAAACGAGTAGACTGTAAATGCAAACTACTTGCATTTACAGTCTGAAAGGTTATACTCAATAAAGAAATTACAAATAATAACCATTTGGGAATTACCACTATGATATTAGGATTTTTAGGAAAAGGAGGTAGCGGAAAGTCATCAGTGTCGACTCAGATGGCGTTTTTTTTGAGTAAGCATAATTCAGTACTTGCAATTGATGCTGACCACAATATGGATCTTTCATACAACCTCACTCTCAACAGTTTTCAAGAAATAAACTATCTCGGTTCTTCACTTGTAGATTTCCAACAGGCTGTTGGACTCAATCCAGACGAAAAATATACTCTTGTATTTATGAATGCACATCCTCACCGCTTTACCCTCAGTCCACTTAGTAATGAAATTAATCATTATTCAAAAAAGTTAGACAACGGAGTTCGTCTCATGGTAGCAGGGCCGCAAACTGAAACCGTACTCTATGGTAAAGCATGTAGCCATGTTCTTACCACGCCTCTTAAAATACTTTTGCCACTTCTTGTTCTCAATGAAAATGAGGTCGTAGTTGTTGATGAAAAAGCAGGGCTAGATGGTGTATCGACTGGAATTGTGACAGGTGTTGATGTGGGTGTTATTATTTGCGAACCTGCACTACATAGCATTAAAACTGCAAAAGAAATTGCGAAACTTATGGAATTTTACGGCACACCATCTCTGTTTGTTGCAAATAAAGTGGCATCAAAAGAAGATGAGGATTTTATCAAAACTCATCTCACACAAGAACCTGTAGCATTTTTAAAAGAGGAAATATTTATGAAACAAAATCCATCACTTCCTGTAGATGCGTGGACTGATAGCCTTGCGGACATATTCGAGGCGGCTCAAAAAGTTAATAAAAACAATCGCCTTGAACGAACTATCGAAAAATTTAAACGCAACACCGATTATGAAAAAAATGGTTAAGGAAATTATTCATAAATAGGATTATATTAATAATAAGTACTAGCGCACAGCACACTTAACACTGAGGTGTACTCAAGTGAATTGTGCGGTGATACTTATGTCACCAATTCGTTCCTTCAACCAAACTAAATACAATGTGTTACAAATGCAATGACCCTGAAATGGCCGGCCTTCATGCTGGTCACCTCTCAATCGTACAAAAACATGCTCCGAGTGTGACGAAAGTTACCGGTGACATCTTCTCAACTCTTACGAAAAACCTCAATCCACACTTACCTGCTTTTACAGCACTGGTAGCTATGGTCGAATCTCTCTACAAAGAAGACTTCGGGGTTCTCGGGGAGCATCGCCTGATTCGCCTTCCACTCTCAGTTATCGGTAGCGACAAGGTTCGCTACCGTACACAAACAATTGAGTGGCTTCATGAATCAATCCTGTCAATGAGAATGTCAGAGGTTACCACGAACTCACTTCGTCGTGTTCTCAATCGACACGGATTGTGCATCATGTTTCTCTGCTCATGCGGAGTAGTGATAGGACGCTGCAAAGATGTCAGGGCTTTCTACGGAAGCCCAACGCATCTAAAAATGGATCGCTTACGCTCTGCGATCGACGCTTCTGGAAATCCAGTCGTCGAGATTGCGTCTCTGGATGAGATAGCAGTTCCGACCATGGACCTATGCATCAACGGTGCGGAAAGTCGCCTGTTTGCGCGTATCGAGGAATTGACGAGAGCAGCATCAGTTGCTGGACATCAAGACTACCCATGGATTGACGAGATGCTCGGTGAATTCATTTCAGTTGCACAAAGCGAAACAACGGGGCGACAGCTTGAAGCTGTTCACTTTGCGGAAACTTGTGCTTCAGGCCTATCTTAATTATTAAGATGGGCTTTTTTATATTAATTATTATGAAAAAATATAAGCTATAATTTAGTCATGCTACAATTACCCCATGTTTTGGAATAAAAAAAATAAAGATGTTTCTGCGACATCTACACAAGAAAAAGCGCCGGCGCAGGATTTAACAAATATTAATAATAACGATGGTGTGGATAATTCTGCACATAAACAAATAGACTTCTTGGCAATCGGTGACACAGTGACTGATGCTTTTATTAAACTGAGCAATGATAACTCTTGGATTGAAAATGATAATCCAGAAAAGTCGAATGAGCTTTGCATGCGCTTTGGTGACAAGCTCCCGTACGATGGCGTAAAAGTTGTGAAAGGTGTAGGAAATAGTCCGAACGCCGCAACCTCAGCACACCGGCTCGGATTGCATAGCGCGATTTTGACACATGTTGGAGGTGACGACTTCGGTAAAGAACAGGTTGCGGCTTTCAACGAAGAAGGCCTCGACACCAATCACGTTGTTATCCACGCCGGAATGGACTCAAACTATCACTATGTACTTCGACGAGGTCCAGAGCGAACTATTCTCGTAAAGCATGCAGAATTTCCTTACAACTTTGATACAGACTTCCCCGCTTCAAATCCTGCACCAAAAGCAATCTACCTGAGTTCGCTTGCAGAAAACTCGCTCGAGTACCACGGGCAGATTGCAAAGTACGCAGCCGAGCATCCCGAGACAAAACTCATCTTCCAACCTGGAACATTTCAGATGTCACTTGGAAAAGATGTACTTGCCGATATTTACAAAAATACTCATATCTTTTTCTGCAATAAAGAAGAAGCGCAAAAGATTCTCGGCACAACAACAAGTGAGATTAAGGAACTTCTCACGGGAATTCGAGCACTTGGACCAAAGCTTGCAGTAATTACCGATGGTCCAAACGGTGCATATGTAGATGACGGTGCTGAAGTGTGGTGGGGCCCAATGTATCCAGATCCAAAAGATCCGGTCGATCGAACGGGCGCAGGTGATTCATTTGCGAGCACTTTCACGAGTGCATTACTTCTCGGAAAGACTCCGGCTGATGCACTTCGATGGGGTCCAATCAACTCGATGTCAGTTGTGCAGTTCATAGGTGCGCAAGAAGGATTACTTTCTCGAGAAAAATTAGAGGAATATCTTGCAGCTGCTCCAGCTGAGTATGCTCCAAAAAAGCTTTAATCTAATATTGTAGTGACGTAATAAGTTCTTATATATTTAGCGAATATACACTAAGTACATATATCGAATATAAACAGAAGTGGAAAACTCCGTAGCGACGGAGTTTTTTTACTATATGATAAATATATGAGTCGCGTGTCTTTTGACGAACAGAATGAATTTATTACGAGAACCCAGAACACTCTCGGACAACGGCAACCTTCAATGGTGCAGTTTGTTTTAAAGACTGGCATCACACGCAGCGAAAAAGTTGCAGCCTTTATTCTCCTTATCGCGGCGTGCGTAATGATCTTTGCGACGTACTGGATGCTGTTAGGAGACGCTAAACAGAATGGAACAATCGTTGACCCTAATGGTCAAACAATTATGCTTTCAGACTATGTGGAAAATGTTAAAAATGGATATTACAATGAATAACAAAAGTGCAGCAAAAGGATTTACACTCATAGAGTTACTTGTGGTTATAGCAATCATCGGTTTGCTTTCAGCAATCGTTCTTTCGGCCCTAGGTGACGCCCGTCAACGAGCGGTTGATAGTAAAAAATTGCAAATGGTAAAACAATGGCAAAATGCTCTTGCGCTTTATTCCGATAGTAGTCCCGGCAATCAATACCCCTCAGTAGCCGGCTTGAACGCCGGAGAATATTGGTGCTTAGGAAGTGGATATGACGGCGACACTTGTGTAGGAACAGGATCAAATAGCACAGCTCTCAATAACTATCTTGATGATTATTACACAGGCCTTCCCATACCAGAATCATCAATTGATTATAATATTTTTAATATTGGTGGAATAGGCTATAGCTGTGCAAGTGATAATAGTGACTGTTCTGGTTATGAAATTTTCTGGTATCAAACAGAATCTCAGTGCAGTGAAGGAAACCCCTCGGCTCCAATTGGAGACCCTGCAGATTATTACTCTTGCTTAATTAAAAAATAAAAAGCCTTCACGTATTATGGGTGAAGGCTTTTCCTATTCCTCTTGAGGAGTAGGAGTATCGATCCTGTTAAAAACAAAAGACTCGATGATGGTTCGGGAACATTCGAATCATAGGCAATAAGTACATGGAATTGCTGCTTATCGCCGATGGCTGGATTAATATTGCTTGCTGGATTGAAGAATTCCTGACTCCACAAGACTTGCGTGAGATTTCCTGAAAATTCGACTTTATATCCATCAAAATCTGGCTGAGTGTCTCCAATAATCAAGTCCCCAACTCCTTCGGAATTTCCGTCAATAGCAAGGGTCATTCCCATCATTCTCAGGAGATTCCCTGCGGTAGTTCCTGAGGATGTTGCCCACACGTAAACAACGTTGGGGGTGGAGGTTGTAACAGGACTGACTACAGTACTTACTGTGTTCGTCCCACTTGGTGAAACTGGGGTCAGGGTGAATGTGTTGGTAATAAGATTCATCGAGATGTTACTTCTTGTTGTATTATCGCTACTTCCTGAAGTATTAACGAAACGATGGCTCACACCCACGGTGGTAGTACCAATGAGAGTGAACTCTTTAGTACCCGAATCAACATCACCAACTCGACCATTTCCACGGAAGTAGAGATCTGAGTTAGCGACCGTTGGAGCCGAGCTGATGCTCGTAACCGATATCACCGCTCCTTGCGCCTTTTGGGCGAAGAAGAAGATAACGAAGGCCATCGCCATCCACAAGATGAGCGAAAGCAAGGAGTCGTTCCGTTTAAGGAACACATTCGTGTTTGTTTTCATATTTTTGTTGTTTTGGTTTGTTTTTCTTGAAATAGAAAAAGTTCCCGGGCAACCATTGCCAAAGAACTTATACTTAAATGTATTATAATACTTTGAGTTGACTTGTCAAGCCTTTTTTGACTCGCTTATTTACTTCCCTTTTTTATATCCATATGAGGATATAAAGTTTCATTACGCTCTCTCGGAGTAATTTCTGGCTGAACAAAATCTGATTGAATGAATGGAGTACTTCCTGGATGCATCGGTGTAAAAACACTTTCCTCTACCTTCTTTTTTCGAGTAGCAATAATAAGTGACGATGTCACAATCATCCCTATAATAAGAAGTCCTATTAAAAATATAAAAGAAAGCTTATCAAAAAGCACGTCGGCTTCGGTCGATGCGGCTTCGGCAACAAGCACGCCCACCACTGCGGCTTGCGATGTTTTTGTTATAAGTGTTGGTGTGCTTTTTGCGAGAAGCCGCCCCTTATTATCTGTCGTTGATACAAAAACTGTATGCTCACCATTTTCTAATTCTTTCCCAAGAGAATATTCCCACTTACCTTCATTATCTGTTTCGACAGTGATGACACGAGGCACACTAAATATGTAAATTGTTGCGAGACTATTTGGGAGTGCAGTACCGCCAAGAACGAGTTTTTCTTTTCCTGTCAGACTTTCGTTTGCTGGTTCGAATTCAATAGTTAAGAGTGCGTAGGTCGGAGCCTCGACCGCGTCGCGGTCGAGGCGTGGATCTTCATAAACTATTTTTTCTCCAGTCACACTCAGTGGATCAATACCCGCAATAATCTTTTCTTTGTCGTTCAATTTTCCCCCCACAGTAAATGCTTTATTCGGATCTGTCTTATATATGTATATTTCATCAAAATCAGACAACCCGTCATTATCACTATCAATATATACTTGTTGGTTTCTATTTTCAAAAAGTAGTTGTCTTTCTTCGAGGGTTTTTTTATACGCTAACAGCGTCTCAGTCAGCGTGACTGTTTCAAATTTAAACTCTTCGTTATTATCAGTTTTTTCACCCGAAAGCCCATCTTCGATTTGTTTGAAAATAGAGTTTATTGAAATACTGAGTTCAGAAACACTATCTGGACTATATATCGCAGCATCTTGTTGAAAATAACTATCAATATTACGGAAAAGTTCAGCTCTTTTTTCTACAAGTAAATCGCGAGTCTCTCCTGATGTTTCAGATTGCACATCCATAGATTTGAGTGCCTGTTCAATCTCACTTTCAATATTTTTCTTAATATCTTCTTGCGCTTGATCTTTTGAATTCTGTGCGTCCTTAAAAAATAATCCCACATTTACAACAGCAGATCCTCCAGAGTCTGTCACGACCTGGTCATCTTGTAGAGCATTCACTTCTGCTTCCGATGAAATAATAGTCTTCTTGTCAGCATCGAGCGTTACTGTTCTATTTTCAATTGCGGCTCTTGTGAGATCAACGGATGCACTCTCTTGTCCAAGAATTTTTGCTGTCCCATCAATCGTTCCGATATTAAATGAGCCATCATCGTTTTGCTGAAGTTGTGCAATTACCGAAATAGGCACTACCACAAAAGAAAGCATTGTAAGAAATGCCATGAACGTCATCAATAATGAAGATGTGACTTTTTTCATGATAAATATATTACTAATTTATGTGTGAGTACTTAAACATAACCCACCTATATACTTCGCTTATGCGCTACCCGGATTGTCTCCACTATTGATGGAGCATCCATTTTGTAATGCACAATGAGTTCCTCAGGTGTACCTGACTGACCAAACTCATCATGTACTCCAATGAATTCAATTGGCATAGGGTGCGTGCGGGCACAGAGCTCCGCTACTGCGCCTCCAAGGCCTCCAGCTACCTGATGTTCCTCGACCGTCACTATCGCACCCGCGCGCTTTGCGTATGCAATAATAGTATCTTCATCGAGTGGTTTAATAGTATGACAATTAAGCACCGCAACCTTGAGTGCATTTTTTTTACCTTGCGATACTTCTTTTGCAGCAAGCATTGCATTATGTACCAGCGCACCTGTCGCAATAACAAGAACATCAATTGCATCCTCTTTTTCATCTTCAAAAACAGCGTATGCTTTTCCAATTTCAAATGGAGAATCATCTGTCGTGATAATAGGAGTTTTCTCACGAGCAAGACGCAAATATGTCGGCTCTTTTGTTTGTGCACATGCAATAGTTGCCTTGCGAGCCTCAATCGCATCACAAGGAGAAATAACGACCATGTTCGGAATCACTCGTGTAATCGCAAGATCTTCAATTGCTTGATGCGTTCCACCATCTGGCCCCACTGAAACTCCAGCGTGCGAGCCTGCAATCTTTACGGGCACATCGTTATAACAAATTGTCGTGCGGATTTGTTCCCAATTTCTTCCAGGTGAAAACATTGCGTACGATGTTATGAATGGAATCTTTCCCATCGCTGCCATACCTGATGCAACTGACGCGAGGTTTTGTTCAGCCACCCCAACTTGAATGAATCGTTTCGGAAACTTATCTGCAAAGAGATTCATCTTTGTTGAATCAAGAAGATCGGCACATAGACCAACTACCCTCTCGTCGTTTTCTCCCGCAATTAAAAGACCTTCACCAAAGCCTTGTCGGATTGGTTTCATTTCTACTTCTTTTTCAAAAACATGCCCGTTGAGTTGAGCTTTTTTTGGAGTCATTCTTTTTTTTAAAAATTGGAACATTGCCATATATTTTTTCTGATTTGCATTACTCGTAACATTAATTCGCAACACGCATATATATTATTACGAATTAATCATTTCTCGTTCGCGCTGAAGTTCTCTGAGTGCCATTTCAGCCTCCTTCGAATTTGGCGGTTTTCCGTGCCACTCTGGTTTTCGCTCAAATTCCGCGACCCCTTTTCCAGGAATTGTGTTGGCGATAATAACACTCGGTCGATCAAATACGCTCTGTGCTTTACCAACTGCCTCATCTATCATTTCAAAATTGTGCCCGTCAATATCCTGCACATGCCAATTAAATGCATCGAACTTTCGCACAAGTGAATCAAGTGGCATCACATCCTCTGTGTAGCCGTCAATCTGAATATTGTTTCGGTCGACAATCACAATGAGATTATGAAGTTTTTCTTTTCCACCGAGCATTATTGCTTCCCAGTTTTGACCTTCATTGAGCTCTCCATCTCCTGTGAGGCAATAGAAAAACTTTGCTGATGTTCGTCCCGCATCGATACGCTCTGCAAGCGCCATACCCACAGCTTGCGAAAGACCTGAACCAAGTGGACCCGAACTATTCTCGAGTGCCGGCAAAAATTCGCGGTGTGGATGGCCTTGTAAAATTGAACCAAACTTCCGTAGTGTCATTAATTCTTCAACGGGGAAATATCCAGCGTGTGCCATCGTCGCATAGAGCACCGGACAAATGTGTCCATTTGAGAGTACGACGCGATCACGATTTTTCCAGTGTGGTTTTTTAGGGTCATGTTGCAAAGCATGAAAATAAAGATAAGCAAAAATATCTGACATTCCTAGAGGACCTGCAGTGTGTCCTGACTTTGCCTCGAGAAGCATTTCGATAATAGACTGACGAATATCGTTTGCGGTCAACGCAAGTGATTTGATTTTTTCATCAGATAATCGATTGATTCCGTTCATATATGATTAGTATATCACACCACCATAGAGCTTCTGCACCGCACTATGCACATCTGCGCTCTGGAAAATAAAAGATCCTGACACAAGATGAGTTGCGCCGGCATCTTTTATTTTTTGAGAAGTTTTATCACTCACACCACCATCAACTGCGATTGTGAGCTTTGGATAATGTTGTCGAATTGACTGAATAAGATGACATACGTCTTCATTAAAAGTTTCTCCTTGCCGTCCAATATGATCGATTCCCATGCACTGCACATAGTCAACATATGGTAGATATTGCTCAAGAACAGATACATCGTTATGTGGAAGTATTGCGATTCCATATTGAATCATTGGATATCGCTCTTTTATTTCTTTTAGAAAAGTCATCTTACCCTTAAGACTCTCATGATGAAATATCACTCGTCGTGCTCCAGCAAGAATCCACATTTCAGCCTCTTCTTCTGGATGCGCAATCATCAAATCTACTTCGACTGCGAGTGAAGCATGTACAAGTAAAATTGAACGCAGTGCATGGAGATGCGCTTTTGAAAAAGTGTCCCCGGTATATGGCCACGAAAAGTTCTGCACAAACTCTCCATCCATAATATCGAGTTGCACCCACTGCACATGAGGATCAACTGCGGCCATCTTCTCTTCGATTTCTTCGAGAGTCTTTGGCATAATTGCTGGAATAATTTCAATGCGTGAATGTGACATATAATTTTTTAGGCGAGCTCGTGTAACAAGTCTCGTTTTAGCAATCTTCTATTTTTTCTATTCGTCGCTGATGTCGCTCATCTTCTGAAAAACCAGTCTCGAGCCATAACTGTGTTGCTTCGATTGCCTCTTCTTCTGAGAGAAATCGTGCACCAAGAGAAAGAACATTTGAGTCGTTATGCTGTCGTGAAGTAACAATTTCATTCGGTACCTCTCGCCCATCATACGGTTCGTACTGACCATTAAATACCATCGCTCGCACATTTGCATAGCGATTTGCCGCCATCGCTTCGCCCTGCCCTGAACCTCCAATAACAATTCCTCGAGACTCAGCATCGACCGAAACGGCCTGACCAACGGGTGCACAAAAATCTGGGTAGTCATCGTCTTCATCGTACTCAAATGCGCCATGATCCATAACATGATAATGCATTTTTTCTAAATAGTCTTTGATTGCTTCTTTGAGCTCGTATCCCGCATGATCCGCTCCGAGATGAATCGTTGATATTGGCTGTGCTGTTTTATCGTAATCTATCATGTATATTATTTTTGGTCCGCATCATCTGAATCATCTGAATCATCATTGTTAGCATCTGAATCTTCAGTCTTCTTCTTTTTCTTTTTCTTCTTAATTACTTTCACTTTCACTTTCTTTGGTTTTACTTCAGCTACTTCTTCCGCCTCTTCTTTTTCTTCCGCCTCTTCTTTTTCTTCTTCGTATTCTTTTTTATCTGCATCGGAATCATCTTCATATTCCTCATCGTCTTCGCCATCATGCTCCACCATAGAGTTTTCATCTTTTAAAAGAAGTCCGACGCGAACAGCGTGCTCAACGAGCGAGCTTGTGTATCCAATTTCGTTGTCATACCACGCAAGTACCTTTACAAGATTTCCTCCGACTACCCTCGTCATTGCAAGATCAGCAATTGACGCATGAGGATTTCCTACAATATCTTGCGATACTACGGGTTCAGTCACCACAGTAAATATTCCTTTCCACCTGTCTTTCAGAGATGCTTGTCGGAGAATCTCATTCACCTCTTCTACGCTTGTATTTTTTGAAGCAATAAAGGTAATGTCAGCAATTGATCCAGCTGGAACCGGAACACGAAGTGCAATTCCATCAAACTTATCAGTAAGCGATGTCACCGCAAGAGTTGTTGCCTTAGCCGCACCAGTTGAAGTCGGAATAATATTAATTGCTCCAGCTCGCCCCTTTCGGAAATCACTCCCTTTTATAGCAGTATCAACAATAGATTGAGTTGCAGTGTATGCATGCACAGTATTGAGAAGTGCCTTTTCTATTCCGATACTTTCCTCGAGGATTGTAATCAGCGGTGCTGCAGAGTTTGTAGTACACGATGCGTTTGAAGTAATTGAACATGTCTTAAGCTTTACATCATTTACTCCAAGAAGCACTGTTCCCTGATCATCATCTTCTTCACCTTTTGCTGGAGCTGAAATAATCACACGTTTTGCGCCCGCCTTTATGTGATTTCGGGCATCATCATATTTTGTAAAGAATCCAGTCGACTCAATTACCACATCAATATCAAGCTCTTTCCATGGAAGCTTTTTTGGCTCTTTTTCTGAAAGCAAAGAAACTTTTTGATTTCCTCCAAGCAAAAAACATGTGCCAAGCTCGTCATCTTCAGTCAGTTGTACATCAAAAGGGTTTCGTCCATAGACACTATCGAAACGAAGGAGATATGCAAGGTTTTCTGGATTACCGAGGTCATTAATAGCAACAACTTCTATGTCGCGATTATCACATGCAAGCTTCATGAAAGCTCGCCCTATTCGACCAAAACCATTAATTGCAACGCGTGTTTTTTTCATAGTAAAAAGATGTGATTAAGTGTAATACCTATAGTATATCAAAAAAACATTTCTAACCTAACTCTTTTTTCAAGAGTTGTATAAGCATGCCAGGATTTGCACTTCCCTTTGTTGCTTTCATTGCTTGTCCTACAAGAAACTGGATTGATGTTTCTTTTCCCGCTCTGTACTCCTCTACCACTGCAGGGTTATCAGTAATTATTTTTTGAACAACCACGAGAAGTTCACCTGCGTCATTCTTTTGGATAAGTCCGTGCTTGTCTGCTATTTCTTTCGCTGGTCGACTTTCTTTTGTCATAATTGCGAGAATATCTTTTGCACCACGAGATGAAACTTTATCTGCAAGAACCATTGTGATGAGTTCGCAGAAATGCACTGGCTCTGGAAGAGATGATTCGGACCCAAGAAGTGGCGCCAAGTCAGATATTATATAGTTTGCTGCAGTTTGCGCAAACGTTTTTGCATCATCGCCACTAACAGGGCTTGCTTGAATACTAGCTTCCATAACCGTATCAAAGAATTTACCAAGAATATCTTCCCGTACAAAGATTTCTGCATAATCTGCACTCAAGCCAAGCTTGATATATTTTTCTCGACGCTCCCACGGGAGCGTCGGCAACCCGCTCTTCAAATCCTCAAGATCGAACATGTCGTGCAAATATAATTTTGGAAGATCCGGTTCTGGAAAATATCGATAGTCGTGCGCACTTTCTTTTTTTCGTTGTGAAAAAGTCTCGTTCGTATTTTCATTCCACCCTCGAGTCTCTTGGACAATCTCACCTCCTTTACCAGCATCGAGAAGCTCTGTCATTCGCTCCACTTCAAAATTGATTGCTCGCTCTACTGCCTTAAATGAGTTGATATTCTTGACCTCAACTTTTGTTCCAAATTCTTTCGTATCACTTATGGAAATATTTACTTCGACACGCATTTCTCCTTTTTCCATATTTGCATCGGACACACCAAGGTGTCGCAAAAGTAATTGCAACTCACGAGCAAAACTTACCGCCTGTTCAGCACTATGGATTACCGGTTCGGTGACAAGCTCCATGAGAGGAACCCCTGCTCTATTATAATCAACGAGACTTCGTGGACCTTGGTCGTGCTTTGATGTTCCCGTATCTTCTTCGAGATGTACTCGCGTTACCTCCACTCCAGCGAGGCTTCCACCTGAAACAATCGGATACTGATACTGACTAATTTGATATCCTTTAGGAATATCTGGATAAAAATAGTTTTTTCGGTCGAACTCTGTAAAGTTAGCAACCCGTCCTTTTACTGCAAGGCCGATTCGCACCATGTGCTCAAGCGCTTTCTTGTTAATGGTTGGTAGTGTTCCAGGATGTGCGAGGTCAATCGGGTTAATGTTTACGTTTGGACGATCTTCATCCGGATTGTTTGGTGACCCTGAAAACATCTTACTTTTTGTCTTGAGTTCGGCATGTATTTCGAGTCCGATTGTTGTTGTGTAACGTGACATAATAAAGCAATAATAGCATATTGTTTGCCCTTCGCTACTTGATTTTTAGCTAAATAGAGCGTAGTATCAAAAATAGAAAGGAAATGGAAACAACCAGCCATCATGTATAACATAATGAACACACTAGAAAATGGTAGCACTTCAACATCAAGGAAAAAGCCCCCTACCAATAGCGTGCGAGATTCACGAAAAATCTCTCGAAGCGAATCGTACGAAGAGTTCAAGATTGGTGACAAGGTTTTTATCAGAAAAGGGCTGTCGCAAATCAGTCCAGTCTGGAAAAAATCTTCATATTTCATCGTGGCAGAAATTGCTCAACCAATCAAGGAGGACATACTACGCCATCCTCAGCTGCTGACATTGAACGACCCAAATGGGAAAAAGGTCACATCAAAGGGAGGCAGCAATAGTATTCCTCGAGAGATACTTGGAAACCTCGTCACAAAGAATTCAATGAATTCAACAAAAAAGTAGCCACCAGGGCTACCACCTAAAGCACCATACTCGTCACCAATCTGATGAGTATTTTTATTTATTTTCTCTCAAAAGCTCAACAAGTGTATCGCTAAAGTTTTTGATACTTTCATCATCAAGTACACTCAAGGTGAGTACATCGGAATTACACTTCTTTAATTTCTTTACCATGTCTGCTGCAGTTTTTTCATCAACTTCATCTATCTTAGTAAGCACAACAATTTCTTTTTTTGCAGCAAGCTCTGCATCAAAGTCCTCAAGCTCTTTTCGAATTTTTTTATAATCCTCAATTGGATCATCTGTTGTAGAAGAAATACAGTGCAAAAGTAATTTTGTTCGCTGTGTGTGACGAAGGAACTTATATCCTAACCCTTTACCTTTTGACGCCCCTTCGATAAGACCTGGGATATCTGCGAGTACGAATCCATAGAGAGCTCCAAGATGTGGCTCTAGTGTTGTAAAGTGAAAGTTACCAATCTTTGATTGTGCATTTGTCACAGTATTTAAAATAGTAGACTTTCCTACGTTTGGATATCCAATTAATCCAGCATCCGCAAAAAGTCGTAATTCGATGTGGAAGTTACCGTCTTGACCCACTTTTCCAGGAATTGCTCGCTTTGGTGCTTGGTTGACAGAACTTTTGAAATGCTCATTTCCAAATCCCCCATCTCCTCCCCGTAAGATTCGTTGGGTTTCATCCTCTTTCACAAGCTCCCATGTTTCACCACTATCAGTATTTGTAATAAGTGAACCTACGGGAAAATCAATATAGAGATCATCTCCATCAGCTCCCGCGCAACTATTATTTCCCCCAGGTGTTCCACTATTCGCTTCGAAGCTTTTTGTATGACGATATTTTTCAAGAATTGCAGCGTTTTTTACTGCACGAACATACACATCACCTCCACGGCCTCCATCACCTCCAGATGGTCCCATAAATTCTCGACCTTTTTCATGACGAAAACGCACGACACCGTCGCCTCCCTTTCCTGAATTTACATAAAAATCTAATTCGTCTACAAATGCCATATATATTACAATTTATTTATTGATTTCTTACCTTACTGTGCTAATGCCTTTTGTGCAAGCTTCAACGCCCCTTCTTTGGTTTTTGCTGCCGCCATAAAGAGTGCCCGATGACAGAAAACTGCATCTGGCACGCCACTCATTTTTTGTAATTCTTCATCCTTGAGGCCTGCCCACTCTTGAGGAAATGATTTTTTATTTACAAAAAGAGCTTCCTGCACAGCGTTAACTCTCCACTTATTACCCTCCTTGTTAGGAGAAACTACAAAGAGAACTTCTGGAAATTTTTTTACGGCTGACATCCATGGATAGTATCCATCGAGTACAAGAATTCTCTTATCTTCTGCTTTTTCGTACGATTCTACTACAAGCGGTACGGCATGGACGCGTGCTCGCGCCTGTGCAATCTCCCTCTTCAGCAACTCACGAGCAAACGAAGTTATATATGTAAAATTTGTATCAAGTACTGACTCATCTTCTTCCCATGTTGGACCGAAAGCCGATGCAATAACATTAATTACATACTCACTCGGCATTCCTTCAATTGGTCTTGCAATAGGAATTCCATTATCTCCAGCATCAACCGCTTGTACCAACCAAGAATCTATTGCGTCTGCTGCTAATTTACTTCCAGTAAGTTGCTCGCCATATTTTTTCCAAATAAGCCCAAATGATGCGTATTGAATACTATTAACTCGCTCACCTGCGCCCCCCGGTTGATGATGATCGAATCGCCCCCTCTCCGGATCGTACTCACCTCCAACATCGAGAACAATATCTGCTTCAGCAATCATCTTTTCATCTCTTGTTCGAATAATCTCTAATGCATCGACGCCAAAAACAAGCTGGAGTGTCGCTACGCCAAAAATATCATCTGCGTGAAATCGATCATCATGTGTTACTACTTTTATTCTAGTTTTCATATTATTTTTTAAGTCGTCTTATTGGCTGCGCAAGCACATACACAATCGAACCAAATGCTGCAAGTGTCAAAATAAATACAATAATTCTTCCTGCAGTTGGAACGAATGCAATACCAGTAAGGAGCATAAGCCCGAGGAGCGCATACCAAAAATTAACAACTCCGTTTGATTTGTCCCATCTAGTATATCTTTTAATAAAACTACCTATAAGAATACTAATAAGTGCGTATCGAATAACAAATAGTCCAGCATAAAAAAGACCGAGGATAATACCAATCGGTAATCCCACAAGACTCACCATTAGTAGAATCGATAGAATCGGGATTGCAAAAATAGTAACTGCTCCAACAACAAGAGTTTTGATGGGGTGCTTTGTTGCCTCAAGTCCATACGATTGAGTAAACTTTCTGAATCCATTTGTGAAAAAGAAAATAATAATAACAGTTGTTACAAAACGAAGTATTGTCCAAAAGCTTATAAAAGTAAGTAGCGTATTTTTGAGTAGACCGTTTTCTTTCCACGAACTCGTTTCATTAAAGTTAAGCTTCAGCTTTGAAGGATTACCTAATACTTGGGCTCTTGTTGGCGCATTATAATCAATCTCTGCAAAATTATTGAGGACGACGTTCCCTATAACAACATTTTGCGCAGATAATTGAACATCATCACTAAAGCTTCCTTCAACATACACTCTTCCTGCAACAATAGATGTATCTCCCTCAAAAGACCCCCCTGTTTTGATTGTTCCTCCATATATAAGCGAATCCCTTGTAACAGTTGCCGCAGCAAGCATGGTAAGTTCTCCTGCTAAAAAAAGGATGTCTCCTTCGGCGTTTCCAGAGTAAACCGCTTTTGCAGCAACAATTTTTATATCTCCACTCACTTCTCCTGATACCAAAACATCTCTTCCGACAACAGTGAGGTCACCGTCTACCATTCCATCGAAAACAACCACGTTTCCAACCAGAGTAACGTCTTTTTTAGCAACACTTGAGAAGTTGATTGTCAAAGCATTAATATATACATTTTCATTGAAAATATCGTCAGTTTCTCCAACATATTGTGATGTAGTAATACTAGTTGCGGCTTGCAGAGGTAGTGACCATCCGACAAAAAAGAGAATGAGAGCTGTAATCAGGGCTTTTTTCATGATTGCATGATACCACAAAATATATACTGAGTCTATACTATTTTTGTGCGATAACCCACCCCTCTTCCAGAAGTCTCTCTGCTTTTTTATATTTCATTATTTCTGATTTTCCATCTTTTTCAAGAGTAACAAGTTCGTTTCGCCCAATTTTTGATTCCTGCGGAATAAGACCATCGCGACTCCCCTCTCCGGCTCCTGATGCTTTTTTAGCTTTTGATACAGATTCTTTAAATTTTTCTTCTTTTTGAGTAAATTGAGAAATATCTAATTTTACGAGAGTATCTTCTACACGGACAAGGTAGATTTTTTTCATCTCATCAAAGAGACGTTTTCCTTCTTTTTTGTATTCAATAATAGGATCTCGTTGACCGACTGCTCGCAGCGTTACACTTGAGCGAGCATGTTCCATTGTCTCGAGATGCTCTACCCACAAACGATCAAGGTGATGCAAAAGGATTCGATGCATATATCCATGCAATGTTGATTCATCAACATCTTTGAGTTTCTCTTCCCACACACTCCAAAACTTACTTCCTTCTGGATACATCTCCTCGAGTACCGCTTTTATATCTTCGTCTTTTCCATGAAGAACCGTTCTTCGCCGTACATAGATTGATTTTCGTTGTGTATTAAGAACACCATCGTATTCAAGAATAGCTTTTCTCGCATCAAAGTTCATTCCCTCAATTCGCGACTGTGCATTTTCAAGTGAACGACTAATAATCTTATTCTGAATTGGTTCATCTTCTTTGAGTCCAAGTTTTCCCATCATCCCCTTTACAGTATCTGATGCAAAGATTCGCATAAGCTTATCTTCCATAGAAACAAAAAATTGTGTTTCTCCAGGATCTCCTTGTCGTCCTGCTCGTCCACGAAGCTGATTATCTGTTCGTCTAGCATCATGTCGCTCTGTACCAATAACATATAGTCCCCCAAGGTCTTTCACTTCCTCGGCCTTTTCTTTATTAAATGGAACTCCACCAAGCTTAATATCAACTCCACGACCTGCCATGTTTGTTGCGATAGTAACTGAACCCTTTCCACCAGCTTGTGCAATAATTTCTCCTTCTTTTTCATGGTTTTTTGCATTAAGTACTTGGTGCGGAATTTTTTCTTGCTCAAGAAAAGTAGAGAGCACTTCATTCATTTCAATTGAAGCAGTACCAATAAGGACTGGTTGCCCATTATCATTTCTTTTTTGTACTTCTCGTGCAAGTGCTATGAACTTTCCTTTTTGAGTTTGATAGATAAGATCGTCCGAGTCAATTCGGGCAATTTCTCGATGTGTCGGAATAGTAGCCACTTCAAGTCCATACACTTTTGCAAACTCTTCAACACTCGTAATTGCAGTACCTGTCATTCCTGCAAGCTTTTCGTATAGTCGAAAGTAATTTTGGTATGTAATAGAAGCAAATGTTCGTGACTCTTGTCCGATTGCAACATTTTCTTTTGATTCAATTGCTTGGTGTAGACCATCTGACCACCGTCGTCCGGGCTGTAATCTCCCAGTAAATTCGTCCACAATAACCACCTGACCCTCTCGAACAACGTACTCTTTGTCCCGCGTGTAGAGAGCTTTTGCTTGAATGGCTTTTTCGAGATGATGCACATACTTCATTCCCGCTTCAGTATAAATATTATTCATATCGAGAGCTTTTTCTACTTTTTCAATACCAGAATCTTTGATATCGACTGAGCGATTTTTTTCGTCAATCTCATAATCAACCCCACCTTCAAATGACTGCACGATTCCAGTGAATTGTTTGTATATTCCCTCAGACTCTGACGTTGGAGCAGAGATAATGAGTGGTGTTCTTGCTTCATCAATAAGAATGGAATCGATTTCGTCGATGACAGCATAAGCATGTGTACGCTGTCGAACCATAGAGGGTGTTGTCTCAAGATTATCTCTTAAATAATCAAATCCGAACTCACTATTTGTTCCGTATGTGATATCTGCTTGATACGCTTCTTGTCGAGTAATTGGTCGTAAGAATTCATACACAATTTTGTATGACCCTTCTTCATCTCGCTCATTATCATCTTCTTTTGTTGCGTGATCAACATCATATATAAAAGATGACTGTTGGTTAATCACTGCAATACTCAAACCAAGAAATGCGTAAATCTGACCCATCCACACGGCGTCACGACGCGCAAGGTAGTCATTCACTGTAACAACATGCACCCCTTTTCCATTAAGTGCGTTCAAATATGTTGGAAGAGTTGCCACAAGAGTCTTACCTTCTCCTGTCCGCATCTCGGCAATATTTCCGTGATGGATAGCGAGTCCTCCAATAAGCTGCACATCATAATGTCGTTCACCTGAAACTCGCTTTGACGCTTCTCGCACTACCGCAAAAGCTTCGTGCGCAATTGAATCAAGTGTCGCACCGTCAGCAAGGGCTTCTTTAAAACTTTTTGTTTTTGCTCGCAATTCATCGTCTGAGAGTGTTTGCATTAATGCTTCTAATTCATTAATTGCAATTATATCCTTTTGATATTCTTCGAGGAGTTTATCGTTTTCGCTTCTAAAAAGTTTTTTGAGTATATTCATAATATGAATAGTGTAGCATATATGAGTTTGGACAATAAATTGACAAATCAAAAGCGCAGTGTTCTACGAACGCTGCGCTTTTGATTCTTGTTGTACTGATTATGCTTACACAACACCAGTGGGTGCGATCTCCAAATGAATGTATATTGTGAGTGCCGCCACTGGCTGTGTCTAAACACAATCAGTACCTAACTATCATAACGCACAATGTATAAAAAACAATCCCCATCTCTCAATTTTATGAAGAAAAAGTAAAATATCACTTATAAACAACCTATTGAAAACCCATAAAAAACGCAAGGCCCCACCGAGGTGGGGCACTTACGTTTACATTCATTCATGTGGAGAAAATTCTCCGACACTCACCCGACTATACTATCAGACTATTTCACACAAGTCAACCCTTACAGATCATCTGACGTTATTTTGAGTAAGTCCTTAAGAACATCGTCAGAAATCCCTTGTTTTTCAAGCCTTTTTGGAATTTCAGGCTGTGAAATATTTCTATTCCTATGGTCAAAATCCGCTTCTTTTTTAGGGATATCCGCAGATTCAGCTCTTTTTTGTGTCTTTTGTTGTGTTTTTTGACTTTCTCGAGGTGAATTATTATCTGTTTTTACAGATGAACCTTTTCCTGGAAGTGTTCCTAACATTGACTGGAGCGCATCCCTAAGATCATTCTTATGTTGCTCACTTTGTCCACGACTTTTATTTTTTGGCAGGTCGCCAAGTGAAACTTCATCACTCCTACTTTCACCCCTTTCCTTCTTTAGTTGCTCTCGAGCATTTTTTACCAAACCATCTTTAAAGGTAGCGTCCGAAAAAACATTTTTAAAGGGCTGGATTGTTTCTGATTTCTGATAATCAACAGGTTTTGCTTCTTGAGGTTTTCTTTCTTGAGGTTTTCTTTCTCTCGGCGCACTATTTTGATGAGCTTGTTGGGAACGGGTGTCGATTCTGTGATTTTCACTATTGCCTTTATTATTACCATCTCTATTACCATCTCTATTACCATCTCTATTACCATCTCTATTACCACCCCTACTGTTGTGAGAAGCGCTATTCTTGCCCCCACTGCCTTTATTTTCATCATTACGCTTGCCTGCACTCGCATCATTTTGTTGTAAAAATTCAGTAGCAACCTTTTCAACCTCATTCCGATCCCTTCCATATGTTGCTCGAGAACTTTCCACCACCTGATCCCTTCCACCGTCCTCCGGTTTTTTAATCGGAGACATGGTTGCAGCCGAGAAAGGCTTTGAGCCAATACCGTCAATCATAAGCTTGAGGTAAATTTGAAATTTACCAAGATTTACTAAATCTTCTGCAAGAAAAAACGGAGCGAACTCCTTTTCCAATACATCGGCGTCGTATGATCCAACACGGAACGTAATCATTGTTCCGACGTTTCCAAAAACCGCAGCTCGAACAACATCTTCCATCTGTTCGATATATTGGTGAGCAATAGTAAGGTTGAGTTTATACTTTCGGGCTTCTGACAAAATGTCTGCAAAAGAATCATTGGAAAAGGATTGAAACTCATCAACATATAGATAAAAATTTGGCAAGCTCTCGAGCTCATCTTTTGATCTATCTGCTCGACTCATTGCAGCGAGGTATATTTTAGTAATCATCAAAGATCCAAGAAGATTTGCATTCACCTCTCCAATCTGACCTTTTGAAAGGTTGACTATGATAATTTTATTGTTATCCATTACTTCACGCAAATCAAATGATGACTTTGGTTGCCCGATAATATTTCGGATTACCGGATTACCGGTGAACTGTCCAATTTTGTTTTGGATCGCAGGGATAGCATCTTGAATAAATCTCTCAGTCCATGAACCCCACTCGTCTACCCAGAACGCTTTTACTGCGGGATCGGTTATGTGTGAAATGACATCATTTCGAAATTTCTTATCGGCAAGCATTTTGTTAACCGACAAAAGTGTTGAGTTCGGGTACTCCAATAGTGCAAGAAGTGCATTACTCAAAATATATTCCATACGTGCCGACCACGCGTCCACCCAAATCTTTTTGAACGTACTCATGATTCCAGAAACAACAAGGTGGCGCTTATCAAACCCAACATCTTCGAGAATATTAAATCCAATTGGATTTTCAGTATCAAATGGTGCAAAGTACAAAACATCTTTTTGACGGGATTCGGGAATATATTCAAGGAGGAGTTCGGCGGTCTTGCCGTGCGGATCCATAAAAGCAAAACCATTTCCCTGCTGAATATCTTGTATCGCCATGTTTTCAAGTAGAGTGGATTTTCCCACACCAGTTTTTCCAATTACATACACATGCTGAGTTCGATCTTTTGCTCTTATACCAAAACGCACTCGCTTATTTCGCGAATCAGTCTCACCAAAATATGTTATTGCGTCCTGATTATTCATTTATTCTAGTATATCACTTTTTTAAAATAGACGGCAAATAACCGTCATTAGAATGAGTGTTCTTCTTCATACTTATTCTTTGTAGTATATGAATCATCTTCTTCGTCATCCTCATCGTTTCCCTCATCTTGTGGCTCTGCTTTTTTAATACGACGAACACGGGTTTTTCGTTGAGGAGTATCTTTGGGATTATAGTATGGAGAAGGTTGTGCAGTTGTGTTATCCGTAAAAGACTCCTCAGTTTTTTTCGGTGATTCTTCCGCATATTGCTCCGAATCTTCTGGTGAAGCAGCATTTTCACTATCATTTGGACCACCATCGGTATGAGTTTGTCCATACTCATACAAAGAATAAGCTGTGTAATATCGTATAAGTGCAGCCGCCATGAGGCATGCTCCGATGATGGCAACACTTGTTAATTTCCAAGCGGTTGGAACTCCGATAAAAGGAATAATGGTCAGGAAAAACCCTGCTGCAAAAATAATATGATACTTCATATCTCCAGTATATCACAATCGTTATAAGTAGTATCTGTGTATTTCACCGACTCTTTTGCAATTACTTTCCCTCAACTAGCACGACGAACTCTCCCCTCACAGTATCTGGATTATCTTTAAAATTATTAAGGACTTCTAACGGAGTTCCTTCTATAAAAGATTCGTAAATCTTAGTGAGCTCACGAGCAACAACGACCTTGCGCCCATCTCCGCAATGCTGCACGAGTGATTCAAGCGTCTTCATAATTCGATGTGGCGATTCATAAAAAGCAATCGTTCGCTTCGAATCCGCAATTTCAGCAAAAAGAGTTTCTCGCCCCTTTTTATGTGGAAGAAAACCTAAAAAAATAAACTCATTTCCAGATATTCCACTTCCGCTATATGCGGCTATGAGGGCCGAAGGCCCTGGAATAGGAACAACTTTAGTATCTGGGAGAAGTGCTCGCAATGACTGCACAAGCTTTACTCCAGGATCGGAAATGGTTGGAGTTCCCGCATCAGAAACAAGTGCGACACTTCGTCCATTTTCAAGGTGTCGAATAATTGCATCTTCTTTTCCCTGAGTACTTTGAGCGTGGTAGCTAATGAGAGGTGTCGTGATGCTGTGCCGCTCACAAAGCACTCTCGTAGTGCGCGTATCTTCACTCGCTATATAATCAACCTCATCTTTCAAAATACGAATAGCCCGAAGAGTTATATCTTCAAGGTTTCCAATTGGTGTAGCGACAATATAAAGAGTTCCATTCATGTCAGTAGCTTATTACAGAGTGGGCTCAGAGTAAAGACACAAAACAAAATAATAGACAGAACAAAACCCGCAAGCAGATTGATTACCTAATCTTGCGGGTTTTTTTCTATTATTTATACACTCACAAGGTTTTTATTTTTGTGACTATACTTTGAGAATTACAACGTTTCTATAACAGTCGCGCTTGTGTGAGTCTTCTCACCAAATGGCATATCTGAAACAATAACTATTCTATCTCCTTTCTTTGCCCATTTATTTTTCGCAAAGAGTTCTCGGATTGTGTCTACCTTGTCTTTCAGAGACTTGAAGGGTGCGGTCACAACCGGAGTTACTCCGTAGCTCATCACGAGTCGCGCTGCGGTTTCTTTACTTGTTGTCAGTGCAATAATGTTTTGAAATGGCTTCATTCGTGACAGTAGTCGCGCAGTATATCCTTTATCAGTAATACATACGATGTGATCTGCTCCAATTTCATCAGCCATATAGACTGCTGAAGTTGCTACTACACGTGCAATATCTTCTTCGTCAGAAAATAGATCTGAATCAAATCGTTCTCCAACATATTCGCCTTCTACCTGCTTTGCCACTCGATCCATCACTTCAACAGCTTCGATTGGGAAATCTCCCAGAGTAGTTTCCTCTGAAAGCATAATCGCATCAGTTCCGTCGATAATTGCGTTTGCAACATCTGATACTTCAGCTCGTGTTGGCACTGGTGAATTAATCATAGACTCAAGCATTTGAGTTGCTGTGATAACAGGTTTTCCAGCTTGATTACATTTTGAGATAATCATTTTTTGAAGCATTGGTACTTGCTCAGCAGGAACCTCTACTGCAAGGTCTCCTCGAGCTACCATTACGGCATCCGTTAGCTTAATGATTTCATCAATATTTTCGATTGCTTGAGGTGTTTCAATTTTTGCAATAATATGAGCGCCACATTTTGCTTTATCTAGAATCTTTCGAAGATCAGAGATGTCCTTTGCCTTTCGAACAAAAGAGAGAGCCACATAATCAACATTGTTTTTGATTCCAAATTCTACATCCTTTTTGTCTTTTGCAGTAAGCGCAGAAATAGTAAGATCAGTTTGTGGAAGGTTTACCCCTCGTCGTCCCTTAGTTTCTCCACCAACAAGTACCTTACAGATAATATCTTGCCCTTTCACCTGAGTTACTTCGAGTCGCTTTTTTCCATCGTCAATAAGAATATGCTCTCCTTTCTTTACTTCTTGCGGAAGTTTTTTGTAACTAATACTTGCAATCTCATCAGTTCCCTCTACGTTTCGGGTAGTCAAAGTAAATTTTTGACCTTTCTTCAGGGTAATCCTACGGCTTGGATCATTGTAAAATGTCCCAATTCGTATCTTTGGACCTCCAAGGTCTTGGAAGATTGCCATTGGGATTCCTGTTGCCTCTGAGGCCTTTCGACCATTATCGATTTTATCTTGGTGCTCTACAAAATCTCCATGAGAGAAGTTGAGTCGCATCACGTTAAAACCAGCTTTGAGTAATTTTTCAAGCATAGCTTGAGATGAAGTTACAGGACCAATGGTCGCTACAACTTTTGTTTTTTTATCGAAAAGTTTCATTCAGTCTTCTTAAAGTTAATTTTAATACGAGCGTAGTATAACAGAGAGTAAGAAAATAACGAAACTTTTAAAAAAGTTTCGTTATTTTCTGAGGTAATTATTATGAATTATATTTCTGAATCAGCACCCTCGTCATCAAAAGAGTTTTCCTCTAGCATCTGCAGAGTAGGTTGCGCACCACTTCTAATCGCAGATTGCTCTTCCATATTCTCTACATTTTGTTGTTCGGGATCAGCAGTAATTGGACCTATATTAACAATAATATTTCGATCGGGACTATACACAATAGCTTTAGCTATTTGTGCAAAAATCAACAACTTATCACCTTCTTGTGAACCTGCAAAAAATGGTTGGCTTTGCATGAGTAGGATTGGATCTTCAATATCATAAATAGCAGGCTCTTCACTCGGAAGAAGAATAATTTTGCGTAAATCTAAAACAATTTCTTTGTTTCTTTTTTCTTCCCTCACGAGCATGTTCTCGGGAGATGTGTACCAAGTGTACGCATAATATACGCCAACTGCCAATATAGCGAGTACAATTACGGCGAACAAAGTCTGTATTCGTGAACGGAAAAATCTTATTCCATTCTTACTTTTTATTTTTTTTAGCTGCACATCTTCCTGATTATTTTTTGGCATAATGCTTTTTTTAAATATTAGTGATTATTAATTTTATTATACATTTTCTCTCCGATACAATCAAACACATCCTGCGGGGAACACCCTTCGTGTAGCCTTAATGACACTAGAAAATAAGCAATATCGACAAAATAATACCGAATAAACTTACTCCTGAAAAGGCTATCGAGTTTTTTTGTAGAAATGATTTTGGAATGTTTAATGAGTCTGAAGTTCTCTGATTTAACACGGTCGAGCCATCCATTCCTAAAGTCAGTATCGGAAAAATGTTCACATTCTCTGAAACAGCATCCACCTCAATCCCTTGCTTTGTTTCTTCAATTTGTAATATGAGCTCTAAAATCTTTCTTACAATATCGTATATTTTATAAATATCTCTTTCTGAAAACGTCTCCAGTACTGGAAGAATTATATTTTGATTAAGAATATTATTACTATTTCGAAATATAGATCTACGCGAAGAACTACTTGTCTTTTGTTGAATAACATCCCTTTGACCGATGGGCCTCCAATCAGTAGAAACACAGGTTACAGGCGCTGCACAGTCGAACTTCATCCAGCCACCGTTTGCTCCTGATACCCATGCCCAACCCACAAACTTTCCCTTTTCATCAATAGATACACCAACTTCCTCACCTCCAGCAACCCGTGTTGGATTAAAATTAATCCAACCGCCAGAGTTGGCGAAAGCATACCCTGACAACACGCCAGTAGTCGCATTGATGGTTACGTCAGTGTCTTCTAAATCAAAATTAATCCACCCAATTTCATCTCCCCACGCATATCCGGATATTCCATTGTCTGATATGACAATCGGCGTTGCACCAGTCGGTCTCCAATTTATATTACCGAAGTCACTACATGCAGCATTTTTACAGACAAGAGAACGGTATTCTGAAGTACTAATTGTACCCTCTGATTGCGAGGCATGCACGGAACCTATCGCCACAAAGAAAAAGAAACATGCGCTCATTATAACAATACTTAACTTACTCATTTATAGTGTCGGTTACTTCTGGAGCAGGTTCGGGTTCTGGAGCAGGAGCAGGAGCGGGTTCTGGAGCAGGAGCAGGAGCGGGTTCTGGAGCAGGAGCAGGAGCGGGTTCTGGAGCAGGAGCAGGAGCGGGCTCTGGTTCTGGAGCAGGAGCGGGAGCAGGTTCTGGTTCTGGTTCTGGTTCTGGTGCAGGCGTAGGAGCAGGTTCTGGTTCTGGAGCAGGTTCTGGTTCTGGAGCAGGAGCAGGAGTAGGAGTAGGAGTAGGAGCGGGCTCTGGTTCTGGTTCTGGAGCAGGAGCAGGCTCAGGTTCTGGTGCCCCACTTTCACCACCAATGTCGCTTATGATTTGATCGAGCTGACTCTTTGAAATACACGTCTCGTCACCCTCAACTCCAATACAAAGTTGTTCTGTGCGAACTTTCTTTGTCACAATCAATTGAGCAAAATCAGCAATCTTATTTGCAAGTTCTTTTATTGCAGAAATAAGAAGTGTAGAGAAGCGAGAATAATTTATTCCTTTGTAACCATCTGTTGGATTAATAAATACCAGTCCTGGGAATATATCTTCTACTTCTTGAGCAATCAAACCAATATCGTGAGCATCCGTTGATTCCCAGTCAAATTCTGATGGATTGAGTTGCAATATTCTCTCGAGAATATCTTGCGAATCAAGACTAATAATATTTTTCTTCAAGCGCTCATCGGATGATGATGTTGTCAAAACTCCAGTCGAAGTGAGGTTGAGATCAAATGCATATGCTCCTGAGCCTACCGCAAGGAATTGTGCATTTCCATCAACAGATAGTTTTTCGGTGGGTGCCGTCGTACCAATTCCGACATTATCACTAAACACAAACCCTGCCCCACTTCCCACTGCATCAAAAGTAGTAAGTCCTGTTGCACCTGTAGTAGCATTCCAATAGTTTGAATCGTCATATCCTACTCGTAGTTGCTCGGTTGTTGCAACTACATGGAGTGCAGAATCTATCCCACCAGAAAGTCCTTGGGGCATTAGTTTTAATCCAGTGGTTCTAAGTTGCATAATTTCTGTTCCAGAACCTGAAATAGAGTTAGAAGCACCCCAAAATCTCATATGAGTAAAAGCATTCCCTAGTCCTGTACTTCCTCCAATGTGAAGGTCTGCTCTACTAGTTGCAAGACTATCGGCAACAAGCATTGTTAAAGGGGATTTTGAGTTGTCATAGTGCATACCTCCCCACCGAGTGAACTTTCTTGTTAAGTCAGTTTGTATATTTGAACCAACAATAGCAAAGTCACTATTGAATACAGTTAATCCTATATTCCGATTTGTTATACCAGTACCAATTCTTTCTCCACCAATTGTAACTGTGCCTTTTACATGTAGTTTTTCTGTCGGTGCTGTCGTCCCAATCCCGACATTACCCTCTACAATCAAACCGTTACTTGGAGCTGAAATAGCTTGATATGATGAACCTATGCTTGTATTCCCAGAAATAGAAACGGTCGATGCAGGGTTAGTAAAATTACCGAAGGCTGTATTTCCACTATTTGCAATAAACAATCTTTGAACATTTGACCCAACTAATGTTCCTGTTCTTACGGCAAAATTTTTTCCTTCATAATCTTGAAATGAAAAAACATCGCCTGTCGCAGAGAACTGTGAACCAATCAATCTTTCTCCCGTCGCAGTATCTTCGTTTGTTCTCAAAACAATTCTTGCTTGATTACTTGCTGTATTTTCGAATTTTGCCAAGACCTGATTGTTTGTTGATGTACTTGTTTCTCGTAAATATAAACGATTATTAGTGGTAGGTGCGACATTAATTCCTAAGTTCGTAGAAACATACGCATTACCCTCAACTGATAGTCTTGCTGAGGGTGTTGCTGTTCCAATCCCGACTCTACCATTACTCAATACTCTCATACTCTCCACTCCCCCCGTACTCCACGCAAGTGTATCTGCAGATGGTGACCACATTCCGTCCCCTGTTCTACCTGTAAATGAGTATGATGGAAGTGAAGCTGTACCTAGTGGAGCTGAAATTATTCCTGTAGCTGATACATTCGCCAAAACCGTTCCTGCACTATTCTGCCATTCTTGGAGGTTTGCTGTTTGAGAGGCACTTGCTGTAATAACAATTCCTTTTGTACTTGCATTGGTAGTGGTTACCCCTAAGCTCCCTGTAAGAAGCCCCCCTGAAAAAGTAGATTGTACTGCTGTTGTCGCACCCCGACCTGTTACAGAGGCAAGTGTGTCTGTTTCTGAATATGAAGTTAGATATGTGCTTGAATCAACCGAACCATCTGCTTTGAGAAATTGTGAAGATGTTCCGCTTGTTTTAATAAAAGAATTTGCAGTTACTGACCCTGTAAATGTTCCGTTTCCTACTACAGATAATTTTTCAAATGGTGAAGTCGTTCCAATTCCAAAATTACCAGCCGTCACATAGGTACTACCTGTTCCGTTTGGAGTAATAGATATTCCACCATTTAAATTGGTTGCGGAGAGAACATTATTTTTTAATTGCAAATTACCAGAGGTTATTCCATCGACAAATTCAGTTGAAGTTCCATCAGTTGTTGAAAATGTTTTTCCTGCAGAAAGTAAAATATTTCCCTTTAGATAGACCACTCCAGCACCCAATGGGTTCAATTCAACATCACCAGTTCCCGCTGTTTGTAATACAAGACTCTGGTTAATGTCCGCTGTCACAATAATATTATCAGATCCATCTTCTTCCAAAACCTTTTGGCCGTTGATGAAGAGCGAACCAGGACCAATATACACATCACGCCATTGCCTTGTAGGACTTCCAAGAGACTTTACGTTATCCAATAGCGGAACAATATCTCCACCAACATCGATGTCTCCTGCAATAGTCGAAATCGCTGAAGCATCAGTGAGATTTATGGCTGATGCACCAATGAGACCAGAAAATGTTGCACCGTTCGAGAACACCACATTGTTCGAGAAAGTTTTTTCTCCAGCAAAAGTTTGAGCTCCTGTTGAAACAATTCCAGGATTTGTCGCGTCGGCAAAAGTAAGAGTCAACGTGTTGCTTGCAATGCTTCCCCCATTAGCATTTGATCCGCCTGGTGTGGCGATCACATTTACAATGCTTGACCCACCGTTTATTTTTGAAAGCGCAATATTTGCACCAGCATTAATATCTTCGTTGACGATACTTCCGTCTACTATTTTTGCAGAGTTAACAGAGTTGTTCGCAAGTTTTGCGAGCGACACGGCAAGACTCTCAATAGTAACTGTTCCATCATCCGCGAGTGAAACATCTCCAGACAATGAAACTTCCTGTGCAAGCCCAGCACCATCTCCTACAAAAACTTTTGCAGTATTTAAAATATTTCCTAATTTTTCAGCATCTAATTCTTCAAAAGCACCCTGAATTGTTGTGGCTGATATATTTCCAGAAGGTGTAAATATAGGCGAAGGAAAACAGTTATCATCTGTTGGTCCACAAGGTTCGATTGCTTCGGCGCCAGGATCGAGAGTTTCACCGATAGAAAAAGGTGCGGTACGAGGAGCTGCAAATAGAGGGGTAGCAGCCAAAAGCGAAAATGTACAAAAAGCCATTGCTAACAAAAAATATGCTCCTGTATTCCTGGAAGTACTCATGAGGTTTCTATTACGACAAGTATACCACTTTATGAGCAAAAAAGTGAATGTTTTCAACGAAAAAACTGTTAACAACTAGCGATTCATCCTCCTCGCAGCTGCTCGTGTATCTACCACCTCATCTGTTTCATCAACAATTTCACCCACGAGCTGCTCCAACACATCTTCAAGTGACACCACGCCCGCAGTTCCTCCGAATTCATCTTGCACAATAGCGAGATGCGCTCTATTTTTTTGAAATAATGGAAGTAACTCATCAAGCTTAATTTCTTCTTTTACGAAAAGAGCGTCGTGTGTAAAATCACCTACCTTCATATCTTCTTGATCTTTTGCCAAGGCTATCAAAAGTTCATGTCTCAAGCATACACCAACAATAATATCGATTTCTTTGTCATAGATAGGAAGTCGTGAATTCGTAAGACTGTAGATATCTTTTTTAATATCGGAGAGAACATCATTTTTATCAAAAGAAACAATCATTGTTCGCGGTGTCATAATATCCCAGGCTTCAATATCATTCAGTGTGAAAACTCTCTCGATGAGGGCTCGCTCATCATCTTCAATACTTCCCTCTGCATGTCCAATTTCACTCATCATTTGTAAATCTTCTTCTGAAACTGATGGCTCATCGTTTGAAAGATGTTTTGTAAATTGCTCAATTACAAAAATAATAGGAGCAAGTACTTTTGTGAGCCATAAAAGGATTGGGGATATAAAAAGTGCAACCTTTTCATCATAATGCTCACCAAGGGTTTTGGGGACGATTTCTCCAAATATAATAATCAAAATTGTGAGGAGTGCGGAGATAACACCAATCCACACTTCTCCATAGTGTTCCGCAGCGACAACCCCGATATACATTGAACCAACAATATTAACAATATTATTTCCAATTACGATTACAGTGATTGGACGGCTGATTTTTTCTTTAATCTGCGCGAGGGCCCTTGCCCCTCGCTCATTATTTTTTTTGAGAACATGCACACGACTATCGGAAACAGAAAAAAGAGCCGCTTCACTTCCGGAGAAAATTGCCGAACCTATAAGTACCGTAAATGTAAGTAAAAGTAATAAACCCATGATCAGTGCGATGCTCTATCTAACTTATCCACCTTTGTGCAGCTGGTAGGATTCGAACCTACGACCCCTGAAGTATCAGTTCAGTGCTCTAACCAACTGAGCTACAGCTGCGTATTGTACTCAAAACTATTCAAAAAAAATGAATAATAGCAAGGACAAGTACGATGAAATATAACAGAAAAAAGCCCATTTCGCAAATGGAAATGAGCCCACAAAAGAACATGGAGCACGGTGCGAACCATCTACTACCCCCGCTCTAAAAAGAGAAAACCCCGGCAGCTGCTGTAAAAGCGAGTGCCGGGGTCAAACAAACAATCCACAGAAATTATCTGATCGGGTTGGATCCCGGTATCGGGATCCATTCGACACGAACGCCGGTGGCGCCAATGTCACGGTAAAGTTGGACGGGAATTTCCCGCCCAGTTACGTCTCTGCCGGAGGTGATCCGGTGGATATTGTCGTCCACCGGGCCGACAATCTCCCCAAAACCATCGAGCGGGTCATAGACCAGCTCGATAGTGCTTGTGGAGTGTTTGATTTTTGCAAGTGCCGTTTCCAGCACTTGCGGGTTATAAAAAAGAACGGACGCTGACACAAGTGTCAGCACAGCAATGAGGGTGAATTTCATTTTCATCGACCTTAATAATGGCATATTTTATAGTAAAAGTCAATATTTTTCTTGACTTAATCCTATAATAAGTCTATTATCACCTAGTATGAACATAATAATAAGCGTAATTTGTTTCACAACCATGACATTGATTGTTACCGTAGGAGGTTATTTCTTCTTTGACTCAATAAAGGCTACTGATGAAAAAAATAAAACTCAACGCGAAAGTGATGCCGTAAAGATTCAACAACTTACTCGCGGAGAAACCATAGAGGTGACACCTGGAGAATTTGTAAGTAAAATTATGAATCCCACTCAAATCGCAGCAATGATTGGAGAAGGACTTATCACTCCTGGAGAGGCAGAGGACTTAAGAAACGGAGGCAAACTTCGTATCACATTTGTTCCGAATCCTATTCCGAAACCTGATGTAAGCATGCCTCAAGAACTATTAGAAGAGTAATTATTTACTCGTTACGCCGCTCATTTGTGAGCGGCTTTTTTATTACAAATTAATTATTTCTTAATTAATTTCTTACGAACTCATTATGATTAGAGCAAGCAAAAACCACCCTCTCGGGTGGTTTTTAATAAGTATTCTCTCTTTTGTTCCGCTCTAGTTCTGCTTTCCAGAACGGTCAGGTATACCTTTAAGATATGAATACCATTATCCATTATGTGCTCGTACGAGACACACAATATCGACACCGTAAATAATTTTTTCCGTAGAAAAATTTACGATTCACATTGATTTATTCCACGAACAGCTTCCGCTACCCGTGCCTTGTTACGACTTAGTCCCTGTTATTGAACTTACCTTAACATCACATAAAGTAATGCTTCGGGTACTCCCAACTCCCTTGACTTGACGGGCGGTGAGTACAAGACTTGAGAACGTATTCACCGCGGCATAGCTGATCCGCGATTACTAGCAATTCCAACTTCATGTGGTCGAGTTTCAGACCACAATCCGAACTGAGGGTATTTTTATAAAGATTGGCTCCACCTTACGGCATTGCATCTCGTTGTTATACCCATTGTATCATGTGTGCAGCCCAAGGTATCAAGGGACATGCTGACCTGGCGTCATCCTCACCTTCCTCCCCCGCCTCTGATTTCAATATTAAAATTGAAAGCACAGGCGGGGGCAGTCTCGCGTGACACGTATAACACACGACGAGGGTTGCGTTCGTTACCCCACTTAAGGGAACAATTCAAACCACGAACTGACGACGGCCATGCATCACCTGTCAAAATGC